>Ga0255334_1000096_pt1 | contig 103065 bp, 87 predicted proteins | sample EtOH5_35cm_T3_12_FD_202080 | JGI IMG/M metagenome (GOLD analysis project Ga0255334, IMG submission 202080) | Sandy soil microbial communities from University of British Columbia, Vancouver, Canada - EtOH5_35cm_T3_129 | ecosystem: Engineered > Artificial ecosystem > Sand microcosm > Unclassified...
CGGTGAAGTGTCCGAGTGGCTTAAGGAGCACGCCTGGAAAGTGTGTATACAAGAAATTGTATCGAGAGTTCGAATCTCTCCTTCACCGCCAAATTCGATGTAACCAAAACCCCTGATTTCGAAAGAAGTCAGGGGTTTTGTGGTTTCTGGCGTCTGCATTTTGTGGAAGGCAATGTTTCAAGTACAGCGAGGACTACGCTGACCCGAACGCCGAGATCGTGATTGTTCGCTACGCCTCCCATCCGTTAGTCAGTAACTCGGATAACGATCCGGTCACCTTGCGGGCGTTTGATGCGTTGGCTCAACATCTGTCCAGGTTGCCTTGAGTAATTATCCCCAGGTTTTGAAGAAGGAAATTTAATGATCACCACCACAACCCACACCATCGAAGGCCGACAAATCACCGCCTATCTGGACATCGTCAGTGCTGAGTCGGTGCAGGGGGTCAACGTTATCCGCGATATGTTCGCCGGGATGCGGGATTTTTTCGGTGGGCGCTCTCAGACATTGGAGCGGGCGTTGAAGGAAGCACGGATTCAGGCAACCGACGAGTTGAAGGAACGGGCGCGGGCACTTCAGGCTGATGCGGTGGTGGGGCTTGATTATGAGATCAGCATGCCGGCCGGGAAGGGCGGGATGGTGGTGGTGTTCGTGACCGGGACGGCGGTCAAGTTGAGGTGAGTGGGTCACGAAGCCGTTCGTCGGGGATGCAATAATCTGAACTACAAGTCCAGTACTGACTGACTAGTCTCAAAAGCGTTGAAGGTCGATATTTTTCTAGGCATACGGCTTGCCGGTGTCGACCCATTTTTGAGAGGGGAGAAGTATGGCTGATTCGTATATCGAAGACGACGGGTCTGAGTTTCCGATCAACAATTGCGTGCAGTGTGGTCAAGCGGAGTATGTGTCGGGCTTTGGTGAAGACCGGGCTCAAGTTGCCAAAGTGAAATCCAAGGTGCCCCGGACCGAAAAGGCGAATTTCTTGCCGAGGAGGGTGACGGCGCCTTCCAGGAAGTAACCGTTAACCGGACAATCCCCCCGCCATTGAGCGGGGTTTTTATTTCCACAAGGTAATTGGGATTTTGACTACAGATATAAAACCCAATGTGAGTAATTTTTCACAAACTTTTCACGCCTGCCTACGTAGGCTCAACTCATCCGTTAGAAAGCAGTACCTGGCCCGTTCCCCAGCGGGCTTTTTTTTGCCTGTCATAAAACCTTTTCTAAAAACGCTGTCCAACCGTCGCCTATTGCGAGGTTGTACCCGTGCGTGTCTGGACTTTGTCTCCTCAAAAGCATTCAATCTCGCCCCTTTCGGTTACCCCTTTTTTTGAGGTTCTTGTCATGCGTTTAACACTGCCTGCTTTGGTTCTGGGGCTTTTGGTTGCTCAAGGTGCGATGGCTGCGGGTGATGGCACTGCCGCCATCGGTGGTGGTTTGGGTGGCGCGCTGGGTAATGTGGTCGGCCAGAGCATGGGCGGCAGCACCGGTGCAGCGATTGGTGCGGGTGTAGCGGGCGCGGCCGGCAGTGCTGTTGCAGCACGCAAAGGCAGCCGTACTAAAGCCGCCATTGGTGGTGGTATCGGCGCGGCTGGCGGCTCGGTGATCGGCAATAGCCTGGGCGGCAAGACCGGTTCCACCATTGGCGCAGGCTTGGGCGGCGCATTGGGCGGCGGCGTGGGCAGCAACCTGGCCAAAGGTCACAAGCGTCACTGATCCTGATCGATCAGCTCAAAAGCCCGGCTTGATGCCGGGCTTTTTGTATCTGGATGTTTCTTCTTTCGCGCTCTTCGAATTTATAGCTGTCCAACGATCAGCGCTGGTGTGATGAAAAAGCTAGACTCACGCCATCCGTAACGCGTTCTCTTACCCCCGATACGGAATTTAGAGGTTCATATCATGCGTTTGACATTGTCCACGTTGGTTCTGGGACTTTTGGTCGCTCAAGGTGCAATGGCCGCCGGTGACGGCACCGCTGCAGTTGGCGGTGGTATTGGCGGTGCGCTAGGCAACGTGGTCGGCCAGCAAATGGGCGGCAGCACGGGCGCTGCGGTTGGCGCCGGTTTAGGCGGCGCGGCAGGTAGCGCGGTCGGCGCGAACAAAGGCAGTCGCACAGAAGCGGCTATTGGTGGTGGTTTGGGGTCGGCCGGTGGCTCGGTGATCGGCAATAGCCTGGGTGGCAAGACCGGTTCGACCATTGGCGCAGGCCTTGGCGGCGCGGCCGGTGGTGCGGTAGGCAACAACTTGGGTAACGATAGCGGCAGTTCGCACTCCGGTAGCGGCTACAACCATAAGTATAAAAACAAGCACAAGAACAAACATCACTGATTCGACATCGACCTACATCAGAAACCCGGCCCCGCGCCGGGTTTTTCATTTCTGGAGTAGGACTCTGGAACGTTTGGTCGTGGGCCACCTCGAACTTCATACACCCCAGAATGTTAAGAGGCATGCCATGACTCCTGAAACCGAAGGCAAGGAAGAAAAAGGCCCGAGCGGGCTTCCGTTCATTAACGATCCAGGAAACGAAGATCCAGGCTCACTGATGGATGACGCAACAGTGCCGCTCAATGATTCCGATGAGGCGGGCGACGTCGGAAATATCGAGTTCGAAGACGAGGAAGAGGAAGAGGAAGAGGACGAGGACGAAGATTGAGCCTGCTGTGCGACGGATTTGACCGATCGTCTCTCTGATCGAACGCAATGCAGGGCACAAACCTCAATACTTCAGGGCCTGCTTTTCAGGCCCCACGAGAGGTGCCTTATGAACACTGATCCGAAAGACTCCGACTTCGACGATACCCCCGAATATCCGCTGCCTTCACCGACCGATCCCCTGAGTCGTGATCAACGTCCGCCTGATGACGACACCGCTGTAGAGCAGTTGCCGTCTGATGAAGTGAAGCGTGGGGATGTGGAAGCTCTCCCTGACGACCCGGACATTGCCGGTGAAGAAGGCTCAAACGAACCGAGCTGAACATACGCTGTGGCGTAGCGCCACTCGTCGAATGTGCGGCACCTTTAAAAAGCGATGACTGCCAGAAATCAGGTACGCACCTTTTAAAGGAGATACACCATGATCAGGTCAAAATTGACGGCCCTGACGGTGATCGGCGTGTTGTCGGTCGGCTCAATGTCGGCGTTTGCCGAGTCCTCCGGCAACGATGCACCTGTGGATAAGGGCGGGATGCCGCCGTACTCCGAAATGAATGCGGGCTCCTCGGACGGGAATGCATTGCCGCCTGGCACCATTGAGAGTGGAAATGGTGGTGATGCAAATGGAAGTAGCACCAGCCCGGAGGCGGGAAGTGGGGCGATGAGTGGTGGAGGTTCGATGGGGAGTGGTTCTGGGAGTGGGTCTGGAGGATCCGGTAGTTCCGGGATGAGTGGAAGCGGGAGGGGTGGGAGTTCTGGGACTGCGGGAGGAGGTACGGGTGGTGCTGGTGGGAGTACGAGTGGTTCGGGTAGTTAAGTCCGAAGTCCACCGGAAGATTAGCCCAGTTAGAACTGGGCTTTTTCCAGATACTTTATCTTTACCCTAGCTACTCGTCGGAGATATCAGATTCAACCCATCGCATGAAAAACTCTTCCTGAACCTCAGGTTCGTTTGTCAGATTGTTTTCCTCATAATCAAAGATACTTACTAAATCGCTTCTAAATGCTTGTTTTCCAAGTGTTAGTTCATATGCTTTTACACCTAATGACATCTGTGAGGACATAGTAGAGGGGTGTACGTTTATTTTTGCTCCTTTACACAAAAAAGTTACGTCACGATGGTCTTCCCTGACATGACCTAGGCATTTGTAAAAATCGTCGCCAAAGTACGAATTTCGATAACCATCTTCCATAACAAAAGTGATGCTTAGATTTTCGGAGTCACAGAGAAGCTCAGCGGATTGACGCTTGCCATTTTTGATTATCAAAATCTTTACGCTGTCCACATTCTATTTCCTGTTGGGATTTAAGGTGGTGTGACCAGATGGGCGACCGTTAGCACCAATAGGGGTTGCGCCTAAAATATCTTCTCTTTTGACTCCGCCTTGAATTGCTAACTCTCGCTCGCTACCAAACTTATATTTTTTTCCAAGCTCCGACGCCAGATCTCGCCCAGGTATCATCCGTATGGTGTACAAAAAACCGCTTCTCATGTTGAATCTTGTCGCGAAATCGATTCCAACCTCTCTTACTGGGGTAGTGCTTACAAAATTGCTCGGAGGCTTATTGCTATCTAGGGAATGGAGCAGCAAGTCATTGCTGTCGCCCTTGGTTTTAAATCCTTGTTCAAATATCTCATCTGGGTGACGATGGTCTCCCCGATATAAATATAATTCCTCTGGATATGATGGGAGTTGAGCTTGCCCCTCATCAACCTTAATCTTCCAAGTCGGATCCTCATCCCCAAACGCCGGCCGCTTACACCCATCCCCCCCAGGACACTCACTCAACCCCAGCGGATCAACCCACCCTGCAGGGTTCCGCGTGTATTGATACCCGTTTACCCCGCCCGCCAACTTGCTCGGATCCGGTGTCAGATACCGTCCAACATCCGGATTGTAGTAGCGATGCCGGTTGTAATGCAGGCCTGTCTCCGCATCGAAGTACTGCCCCTGAAACCTCAATGGCTGATCAAGCACCTGATGGGTGTCGCGGTTGAGGCGAGTCAGGCGGCCATAGGCTGTGTATCGGGCAGCCCAGATGATGTCGCCGCTGTAGTCGGTGAGTTCTTGCGGCGTACCCAGGTGATCGAGTTGGTAGTAAAACGGGCAAGCCTTGCGCGGGCCTTTGCCGTCGAGCATGGCCAATGGGCGGAAGCTGCCGGGTTCGTAGACGTAGCTGCGGTAGTGTTCGCGGCTGCTTTCGGCGACGAGATGGTCGCCTTGCCAGAAGAACTCGGTAGTTTTGCCGTCGACGGTTTTGCTGATGCGGCGGCCGAAGGCGTCGTAGCGGTAGGTCGCGTGGCTGCCATTGGGCAGGGTGGCGCCGATCAGCCGATGTTGGCAGTCGTAGCGGTACTCGGTGACGAGTTTTTGCACGGTGCCGCGACGTTCGCGGATCAGGTTGCCAAAGGCGTCGTAGTCGTAATGGCGGTCGCCCTGCATCAGCAGGCGGTTGCCTTTGACGGTGGTCGGGCCTGGACGATCCTGCATCAGCAGGTTGCCCGCCGGGTCGTGGGCGAAGCTTTCCGGTTGTTGATCGCGGGAATGGCGGACGCGGATCAGGCGGTTGAGCGGGTCGTATTGGTAATGGCGTTGGCCGTGACGGGTGTCGGCGATGCTGTCGAGATTGCCGTTGGCGCTGTAGGCATAGTCGCGGCGATACAGCGGTTGGAGGTGTTGGCTGACAGCGTGGGCTTTCAGACGGCCCTGATCGTCATACTGATAATCACTGAGCAACAGGCCTTGTTGGCGATTTAGTTCGCGCCTGGCGAAGAACGTATGCGATGTCAGTCGCGCGCCGTTGAGGTCGATCGCCGTCAGCGCGCCGCCCTTGGCGTGGTGGTAATCGAGTTTGCTGCCGTCCGGCAGGCGCAGGCGATTGAGCTGGCCGCAGGCGTCGTAGCCATAACGCAACGTGCCCCAGCCCTGATGCTCGGTGATCAGCCGATCCTGTTGGTCGTACTCGAATTCCAGCGGATGGTCGTGGCCGTCGTCGACGCTGACCAGTCGGCCGAGGCTGTCATAGTGGTATTCAACCTTGATGCCGTCGGGCAGGGTTTTGACCCGTAGGCGTCCGGCCGAGTCTCGCTCGTAAGCGGTAATCAGCTGCGAACCGTCCTCGCCAAACTCGGTTTTCACCAGCAGCTGGCCATTGAGGTCGTAGGCATACGCCGTGCGTTGGCCGTCGAATCCGGTTTCCTGTCGGATCAAGCCATTGGCCGTGTAGTCCAGCAGGTATTTTTCGCCGGATTCGTTTTCGATTTCCGTGAGCAACAGCTGCGCGTTGTCGTAGCGGTACTTCAGCTGGGTGCCGTCGGGATTGAGGCGGCGGCTGACCAGGTGCAGGTCGTCGACGTATTCGTAGCGGGTGACGCGACCCAGTTCATCGCGTTCGGCGGTGATCTTGCCGTAGGCGTTGTAGCTGAAGGCGCGGCTGGCGCCGGTAGGAAGCGTGGTCTGGATCAGTCGGCCAACGGCATCCCAGTGGTACTGGGTAACGGCACCGTGTTCATCCTGACGGGTAATCTGCCGCCCCAATGCATCGTAGGAAAACCGCCGCTGGCCACCGTCCGGCAAGGTCTCTTCGAGCAGTTGCCCCAAGGCGTTCCAGACGAACACATGCCGGCTGGTGTCCGGGTAGCGGATCGACAGCAGTTGCCCTTTGTCGTCGTAGTAATAGTGGGTGACCTGACCGTCGGGATCGGTCGCTTCCGTGATGTCACCCTGGGCATTGCGCTGATATTTCCACACGGCTTTGCCGCGATACCGCGCATGCAGGAAACCGTTGCGATACTCGTAGGCCGTCGGTTCGTCTTCCGGCGGAATCAGCGCGATACCCCGTCCGACTTCGTCGTAACGGTATTCGGTGACGGCGCCGAGCGGATCCTGCTCGGCCAGCAACCGACCGTTGTCGTCGTAGGCCTTTAGGTGCTCGCCGCCGTCCAGCTCGACCTTGCGCACCAGCCGCGCGCGGTCGTCGTGGACGTAAACCTCTTCGCTGCCATCGATGTTCTGAACGGTGACACTGCCTTCGTCATCCCAGACGTAACGCGCGTCCATCTGCGCAAACGACGCCCAGTGGCGGATGCAGCGGGCCGCCTTGCCGGACCGTTCCCACTCCCAGAAGAAACTCGCCCCACCGGCCAACTGCCGTTGCAGGATGACGTGCTGATCGTCGTAGTCGTAACGTTCGCTTTCGCCGGCGGCATTAGACGCCTCGATCAAGCGATGACGAGCGTCGTAGCGGTAGGCAACCAGAGTTTGTTCAGTACGCCAGGCGTCTTCCAGGGTGTCGGCCGGCTGAAAACGCTGATACTCGACGGCGATCATGTGCCGGCGGTCATAGCGCAACAGAAGGGAGCGCCCTGCGCCGTTGTCGAGGCGCTTGATCCTGTCAGATGTATCCCGCTGCACCGTCAGCTGATTGCCGTAGGCATCGCTGATCGCTGTCAGACGTCCTGAACGAAAGTGGAAAAACCGCGCTTTTTCTCCAGCCAGGGCGAGGATCAGTTCTTCGGGTTCATCGCCCAGATAAATTGCCGCCCGCGACAGGCTGTTGTGGATCGCCGGGCGTTCGCTGGTTGGCAACGGGAAGGTGGTGCGACGGTTTTCGTGGTCAATCCAGAGGACGGTGTCGCCCTCGATTTCCAGTCGATGAGACAGCGAATGACTCCAGCCAAACCCGAGCCCGCAATCGATTTCAGCGGCACTGGTGCGATAGAGCCGGGTGAAGTCGAACGGCAAAATCCCGTCCAGCGCACCGTCGGTCAGCGTGAGCAGTTCCTCGCCCGTGACCATCGATACCGGACAGCCATGGGTACAGGTCAACGGTCCGCAATCGGCGCTGTCACCGTTGGGGTTTTTCGCTTGATCCGGGGCATCGTCGCGATGTTCCTGCCTGCCCATCCTGGTCATGGCTTCAGACTTGTCGCGAGCAATGGCCAGCGGATTCTTCACCGACAGAACCGGTGCAACACCCGTGGTGATTTGCAGCGACACGGCGGGCGCAGGATTGATCGGTGCCTTCCGGGCATTGACCATCAGCGGTTTGAGCACGCCAGCGTGGGCTGTCAGGTCGGACTTGGCGGTGAGCCCAGCCAATCGCAAGCTGGCGGCCGCCAGCCATTGGCGGGTCTGCGGGGACTTGATCCTGGACAGCACCTTCTCACTCAGGCGCAACTCCAGTCCTGCAGGACCGGTAAGGCACATGAGCAGGAAACTGATCAATATCTGCGTACGAATTTCCGCCACGACCTCGGCGATGTACTGCGGCGGCAGCATCCTCAGCCAGCTGGTGAACGCCGCGATATGAATGAACATCAACGGCTCGTCGCTCAGCATCAGCAACACGTTGGCGATGGACTCCGCCGAAGCATTCAGCAGCGTTTCAAGCTCGGATCGGGTCAGGTATTCAAGGAGTTTTTCGCTGTTGGCCTGCAGGTCAGCGATCAGGGCGTAAATCTGTTTCACGTCATCCCACAAACCGTTCAGCGAGTTCTCGAAGCCGCGCCAGTCGGCCTGTTGCAGCATGCCGTAGCGCTTGATGAAACCGGCCTGGGAGAACCCGGCCCACGCCGGTTCGAACTCGGTCGTCCACTCGTTGCGCAACCAACCTTCCAGCTCGCCGATGACGCCCTGATAGGAGGCGTAAAGTGCTTTGACGTGATCAGCGGATACATCGGGAAAGAAGGTGATGCGATAACGCTGGCCGCGCGGGCAATCGGGGATTTCCTGGATGCCGCTGGGGCCGATCTCGTCGTAGATCGGCTCGCCAAATGTCTGCTCACCCGCCACGTCGGAAAGCAAAGGTTCAAGCATCACCGGCGTATTGCCGATCGGTACGAAGCGCGCAGCCTCAAACATATGCACCAGGGTCAACGGACCGTTGGCCGGGCATGCGGCGACTGTCGAGCTGACTGGCGTGGTGGAATGCTTCGGCGCGCTTAGACGGACTTCGTTGCCGACCTTGAATACTTGCTCGACATCCAGGGCCTTGCCGGTCCAGAAACTTTCAGCCCAGGCGTCGTAGTCGTTCAGGCACAGTCGAAAATCACTCAATACCGTTTCGACATTCGGCTGCTCAGGGTCCATGGCGGCGACCACCAGCAGCCCGATGGTGTTGTTCAAGGCCAGGAGGTTGTCAGGTATGAACATTCGCAGTCCCTCGCGCGGATCAATTCAGAGCGCGAGACTTTGCGGGGGATCGGCGGGGAAAGAAGTCGGGAAAGTAAGTGTTTGGTGTAGGGGAAATCGCTAAATGACGAAGAGCACGTCGGCGCAGGTTTTACTATCGATCAGGCATTGCCCGTAGCCCTATGCCCGCCGCGCTCGCTATGCTGCTGAATCCTTTAATCGATCGCGGACCCGGCCGTACCTGAGCCGCCTCTGGGATGTCATTAGAAAACGGATCAGATGCGATGAATGCACCGCTGAATGAATTCGGCCCGATCAAGGCCGTGATTTTTGATATGGACGGCTTGTTACTGGATACCGAGGGCATTTACACCGAAGTCACGTCCATTATTGCCGCGCGTTACGGTCGGGTCTTCGACTGGAGCGTCAAGCAGAACATCATCGGCCGTGGCGCGGGTGATCTGGCGCGTTATGTGGTCGAGGCGCTGGACCTGCCGATTACTGCCGAAGAGTTCCTGGTGATCCGCGAACCGCTGATGCGCGAGCGTTTTCCTACCGCGCTGGCAATGCCTGGCGCGCAGGAGCTGGTTCGGCACTTGAAGGCCAACAACATTCCGATCGCGGTGGGCACCAGCTCTTCGCGTCAGTCGTTCGGACAGAAAACCACCTTGCACCGCGATTGGTTCGCGCTGTTCGATTTCATCGTGACGGCTGACGATCCAGAAGTCGGCGCGGCTAAACCGGCGCCGGACATCTTCCTCACGGCGGCGCGGCGCCTGGGTGTCGCGCCCGGCGATTGCCTGGTGTTCGAGGATTCGCCGTTCGGTGTCACGGCGGCGAAAGCGGCAGGAATGACCGCGATTGCGATCCCGGATGCGGCGATGGCTGACGAGAAATACGCACACGCCGACGGCATCCTTCGTACGCTGAAAGCGTTCAAACCAAGCGCTTGCGGTTTGCCGGCGCTCGACTGGGCTTGATGCAGAAAGTGTGGGAGCGGCGGTGCGACGATTCGACTTGCTCGCGAAGAGGGAGTATCAGCCAACATTAATGTCGGCTGACACAACGCCTTCGCGAGCAAGTCGAATCGTCGCACCGCCGCTCCCACATTTTTTAGATTGCGTTTAAGTCATCAGGCGCCGAAACCACCGTCGATGGTCAGGCTGGCACCAGTGATGTAGCCAGCTTCGGGACCGACGAGGTAGGCGACGAAGCTGGCGATTTCTTCCGCTTTGCCGTAACGACCCACCGCCATCAACGGGATCAGGCTTTCGGCGAAGTCACCACTGGCCGGGTTCATGTCAGTGTCGACCGGGCCCGGTTGCACGTTGTTGATGGTGATGCCGCGCGGGCCGAGGTCGCGCGCCAGGCCTTTGGTCAGACCGACCAGCGCGGACTTGCTCATGGCGTACGGGCCACCACCGGCGAAGGGCATGCGGTCGGCGTTGGTGCTGCCGATGTTGATGATGCGACCGCCTTCGGTCATGTGTTTGGCCGCTTCCTGGGTGGCGATGAACACGCTGCGTACGTTGATGGCCAGAGTCTGGTCGAAGTCTTCGAGTTTAAAATCCTCCAGCGGTGCGATGGCCAGAACGCCTGCGTTGTTGACCAGAATGTCCAGGCGACCAAAGGCTTTTACGGTGGCGGTCACGGCGTTGCGAATGGCTTCGGCGTCGGCGCTGTCAGCCTTGATGGCGAGGGCTTTGCCGCCGTTACCGGTGATGCTGTTTTGCAATTCTTCGGCTTTGGCCGTGGAGCTGACGTAGGTGAAGGCGACTGTCGCGCCTTCAGCGGCCAGGCGTTTGACAATGGCGGCGCCGATACCGCGGGATCCGCCCTGAATCAACGCCACTTTGCCGCTGAGGTTCTGAGTAGTCATATCGATCTCCAAAGTCCCGAGGCGAGATGCCTGGGTTGATGGAGCCTAGTATCGATTCAGGATTACCGGCTGTCTTCAGTGCTCAATAAAAAATAAAATCAAGCCTTGGATAATCAATACCTTAGGCTGCATAGGTCTTCAGAAAATGTAACGAGACCGCATTATCTATTAAAATTAAGAAGACGAAGCCACATGAAAATAAAATCTAAGACGGCTGTGGCGCCGCCTCAATCGATTGAGAAAGCTACGGACTATTAACCTTGAGTTTGTTAGGGTTTGTGTTAACGAATTTAAGGAGAAGCGACTTTTTAGAAGTCGATTTTGTGGGGGGGGTACTTTGTGGGCCAAATCTGTTGGATTGGTTTTCTAGTCGATGCTTGTTATGCGGGTAATTCAATTTGGTTAACTGTTTGGGTTTCAAGCATTTCGATCAGTCAATATTTTTTTGAGTGTTATCATGGTTTTCAAGGTTATAAATGTCATTTTTGCTATAGAGTAATAATCTGGTGCCGTCTGAGTAGATAAGTGCGCCAGAAGGCCGAAGCTTGAATGAGCTAACTCGTGAATAAATTTGATTGACCGCACATTTCAATATTTTTGAAGCTTGGTAGATGGTTAAGTGATGTTCCAGATGGGTATGCATCTCTTGAATATTTTCACTTGAATAGTATGGTGTTCCATCAGGCGATTCAGGTGTTATTAAGCCTGTAAGAAAAAAGCGACGTCGTAAAAGTTGAGTGGAAATATGTAATATTTTGGCGGCTTGATTGGCAGTATAGTAGGAGGTGTCTGTTTCGGGTAAAGGCCCGTTGTTTAAATTGGTTGAAGGGTTAATAGAGTCAAAAGTTGCAATGCTGGCGCTGGTGGTTATGAAGATGTTTTGAATGTCTTGAGTTGGAGGGAATGCTATCGGGTAAAGTTTTAATGGCTTTTCTAATTCTTTTTTTAGCTTGTCCCAGATATCGATGATTTTGTGTTTTTTATAAACGTAAGGTCCCAGGTTGTCGTGGTCTGAAGCAATTCCAAGTAAATTGAGATGATGAGCTAATTTAAACGGTTTTGTGTTTAGTGTTTGGCAGATATTTTCGAGCAAAATATAGGATCTGTTAAAGTCTGTGACAGCCTTTCTAAGGAAAAAATGTGCCTGCCTTTTTCTTTGCTCATTATTTTTGTTGGTTCGCTGAAGATATCCCAGCTCTCCTAGCTTTCTCACAGTTTCATGACCGCAACTTAGTAAGTCGGCAGCCTCCGCTACGGTGCAAAATTTTTTACCGGTGTCAGTCTTCTCACGTTCTAAATTTACATTGCGGTCATAAATGAGATTGACAAATTTACAAATTTTAATGTGGCTGCGATAGAAGGTTGGTTGCGGAGAATCCAAGGATGCTTCGAAGTTATTGGATACAAATTTTCTATGTTTTGACCAGGTTTTTTTACCTCCAATAGCGTTTATAATTTGGGGGAATGTTAGCTCCACTTCGGCACAGCAGTGGTCGCTGGGGCAAGTGGAGTTGACAGTGCAATTTTCATTTATTATACGATCCGCAAGTTTCTCTAACAAAGGGTGACTTGATGTCCAAGGTGCTAGATGCACCGCGCGAGTAAAGCCTGGGAATTTCGCCAGCTGAGTTGAAATCATTTTGAATGCGTGGTCTTGCACGGTATCTGTTAGATGAACGATTGTTTTTTCGTCGCAAGGTTTTCTGAATTGCCAAATTTCGTCGCAAATCTGTGCGAGATCTGCTAGGCGAGACAGTCGGTTTATATAGGTGGTAGGTCCAAACGTCTCTAGTCGTTCTTCGTCATACAATTTGCCTTTTTGAGCTTCGGCATTTCGTCTATCAAAACCACACTCGCAAAAAAGTAAGCTGGCCGTGGTCCAGTGCTCACGCCCAAGACACGCAGGGCATTGTGTGACGAGCCGGACCTGATGAAGCGGGCAGACCGGTACGTCCTTAATATCCTGAAATACGGTAATGACTTCGGTTAGTAAACATTCGGGGCAGTATATAAAATGTTTTGAAAATTGTGAGCGGGAAAGGGCAATGTCGTCGATAATCCAACGTGCAGCTCCCACATTATTCAGTGTGTAGATGTTATGAAAGAGTGCCTGCTCGACCTCAGGAGCTGCCATGGCTAATTTTTTAATCAAAAGCGATTGTTCTGTTAGCAAATCAATTGCGTCGCTGTGGCAAGGAACTCTTAACGCCATACACATGGACTTTACATTGCCATAGCCATTGTGCAGAGCTGTACGCATCATCACCCCTTTAGGGCTTTCCCAGTTTTGGGGAATTGCCACATAACAAAGAGTGGTCATTTTACGATTCCTTCAGCTTCTTAGCTTGGGCCTTCAACGCATGATTTAGCTGGCTAGGCGTCATGCGGAAATAGTTGGGGTTACAGCAAAATGCCAGATCGTCCGCCGCCTCAGAGAAATCACTGACCGTTAAGCAATAGTCTCCTCTGAGGAGCGATATTCGAAAACTATCGTGCAGCAAGTTGCTGAGTTGCCTAAAATTTCCGTGAGTGGCGAGATAAATTGATTTATAGTGATTAGTGTCTGTTAGATGAATGTAGTCTTTTAATTTTCCCAGTCTGATCATTTCCTTTTCTAAACCGGCAAGTACTCCCAGCAAGGCAGGTTTGCCGGCTTCCTCAGACATTGGCATAAGTTGGAGGCGAGCGCGATAGGGGAAACGGTCACTTAATTCTTTAACTGTATTCAAGGTGGTTTCAGCAGAGTTTGTGCCGGATATCAAAAATGGGATGCCAGAATTGTTTAAAAGTATAGCAATCCAGTTGCACAATGAGCTTTTCGTTTTAGATAACCCTTTTTCCGCCACATGGTGGAAATCGTCAAGGATTACCAGTTTTACCTCCATCGTAATCAGCCTTTCGATGATAAGGGTTTCTAAAGTGGTGATACTTTGATAGTCGTTGACAGTTCCACCAAGATTTCTGGCCATGACCTGGGATAAACTTCTTATCGTGGCAGATTCCGGCAGTTCGACGTATACGCAGGGCCTTATTGTTTTCCAGGAGGCAGCGCACAGAACTGTGTGGCAGGGGCCCAGTTGTTTTTCAATTTTGCTGCATAATCTTGTTTTTCCCACACCGGTAGGACCAATCAACATAGCAGATGAGGAGTCTTTACGGTTGCGCGTGGAGTCGATACATTTGGTGATCAGCCGCATCGCCTCCTCAAAGGCTGGGTACCAGACCGTGCAGGCAGCCAGCTCTGCCAGTGTTTCATCAATGTTGATACCGTTAGGAGAAATGGTCATTGGCGGTCTACCCGGAAGATTGGAGTCTCAACGTCTTCCATCGATTTTTCCTCCGGCGCAGCCGTGTTGGTTAGGTTATCCAGGTCGATATCTTCGAGAAGACAGGTGTTGTTACCCGATTTCGCATTGCTACGTAGCTTTCGAGTGTCCTCGTACTCCTTGGCCATGCGCTGTCGAAGCAGGAGTAAAGCGACATTGGCCACGCTGTCGTCGAACTTTCGCCCCGCGGCCAAGTATTGTTTATGCAGTAAATTATGCTCTGTCAGGGTGAGGCCGTTTTGGTATTCGGGGCGGGTGGCAGAGGCACGTTCAGGTTTGCGTGTACTATCGGGGTGAACGACCCATATCTCGCCTAAATCTAACGGGCTGTAATAGCAGGTCGCCAATTGCCCTTGTTTCAGTTTCGATCGGATTTCGTGGAGGCCCTCGCCGTACCAGCTTAAACATAAAAACTGCACCCGTCCTGCAGCACTGATTGATGCTGTTTCAACGCCTCGATAAAGGGTATCCAGAACTTCTGCGGTAAATTTTTCCGGTGGTAGGCGATTGTTCATCGCCCGTTCCCACGCCACCGCAGGTGGCATGTTCAGTGTGCGATGTCGTTTTTGATGGTAAATATGCTCTATCCAGTCCTCGACGTGCCGGTTCAAGCAGGCCTCTGTCAACGCTGCTTCGCCTTCCGAGTCGTAATACTGACCTTCGACAGGATTCGACATGGTGCTTCCAGGCTGCTCATGTAGCCACATCTCGAACGTCAAAAAAAAACGCTCAATGCGTGCCCGCGCATTGGCTGTGTAAGGAGGCCCTCGGTCAAAAAGAATACCCAGCCGATCCAGAAAATATCGAATTATCGCATTGGCGAATTCAGTTCCATTGTCGCTGTGCAGATGGATGGGTTTTCCGCGACGACGTTCTTCGCCGGGAACCGCTTGCAATGCCTTTTTCAGGGCGCGGACGGTTTTTTCTGCGCAGGGGTACGTCGTTGACAACTCCCAACCGATGACACTTCGGGTTTTGATTTCAAATATGACGGTCCACCAGAGAATCTTGCCTAGCAGGTTTCCATTTTCATCAATGATGTCAATATCGAGAAGATGGTTGTCTATTTCGGCCAGTTCCAACAGTTCAAGAGGTTCGTCGCTTAACTTGCTTGAGTGGTGGTGTTTTTTTACATAATCCGCACCGTAACGGGCTAAATCGCTCGTCGTTTGGCACAGTTTTTTTATCATTCGCTGGACGGTCGACAGTGAAGGTGTCTTCAGTAAGCGGGTCGAGTAGCCCTCGCGCAGGCGGTTCATAAGGGTGATCTGACCGTCAATATAATTATGAATCGTTGTAGGTCTGGCAGGCGGTTGTATTAAATACTCTTGTTTAATTATTTCCCGAGAAATATTTTCGACGTCCGTTTCCAGGCGTTTGCCGCGCGGTAAGTAACTCTGTTCTTTCAATAGGCAGAAGCGATCGCAGTTATGTTTTTTGTAGTGCCTGGTCCATTTATACACGGAGTTGTAGCAGGGCGGTGAGGGGTCGTCCATTTCAAGGCTGAGTCGTTTGATCAGCGCTTCGGTGGCTTTTACAGGCAGTGATCCGCCCAGTTGCTTGAGTGCGGCCTCGACGTAACGGTGTTTACGCTGGGCTGCAATCACCTGGGGATCTTGCGGGTTGAGAAACGCCAAGGCGTTGGAGCCCGCACCGGGCGGCCGGGCAAACGGGACAATAGTTTGATGCGACACCTCGGTCAGCATTGCATCAACGGCTAGGGCGCGGGTGTAGGGTCGCTCCAAGTCTCTTAGCGTCACCAACTCCTCATCGACGTGAATGACCCCCATGACTCGGCCATTGACGAGGTATTGGCTCCCAACGGTAGGTACTTCCGGTTGCTTACGCATGGGAGGGTGCCCAATCAACCATTAGGTCTAACGTCAAACGTTGGGTTAAATCGGCGATCAATCGCCTCGTGAACAGGTTGTAGCAGATCGTCCCGGTGTCGGGTGCGGCGCTGTCCTGAACCAGGTCACCGAGCGTCGTCGGCCACGCACACTGCTGCAGGTAATGATAGAAATACATCTGCTGCTGCTCGTTGTAAGTGCTCGAGCGGCTGTACAGCGCCAACAAGGTATGAAACATGGTGGACCCGGTGATGCGCTGCTGGTCGCGGAGCTTAAAGGTCCACCCCTCCTGAAAGCACAGCGCATGGAAGCTCTCGAGCTTGGTCAGGCGACTCTGCCGTTGTTTGGTGAAATCCTGCTTGACCTCAGTGAAATAACTATCCCCGTGCGTCAGCACGACGAGGAAATCCGGGGTATAGCGATAGCGATGGCCCTCATCTATCCAGGTAAAGGTGTGGGGTTGCGTGTAGTACCTCACGACTTGAGGGGCATGCTCCAACCAAACGCAGTACGCGGATTCCAACACCGAGTCGCACTCCATCGAATGGTCATTTTTGAGGGACGGAAAGTCCACGATGAAGTTTTGTCGGCGCCGCCGGGGGGAATGCCGCGCGGGCCCATCGTCGAGGTTCATTTCCTTGGACGTGATGATCATCTTGCGACCTCCTCTAGTGATTCTGAGGGTTCCACCACAGCGATGGCGGATGGACATCCGGTTCGACGTCTTATGTCGGTGTGGGTGCTTCATCTGTTCGTAGACAGGATCTAAGTGCCTCCAGCTGTAGCGAACCTGCCATGTAGTAATTACCTTCCTGGGGCGGCGTGAAGTACGAAATTTATTGAGCTTTTCGGATTATCCGAACGAAAAGCGGAGTGTGTGGCCGGGTAACTGGCTTCGTCTTTTGGTCAACGGGTTGAAAGTTCGCCGTCAGAAGGGACTGCTAAGGTCGATGATGTGTACCGCCATGGGTATGAACGAAGGAACGCGGCCATTTCAGCTCATGTAATCCAGCACTCGACAGCTGATTCGTTGGGGGGGAAGTCTGCCCGCTCCGCGGGTAATTTTTGGTGTCGGCGCGAGTCCGGCCAGGCCGCCCATTGGGTTGCGATGGTTGATGATTCGCCAAGGCTACGACCGTACCAAGTACCCACTCGCACACCGCATGCCTGGCGCAAATGGATACTCCGAGCACAACGCATGTCTGCACATCGCAGAGAACTGTGATTTGCAGAGGCTCAACGTTAGGTACGTCGCTTAGCATGTTGGGTGCCCAGGTCAACAGCGGTTCGCTACTGACCGCCACTCCAAGCGCGCCCAGTAGGTAGCCGGCCAAGCCGAGTTCGTGGTCGCGAGAAAACTCCCCCGCGAGTAGTAAATTGTCCCGGCGAAACAGATTCAGGTTGGGTGGCGTACTGGCCTGCCGAGAGGGATAGGGACAGCGATGGAAGTTGGCCAGCGGCAGCGTAGTCCGCCAAGGAAAGGCATGGTGCCGAAGTGCTTTGTTGCGCAGTCGTTGAATGATTGACGGGAGCAGATAGATCGACACCGGATGCAGTAGGCGAGGCGAGCTAAAAGCGAATTCTGCACTGACGCGACGTGCAGGCACTTCGTTTCGCAAACGATACCGATTGAGTATGGTGTTCATAATTTCGCTCCAGGCGCCGCACAGAAGGTTTGCCGGTATCTCAGAGTTGTTAATGTTATTAAACGCTTATTTAATTTAAAGAACTTCTCCCTCTTAGTGATTTGTTGAGCTCGCTATCTCATTGATATAAAACCCATATTTTCCAATTTTATAAGTGTGTGTTAACTGTTAGCCTCCGGCACACATTCGCTGTGGACAAAACAGTGCTTCACTACAGGTGTTGGAAGTTGCAATGGAAGGTCGTGCCATGGGCCGCATTTCGTTAGTCCGGCGCCTTAGAAACCGAGTGTTTGCTCATAGCCTGCTGAGTTGCTGGGGATGTCGGCATACCGGGGGGGCGCTGACCCAATGTGGTGGAGCTTGGCAGCAGCATCGTCAGAAAGCGTCGGACTTACCCCCCAACAACAAGTGGGCACGGTTACTAGCGGGAAGTGAGTTACGCGACCCGTGGTTGAGCGCATTGCTGATGGCTTATCCTGCAGTGCGGCCTTGCTGGACCAACTCGTTGTGGAACGCCCTGAGTACACTCTGGGATGAGCGGCGCCCGACCGATCATTTGGCGCAGACACTGCACTTGGAAAACGGCTATAAGCTGCCGGCGCATAGTTCCTTCCTAATGCGTCGCCTGTTTGGCTGTCCCGATTGGAACAACTTGGGATGTGTCCTTGCCCTATTGGGCTCGAAATCCAAACAGTTCGCGCCACACCGTCGCTGGTTACGCACGCATTTTTTGAGCTATCTGATCCTGGTGTGTATGGCTGAACCGATGTGCTTCGTCCGCGAACCGCTGTACGAGTTGCTCCATAAAATTTACCTGCGCGGTTTGTTTAAATTTGCTGATGATTGGCCGTCAGACTTCGCCGCCTTCGAGCAGAACTGTGAGGCCATTGAGCGCTACGGTGAATGGATGCGCGGTCACGGCTGGATCGCCGGTTGGGACCTCCACGCGTGCACCCTGTTGCAGCTTTACCGGCCGGACCAGGAAATGCTGCGACAGAAGTCCTTGACGCTGGCCCGCCCGCCACCCTCTGTCGAACTACCGTCATGGATTGCTAGGAAGGTCGAGACGGCGCTTGAGGGCCACCGACGTGACCGTTTTGCGATAGGAGAATGGCCGGATGTTTCCGCTTCGTCAGCGACCGAACATGCGCCCGTCGCAGCGGGCTTCAGTTAGAGGTGGCTGGGGAGAAGAACGCTAGCTGTCGCCAATGGGCGAGGGCAATGTTGTCCAGCGGCTAAGCAAGTCTTCCAAGCGCGTGATCTGTTGCCGCTGGAACCGCAGCTCGCGACGGCTCTGCCGTTCCGTGAGCACCTGACGCTTGACCCGTTCGTGCAGGCCGGCGTGCTCGGCGGTCAACGCTTGGATCCGCGCCTGCGCGCTGTGCTCGCGGACTTCCGCATCCTGGTTTTGTTGCCGCAACTGCTGCAGTGCACGTTCACGTTGGCGATCTTGCAGGCCCTGGTGGCGCAGTTCACCGACCAGCCGTTCGTTGTCCTGAAACAGGCGGGCGAGTTCATCCTGCTTGTCCGAAAGACTGATACGTAATGCGCGCAACTCGTGTTGCAACTGCTGGACTTGCGCGTCGTGACGCTGGGATTCCTGCTCACGCTGGGTTAGATGCTGTTGACGAAAGTGCTTGAGCGCCTCGCGTGCTTGGCGGTGCTTGTCCTCCAACGATTGGAGATGCGCCGTCCGTTCGAGCAACAGCTGGTTCAGGTCGTACTCCAGCTGGCCCAGGCGTTGACATTCGCCGTCCGCTTGGCGCAGTCGCTCCTGGAGTGTCCGCTCGTGCTCACGCAGGGCCTGCAACTGACGATCGAGGCCAGCGTAAGCGCCCTGCAGTTGATCGAATTGCGCCTGGTGCTGCAACCGCTGCTGCTCATACGCCGAACGATCTCGCTGCAGGCGCTGGCGATCCTCGGCGACCGCCTGTTCGGCCAGTACCGTGAGGCGAGCGCTTAAACCGGCGACAAAGCTGTGCAGTTCCTCGTCGGGGGTGGGCGGCTGCGCCATCTCTCGGGCGCCGAGCTCCTTCAGATAGCGCTGAATGGTGCTCTTCGAACCGGTGTTGCCCAGCTCCACGCGCACCGCGTCGATGCTGGGGTGTTGGCCGCGGGCGAGCAGCGCTTCGCGGGCGATTTGCACCACGGCCTTGTTGATGCCTCCGCGTGCCATGGCCTGACTCCGACGATTTCGTACTGGTTTACGGAGTATGCAATTACAGCTGTAACCCTGCCTTTGGGATGGCAGGAATTCGGACGGACTGGCGTTCGAGAATGCTGAATTCTTGAACGTGACAAGCCTTAATCGGTGCAGGGCTCCGGAAAGGCGGTATGCGGGAGGTCTCGTGAGCGATTCGGAGCGGTACCTGCAAGCGGCGCGACGCGACAGCACCCTGCGCCGCTACGCGCAAGCCGTTGAACACTTTGAAGCGGAGTGGGGCGGGGTGCTGCCGGCCTCCAGTGAAAACATCGTGCGTTACCTGGCGGCCTATGGCGCGCAGTTGTCCAGCAACACCTTGCGCACGCACCTGGCGGCATTGGCCCAATGGCACCAGCAGTACGGCTTCGATGACCCGACCAAAGCGTCGCGGGTGCGTGATGTCCTGCGCGGCATTCAGGCGCTGCATCCGCAACCGATCAAGCAGGCTGAAGCGCTGCAGTTACAGAGGCTGGAAGCGTGCATTGAGGGCTTGGACCTGCAGTTGACCTCTGAACAAAGGGCGGTGCGACTGCGTGCGGCGCGGGACCAGGCGTTGATCCTGATGGGTTTTTGGCGTGCGCTGCGGGGCGACGAATTGTGCCGACTGCGGGTCGAGCATATTCAGTTGCGTGAAGGGCGAGAGTTGGAGCTTTTCCTGGCCAGCAGCAAGACCGACCGCGACCATCGCGGCCGTACCCTGGTGCTCCCGGCGCTGAAGCGACTGTGCCCAGTAGAGGCCTACCAGCACTGGCTGGCGGTCAGTGGCATCAACCAAGGGCCGGTGTTTCGCGCCATTGACCGCTGGGGCCACTTAGCGGAGGAGCGGGTCAACCCGAACAGTCTCTCGCGCATTTTGCGGCTAGCGTTTGTGCGCAGCGGTGTTGCTGGCGAGGGTTACACCGCGCATTCGCTGCGCCGCGGTTTTGCCACCTGGGCCAGTCGCAACCAATGGAGCAGCAAGGCGTTAATGGAGTATGTCGGTTGGCGCGATGTGCAGTCGGCGGCGCGCTACATTGAGGCTGATGTGCCCTTTGGCGATTGGGCACGTTGAGCGCACTAACTGCCAAGGCATCTGTCCGGTCGAGAAGGGCATGAGTGCATGGCCCGACTGAATCCGGGAGGGCGATATCGGCGGCATTACCTCGCCAAATGGTAAGGGGTAAGCCGTGCTGAAACGGGGTGGGCAGCTGACGACATTTTTCAACCCCATGTAAATCTTTTTTTTGATCTGTAAACCATCGAGGTTAACGCTTCAAAAAACTGGTTTACAGTTGCCGTATGTTTTCAGTTGGGTAATTGCACAGACTTGCCCACCCATTTGCATTCGACTTGCCCAGTCGTTTGCATTCGCACTGACCACTTGTTTGCATTCGCGCTGACCAGCGATAGATGACGTATCACCTCAACCAAAAAAGCATGGCGATCTCTACCGCGCCGCATTGTGTGCCTGAAAAATGATGAGCCTGAGCGCTTGCCGAAGGGCACCTAAGTCAGTCAGAGCAAGGAGGTGGTGAGCGATCCATCAGTGTTAAAAATCTCGCTTCCCCACCCTCATCACTGAAACTCAGAAGTATGTAGAAGCCCATCTTTATGTTCGACCGGAATCCGCTCATCAGGTTAGAGTTACAACTCGTAAAAAGAACCGCAGCCTCCGGGAACGAATGGGAGCGGTTGTGCAGCAACGCGATACCTTGCCAGCCCTACTGCCAGAATCATGTTGCCGAATTGGAGCGCGCGCTTTCGAGCCCCAACGTTGTGCCACTTGGGCAGGTGATGAAAATCAGTAGTGAGCAGTCAACTGCATGCGTCTTGATTTACCGCTATAGATCAGAGCCGTATTTATCGCTAGACAGCCTTTAGCCCAGTTCTTAGCGTTGATACAAAGGTCTCCAATGAAGGATCTTTCTCAGCATTTTGCTTATGCCTGCCGATGAAAATCCACTCATCTTCTGCCCAAAAAATTCGAATTGTTTTGGGTGATTTTCGGTCGAATACAACTTGATAGATTCTCGTTTCTCGCTGCTGGACGACGACGCATTGCTCAAGGCAAACCAACAGTCGTTGCCCTGGCTCCAGGGTCGGAGCATTGAGCGGGAGGCGCTTCTCAATTTCTGTTTTTCGCATGATGACTGTCGTCCTTAAAATTCAGAAACCGTACGCGTTGAATCAAAAGCAAGGGAGATCCGCTGCTGCGAGGTACGCATCTGGAGCCTTTGCGCATGACGCCATATGTGCTCTTCAAGGTGGTAATCATCACGGTCAAGTCAGCCATTTCGGAGCCTGTGCAGACAATCACCTTCAAGGTCTGGAATTGATAGCTCGCTACTTATTGTGAGAGCCCTTTGGTTCCGCTTGTTCTCGATCTGGCCGGCAAATCCTGTTATCGCGGGAAACTGGCCGCATGGCCGTGCGCCCTCAAAGCCACGGCATTGGGCGGACCGACTCGGACCCAGGTGACTGAGGTGCTTCGACAGTCCTGCTCATGACTAGCCTCCAAGGGGTCATATGTGCATAATATTATCATGCAGTGATAATGGAAAGGCAATCCGCTCGCCCTTGCTTCAGGCAGAGGCGAGGTCTTTTGATCGATTGCCGGGAGGCAAAGACATGCATGAGAACAGCAATACGTGAGCGCTTGGAGACCCGTATGAAACGTGAGGACGTAAAAACCAAACACGCTGAAGGCATTCAGTTTGATACCCATTTGATTGCCAACCCGGCCAACACCCAGGAGTGGATCGCCTTCTTTAAAAAGGATGCAGGAAGAAGCTTCTTCCTGGTCAATGACAACGAAGAAATCGAACCCTTTCGGTACCTTGATGATTTGATTCATGAGCTGCGAGAAATCGGTATCAAGGTTGCTGAAATTCATTTTTGAATTCTTTTCCTTGGAGTGTCGGCATGTCCGTCAGAATCGAGCATCTGTCTAGTCAGAGTGAAAATCTATGGTCCGTGTGTATTGGAGCCAGGCGCATTCAATTCCGCAATGAGCAGGGTGCAAAAGATTACGCAGCAAAGCTAAAAGAGCGTATTGAAGCTCCGCACTCATACCCTCGTGCATTGCCGTCCGCCTACAAGCGCGGTTGCAGCAAGTAATAGTGCTTAATGACTTTCTATTAACGCTAAAGTTACGGTAACAAAATATTGTTTCTTCCGTAGAGTGCTGTGGAACTTAGTAAGTCGAATTAATTTTCATGCTGCGTTCCTGCAATTGCACAGCATTCGGCGAATGAGCACCCGTCCAACCAGTCTCTGGTGTTCATAATGAGGGTAAAAGTACCACTATGAAGCCTGCACTAATTGCTATGTCACGAACTGCGGGAAAGTTGGCTGCGGAGGTTCTGAGCATGATTGCGCCTCACGTCAGGCCCGGGGTTTCGACCAATGAGCTTGATAAGCTCTGCCATGACTATATTGTCAACGTGCAGAAGGCCACTCCAGCCAATATCGGTTATCACGGTTTCCCCAAAACCTTGTGCACCTCCATCAATCATGTCGTATGCCACGGAATCCCGTCAGATAAAGAACTCTCGGATGGCGATATCCTCAATATTGATGTCGCGGTGCTCAAGGATGGTTGGTTCGGTGATACAAGCCGAATGTATTTTGTCGGCGAGCCAAGCGCAGAGGCTCGTCGGCTGGTGGACACGACCTATGAGGCGATGTGTGCCGGCATTCATGCAGTAGGCCCCGGTGCCACGCTCGGTGATGTCGGTCACGCCATTCAAACCGTGGCGCACCGTGAAGGGTATAGCGTAGTGCGTGACTACTGTGGACATGGCATTGGCATGGTTTACCACGATGAGCCACAGGTCCGTCATTATGGCAACCCTGGTGAAGGTATGAGACTGAAACCGGGCATGATCTTCACAATCGAGCCAATGCTCAATGCTGGAAAGCACGGTGTAAGAACGCTGGGGGATGGCTGGACCGTGATCACCAAGGATCTTTCGCTCTCGGCCCAGTGGGAGCATATGGTCTTGGTCACCCTCGATGGCTTTGAGGTGTTGACTGCGTGGCCGGATCAGCCCGTGGAGTATAAGAAGATTTAATCCAATCCGGCAGACTGTCCTACTGGTAGGTCAGAGTGGAGCACACGTAGAAAATCGCCAGCTCGTACTGAGCTGGCGACTCGGACGGAGCGCGTGTTTGTTGATTCTCTATTTAGTCACGCAAGTAGGCAACCAAGGCGTCAGCGAAGGACTCAGTTGTACCAGTCCCTCCCATATCGGGTGTCACTTGATCGCAGGAGCTTTTCAGAACAACGCGGATAGCTGTACGAATGCGTGTCCCTTTGTCCACCATGCCTAGGTAATCAAGCATGTCTGCGGCAGCCAACAACAATGCACATGGGTTCGCGATGTTCTTGCCAGCGATGTCCGGTGCCGAGCCGTGGACCGCTTCGAAGATGGCCGCATCGGCGCCGATGTTGGACCCCGGCGCCAAGCCCAGTCCACCCACCAGGCCTGCGCACAAGTCTGAAAGGATGTCGCCAAACAGGTTGGTGGTGACGATGACATCAAATTGATGGGGATTCATCACCAGCTGCATACAGGCGTTATCGACGATCATCTCGTGAAATTCGATCTCCGGATAATCCGCAGCAACCTCACGTGCAACCTCAAGAAACAAACCAGAGCAAGACTTGATGATATTGGCCTTGTGCACCGCGGTCACTTTCTTACGGCCTTTGCTACGAGCCAGCTCGAACGCATACCGCACGATGCGTTCGGAGGCAGTGCGTGTTACACGAATGCTCGCCAGAGCGACTTCGCCGTCCTCCGAAATACTTTGTCCTTCTGGTAGGTACGCTCCTTCGGTATTTTCGCGCACCGTGATGATGTCGATATCTTCGAAACGCGAACGGGTGCCTGGGAAACTGATCGCTGGTCGGACATTGGCGTAGAGATCGAAGTGGCGGCGAAGGTGGACGTTGATCGATGAGAAGCCGCGGCCAATCGGCGTTGTCAGAGGGCCTTTGAGTGCGACACCATGTTTGGCGATCGTTTCTATGGACGCGGGCGGCATCAGTTGCCCATGCTGCTGCAAAGCCTCCAAACCGGCCTCAACGAAGTCGTACTGAAGATTGCAGTCAAGGGCATCGAGTACGCGTAGCGTCGCTTGCATGATCTCAGGGCCGATGCCGTCACCCTTGATGATTGCGATAGTTTTGCTCATGGTCTCTTCCTTAACAGCGCTTTGTCGGCCGCTGTATTGATTGGGTCATTGAGACTGGTGTCACGAGTCTGCTGATTGGCATTGACTGTCTGGCGGCTTTCACCGCGCCAGTGTGCTGTGTTTCATCCTCCGCGCCGTGACTGCGCAGGTCATCGCGGATCAATAGACGGGCGACCTGAGTGGGTGTCAGTTCTCGCGCCGCACAAAACTACTCAAGGATGCGGCTGTAACGGGCGAGCTACCGGATCAAGGATGCTGTCATTTGCTCCATCGAAGATGCGCACAACATTAACATGTAATGTTAATCGCATGTGCTGGCTAGGAGCGTTTTCATCCTGAGACGGCAAGGTGTTTGAATGTCTGTGCGTTACATGTTGAGGTAGCTTTTGGGCAGGAATAGAAGAGGACGAGTTGTGGCTCGGATCATTCTTGACGTCGTACTGCCAAACCAAAATCGACGGACTCGCGAATGACCAAAAGCGCCCATGATCATCAGATCGATATCGTGTTCGGTCTGATAGGACTGTAAGGCGAGCTCTACTCTCCCGCCACAGATGGCTGTTCGCACGTCACACCCGACTGATTGCAGAATGGCTCCTGCCGCATCGAGTCGTTCCAGATTCTTCGACGTGTTGGCTGCGACCATCACCAGGTACACGGGCAGCTTTCTGAGAACTGGACTCGCTGCCAGCATGTTCACCCCCATGTGCGTGTCCTCACTCCCGTCATAAGCAAGCATCAGGCTTCGTGGTGGGTTGAAGGAACAAGGGGTGACCAGGATCGGCTTGTGCAAAGCATGGATGATGGTTTCGAGCTCGTTGAGTCGGGGACAGAACGAGCTGTGTTTTCCCATGACTAACCAGCGCATGTCAGTTTCCATCTCGAGTAACCGACCCAACAGTTCTCCGTCGCTTTGACGAAGTTCCGGCTGTATTACGCCATCCGCGATCACTCTTTCTCGAGCGTTTTGCAGCATCATCAAGCCTTGCTTCAAGGCCTGCTCATGGCGCTTTTCGTCCAGCGACATAGCTTCTAGCATGTGTGCCAGGCTGCCGGGCCGTATCTCTACGCCAGCGGGGCGGTCTACAACATTCAGGAGGGTTAACGGCAATACAAAGTTGAGACTGGCCCAAGCGGCGTAGTCGCAGACGGCCGGAGATGTATTTGAACTGTCGATACAGGCCAATATGTGGGTCATCACAACCCTCATCTCGATGATCTTGATGAGCCGATCACCACGCGGGCTAAAAACGAAAATTACCCGCTCGGCGAGGGCGCCGCTTTTAGCGTGCCAGCGAGTGGGATCAGTCGCTGGACACCTGGCACGTCATAAATAATAGAAACGATCAACGTAGTGAAAATCCAGTATAGCAACGTCTGGAAAGCTGCTTGCAGGCAAGCTGTTCACTTTCGCAGGACGCGGCGGACAAAAAGCCTGACGTCGTCAAAGGCAGGCACGATCGCCAGCGTCACCAGAACCATCGCGAGCGGTACCGTTGAGATGTAGCCAACGTGCTTGAACCCAAAGGCACCCACCACGCCGCCGAAGAAGAAATTCAGCGCGAGCAGTATCAGTATTTTGAGCCGGGTCCGATTGGCGAGAACTTTTGGATGCGTCGATGTGCTGACGGCATTCCAATAAAAGAGTTTTCCAAACTCAATACCGATATCCGTGATGATGCCGGTGATGTGCGTCGTTCGGATTTCGGCTTTGGAAATTTTGGTGATCACCGCGTTTTGTAGCCCCATGATGAAACACAGCAGCATCACGGTGACGGACACGAATAGACCATCCACGGTGGAGAGCTGGGCTCCCAGAAAGCCAAAGCAGATGAGCAAAAAGGCTTCGAGCAAGAGGGGCGCTGCAAACTCGCTGTGCATGCGTCTGCGGCGGGAATAATTGACCATGACCGCCGAGCATGCTGCCCCAATCAGAAAGGACAACAGAGCGCCGGTGCCACTGAGCACCAGGTCGTAGGCTCCCAGCACACTGTTGTCTGCCATCAAGGAGACGATGCCCGTCATGTGTGAGGTGTACTGATGCACCGCCAGGAAACCGCCAGCGTTGATTGCTCCCGCTACGAAGGCCAAGGCAAACCCTAGGTGTCGGTTTGCAGCTGTGGTACGCCTTCGCCCGGTGAGGCTCCTAACATATTTGACCGGCATTCATTCACCCCTGTCCCAAGCGTAGGAGGAGCAAGAAGGCCAACCGATTATGCACATCTGATATCACCAGGTCCTCGCGATCTAGATGGGTCTGCTCGTTGAGTGTTGAAGCCGCTGACTATCGTTTCTTCTGATCGGTGATCAGGATTGCCTGGGATGGCAACCCTGTGTGGTGATTACCTGCTGGGGGAGTAGACGGCGATCCCGAAAGCTTCACCCCGCGATCAGCCAAGAACGGATGATCTTGCAAATGGCGGGCTGTCGATATTCAGGAGATACGGCGGCTGGATGATCCCCGAGTGCGAAAGCTGCCAACCGTGCAAAAGATCGTGTAGCTGCGGCACATCAGCATGATTGACGTCAGCTTAGAGCGGGTAGTGCGTTGGGTAATGCAGCTTCGCAACGCCGGTGTCGATAGCGGCCTTGGCCACTGCGCCGGCTATTGCTCCGAGCAGGCGAGCATCGAGCGCTTTGGGGAGAATGTAATCGCGCCCAAACTCAAGCTTATCGACGTTGAACGCTTGCAGCACTTCCACAGGGGTAGGCTCTTTGGCCAATTGGCGCAGTGCTTCCACCGCCGCAATTTTCATTGCTTCGTTGATCCGGGTTGCCCGAACATCCAAGGTCCCGCGGAAGATGAACGGAAAGCCCAAAACGTTATTCACCTGATTCGGGTAGTCAGAGCGACCGGTCGCCATGATCAGGTCATCACGTGTGGTCATGGCCAGCTCGTAGCTGATTTCAGGATCCGGGTTCGAGCAGGCAAACACAATCGGATTGGGTGCCATCGCTGCCAGCGCTTCAGCCGGAAGGAGATTGGCCCCAGACAAACCAACAAACACGTCAGCACCATTCATGGCTTCCATCAGCGTACGAGGGCCACCGTCGTTAACGAACTGTGCTTTGTATTGATTGAGGTCTTCCCGTGCGGAGTGGATGACACCGGTACGGTCGACCATGTACAGATTGCTTTTTTGAGCGCCGAGACTAAGCAGTAGGCGCATGCAGGCCGTGGCTGCGGCACCAGCGCCGAGGCAAACAATTCTCGCGTTCTCCAGAGTCTTACCCTGGATCTCCAGTGCATTGAGCATACCGGCCGCGGTGACGATGGCAGTACCGTGTTGGTCGTCATGGAAGACCGGGATGCTGCACTGTTCGATCAGTGCTTCTTCGATTTCAAAGCACTCAGGGGCTTTTATGTCTTCCAGGTTGATGCCACCAAAGGTGTCAGCAATGCGCACGACTGTGTCGATAAACGCCTGGGAATTCTCAGCATTGACTTCGATATCGATCGAGTCGATGCCGGCAAAACGTTTGAACAGCAACGCTTTGCCTTCCATGACCGGCTTACTGGCCAAGGGGCCTAGATTGCCGAGGCCTAAAATGGCCGTACCGTTGGTGATCACGGCCACCAGATTCCCTTTTCCGGTAAAGCGATAGGCGTTCTCCGGGTCCTTCGCGATTTCGCGAACGGGCTCGGCTACGCCTGGGCTGTACGCCAGTGCGAGTTGAGCGGCTGTGTCGGCGGGCTTGGTCAGCTGAATGCTGATTTTCCCCGGGGTTGGGAATTCATGGTAATCCAGTGCAGCCTTCTTGAAGTCGGTAGTCATGCGAGCCCCTAATTAGACGTTGATTACAATACCATGTTAACACTATTATAATGCAAGGCAATGAGGTCCTGACCCACAGACCAGGGTCAAATTGCCGGCTTGAACGCTGCTGATGAAGGGGTTTGTCAGTCAGCGGACCGTCTCTATTGGCCTTAAGACTTCAGGGCGGGCCTGTATCTGTTGGTCAATAGAGATCCTCCTATGCTTGAACCCGTCTTAGGCCACCTCGTGTGGCCATTTTTTTGGTGCGCCCAGCATGGGCGCAATCTTGTGGGTGAAAGTCCCACCTTGAGCTGACCACAGTGAATGAAGTGAAACGCAACTGCATGAGGGAGACCGAGTGTGGGGAGGAAGCGTGGAGCGAAACCGCGAGCCGATGAACAAGAACCGGATATAAGGCGATGTCGACCAGGGTGAGCGGGCCAATACCGGCCCAGTCCGGTACGACGTGTGGTCATTCCCAAACCTGACGGCGGTGAGCGCGAGTTGGGTATTCCAACGGTCATGGGGTGCAATCGACAAGGCCTTCTTCGCCCCAGGTTTCGAAAAGGCCTTCAGGCCCATCGCCTTCCATCGTCGCGATGAAATGCTCAAGACCGTTATCTGGAAACCAGCTTTTGTGAAATGCATCTTCTTCGCCATCACGCGGCCACGCTGGATGAGTCCAGAAGCCCATCTCGTCGCGTTCGACCGGCAGTTGTTGGATCACAGCACTTTCTTCAGGCATGACTGTTCCTTTGCCGCTATAGCTGCTGACTTTGAAGGGGGAGGGAGTTACTGCGGGGTATTGCTCAGGCGTTTCTTACTCGCTGGCCTGCTAATCCTGGAAAAGCATATTTTTTGAATTGCCTTTCTGGAATGCGCGTGCATATTCGCCAAAGGTATAACCAACCAGCTGTTCGGTTCCCGAGCAGCGAGATACGGTAGAGTTGGAGAAAGGTCGACCGCAAGACTGATGCGCAGCGAAAGTGAGTCGCGAGACTCGAAACTGCCAATGCATGACAATCGGGTAGCGCGATGAAAAAAAAGTCATCACCAGAGCATCACCTTCAACTCCGGGTGCGCGAACTTGCGCAGTTGTTCAACTCGATGGATCCGACACCTTTTCTTAACAAGGATCTCGATCGCGAAGCGGAAGCGTTCATCGAGACCTGGGCCGCGGAATTCAAATCGGACAGCCGGCTCAGGATTACAATCCACCTTGAGCACCTGCCTGCAGAAGGTGAGCCAAGCGCGATCATGGCCGAGGCAATCCACAATTACTTTGATCATAAGGCAGGCATCGTACGCGGAGAGTTGAAGCATCTCCTTCGTGACGGCCGTATTAGCCTTTTGATTGGCATCTCCTTCGTGAGCCTGTGCCTAATCTTGGCCGATGTTATTCGTCAACTTGGAGCTGACCCTGTCATCAACATAGCGCGCGAAAGCCTGGTGATCGGTGGCTGGGTTGCAATGTGGCGACCGATGCAGATTTTTCTATACGACTGGTGGCCGCTTTTACGATCGATTCGCGTCTACAAGTCCATAAGCCATGCACATGTTCGAGTGGTGCAAGGCAAGTAATGTCTATGCAAACTGTAATTCGATTTCGTGCAGGCCGGTCATTGACCCGCTGAGGTAGATGCGCTTCATGCGGCCACCGTGTCATGCCCTGGGCAGCCATTGTCGCTGAAATCGAAACCCTCGCAGGCTGGCCCCATGGGCAGCACCTCTTTGCCCTGCGCTAAGCACTCAAGCAAATGGTCCTTCGCCTCGTCGGCGGTGCATTCGCGCCCGCCCTCAATACGGAACATACCTTTGAGCTGGCGCTTGCTGAGGTCCCGCAGCGCGCCGCGCACGCTCAGATGAATGTGGAAGGTGCGACCGTTTGGGCCAAATGGATCAGCCGGTTTGTTTTCTGTGGGCATGGGGGGGAGCCTTGGCCGATGTTCGGCTACAGTAGGTAAGTCATCGAAATGGAGATCGGACATGCAATGCTTAATTTGCCAGGCTGCGGCTAAAATTGTTCACGCAATAGGATGCTGGTCCGAGGTCAAATGCTCGGCCGGATGTGGACACTTCAGGGTCTCAGCGAACCTTGTTGCGAAGATGAAGTTTAAGAACGACTTCTTTGACGTTGAACGAACAAGGCAATGGCTTGGAATGGCCCGGAACGCGGGACCAATGCCGTTGATATCGACCTACGATTACAATGTTTCTTTGTTGCGTCGTGCCGCTAAAGAGCGGTCTGACAGCCTGCCGAGTCGTTCTAGAAAATCGATGGTTTTGGAATAAATGGACTTCTGACTTCGATCCGCCTGGTCATGCCCGGGCGGTGGCAAGATTCAAGTTTGTGGGCTATTGGTTGATGGTCCGGCATAAGGCCGGATCAAGGAGGGTGGTGATGAGCAACCATCTAGCAGAGGAATTTCAGCGTCTGCTCAAAGAGCGAAGCGACGCGTTCCGAGCGGTAGAAGTTTTTGCGGCTTCGAATTACCCATTTTCTGAAGAACAGAAAACAGAGTTCTTGGAGCTTGAAGCAAAAGCTTCAGACGCTGCGCTTGCGTTCGATGAACTAAGCACCTTTCGAGAGCTTCTATAGTCGCGAACTGCACAATAGGTGAGGGCGGGTCGTGCTGCCACCTGCTGCTGTTCCTGGCGCAAAGCTATCTGCACCGCTTCGACGACTCGGCGCAGGTACGTGAACTTGTGGTTTTCCTCTTTGGCGCGGTCACCGACGGGGTAGTGCCACTCTTCACCGAATAGTTCGGTGAGCAGCTCGCTTTGATGCCAGCACTCGTTGGAGGATTCGATGTTGCGAAGTTCGTCGACTCGATTGAACAGGCGGCGCGCGTCTTCCGCATCGAGGCTGCCTTCCTCCCAATCTGACTTGTTGCGGCCGCGCCGCCGTTCAAGGATGCACTTGCGGGCCAATGCCTCGAGCGCATCACCGGTTAACTGTGTATCGCTGATCCCTCTGTCCAGGCAGTTCAAAACATAGTGCCAGTCGCAGTCGGCAACGAACTCAGCAACGGTGCGGGGACCCATGCCACCCCAGTAGGCGTTCCAGCTATTGTCCCAGCAGTTGATGGTGATCTTGCCCTGGGCGACCTGGTAGTTCGGATTGGATTCAGTCGGGCAGTCGCGACGGCCGAAGTCCTCAAGGAACACAGTGATCGGATCAAGCCGCGGCGCGCCGGTGATGACCAGCTTCGTCACTGTCGAGCGCTCAACCTTTAGCGGCTCAGCAATTTTGTTTTCTGTGGGCATGGGGGCGTCCTAGTCGGGTCATGCCCGAGCGGTGGAGGGTTGTTAGGGATCAGCTACAGTTGAGCAATTAACTAAATTAAGGAGAGCGGTATGGATTGCTTGGTCTGCGGGGTCGATGCTTTTAAAATTGAGTCAGATCTTGATGGAAAAGAACTGAGTTGCCCGGATTGTGGCCACTTCGGCGTTTCGGGGAGTCTGCTTTCAGTTCAGTACGACCGTCGATTCGACGTTACGCAAACGAGGTGGTGGTTTGAGCGCCAGCGGCGTGCTCATCCCCAGCGGATTCCGGTCATCACAAGCGCTTTTGTTTTCTGGGCTGTCTGATCAGGCTGTAAGGCGCTGGTAAAGCTCGATGATGTCGGCGGCGTTAGCCGCGACCAGAGCCTCGGCTTCGTCCGGACAGACGCTGTTGCCTATCAGCCTGACCTGATCTGTTTTATTGATGTCGCGCCATTCTTCGGCACCGGTGACCGGGTCAACGAATAGCCCACGATCGATGATGTAATCCTTGTCGAAGCCCTGCGCGGCCTTCAGTTCGGGCGGTTGCAGCATGCGCAGGGTGATGTCCACCAGCACATAGCCGCCGATCATTACCATTTCGGCAGGATCTTTGAAGTGCTCCGGCAGGTATTCGTGCATGAAGGCGGCGCAGCGTCGGGCGCCTTCCATCTGTTCCGGCGTCAGCGTGTCCGGCACCTGCACGACTTCAACCAGCGCAACGCGATCCTTCGTCGGAAGGGTGTGCATCGGCTCGGCCAGCGATATTCCGTCCTTCTCATTGCCGTAGTACTTCACCAGGTAAGCGTTCACCAGCCGCTGGTTGGCGCCGGACTGGCAGATAGTCGAAATCGGGTCGTAAGCCGATCGGCCGTCGCCTTTATAGAAGCCACCATTTGCCTGCTCGAAGAATGCAGCAACGATGCCGTGTCGCGCGGCACCGGCCAGCACTGTCTGCGTCGGCTCGGCGGGCGAGCTGCCTACCGCGTTCTGGCCGAAAGCTGTCATGTGTGCGGCGGCCATTGCGAAATGGCCACCCTTGACCTGGGCGACCTGCGTGCGCAGCGGCTCCTGCACATCGAAGTTGCGTTGCGCCGAGCCGTTGGCGCACTCAGTGAGGAATGGCGCCGCCACCGGCTGAACCAGAGCGTGATGCGTGCCGCCGGCACTGATCGTCGACAGCGCTTCGTCCACGCCATGGGTGCTGGTGTGTGCTTCCGAGGTGCCCCGCATCGGGACAATGAAAGGCTTCGCACTGGTAAGCACATGACGCCAGCAGCCTTTGGCTACGCGGCGCATCGTGTTCACTGCCATCGGCCTTTCACGGAAGATCGTGCGGCCTAGGTTGCTCCAGTCGATGCACTCCGCGGCAGTGCGCCAAGGTTGCTGTTTCGCCGTCGGCTTCTTGTGGCGCTTGGGTTCTGGCCAAACGATCGCTTTGCCGTCACTGCGCGCTACCAGGTACAGGCGCTTGCGGATTACCGCCACATCCGGCTCCCGGTATGCCCGGGCAATACCGGTGCTTGCGCCGCCGCCACCGGCGAACAGGTCCACCACCAGTTCTTTTTCGAACGGCAGGCCCATGCTTGGCTGGCCATGGATGAACTGGGGTAACTTCTGGTGTGCGGACATAGGGGATCCTCGCCGGTAGCGTGGAGCTTCGGCATAATCATCTGAGTTGATATTTACTGGAGAGAGCTTTGAAGAAGGACTGGGTTATCTGGGTAGGTTGCGTTTTCTTATTTTTGTCAGGGGTCGTCTGGGGAATCATCCCTGACAAAAAGGGATTCTTCGTCGTTGCGAGTGTCCATGACCTTTTCGAAATATTTGGCGCTTTGGCAACAATGGTTGCTGCTGGTGTAGCCGTAGTTGCGTTGACCAATTGGCAAAGTCAGTTCCGGCATGCAGAAAAGTTTAAATCTCTGAAAGAACTAAAGGACGCTGCAACGGGCCTGGTTGCCTATAGAGGATACTTATTCGCCGTTCAGAGGCGCTGCCTCCAACTGATGGGAACGGGTGGTATTCCCAATGAAGCTTTTGACGAGGATCAGAAAATAGCCCATGAACAGTGGAAGATTGCTTTGCAGGCATACAATCGAGCATGGGGGACGGCTGTAGTTTTTCTTTCTGCCGAAGAGGAGGCGATGTTCACCGCGCCTGCGAATGTATTTACGGATCGAACCCTCGACGATCCCTTAAAAATTGTTGCTCTCTATGCCAATGCACCAGGTAGAGATCAGGTCCATAACTTTAATGCTGCTGTTAGAGAAATTACAGACGCCGCCAGGCATTTGTCTGCAACAGCGGTTATGGAAGTAGAGGTTTTGCTGAGACAGAAATTTCGAACTTAGGTGGGGGCAGGCTTCTACTCCTGTCTTGGCGAACTCTTCAAGCTGTCGCGACCACTTTTCCGTCACTACGATTTCCGGTCGCGATGGTGGCGAAGCGAGTGGACTCTTTGCCGGAGATCAGGCGACTGCACGCTTGAGCTGATCGGTGAGCTGGGTTGGCAGACCGCGCAGCGTCAGCGTGCCGCCGGCTTCGTCGAACTCAACCTTGGAACCCAGCAGGTGCTGCTCGAATCTGATCGACAGACCATCGATACGGCCGGTGAAGCGCCGGAATTTGTTCAGGGTCTTTTTGTCCGGCGGGAGTGAAGCCGACAGGCCGTAATCCTTGTTGCGAATGAAGTCGACAAACACCTTTGGCTGGTCGTCGTCGAGCACTTCGGACAATTCGTCGAGCGTGATCGGCTCGCCCAGTTTGGCCTGAGCCATCGCGTAGCTGACCAAAGTGTTGGTCTTCTCGCGGGCTGATTCCTCGCCAAGGTCTTCGCTTTCAACGAAGTCACTGAACGCCTTGAGCCGGGTGCGGGTTTCGCCCGGGCCGTCGACACCTTCTTGGCAGCCGATGAAGTCGCGGAAGTACTCATTTGCCCGTCGGCCATTCTTGCCCTTGATGAACGAGATGTACTGGCGCGATTTGGGGTTGCTCTTCCACTCGCTGAGATTGATGCGCGCGGCCAAATGGATGTGATCCAGATCCAGGCGACGGATCGTCATTAGCGTTAGCCCGTCGGTCATGATCACCGCTTCGGTTTCCTGCACCAGGGCAATGACGAGGTAATCCGTCATACCTTGCAGGTAGTGGCAGAAGAGGACGTTTCCGCCGATCGACAGATTTGATTCTTCCATGAGCCTTGTAAGGTGCTCGACGGCGACGTTGCTGAACTCCGTGAAATCTTCGGTACCGGCCAGGTACTTACCCAGCCAGCCACAGAAAGGATGGGCGCCCGATTCGGCGTGGAAGAAGCCCCAGACCTTGCCCGTTTTAGCGTTGTAGCTTTCGTTGAGCTGGCTAATCAAATCGTCGCGAGCACCACTTTCGACCAGCTCACTGCCGCTGAGGTGCAGGACTGCTGGCGCAACAGCCGTATGGAAATGAACCGAGTGCTTGATATTGCGTGGTTCGACAGCCAGGGACTACCACGTCTCTCCTGACCTTAATCTCTCGAACCGCCCGGTGCGGACCCGCATGCCGGGTGGTGTGGCAGGGGTACGGTCTATGAAGACCGTACCCTATGCCGATCGCGCTCAGATGTCGCCAGCGGAGCCGCGCCCTAAGCGCGGCACATTGGGATTCAGAGTTTTCTCATCGCTTCTTGGATTTGATCCGCGTACTTCGACAATTGCGTGAGTTCGTGACCCAGTTGTGTAAAGGCCTCTGCGTGGGTAATTAAGTTCAGATCAGCGTTGATCAGTGGTCTGGGTTGGGAGCGTGGTGAATTCGCGGAAATGTATGCGGTGCGTCGATTCTTTCTTTGAGTGTGGCCGCATAGTCCTTCGCCCCTTGCTCGGTACGAAATTGAATGCTGCGGCTACCGAAACAAACAGACCAAAGCTCTTCGCTTTGACCGGACAAATGCTCAATTTTTACTGACATGGTCAAACTCCCTGAGTGCAACTATCAGAAATGAACTTCGGCGGATTTGATACCAAGCTCGCGAAGCTCATGGATCAGATCATCGAGGCGTCCAAATGACTCAATCTCCTCGTTGTCATTGACCAGAAAATAGCTTCTCCCTGCATCCTTTTTGAAAAGAATGATCCACTCGTGCGTGTTGGCCGGGTTGGCTATCACATGCGTGTCGAAGTGCATGCCTTCACCGTGTTTGGTTTTGACGTCTTCGCGTTTCATGCGGGGTCTCCGGGCATAGGGTTTAGCTCTCTGAACACTGAATCTACAGCGTCGCAGGTGTCGTACCGAGGCTAGGCCAATTGCTTTACTATTATCACTACGTGTGAATAGTATGCACATGCCACCAGAGCGAGGCTAGTCATGATTGCGATACGAGAAGCTTGGAAAGCGGGCTTGTTAGGGCGCGAGCACTGGCTTCGAAATATCGTCTCAGGGGTCATCGTCGGCGTCGTGGCGCTGCCCTTGGCCATGGCCTTTGCCATCGCCTCTGGCGTCAAGCCGGAACAGGGGATTTACACGGCCATTGTGGGTGGTTTGCTGGTTTCGCTGTTCGGCGGAAGCCGGCTTCAGATTGCTGGCCCCACAGGGGCATTCATCGTCATTCTGGCCAGCGTGACGGCCAAGTACGGCGTTGATGGCTTGCAGATCGCGACAATGATGGCCGGGGCCATTTTATTACTGCTCGGTATCACCAAGCTTGGCGCACTCATCAAGTTCATCCCTGACCCCGTGATTGTGGGATTCACCGCCGGCATCGGGGTGATCATTTGGGTCGGGCAATGGAAAGACTTTTTGGGCTTGCCGAAAATCAGTGGTGACCATTTCCACGAGCGGCTGTGGCACCTCATCCAGGCACTACCCAGCCTTCATGTGCCCACGACACTGTTAGCCCTGTTGAGCCTGGTGTTGGTGATCCTCGCGCCTAAACTACCCGGTGTAAGGCGTGTTCCTGGCCCCCTGATCGCCATGGTCGTTGTGACGGCATTGCATTCCTATTTTCAATTCGACGGAGTGGCCACGATCGGGAGTGCATTTGGGGGCATTCCTCAAGGGCTTCCCAAAATAGGCCTTCCTGAAATAACGCTGCCGCAGGTCATTGAGTTGATTGGCCCTGCGTTTGCGATCGCGATGCTGGGGGCGATCGAGTCACTGCTCTCTGCTGTTGTTGCCGACGGGATGGCCGGTACCAAACATGACTCCAATCAGGAGTTAATCGGACAAGGCATTGCTAACCTGGTCACTCCTCTGTTTGGTGGCTTTGCTGCGACAGGCGCGATCGCTCGAACAGCAACCAACATCCGCAATGGTGGTAACAGTCCAATCGCGGGTTTTGCACACGCCCTCACTTTGATTTTACTGATCCTCTTCTTGGCGCCTTTGGCTTCGGATATCCCGCTGTGTGCATTGGCTGCGATCTTATTCGTGGTCGCTTACAACATGAGCGAACTGAAGCACTTCAAACGCATGGTCAAACGAGCCCCTCAAGCCGACGTTGCCATCCTGTTAATTACCTTCAGCCTAACCGTTTTCAGTGATCTGGCGATTGCGGTGAACATTGGGGTCATTCTCGCCATGCTGCAATTTATGCGTCGGATGGCGTCTTCTGTGGAGATTCAGCTAATGGTTGAAAAAGAGCTGGAGGTAGAGTTGCGTATGAATGGGCATGTACATCTTCCCCCCGGTATTTTGGTTTACACCATTGAGGGGCCTCTCTTCTTTGGCGCAGCAGAAACCTTTGAGCGCGTTTTGGCTCAAACACACACCGATCCTGGGACTTTGATTATTCGACTAAAGCGAGTGCCGTTCATGGATATCACGGGCTTACAAACGCTGCTCGAAGTCATTGAGCAGCTGCGCAAGCGCAGCATCGTCGTGAAGTTGTGTGAGGCCAACGAGAAAGTCCTCGGCAAGCTCGACAGGGCAGGGATTCTTCAGGCGCTCGGCTCAGAGCATTATCATGCCGACTTCAGTGGCGCGCTGGGCAGTTATGTCGAGATCGACAAGACCCAAGGCTAGAGATGGGGTGCAATAGGCTAAGAAGGAGCGATGAGCAGGCATTTGTCGTGCCCGCTCATGCGCAGACGAATCACTTACCATTGGCTGCAATTCTGCTTTTGGTCGAGTAGGACACGCCATGCGTCTCCAGGTAGTCCCGAATAAGCTGACGAACGACCTGAGAAGGCGTCAGATCCTGAGACGCACAAAGCTCCTCAAGTGCTTTTTTCTTGACGGGATCAATGAGCACAGTTAATCGTGCAGTCTTATTTTCCATGGAGTTACCGGTACCCTAAAACGGTCGATGATAATCAAATTATAATAGGCAGGGGGTTATTTGTCACTGGTTAGGTTCGTTACAGCTAGCTAGATTGACCGTGATCAAAAAGTGGCGACGGTACGTCAACCAGAAACGGGTAAAAGAAGGGATAGATAGACGGGTAATGGGCAGGGAAACTGATTCTGGCCTCTCCCGAATCAATAGCCGCCCTGGCCACTGCGCCGGCAACCACCGAGTGCAAGCGCCCATCCAAAGGCTTGGGAACAATGTAATCCTTTCCCAGCACCAGCCTGTCAACGTTGTAAGTTCGCAGTACGTCTAACGGCACCGGTTGCAAAGCGAGCAGGTGCAAAGCACGGATCGCAGCAATCTTCATGGCTTCATTTATACGTTGCGCTCTAACGTCCAGGGCTCCTCGGAAGACGAAGGGCGAAGCCAGGCAGCTGGCTAACTCATTTGGATGATCGAAGTTGTCGGTGGCGAGAATCAAATCCGTCCGAATTTCACGAGCCTGCCAAGGCAAAATCGCTTGATAGGGGCCCGCGTAGGCAAACACGATGGGGTTGCTTGCCATCGACAGAATTGCTTCCGGTGTTAACCAGTCTGGATCTGCAACACCAATAAAAACGTCAGAGCTGTTGCCGCTGACCGAAAACTGACCCAGTAAAGGCTGTTCTGCCGACTGAAAACTGACCCAGGTGTTCAACTGCTTCTGCTCACTTTTCGAGCAGGAGAACACAGGGTGATCAGCATGGAAATGTTGGGAAAAATCCGGCGGATGTACTTCCGCGACAAGCTCTCGCTGCATCAGATAGCCAAGCGTACCGGGCTGTCGAGAAACACCATTCGAAAATGGGTCAGAGCACCCGAAGCCACTCAGCCGGCGTACCAACGGTGCGCAACCTTCAACAAACTCAGTCCATTTCACGAGACGCTGGAGCAGGCGCTCAAGGCCGATTCGTTTCGGGCAAAGCACAACCGCAGAAGTGCCAAAGCACTCTTCGAACAGATCAAGGCCGAGGGGTACGACGGCGGCTACAGCCAGCTCACCGCCTTCATACGCTCGTGGCGCGGCCAGCAAGGCAAGTCTTTACGCGCTTTTGTACCGCTGACCTTTGCACTCGGCGAGGCCTTTCAATTCGACTGGAGCGAAGAAGGTCTGCTGATCGGCGGCCTGTTCCGACGCATCCAGGTCTCCCATATGAAGCTGTGCGCCAGTCGCGCATTTTGGTTGGTTGCGTATCCCAGCCAAGGCCACGAGATGTTGTTCGATGCCCATACCCGCTCGTTTGGCGCGTTAGGTGGGGTGCCGCGTCGTGGCATCTACGACAACATGAAAACGGCTGTCGACAAGGTCAACAAGGGTAAAGGCCGCACGGTCAATGCCCGGTTTGCCGTCATGTGTGCGCACTACCTATTCGATCCGGACTTCTGCAACGTGGCCTCCGGCTGGGAAAAAGGCATCGTTGAAAAGAACGTCCAAGACAGCCGACGGCGCATCTGGCTCGATGCTCAAAACTGCATGTTCCACACCTTCGAGGAATTGAATGCCTGGCTCGGCCAACGCTGCCGTGCGCTCTGGGACGAACTGGTGCACCCGCAGTACAACGGGCTGACAGTGGCGGACGTCCTGGAGCTGGAACGCGCCGAATTGATGCCGATGCCGACTGCCTTTGATGGCTACGTCGAGCGCACCGTACGGGTCTCCAGCACCTGCCTGATCAGCGTGGCGCGAAATCGCTACTCGGTGCCGTGTGAGCGGGTCGGTCAGTGGGTCAGCAGCCGTTTGTATCCCACGCGGGTGGTGGTCATCGCCGATGAAACGATGATTGCCAGTCACGAGCGCCTGTTTGATCGAGATCAGGTCAGTTTTGACTGGCAGCACTACATCCCGCTCATCGAACGCAAGCCCGGAGCGCTGCGCAATGGCGCTCCGTTTGCCGATCTGCCGAAGCCGTTGCAACTGCTAAAACGCGGTCTGAGGCGGCACACCAATGGTGATCGAGTCATGACGCAGGTACTGGCGGCTGTTCCCATCGCCGGGCTCGACGCCGTATTGGTGGCGGTGGAGTTGGTACTGGAATCAGGCAGCTTGAGTGCCGACCACATCCTGAATGTCCTGGCTCGACTGACATCGACAGCAGTCCCTCCGTCCGCCGAAACCAGCCTGCAACTCAAGATAGCGCCTGTCGCCAATACGGCACGCTACGACCGGCTCCGTACCACCGATGAGGAGACTCGCAATGCGTGATCTTAAGGCGGAACTCAAAGAACTGCGTCTGCATGGCATGGCCAGCGCCTGGGAAGAACTGGCCTCGCAAGGCGAAGCCTCAACGACCTCGTCGAAATGGCTGCTTGAGCATCTTCTCCAACAAGAACATGCGGATCGAGCGGTGCGCTCAGTGAACCACCAAATGAACATGGCCAAACTCCCCATGCATCGTGATTTGGCCGGTTTCGACTTCAGCGCTTCCAGCGCAGACGCCCGCCTGGTCAGGGATTTGTCCAGCCTGGAATTCACCGATACCGCGCAGAATGTCGTGTTCATCGGCGGGCCTGGTACAGGCAAAACACACCTCGCCACCGCCTTAGCCGTGTCCGGGATCACGACGCATCACAAACGCGTGCGCTTCTACTCCACGGTGGATCTGGTCAATCTGCTGGAGCGCGAAAAGTACGACGGCAAGACGGGCCGCATAGCTCAAGGGCTGCTACGGACAGACTTGGTGATACTCGATGAACTGGGGTATTTGCCCTTCAGCCAGAGCGGCGGTGCACTGTTATTTCACCTGCTGTCCAAACTGTACGAGCACACCAGCGTCGTCATCACCACCAACCTCAGCTTCTCAGAATGGTCGAGTGTGTTTGGCGACGCCAAGATGACCACTGCGTTGCTGGATCGGCTGACACACCACTGCCACATCGTCGAAACGGGCAACGAGTCCTACCGCCTGCAACACAGCACTCTGGCCGCGCAGACAAAGATCAAATCACGTGAACGAAAGCGCAAGGACGAAGATGGTATCGAGGACGATGAGCTGTTCTGATCAGCACCGAAAATACCCTGCCGCATGCCCACATGCGGTGGGGCTTAGTGCCTCTTCCACTGGGACACGACTGCTAAGCTTATCCACAATTGCTGATGCAAAAATCAGCAATCCGCCCTGGGTCAATTTTCAATCGGCAGGGTGGATCAGTTTTCAATCAGCGCCGACACGTCAGAGCCCTTCATTGCCGCGGGCGAGTGCTGTGTGAGTCCATTCTGAACAGTTTGCCCCAACTGCGCGATCGTGCGGACACAGCCGGTTGTTACGATAATGCGAGATTTGTGGGCTCCCAAGTTCAGTAGCAACCTCACACACTCGACCGCCGTACGCCCGTGCAGGCCGCAGACGATTCTGACGTCTTTAAGTTTTTTTGCCCTGAACTTTTAATGCCGTCAACAGGCTGGCCACCACAACGATTGCCATTCCGTGTGGTTCATCTGAGAACACTGGGATGTCGCATCGAGCGATCAGCGCTTGTTCGATCTCCAGGCTCTGAGACTCAGCCATGCCATCCAGATGTACGCCACCGAAGGTGTCGGCAATGCGAACGACCGTATCAATGAATGCTGCCGATTCGCTGGTGTTGACCTGGATATCTACCACGTTGATCTTGGCCAGGCGTCTAAATAGGAGCGCCTTTCCCTCCATCACCGGCTTGCTGGCAAGAGACCCCAGGTTGCCTAGATGCAGAATTGACGAGCCGTCAGAAATGATTGCGACGAGATTGCCCTTACCCGTAAAGCGGTAAGCGTCCTCCGGATTTTCGCGATTGCCAAGCAAGGCTGTGCCACCCCTGGGCTATACGCCATTGCCAGATCGCCGACCGTTTCGACCCGCACGCTTGATTCGACAATGGTTTTTCCAAGAGGAAAATCCTTATGACGATACGCCGCTGTGTTTTTTGGTCCTGTCTTCATCGCACGCCTCGATTGTACTTTTATTATAATATTATGATAATGTAATTAGATCCTGATGTGTGCCTTTGAAGGCGCCTCATTTCAAGGGCTTTTCCCATTTGCAGTACAGGCTGGTTCCGTAGATGAAGGCTTACCACGCTGGTTGGGTGATCTATTACTGTGAGTTGTCAGGCGTTGCAGCCTTCGCAGTGACAGGCACCCTGATGGCAGGGCGAAAATCGTTGGACTGGTTCGGCGTAATCACCATCAGTTTAGTCACCGCTTTAGTCGGCGGTGCCTTGCGTGACGTACTGATGGCGCATTATCCGATCGAGTGGGTTTCCAATGAGAATGGCTTTTTGGTAGGGGTTAGTGCTTCGCTAGCAACCATGATTTGGGCGAGGACCTTGAAAACCTTCAACGAGAGGGTGTTGTTGGTAGCCGATGCATTTGGATTGGCTGTACTTACGGTCACAGGAACAGATATGGCGCTTCAGCAAAACCTCCCTCCCTGCATCGCAGTGATCATGGGTGTAGCTACCGCAGTCGCAGGGGGGGATGCGTGATGTGTTGTGTAACGAAATACCGTTGGTGTTTAGACGTGAGGTTTATGCATCCATCAGTATTTTGGGCGCCGTCGCCTACATCACGCTGCTGGATTTGCAGATTTCACTTGAAGTAGCGTCTGCAATCGCCATTGCGTTCGTTTTTGTCAGCCGTATTGCCGCCATTCTTTGGAAATGGATGCTACCTAGGTTCCATGTAGTCGATTGATCTTGTTGGTTGGCCGATAAAGCTACGCCCTATAAGAAAACATGAGTGATGCGAAGTCATCTCTGCCCCCCCATCCTTGAGGCTGCTCGCGCAGCCTTTTTTTCCTTCGCCATTAGATGATTGCGCGTCAAGGGAAGGGCTAAAAAGCTACCTGCACGTTTACTCGACATTATCTGGTAGGCCCCCAGGTCACCGGCTTCGAACTCGAGTGCGCACGCCGTCATATACAATCGCCATGTGCGGTAGGTGACTTTGCTGACTAATCCCAACACCTGATCCTTGTTCACCTCGAGCCGCTCAACCCAACGCTTGAGCGTCAGTGCGTAATGGTGGCGTAGCGCTTCGACGTCGGCGATTTCGAATAGGCAACGCTCCATCGCCTGCTGGATATGGCTGACGGTATCGAGTTGGCCTTCGGGAAAAATGTAGTGATCGATGAACAGGGTGGACAAGGTTTCTTTCCACCCATGCACATCGTGAGTAATCCCCTGATTGAGGAAAAGACCGCCGGGTCTGCCCAAACTGCCTGATCATTGACTGGTGAAGACGCCTTTTTTTGTTGCCGCTGACCGAAAACTGACCCAGTAAAGGCTGTTGGGTCAGTTTTCAATCAGCGTCAACAGCCTTTTTTGCACGCTGCTACGTGAAATCCGAGTCCGAAGGCCCTCTGCCAAAAGTAAAGATTTCAATCTCGGACGCGTACTTTTCTGATGCGCAACCCATGGCCGCTTTTGTCAACAGAATCGGCCAAAAGCAGACCTTTAGAAATTCGACCAGAACATCCTTTTCGGTCTAGGCAAGCATCAAACTTCAACGAAAATTGCTGCGCGGCGCACTATGCTTATTTCTCTAAGGAACAGGGAGCTCAGGTATGGCCATTTATGAGGAAGTGCTGGAGTGGTCGGGAAGGTTGCCACTATGGCGTCAGGATGCCTTACGACGCCTGTGTGTTCAGGGGGCGTGGACCGAGGAAGACCTGAGTGAAATTCTTGATCTTGCCAAGCAACATCATGGTGTACCCAGTGCACTTCAACCAGCACCTCAACCGATAGGGTTTGCTGCGGAGCATTTCCCCGCCGAGGCGAATCAGGACCGGACGGTTGTCCTGCGAGCCCTGCATTCGCTGACCAATGTCGGCAAGATTCCAAGCGATCAGGTTTTGGAGTTTCAGTCGCAAGGGCTCACCATTGTGTACGGTGGAAATGGCACTGGTAAGTCCGGTTATGCCCGCGTACTGAAACAGGCGTGCCGAGCCCGTAGCCCTGGTGCTGTATACGCCGATGCCTATGCCGCGAATTACAAGCAGCTCATACCTAGCGCCACCATCGACTTCTCGCTGGACGGCGCCCCGGAGCAAACGATCTGGAGTGGTCAGCTTGGGGTTGTCCCGAGACCCGAACTTCGGGGCATTTCCGTATTCGATGGTGACTGCGCCCGTCATTACCTACAGTCGCGAGAAGCTGCCACTTTTCAGCCGTCTGCGCTGACCTATCTGCAGCAGCTGGCCAATGGGCTCAATCAGGTTCTGAGGCCACGAGTCCAGAATGAAATTGCAGGTCTCGCTACAGACGTTACGTCATTCAATGTCATTCCCGCCGATACCGAGGCTGGCCGGACAGTGCATCCGATTGGGCCTACCACAGATCTGACGCGGGCACGTGAATTGGCCACACTCACGCCAGATGAGCAGGCAGAGCGAGTTCGCCTTCCTCAGGAGATATGCGAAGCGGATCCAACCGCCAGGGCGACGAACCTCGATAATGCCGCGACTCGGGTCGATGAGTTGGCCAACACCATCGCAGTGGCAGCAAGTGTTGTGTCCGATGAAGCGTTGGATGCCAAGCTGCAGGCCAATCGAACCCTTGTCGATTCGGAGGCCGCGGAGCGTGCAGCATCTGCCCTGCTACAGGCAGGGGATCCGACGCAGCTGCTTCCTGGAACTGGTCAGGGCCCTTGGGCAACGTTGTTCAATGCTGCGCGTGAGTACTCGATGGGCACGGCTTACCCTGGAGAAGCTTTCCCAGCCACCGATGACGGCGCGGTCTGCGTGCTTTGCCAGCAGGAACTGAATCCTGAGGCTCAGGACCGCTTGCAGCGGTTTGATCACTACATCCGGGATCGTGCAGCCGGAGCTGCGCAAACTGCCCGGAATGCCTGGCAGCAGATTGTCCGCGACGTTGACCAGGCAAGTGTTGCTTTCGTAGTTGCCCCCAACATGCAGGATGGTTTGCGAGCTAGAGTGGCAGCGCTGCCAGACGATATTCAGGATTACCAAGAAGATTTGGTCGCTCGACTTCAGTGGCTCAGAACGGCTGTGGCTGACGGGGAATGGCCGGAGCGCCCTGGATATCGAGGCCCGGTCCCGACGGCTTCGCTCCATCAAGTTGCGGAAACCCTACGCGCCGAAGCGGCCCGCATGTGCGCAAACATGGATGCGGAAGCCCTGGCAGCCAAAAAGTTGCGACTGAAGGAGCTTGAAGCTAGGCAGCTCCTTTCCGAGCATATCCAAGGCATAGCCAGGGTCATCGAGAGTCTGGCCCGTAGGGCTATGCTCCAGAGCTGTCTTGATGACATCGCTGCGACGCGCCCAATGACCACGCTTGCAAGTCAGTTGGGGAGAGCTTACGTCAGCGAAGCACTGGCTGGACGTATGAACGAGGAACTTAGCAGGCTGAATCTTAGGTACATCCAAGCCGGGATTTATTCTCAAGGAGATGCAGGATCGGTTCGCCTAGGTATTCAACTCCAAGGTTGCCAGCTTGGCCCGCACCAGGTTCTCAGTGAGGCTGAGCAGCGCATGTGCTCGCTCGCGTTCTTCTTCGCGGAGCTCCACCAGTCGGGGTCGACGTCAGGCATCGTGTTCGACGATCCGGTCTCAAGCCTTGACCACGGCCATCGAACCGCTGTCGCGCGTCGGATAGTTGAGGAGTCCGCCGCTCGACAAGTGATCGTATTCACCCACGATGCAGTGTTTTTTGGTGAGCTACTCACGCTTTGCCAGGATGCGGATCGGATTCCTGGAGTCCGGTCGATCAGCTATCGAGCAGAAGGTCCGGGTTACGTCGATGCTGGATTACCTTACGACATGCGCCGGCATGCGGAACGGATTCAGCAGCACCGTACCACTCAGCAGCAGATTGCGGCTAACTTCAACAACCCTCCGGGAGAGGATGAGCGTCGCGCGATCCGCAACGCCTACGATGACCTGCGCGTGACGATAGAGGTTGGGATCGAGGACACGCTACTCAACGGAACCGTTGTGCGATTTCGTGATGGTATCTCGGTTGGCCGGCTCGATGGCGTGATGGTGGTGGAGGAGCAGGACTTTCGAGAAGTGCAGCGTTTACATGACCGCTGCTGCCGCAACGTGAGCGCGCACTCACATGCAGCTGGTCAGCAGCGGCCTATAACGCAGCCAGACGAACTGCTCCGGGATATAGAGGGAGTCAACGCCTTGTTCGTGAGCATCCGAAGACGCAGGAACTGACTCCACGAAACTTGAAGCGATTCAAGTTTGTATTCTTCTTTCAGCCTCCTACTGGTTAATTGTCGTCAGCAGCTTAATCTTTGCTCGGTGGCGCTGATGAAAGACTCGCTCTCTGGCGCCCGCTTTTGGCGGATTTCTGCCTGTCGCGAAGGGCAGCAAACGACCCAGACGCTACGGTTTTCATCGAGTTCTCCATTTACGTTTATTGTTGGCTGGACGCAAGCGTCCAATTTGAGTTGGTGTATTTTTAGTTTTCACGGGGAAGAAACCCCACGCGGAATCTGAGAACTTGTCCTGGAGTGAGCAATTGCATCGTCACCAAACGATGCAAATTCGAAGATAACTCCCCTCGACTGACTCCACCTTATGGCACCTCATTACCTTCAATCAGCTTTCAAAAACGCCACCACTCGTGTGCTGAAATCTACTCTGGTGAGCCGGCCTGGATGAAGTAGGCCAAGGGCTGGGGCAGTCAGGATGCCGTTCGAGACAACATCCTTCATGCTGGCCAAGATACAGTGCTGAATCCTGCGCTTCGCTCGATCCCCCGTCTGCCAAGGTTACCGGGATAATAGGTGGGCGAATCTCATACCACCGGTATCAGTGGATCGGCCGCAGCCAAGGCGGTGGCACGATCAGCGGCCGGCGGGTAGATCCACTGCGTGTTGATTTGGGTCTTGAGCTCCTTGGCTTCCTGCTTAATCAGTTTTAGCTGGTGGTCCCAGCCTTCGGTGAACACTGCCCCCCACGCGCCCAGATCCACACAGGTCACGTACTTGGGCTGACGATAGGTGGTCGGAGCTACACCCAACAGATCGGCGGCGGCATTGTTTCCAGCATGTCGGCCCAGGGCGATCGCATGCTGACAGGACATCGCCGAGAAGTTTCCGAGATCGTCGGTGGCGGCATACGCAACGTCGCCGGCGGCAAATATATCCGCCTGGCCCAACACCTTCAGGTTGTGGTCAACATGGAGCCGCCCTTGGGCGTTGCGCGCACCTGTCAGTTGCTCGGTCAGGGGGCTGGCGCGAAAGCCCACGGTCCAGATCACAGTCCTGGCTTCGATCCGCTGGCCATTGGCGAGGGTTATGCCTTGCGCATCGACCGACGAAACGGAGGCGTTCAGAATCCATTCGATGCCCAGATGCTCTGATGCCTCGGCAATCACAGGGCGGATGCCATCGCCCATGGCAGCCGCAATCTGAGGAGCCCTGTCCACGACTATCACCCGCACATCAGTGTTGTCGCCCAGTGCGGCGCGCAGGCGCGCGGGCATCTCGGTTGCGGTTTCGATACCCGTAAAGCCGCCACCGGCAACAACGACTGTGTTCCGCGCGACGCTATAGGGTTGGTCCTTGAGGGTGTTGAGGTGCTTCTCCAGGTAGACTGCCTCTTCGATCTGATCAACATCGAAGGCGTACTCGTGAATACCTCCTGCGTTAGGACGAACGAGTTGGCTGCCTGATGCCAGAACCAGTCGGTCGTAGCGCAATATGCCAGGGTTGCCAAACTCGCTAAAGTAACCGACGGTTTTTTCCTGCTCATCAATGCTATTAGCCGAACCCTTGATGAAGCGCACACCCACCGACTCGAACAACTCTTCCAGTGGCGCGAACATCTTGTGGGCATAGGCCTCATAAAAGCGCGGACGAATCCGCAGTTCGGCCTGGGGAGCGAGTACGGTAATTTGCACATCATGACGAGCATGTATGTCTAACTGCCGAGCAGCGCTCAATGCGCTCCAGACTCCGCCGAATCCTGCGCCAATAACCAAAATATGCTGTTTCATGAGCTTGCTCTGACAGGAATACCAATAGGACGCTCATCCTAAAAGTAGCGCTGCCTTTCCCATAGGCCATAAAACCCTGAGTTTCTGCCAGCTCCGAAGGTCTAGGCGTACCCGTACGGGATCGATGACTGGTCAGTCAGTCCGCGTGAAACGGCTGCGATAGTCCCGGGGAGAAATTGATAGATTGCGCTGGAAGGTGCTGCGCATCCTGTCTTCGTCGCCAAAGCCACACAGGTGTGCGATCTGGTCAATGTTGCGCGGGGAGTTCTCCAGCATCCGTCTTGCGGCCTCCAGACGAAACAGTTCGATGGACTTGGCCGGAGTACGGCCAGTCCTGAGCTTGTAGACCCGGGCGAAGTTGCGCTGGCTCATTCGCGCTTGCTCGGCCAGGCGCTCGACGGTGAGAGTTTCGTCGCCCAGGTTCTGTTCAATCCACAGGTGCAGGTGCTCGAATACTGCACCGTCTTTGGACTGTGATTGCAGCAATTGGCTGTACTGTGTCTGGCCGCCGGGGCGCTTGAGGTATACCACCATTTCCCTGGCCACTTGCATGGCCACTTCGTGACCGCAGTCGGCCTCCACAAGCGCCAGAGCCAGATCGATACCGGCGCTCACCCCGGCCGAGGTCCAGACCGAACCCTGCTGGATAAAAATCGCGTCGGCATCGACGTCGATTGAAGGGAAGCGTTGCTTGAGCGTGTCGCACATTGCCCAGTGAGTGGCTGCGCGCAGGCCTTCGAGCAATCCGGCATTGGCCAGCAGGAAAGCACCGCTGCACACCGAGGCAGTACGTTTGGCCTGGTGCGAGGTGGTGCGCAGCCAATTTACAAGGTCTTCATAGTCGTCCAGGGTTTGGGAAATATCAGGGGCGCCAGGGACGATGTATGTGTCGATCGTCAACTCGGTCAACTGATCCAGCCGTGAGGTTTCCACGGTCAGGCCTTCGGCCGTCTGGATCAGGCCGCCTTCCAGGCTGGCGGTATGTAACTGGTAGCCAGGCAAGCCGCGCTTAAGCATTGCTTTGGAGGCGGTCCAGAACACCGTCTGTGCACCGGTCAAATCAAGCAAGCCGACTTTTTGATAGGCGACGAAGACCAGGTGCCGAGGTCGCTCCAAGGGAAGGGGGGTAGGGGCGTGGATCATTTCCCTTATCGGTTGTGTGCTTGTCATTTGCTCTTGTCGGGGACCAGTCATTGCTATTTGTACCATGCCTGTTCAAACGGAGTGCCGGAATAAGCTCTGCACGCAGGCTTGTCAAGGGAATGGCTATAGACGGTAGGCGTGAAGTTACCTATGTCCGGTGCAATCGAGAAATGGCTGAAAATCAGGGTCATATGTCATGGCGGGTACTTTCAGGGCGTCATAGCCTTGTTTGCGATACGAAAACTCTGAGCGCTGAGTTTTGATCTGCTGCGTGTACTCAATCTTGCTAAAACTCAAGCCGAATTAGAGGGTATTCAATTGCTGTCTGGCGATTTGATATATAACTTAAGATGTGAATAAGTGAAGATTGCGCATGAACGATCCTGGCAAACGGACTTCCGTTGGAGTCCTGTGATTTGCACACTGTCGTTTTACCCATAGGAAAGACGACTGGAAAGAGACGGTGCCTCGCTCGCTATTCGTAGTCGCACACTGGATATATTGTTTACGTTCATCAATGAAGCGGGCGTAGTTATTGATAGGCGAACAATTATGGCGAAAACGTCGAAAAACACATTGGAGTATGTGCGCTTCGCCAATTAACAAAGACGAGTAGTATGAGTGTTTTCATTGTGCTGCCATGGATTGAACTACTCAGTCAATTTATATTTGTCAGATAACAAGGCGCATATCCTCTTACATAAAAAATAACTCGTAGTAATTACTCATATTTAAAGGCTGTATTCCGAACTATCAGGAGCATGTACATGGCTGACAATTCTTCACTTTCAGTTGACGAGTCTATGCGTCGAAAACTGTTGCTGGGCGGCTTGGCTATTGCGGCCGTAGCGGCGCTGCCGACCTCTGCGTCAGCGCAGATTCCCGACAAAACCGCTTCATCCAACATAAAAGGAAAGCAGAGCATGGGAACGATCGTTACCGAAGAGGGTGTTGAGCTTTACTACAAGGACTGGGGCCCGAAGGATGGCCCGGTCGTCACCTTGAGCCACGGCTGGCCGTTGAACGCCGACAGCTGGGACTACCAGGCCTACTTCCTGGCTTCCCACGGTTTTCGCGTGATTGCCCATGATCGTCGCGGCCACGGCCGCTCGAGCCAGCCTTGGGATGGTAATGACATGGAACACTATGCCGACGATCTGGCCACAGTCATCAACACACTGAACCTGCGCAACGTGAACGCTATCGGATTTTCCACCGGCGGTGGTGAAGTGGCGCGCTATATCGGTCGCCACGGCACTTCCCGCGTCGCTAAAATCGGCCTGATCTCGGCCGTGCCGCCCCTGATGCTCAAGACCCCTGCCAACCCTGGCGGTTTGCCCATCGAGGTATTCGATGGCATTCGCGCCGGCATGCTGGCCGATCGTTCGCAAACCTTCAAAGACATTCCGAGCGGTCCGTTCTACGGCTTCAACCGTCCGGGCGCCAAGGCTTCCCAGGGCATGATTGATTCTTGGTGGCAGCAGGGGATGACTGGCGGCTTCAAAAACACCTTCGATTCGGTGAAAGCGTTCTCCGAAACTGACTTCACCCAGGACCTGAAAAAATTCGACAAGCCGACCCTGATCATTCATGGCGATGACGACCAGATTGTGCCAATCGACGCGGCAGGCCGCGCTTCGAAGAAACTGGTACCGCACGCGCATTTGAAAGTGTATCCGGGTGCGCCGCACGGTCTGACCGAAACCCATAAAGACCAGTGCAACCAGGATCTGCTGGCCTTCTTGCGCAGCTGATCCGGCGCATCACCGCTCTTATTGCTTCCCGCCTCAGCTACGGCGACGCCGGGTTCATCCTGCCGAAGGCGGATGAATGCGAGAGGTACGATGTATCTAGATGATCATATCGATTTAAAGCCTCTCGTCGTCACCCGTAGCTTTTTTAGAAGCCAAGCCGAACAGGCCTGTCGTTCTGATCAACTATTGTGCCCAATCCCCAATGACTGTGCCATTCGAACCAGGTCAGCAAAGGACTTTGCGTGCATTTTTTTCATTGCATGTGCGCGGTGAATTTTCACGGTGATTTCGCTCAGGTTCATCTGTCCGGCAATCTGCTTATTCATCAGACCTTTGGCTGCAAGGGCCATAACCTCTTTTTCACGGACTGTCAGCGATTGGTAGTTGGAATGCAGGTCTGAAAGCTGTTGCTCGATTTCCCGGCGTCTGATGTCGGCCTGAAGTGCGGCTGACACCGCGTCCAATAGATCCTGTTCACGGAATGGTTTTGCCAAAAAATCCACGGCACCAGCTTTCATCGCCTTAACGGACATCTCGATGTCCCCATGGCCGGTGATGAAAATAATCGGAATATTTGCGTTTGATTCAACCAACTGACGCTGGAAGTCAAGACCGCTATTACCTTGGAGTCGTACATCAAGTACTAAACAGCTGGCGCCATCCGTCTTCGGTTGCTGAAGAAATTCCGCAGTGGACGCGAATGTCTCAATTGGTATCCCAGCTGAGCGCAAAAGACTACTTAATGCGTCGCGTATGGAGGCATCGTCATCCACCACGAACACAACAGAACCTTTACAGCCCGGCTCCTTGGATGGAGGATTGCCGTTCATGCACGATCCTCTTTGATAAAAGCGAAGAAAAAAAGTATAGCATAGAGCCTTGATACGTGTTGAAGAGGCACGTATGTACGACTGTACTGCCTGGGAGTATTGGCAGGAATTATGCAGTAAAAAATGGTTCCAAAGTTGAAATCAAAGAGAAAAGATAAAGGGGGCAAAGCAGGTATGCTTTGACTTGAGCACTGTAACTTTTTCCACTGATGCACCAGCTACAAAAATGCTCGCAGTTGTTGGATAGAATTTTGTATTGGCTCTCGCCGATTCTTGAGCGCGCACGATTGACGATTTCATCGTTGGAATACTTGCATTTTTCTTGAAGCATCCAGACTGACTTGCCGTTTGCGAAGTTTTCAAGATCAGTTACTTCAACGGGGCCGGATTTGAGTGAACTGCTGAATCCAGAGTAGTGAGCAACGTCTCCGCCGCCAAGATGTATTCCGTGATGCATATAAAATTTGCGGGGGCTGATCAGATGTGCGCCTACAGGCAAGTTGTCTGCTGCCTGTTCGATGCTTACCAACTTCAATGGAGAATTAAATAAGTTGCTTGGCAGTATGCTGCTGTTGCGGAGCGCGACGGGCCGGGGGGCAAGCATTAGGGGGCTTAAATGACTGGAAATGCTCGCTGTTGTTAGCGTTAAGCAGACACTCATTGTTGAGCGAAGAGATGAAAAGCCGTCTGCTATCTTGGTTGTTATATTGCTCACGATAAAATCCTCCACAACCGTTAATGTGAAATATATCGCTTCGGTTGTGGGATTTCATTTGTACGCATGATTACTTTAATTGACCCATTAATATGCTCCCTCTAAACCTAAGTATTAAGCGAAACACCGACTTGTAGGCGACAGGGCAAACTGGGGGTGGTACTGATGAACGGGGGGTTTACGTAACAGGGGAGAGGTCGTCGCGCGAATCCTTGGGGAAACGTGAATAGGCTGCTTCACGAATACGGTCGTGAACAAAACTGTAGGCGCCGTCCAGCCGCTCGACCAATTCCTGGCGAATCGCCGTAAACGAGCAGATTCTGAAGCCGCCCCCCGTTCTTCAGGCCGCGGCTTGTTCCTGTTGTTGGCCGATAAAACGACAGAAACAAGAGCGTAACCAGCTTTCACGTGGGTCGTTGTGAATCGCGCCGCGCCAGGCCATGGACAGGTCCGGCGTCGGCAGATCCAACGGTGCAAGTTCGGCGCGTATTCCTTCCAGTCGCACCATGGCCTTGGCAACGTAGTCGGGTACGATGGCAACCATGTCGCTGTCGGTCAGCAAAGCAGGCAAGGCGCTGAACTGCGGTACCGCCAACACCACCTTGCGCTGCCGCCCGATCAGACCCAGGGCATGGTCGGCATCGTCGATGACATTTCCCATCGAAGACACCACAACATGAGGCCGTTTACAGAAGTCATCCAGCGCCAGGGGACCGGGGATCGAATCAGCGCGCAGTAGCATTGGTTGCATCCGTCGCAGGCTCTTGCAATGGGTACTGGCCGGCAACTCCTGCGCAAGGCTGATACCCACGGAAATTTCGCCAGAGGCAAGCAGTTGGGGTAATTGCCGTTGGTCCACCCTGCGTACCACCAAAGTGATGTTTGGTGCTTCGTCACGCAAGTGCTTCATCAAGCGTGGAAGCAGCGCGTACTCGACATCATCAGAGAGTCCGACATGGAACGTCCCTTCACTAGTACACGGATCGAAAATCTGGGTACAGCTCAAGGCGACGGCGATGCCATCCAGCGCCGGCGCGAGCCGTGCATGGATCTCGTCTGCGCGGGCAGTCGGCTCCATCGTCCGGCCAGTACGAATAAACAGCGGATCATTGAACATCGAACGCAGCCTTCCGAGTGCGCAGCTGATCGTGGTCTGTCCCAGGAACAACCTCTCTCCGGCCCGGGTAACGTTGCGTTCGCGCATCATGGTTTCGAAGACAACCAGCAGATTGATATCGGCATGTCGCAGGTCATTTCTGTTCATCATGTTCGCCGCCCAGGCGCTAGGCCGTTGAGTGAGTGGATATTGAACAACCGCTCGCTACGCATCCAGTGTCGTCGGAGGCCAACGATGCAGCTCCAGCTTATGCAAGCCAGGGAGGAACGTCACTTGTACTTGAGTTCAGTCGGAGTATCCCTTGGTTGAGCGCCCTTGTACGTGGGTATGCCCTATCAAAGTACGCAGAGTCGCCTTGCACATGACGTCGACGGCACTTGGGAACGGATGGTGATGGCGCTGGCAAATGAACCCAGGCAATTTCATCGAATTGCTGCGTTCGATCAATACTTTGATCTTAGTGAACTATACATAGGTATACTTCTCCGCGTTATAAGACCGCGTATGTTGTAATAAGAGCAGGTGCAAACACGAACGACCCAAATGATCCAAGACGCTCAGATACGCAATACGACGATTATTGCAATTGTCGATGATGACGAATCCATTCGGACAGCCTTGGAAAGCTTGTTGCGGTCCAGCGGTTATAAAGTTCGAACGTATTGCAGCGCACTGGAGTTTCTTAGCGGGAACAGCCCCGCTGAAATACACTGCCTGATTTCCGATATCCAGATGCCGGGAATGAGCGGTGTAGAGATGCATGAGAAGCTCGTTGCGAAGGGCTTCCACATCCCCACTATATTCATCACCGCTTATCTTGGAATGGCCCCACACGTTGGCGCTGATACTCCGACTTTGGTTGCTTGCCTGCAAAAACCCTGTGATGCCAACAGGCTGCTGAGCTGCATCGACACCGCCCTCGGCCAACGCCACTGAGAGCACTCTGTAGGTTTTTCGCCGCACCCGACATACACCTTCGTATATATCCCTGCCACTGACGTATGGTTTCGCTGAACCGAAGTAGCAGTGCGCTTGGAAGAATCCATCAATAACATGAACTCACAGCGGACCACTCGCTGCAACGAGTATAGGCCTCTTCGTGTTGGTGCCCGGATACCGGCCCATCAAACTTGAAGAATAAGTTCAAGAATACTGACCACTTCTTCTGAGGAACACATCATGAAGCAACAAATTCTTGTGATTGGCGCGGGGTTCGGTGGCGTATGGAGCGCATTGAGCGCCGCCCGCCTGCTGGACATGCACAATCGTAATGACGTGGAAGTCACCCTGCTAGCGCCCCAAGCGGAATTGCGCATACGCCCCCGTTTCTACGAAACCGATGTGCACAAAATGTTCGCCCCCTTGGGCGGGCTGTTCGACTCGGTGGGCGTGCGCTTTGTCAAAGGTGCAGCTGAGCGCATCGATGAACAGGCAAGGACCGTTGCCTACCGCGATGAGACTGGCCGTCGAGGCGCGTTGAGCTACGACCGCCTGATAATTGCAGCCGGCAGCCAGTTGGCCCGGCCTAAGTTACCGGGCCTTGAGGCCCACGCCTTCGATGTTGACCAGATCGAGACGGCCGTGCGCCTGGAGAGTCACCTGAAATCCCTCAAGAATCGGCCCGAGAGTGTTTCCCGCAATACTGTGGTGGTCGTCGGCGGCGGTTTTACCGGTATCGAGACCGGCACCGAAATGCCTGCACGCCTGCGTGCCGTGCTCGGTACTGAGCAGGACATCCGCGTGATCATCATCGATCGTGGACCTGAGATCGGCGCGTCCATGGGTGAAGGGATTAGTCCGTCGATCATCGAGGCCTCCGAACACCTGGGTATTGAATGGGTGCTCAACACCAGTGTGACCGCGGTGGACGCCTCTGGCGTGACCCTCGCCGATGGTCGCCACATCGAAAGTCAAACAGTGATCTGGACCGTTGGTTTTCGCGCCAGCCCGCTGACCGAACAGATGTCCAGCGTGCGCGATGTCCTGGGCCGCTTGCACGTCGATGAGAATCTGAAGGTGTTAGGTCAGAAGCATGTATACGCTGCAGGGGACGTCGCCTATGCCGCTACCGACGACCTCGGCAACTTCGCTGCCATGTCCTGCCAGCATGCAATCGCTCTAGGCCGTCACGCCGGTAATAATGTCGCTGCGGACCTGCTAGGTGTCGCGCCCACCCCCTACCGTCAGCCCAAGTACGTGACCTGCCTCGATCTGGGCACGTGGGGCGCGGTGTTTACGGAAGGCTGGGATCGCCAGCTCAAGCTGGTCAAGGAACCGGCCAAGGAACTCAAGACGCAGATCAACACGCAGTGGATCTACCCGCCAGCAGCTGATCGGGTCACCGCCCTGGCAGCAGCCGACCCGATGATTCCCGTGGCCTGAAAATCCAACCTGAACGAGGGGTCCGTGACAGCATGGCGGACTCCCGCCGAGCGACGGCTACAACTTCTTGAGAGAGCTATCTATGTTCGCTTTCTTCGAGTCCCCCCGACGCGTCCTGAAACTGGCCAGCTATTTGGTTATATGCGCAATGGCGGTGTTGGTAATCGGGTCCCTGCTGGCCTACAGCCTTAATGTCTACATCTCGATAACCTGCCTGATGCTGGGCCCGCCTGCTGATCGTTCTGGGGCACATGATACGGCAGCAAGCGCAATACAGCCTCAAGATGCACAAGCGAACTGCATCGAACCAAAGGCTCTGCACCGGGCGCGCGCAGCCCCTCAAGTTCCACCCGGTGGCCCACCAGCACTACGTGCTGGCGAGCCTTTCTTCAACTAGCAGGGCGCCATCGGCGTTCGCTCTAATGTCTTTGGGTAATTCCAGTCACTTGACCGGAATGAAAGCTGGCTTATTTGCACCCTTAAGAAGGAAGACCACAAACTTGGCGGGCTTGTCCTGGCTGGCGTTGCGTCCAACCGTGTGCACGTCTTCTGGTCCTTCATAGAAGCTTTGCCCAGGTGTCAGCGTGACTTCCTTACCGCCAGCCACTGCCATGACGATGGAGCCTTCGAGTACGTAGATGAAGCCATGGGCGTCATGACGATGAACCGGATCGGCACCGCCGGGCAGATACTCCACCGTGAGCATCAGCGCTTCCTTTCCGGGGTACTCGGGAAGTGGTTTGACCATCACTTTATTGACGGTCGGGAGCGGCGCGGAGGCTGCCTTTTCCTGAGCCATGACTAACCCAGTGCACACCAGGGTCAGCAGGGGCAGCAGGGGCAGCAGGGGCAGCAGGGCGGAAAGATGATGGATTTGCATGTGGATTTCCTCATCTGGAATGCCTGGAAGACGGCTGATGCCGTCGACAGGGAGGTAGAGGCGGGGCAGGTGGCTGAGACGTCCGCGATCACCTCCCGCTGATCATCCTTGTGTGGCAGATAGGCTTTGATGAACCAGACCATTGGTTGTTTATCAGGCCCGGCCACCTCTGCCATCTGATTGCAGGGTGGTTGCTCGGCGATCTTCGCCAGTGCCGCCGATAACGACATTTTTCATGGGAATGCCTCCAGCTTGAGGGTGCACCGCAGGGTGCATCTGTCGGCGTGTGGCGAGTGCACGGCATCTCAAGCCGGCAATCGCGGTTGATTTCACAACGGTCGTCGTGGGGCATGTTGGGGATTGCAGCAACGCCAGTGATTTACATTGAGGATCTAGTTAGAACCCGCGGTTTGATTCGGTCAAGGACGTTCAGCGCGGGATTACAGCCGTACCACTGAATTCGCCGATCAGAGAGGAGACAGCGGGATTTATCGTTCGACAATTCGGAACCCTACGTACAAGCCCAGCGCCTTCTCAGCCAACATGAAGGCTCATATGCTTTAGCCACGTCCAGGGATGTCAACAGAAACGGGAAGATATTAGACGCCAATAAAACCGAAATAGCTTAGACAACCATCTAATAATAAGGAGACGAAAACGATGCCGACCAGCCCGTTCATTGATGATCTGATACGCGAACGTCGTACCAAGCGTGGTTTTCTGGATCAACCAGTGTCGATGGAAATGGTGAAGGACATCCTTTCAGCGGCAAAGTATGCGCCCAGTTCGAGTAACAGCCAGCCGTGGCGCTGTTATGTCATAACCGGTGAGGCGCGCGAACGCGTTACCACGGCCGCGGTGGAGGCGTACCGCGCAGCGCCCGAAGGCCTGATGCCGGAGTATTCTTTCTTTCCTCAACCACTGCATGAGCCCTATGCAACCCGCTTCAATAAGTTTCGCGGCCAACTGGGCGACGCTCAAGGATGCTGCCGAAGCGATATAGCCGGACGGCGTCGAGACGTCGAGCGCCAGTTCCGTTTTTTCGACGCGCCGGTGGGCATCATTTTCACGATGGATCGCCGTCTGGAATGGGCCAGTTTTATTTGCTATGGCTGCTTTCTCCAGAACCTTATGCTGGCAGCCAAGGGGCGTGGTCTCGATACCTGCCCTCAACAAATCTGGTCCCTGCAGCACTCGGTGCTGCGCACTGAACTCAACCTTCCCGATGATCAATTGGTGGTAGCGGGGATGTCACTGGGCTGGGCCGACAACAGCCTGGCAGAGAACCAGATGAGCATATCCAAGGTGGAACTGGAAGAGTTCACCACCTTCGTCCACGAATAGTTTCAGCAATTATCAGGCAATCGCCAGCCGCGCTGACAGCCGTGGCGGCCTTTGCTCGGCCAAACGAAACTGGAGAACTACATGTCAACCATTAAAGGCTTTCACCATCTGACTGTCGGCGTCGCCGGCGCGCAAGAGGATGTGGACTTCTACGTGAAGCTGCTGGGCCAGAGCCTGATCAAGAAGACGGTCCTGCTTGACGGTGACGAACCCATCTACCATTTGTATTACGGCAACTCCCAAGGGGATGTGGGTACGCTTGTGACATCTTTCCCCTTCAAGCAAAGGGGCGTGAAAGCTCGCCCGGGTTCTGGCCAGATCAGGGTCATCAACTACTCCGTTCCCAAGCACTCCCTTGACTTCTGGCGGGCTCGTTTCGCCACCAAAGGCGTCCCGTTCGATCAGGAAGTGGTGTCGCGTTTCGGCGAAACGCGCCAGCGCTTTCAGCATCCGTGCGGCATCGAGTTCGATCTGGTAGCAACTGATCAGGACACCCGTCCACCGTGCATCTCCAGTGACATTCCAGAAGAGTTCGCCATCCGTGGCGTCCACAGCATCACGCTGTCACTACGCGAAGTGGCTGAATCAATCATCTTTATGAAGGACGCTCTTGGATTCCGCCATGCAGCTGAAGATGGCACTTACCACCGTTTTGAAACAGCCAGTGGTGCACCGGGAACCATCGTCGAATTCCAGCATGAACCCGATCGTCTGCAAGGCTCGTCAATTTATGGGGAAGGCACGATCCACCACGTCGCTTTCGCCGTGGATAACGTCGAGCAGCAAATGGCGTTGAAAGAAAAGTTGATGGCGATGGGGCATATCGATACCTCCGAATCAGTGCATCGGAATTACTTCCGTTCAATGTATTTCAAAATGCCCGGCGGGGTGATGTTCGAGGCGGCCACCACCGACATCGGCTTTGCCATCGACGAACCGCAAGACCAGCTTGGTTCCGAGTTCCAGCTCCCATCGTGGCTCAGCGAGCGCAAGGACGAGTTGCTCGCCCGGCTGGAGCCGATTTCCGTCTAGGCCTCGGCAACGCAGCTGCCAATACGCCCGCGACGCAGGTTTAGCGTAGCGGTTCACACCCGTAAAACAAAGGTTCCATCATGTCAAAACCCAAAGTCCTGATTGTTTTTTACTCTCGTGCAGGTTCCACAGAAATTCTCGCCAACGCGATAGCCCAAGGCGCGATCGCAGAAGGCGCCGAAGTTCGGCTGCGCCGGGCTCGGGAACTGGTCAGCCACGAAGTCATGCTGCAAGCACCCGGCTGGCTCGATAGTGCAGAGGCCATGAATGAGAAGTACGAAAGGCCGACCGAAGCTGACGCTGAATGGGCCGACGCCATCATCTTCGGTACGCCAACGCGGTTTGGTTCCATCGCCTCGGAGCTGAAGGCGTATATCGATGGACTCGGCGGCTTGTGGTTTGCAGGCAAGCTCAATGGGAAAGTGGGTTCAGTGTTTGGCGCGACATCCTCCAAACATGGCGGCAACGAAGCGACCCTGCTGTCGATCTATGGTCCGATGGCCCATCTTGGCCTCATCATCGTGCCGCTCGGCTACGCAGACCCGGCGATGTTCAAGGCCGGTACGCCGTATGGCGCAACACATGTGTCGGATCAAGATACTTTGATGCCAGATGCTGACCACCTGGCAGTCGCGCAATACCAAGGCAGGCGAGTCGCCTCTGTCGCCAGGTCATTGCGGTGCCCACAACGGGTCACTGACGCGGCCTGAGTCGAACGGCCAAGCTCATCCCTCTGTTAAGCGAAGCGACTGCAGGCGCCTCGCCTTTCAATCGGCATGAAATAGATCGATCCATCCTGGCTGGTCCTTGATCCGTGTTATCCATCGTTGAATGGACGGGAATTTGTCCATGTTGTATCCACCTTCGGTTGCTAGCGAGACATAGCCAAATACCCCTAGATCGGCCACGGTATAGGCGTCGCCGACAAGCCAGTTCCGCCCGGATAACCATTGCTCGAGCTTTTCCAGCGCGGGGTAACCTTCGGCGTGATACTGCTGGATCTGCTGTGCCATGGAATCAGCGACACCCCTCAAATGGTACAAGCGGCACAGGGCAAGCGGCTTTTGCAAATCCGCCTGCTCAAACGACAACCAGCTGAATATTTCAGCGCGCAGATAGGGATCGTCAGGAAGGTAGCGGCTGTCCTGCGCCAGGTAGAACAGGATGGCAGCGGACTCGACGATGGTCTTGCCGTCGTCAAGTTGCAGTACGGGGACTCGAGCGAAACGGCTGATCTCCTTGAACGCAGGACTTGCTGCTTCACCTTTGGCCAAATCCAGGGTGATGTGTTCGTACGGTATCCCCAGCTGATTAAGCAATATACGTACTTTCCACGAGTTGCCCGAGAACCGACTGTCATAGAGTCGCAACATGTTCACTCCAGGGGAACGTGGTTCCAGCAGATAACCGGCACGCTCTTCGGGGCCAGAGCCTGAAGTAATCATATCGTCCTTTTAATATCAAAGCCGCGTTTATCAAGTAATAACTTTATAGGCAAAGCTTGTATGAAAAAAAGCTGCTTAGATCTAAGGGGTATAATTTGTGCATGTTGATAATACGAATGTAATGGTGAGTAATGAACAGTTGATAAAAATGGCGGGCGCCGCTCGCGCTTCAATTGTCGACCCAGCTCGCATCACCCTGGTGGGTGATGATACGAACCCGCGCTTCGAACTGTTCCATGCAGCGAGCTCGCTGTGTTCGCAAAAGGTGCGGACGATTCTTTTTGAGAAGGGATTATCCTACCGTTCGAATGACATGATCATTCTGTGTGCGATGGGGGTAGAAGGGATAATACCGGCGGAACATTACAGTCCCGCCTATGTCCGTTTACGTTTGATCGCAGGCCGAGAGCTGAATCAGGATTTCGTCACCGGTTACAGCGGGCGGACGTCGGTCGAAACGGAAGGCTTTGATCCCTGTGTTGTGCCATTGCTCATTGATTATGAGGCCGGTCGGGTGATCGTGGACTCCAAGCGGATCTGTTGCTATCTCGATGCTGTGTCACGTGAGCCAGTTCAGCTGTTGTGCGATGAGGCGCAAGCGCGCGCCGAGGTGATGCGCCAGGTGGACATCGTCGACAGTATTCCGAATGGAGCGCTGCTCTACGGCTTCCATCCAGACGCCGACCGGCGGCCGGATATACTCAAGTCGGTGATGGAAACAGTTTACGACTGCAAAATCATCGCGCTGGAGGCTTTGGCCGCTGCCAACGCAGGCGAGCCCGCACTGGTCGCCGCCTATCGCACCAAGATCGCAAAGGAAAGCGGCGGTAAGATGGTATGCCATGACGCGGAGTTTCAACGGGCCGCTCGCAAGCACGTGGCGAATCTGTTGACGGAGCTCGATCATGCACTGGCCGCGCAATCATTCCCCTGTCCAGAGGGTAACTCCTTCTCGCTCGGCGATGTCGTCTGGGGCGTCAACCTTGTTCGCTTGGCGTATCTCGGGCTGGCATCCATGTGGGATGAGCTTCCCAACGTCGCGCGGTATGTCGATGCGCTTACCCAGCGGCCCTCCCTGTGCAAAGAAGCCATCAAGGCTTCGATCGACTCGCTGCCGCCTTCCGACTACCTGAATGCCCTGCTGGCCCGCCGAGCTTAGGCAGCAGTTCGGCGGGGCACCTTAGATGAACAACATAGGAGCGCGTCGACTCCGCTAGCGGGTCGTCAGCTCCTGTGCTTGGCCATGTGCGGACATACTGACGGCGGATCGCCGATGAAGGTGCGTGCCGACCAAAGTTCCGGGAACGGAATTTCATCCAGTGTGGGCACCAGCCATGCGATGCCTTCGGTACCAAAGTAGGCAGGGCGTGCGCCGAAGGTTCGGCGTGTTGCCATCAAGTGGCGATACTTCCAGTTGCTGAACCCCTCGGCGATATCGGCGAGCGATTCACCGAGCTGCTGGAGGTCGATGTTCGTGTCGGAGCCAGCGTAGATATTACGCCAAACCTGTTCGATTTCTTTGCTGGGAGAGTAGAGCGCACTCAGATCGCGTTCGAGCACCGCTTTTGGCACATTCATGCCGCGGCGGCTCAAATAGGCAAGCACGTCGTCATAGATGCTTGGTTCAGCCAGAGCCTTTTCAAGTTGTGCCCAGCGCTCGGGTTGAGGAGTGAAATGTTGCAGATGCACGGCTTGCTTGATCCCAAGCAGATAGACCATATGCCGATACGTCCACCCTTGCAGTGCGGTGTCCTTGCCATAAGTGGCAGCGGCACGCGAAAGGATGGCCGTCAAGTCGTTGGGGGTCATCCAGGCGATCGAGCCCCAGGTCGCGTCAATCACTTTTTGATGTTCAACCACGCGCAGCAGCGTTCGGTAGGCCTGGGGCAAATCATTGGCGCGTAATTGGCTTTGCGCGGTCTGGAATTCCTTGATGATGAGCATCCAGTAAAGTTCGGATACTTGCACGTGAGCGATCCAAGCATGCTCGCCAGGATGATCGCTGACTGTACGTTGGAGGGAGTGCAGCGCGTCGGTCTGGATCCACGCGCTGTAGGGCGTTTGCCCGGTCGGAGTGATGCTCGGCTCGTGCCTTTCAAGGTTAAGGGTATCGTTCACTTCTATGCTCCTGGTTGTTTTCACGCCCATCAACGACCTCGGGTCAGTGCCACTTGTCAGCAAGCACAGCAGGCACAGCAGGCACGCGACTTTAATAAAACTCGGCGCAATGGATATTGTTTGGAGATGAAGGAATATTAGATTTTTTCGCAGGGCTTTAGAAGTTGGTGGTCTTGTACGGTAAGTTCCAAAACAGTGAACGATCTCTCGTACTCACAGAAGTTGCGGTGCATTATCATGTGGCGGCGTACGGCTAAACTTGTGCTTCCAGCGCCGATGCTTAATTTCACAACGTTATTGCTCAGGGCACACTCCACCATGATTCTATTCAGGCTAGAACCCAGATGCTGGATTTGAAGGATGTTTATTACTTCGTTCAAGTAGTCGACCGTGGTGGCTTCACCGCCGCCGGCAACAGCCTGCGCATGCCTAAATCAACGCTCAGTCACCGAATTCAAGAATTGGAGGCTTATCTCGGTGTCCGCCTGATTAACCGTACTTCGCGTCAATTTAGCATGACGGACGTTGGTGCCGAATTTTACCAACACGCCATTGCCATGCTGCATAGTTCGGACGTCGCTGAAGAGGCGGTGCGGCAAAGGCTGGCCGACCCCAGCGGCGTTATCCGCATCACCACCGCCGTCGAAATCGCCCAGTTCGCGCTGCGTGACCTGCTTCCGGTCTTCCTTGCCCGCTACCCTAAAGTGCAGATTGTCGAAATACTGACTGACAGGCTGGTCGATATTGTCGGTGAAGGCTTTGACCTGGCGATACGGGGGCACATCACGCCGTTGCAGGATTCGTCCCTGATACAGCGCGCGATTGCGAAGGTCCCGTGGTGCCTGTTTGCCGGTTCGCAATACCTGGAACAGATGGGCACGCCCGCAAGCCCCGAAGATCTGGCGCAGCACGCGACGATTTCGATCGTGCGGGGAGGGCCTGCGCAATGGCAGCTGAACGAAACGTCAGGCAAGGAAATTACAGTACCTATTACCCCTAGGTTCCAAAGCAACGACATGACTTCAACCAAGAAGGCAGCCTGTGCAAACCTGGGCATCGCTGCGTTGCCAGGTTATATCTGCAAGGCAGAACTAAAGACCGGCAAATTGCAGCGCGTATTGCCTGGCTGGATGGTCGCGGACGCGCGCATGACCGCATTAATGCCCTACAGGACCGGACTTTTGCCTGCAGTCCGGGCGCTGATAGATTTCCTCGCCGTCGAGATCCCCAAGGCGACAACCTTCGACGACGAGTAGCCCCTCATACCGTTGCGCCTGATGCCAGCAGGCGTTCCAGCTTCAGCGCGACCTGTAGCAGGCCACGATCATCCCCGGGGCGTGCCACGATCTGCAACCCAGCGCGAAGGTGGCCCTGGTGTAGGGCCAACGGAATCGAGATTGCCGGGAAGCCGGAGAGATTGAACGGCGCGGTATAGGTCATCAGCGCTTCTCGGACCGTTCCCTGCCAAGCGCCGATGCTCATTGTTGATGCGTGTACGCGCGGCGCGGTGCATGGGCAGGTCGCAAGCACAAGATAATCAACGTTTGCCATGGCTCGGCTGAGCTTCGCCGTGAATTGCCTCCGAGTCTGCTGCCAGTTCGCGTAGTCGCTCAAGGCAACGTTTCTGGCGCGGTCAAGTCGGTCAACCGTCTCGGCACCGTAGTGGCGGGTGATGAAGTCCCAGTCATTGCGCGCGAAGTGGGTAATGCCACCTTCGGTCAGGACAATGCCGGCGAATGCCTGGAAAGCCCCGTCAAACAGGTCGGCGGTGTCGACCTCTTCACAGGAGTAAGTGTGGCCCAGAGTGTCTATGGCCTGCTCGAAAGACTTTGCCACCTCAGCACTCAAGGGGACCGGCCCGATGTTGCGAATCACCCCAAAGCGCGGCGACTCGGCAGTTTCGCCGTCCTGTAGCGCAACGCCCAGCGCATCCGCCAGCACAATTATGTCGTCGACGCTCGCGCCAAGCAGGCCCGGGTGGTCCAGGCTGGGTGCCAGCGAGAAGATGCCTTGCGTGGAAAATGTGCCAAAGGTCGGTTTGAAGCCGACCACTCCGCACAGTGCAGCCGGAATGCGCACGGAGCCACCGGTATCGGTACCCAGGCCCGCCGCGACGGCACCGTATGCAATTGCCGCCGCCGCACCGCCACTGGAACCCCCGGGAATGCAGCGCGTATCGAGCGGATTAAGGGTGTTGCCAAACTCGTGGCTGGCCGTCGTGACACCCCAGGCGAATTCGTGGGTCGTCGTCTTGCCGATGGTGATCGCTCCTTGCTCGACCAGCCTGCGCACAATAGCGGCATCTGCCGATGGTAGATTGCCAATGTAGGCCGCAGATCCATAGCGTGTTTCGATGCCCTGGGTATCGATCAGGTCCTTGACGCCGATCAACAAGCCCTCAAGCGGCCGGGCACAACCCATGGCGTACTTGAGATCGCTTTCTGCCGCAGCAGCCAGTGCCTTGTCCCGCGCAATGGTCGCAAACGCGTTAACCGCACGCTGGCTTGCATAGGCGACGCTCAATGCGTTGAGTGTCAGGGTAAAGGCACTCGTGCGCCCGCCCGCCAACGCATCGCGGGCTTCGCGCAATCCCGGCGCCCGGTTGTCCGAACAGAGGCCGCTCACCAGAGACTCTCCAGGAGTATATCGAGCTTGGCAGACGCATTGCTGCCCAGATCATTGACCTCTTTCGGGTAGTTTGATTTGAGCAAATCGGCGACTTTTGCCAGTTGCGACTTGTCCACATCGAAGCTGCTGATCCGGTTCGGCAGACCAAGGGTTGTCACCAGATTGGCAATCCTGTTGGCGAGTTGCTCTGCGGCGGATTCGTTGCCTTGTGGCTCGGACAACGCATCGAGTTTCGCACCGTAATACTCGGCGCACGCACGAATGACGGGGGCCAGTGTGATGCACGAGGTCGCACTGTGAGGCAGCCCGAAGGTGCCGCCGAGAATATGGCCGATCCGGTGACTGAGCCCGTAAATGACCGACGCTGGGTAGAAATAACACTGCCAGGCGGCAAGCTGTAGCTGCAGCAGGTCGCCGGTTGTGACTAGGCCGTTTGTAATGGCTCGGCGGGTATCGATCTCTTTAGGCCAATTCTCGAGCACGGTAAAAAAGCGCTCTAATCCGCTTGCCGCCATGATCGCGTGTGGATGATCCGTACCGACCAAGCGCATCCCCTCTACTGCATGGTCCATGCCCTTGATGGCCGAGGAAAGCAACAGAGGACGTGGCGTATCAAGCAAGAGAATGGGGTCTATCACCACCACCTTGGGCACCGTTTCGCGGATCGCATAGCTGCGTTTGAATTTCTCTGGGCCGTCAGTCTCGGTGATGCCGAAATAATGCGAAAATTCAGAACCGGACAGTGTCGTCGGCAGGGCCACAATCGGAAGGTAACGGCCCGTCTGCTGGAAGTGCAAGTACGACACCGCCTTGGCGGCGTCGAGCACTGAGCCACCGCCAAGGGCGATGATCGAACCGGCTTCGAGACGAATGCAGGCAGCCAATCCCTCCTGGACGGCGACATTGGGCACATGCGCAGGCAGATCGGTAAAGATGCCCACCCCTTGCTTGATATGCGGTTGCAGGTAAGTTCTGTTCAAGCGCTCCAGGGCCTCTACGGTGAATGTGATCGGATGGTAAATGCCGTGGTCGCCAAGGCGGGCGACAGTATCTGCGACGATATTTACGCCCCAAATGACCGAATCCTGCGGCAGGCAATTCAATTGATTCATTTATATCAACCTAGATAGGTGGAGGATTTAGATTGGCGGTATCGCACTGCCTCCAGTGTGAGAGCCCTGGACGAGTTCGTACTGAAAGCATGAGTGCACCGGTGATGCAGTCACAAGCCGGTTATTGTGGAAGTAGCGTCCAAAGTTTTGGACAATTGGAAGGCGGGCGCTACCCAAATGAATCACTGACAGAAATTTTCTGCTGCGAATTCTGTAAGGTGCTAAATAATCATCAAGAGCTGCTCTTGATTACAGTTTGGCAAGCGCACTTATGTAGAGGTGTCGATGTTACTAATTGATAATTGTAGTTTGTACGCACAGTTCCATATTTGCGAACGATAAGGTGCCGCTGGCTTCCGGTGGCTTGGTAGAGCCTGCCTCTGTCGCCTCGGTAATCCATCCGGCCGACGCATCGCAAAGCCCCGTAAAATATGGCCTGGCGCCAAAAAAAGTACTCTGCATCCAAGGATAAAGAGTCTTCAGTCGGCAGCTCCGAACAGATGTTGTGGCCTTGTCCGCCATCGCGCCGGAGTCGGTGAAATTCATTTTTTTGCACGTGACATTTGCATAAAGCAGCTCTATAAAACTGCCGAGGTTCCACCGTGCCTCGCTATCGATACTTGTTAAAGAAATTGACTGGCACGCTGTGATGTTGTCGTGCGCTTTGCCTGCGTGTTTGCCGAATAATAATAAAAAAGGTCTTGCTCATGAAACAATGCTTATTGTTTAAGTTGGCGGGTTTCACTGTTATTGCATTGATTGGCGGTCTGACTCACGCCAGTGAAAGGGGTGGTTCGTCTTATCCAATGGGTGCCGAAAATTACATGGCTGGCGCGATGCCACCTCCGGGTGTTTATGGGCAGCTTTTCGTCAGCCATTATGAAGCTGATACGTTTCTTGGCAATCATGGCCAGAAGTTGCCAATGGATTTTGACATACGAGTGGACTGCGTCGCCCCTCGGTTGATTTGGGTAACGGAGCAGCAAATTCTCGGCGGCAACCTGGGCTTTCATATCATCGTGCCGTTGGTGAATTTGAAGGTCAGCCTCAATGGTCAATCACAGAGCAACAGCGGTTTAGGCGACATCATCTTTGCCCCGGCGTTGGGCTACCACTTCAGCGAGAAGATGCATGCCACCTTCGCCGTCGATATGATCGCGCCCACGGGCAAATATGATCGCAATGACCTTGCCAACACAGGCCGTAATTACTGGGTGTTCGAGCCCGTCATTGCGCTGTCTTATGTAGACCCCCTGGGCCTGAATGTCGATGTCAAAACCATGTATGACTTCAACCGCAAAAACGATGCTACCGATTATCTCTCCGGCCAGGAACTACACATGGATTACGCGGTGGGGTGGGGGCTGGGTAACGGCTGGGTGTTAGGCGTCGGGGGGTATGCGTTATGGCAGACCACCGACGACCGGCAGAACGGCCAAACGGTGGAGGACAACAAAGGCCGCAGTTTTGCCATTGGTCCTTCGATCAAATACACCAGTAACAAAGGTTGGTTCTTGACGGCGAAATGGCAAGATGAAACTCAGGTGCGTAACCGTCCTAACGGTAACGCTTATTGGCTTAAGTTGAGCATACCTTTCTAAAAAATAGATGAGCACACTTCGTGACACCGTGCCAGTCGGCATGCACAGGAGCCACAACGGCTCCCGTGACTGACTGAGAAATGGGTTCTACCCACGGTCAGTGACCTTCCAGTTTTTTCACCACCTCGTCGGTAGTCATCAGACCGTTGGCGATGTAGCGGAAGTTAACCAGGGCGCTACCGTATCCGTCACCGTCAGGAAGCTTTGGTCCGGCGACAGCGTCGCGTACGACAACCACCTCGAAACCGCGCTCCAGAAACTCGCGAAGGTGCGATTCGACACACAGGTTGGAGGCCATGCCGGCAAGGATGATCTTGTCGATCCGCTGTTTACGCAGCTGCAGCATCAGGTCGTTGCTTTGCGGGCCATACAATTTGTGCGGTGATGCGACGATAGTCTTGCCGTCTTCAATGAAGGGCTTGAACTCCTGCATGAAGTCGGCACCCGAGTTACGGAATCCATCCAGCGTCAAGGCACCCTTGCGATCGAAGAGACCAAGCTTGTGCTGAACGGTCTCCGCCGGCGCCTCAAACTCCCATTTATGATCGTGGGGATAGTAGTAGTGCGGCGAGATGGCTACGGTCGTTCCGGCCTTCTTGAATGCCGCGAAAAGCCGGCTCAGATTTGGCACCAGATTTTGCTCGGTAACGCTCTGACCGAAGACCGACCAGCCCGCACCCTCCGGGCTCATGAAGTCGATCTGCGGGTCGATCACGACCAGAGCGGTTCGACTTGAATCCCATTGAAAGGTGGAGGCCGGGAGCACGGGCTTGGCAGGATCGGAGTAAGGGTTCTCAGCGGCGAAGCTCATGCCGGGTGCCATCAGGATGGCCGTCAGCAACGTGGCGTAGGAGATCATTCTCCCGGGATGAATGCTGTTAAAGGTCATTTGCACTTCCTCAATGTGGGGTGGTGCATTTACGGTACGGCGAGAAGACGGTACGAAATGGACATTTATCCTTGGATTTCGGCCGACAGGCTTAGCCGCCTTGCTTTTAAGAGGCGGGCGTACTCGGTGCCCCGTTGACCTTCCAAACAGGAAGGGCGTCTAATGACTCCCAGCCAGACTCTGGGCGTTCCGGTCATGCAGCGTCACATATGTTTCCTGGTCTACTCGGGCTTCGTATTGCTGGATCTGAGCGGCCCGCTCGAAGCCTTCTCCAACGCCAATCGTGCGCGCCCTTCGAGTTATCGATTCACGGTCGCTTCGCTGGAAGGCGGATTGATCCGCGCCTCCAGCGGACTGCAGGTCGCGGCCGAAGCTTTGCAGGTTGTCGATCTCCTCGACACGCTCATCATCGTCGGCGCGCCAACCGCTCCGATCGATGACAGGATGATGCCGATAGCGGCCGCGATCCGGCATATGTCCCCGCGCTCTCGCCGCACTGCCAGCGTCTGTACTGGCGCCTTCCTGCTCGCCGAGAGCGGCCTGCTCGACGGTCGTGTCGCGACCACGCATTGGAACTACGCGCCGCAATTGCAAGCACGCTATCCGTTGCTGCGTGTGGACGGAGACCGAATCTGGACCGAAGATGGGAACGTCTGGACATCCGCAGGCATGTCGGCCGGCATCGACATGGCCCTGGCCATGATCGAGCAGGACCTGGGCAAGGAGGTGGCGCGCTCCGTTGCTCGTATGCTGGTTGTCTACTATCGGCGACCAGGTGGTCAGTATCAGTTCTCTTCGCTGCTGGATTTCGACCCTGGTTCAGATCGCATCCGCACAGTGCTGAGCTACGCGCGCGATCATCTACGAGATGATCTGTCAGTTGAACGCTTGGCAGACGTCGCACATATGAGCGTACGCCAGTTCGGCCGCGTGTTCGCGGCGTCTATCGGGGTGACGCCGGCGAAAGCTATCGAACGCCTTCGTATCGAGTCAGCCCGACCGCTGGTTGAGGACGGGCACCAAACTTTCGAGGAGATCGCCAGGGGCTTAGGATTCAGCGATGCCGATCACATGCTTCGTTGCTTCGTACGAGTCGTTGGGCGGACGCCACAAGAACTGCGGCGCAGCGCCCGCCAGGCCAAAGGCGATGGCCGGAACGGGAGAAAGGTGGATCTATAGTATCCAGACTGCACCCGACCCTGTTACCCCGGCAGCCGGCGGAATGTCCAAAACCATGCGCAATCACCTCACGCAAATCGCCTTGAGGGGAGGGTGTGAACATCGGTCCAGTTAGCGTTAATCGGCCCATTCACTCATGGGGATTTTGGGCTGCACATATTGTGTGTCACTTCATGCCGGGGCAGCCCGCAATGAAGATGCTCTCGCCCGAACAGGCGCTCGGTAATAATGCCGATGACTACACCTTCGTATATATCCCTGCCACTGACGTATGGTTTCGCTGAACCGAAGTACCAGTGCGCTTGGAAGAATCCATCAATAACATGAACTCACAGCGGACGACTCGCTGTAACGAGTAGAGGTCCCTTCATTTTGGTGCCCGGGTATCGCCCCATCAAACGTGAAGAATAAATTCAAGATGACTGACCACTTCTTCTGAGGAACACATCATGAAGCAACAAATTCTTGTGATTGGTGCGCTGCTTGCTGAAGGCTGGGATCGCCAGTTCAAGCTGGCCAAGGATCCGGCCAAGGAACTCAAGATGCAGATCAACACCCAGTGGATCTGCCCTCCGGCAACTGATCGGGCCACCGCCCTGGCAGCGGCCGATCCGATGATTCCCGCGCCCTGAAAACCCCGCCTGTACGTGGCGTTCGTGCCAGCACCACGGGCGCCATCAGGAAGAAAGCGGCTTTCACCTGAGATTCTTGATCCCTGGGAGAACGACCATGACAATGCAACTGAACTACCCCACCCAAAAGGATGGTACCCATCAGAAAGGGAACGGACAGCAGGAATCAAACATGAGTTTGCACAACAGCTCACACTTCGGTGGATCGGGGGCCGAGGAGCTGGTTCCTTCGCGCTATGCGCTGCGTGTCGGCGAGATTGATGTACTGGTAGTCAGTGATGGGGTGCTACCTCTTCCGACCGAGACAATGTCCATCAATGCCGACCCAACCGCCCGCGCGGCTTGGTTCAAGGACATGTTTCTGGGGCCGGACGCGTTCGATTGGGCGCTGAACGTACTTGTGGTGCGTAGCGGCGAGCAGACCATACTCGTCGACGCTGGACTGGGAGGGCAGTTCCCCGGCTTTCCGCGGGCCGGGCAGCTCCCCAAAAGGCTGAAGGCTGCCGGCATCGATCTTGAGTCTGTGACCGACGTGGTGATTACCCACATGCACATGGACCATATTGGCGGGCTGCTCGTCGACGAGATGAAGAGCCGGCTGCGTCCAGACCTTCGTATCCACGTTTCGGCCGCTGAGGTCGAGTTCTGGGAATCGCCCGATTTCTCCCGCACCACCATGCCGTCGCCGGTGCCTGACGTCCTTCGGGAAACCGCCAATCAGTTCATGAGCGAATACCGCAGCAACGTGCGGACATTCGACGATGAGTATGAGGTGGCACAGGGAGTGGTGGTTAAGCGCACCGGCGGCCACACCCCGGGGCACAGTGTGGTTTACGTGATGTCCGGCGGCGAGCGGTTGACATTCGCAGGCGACGCCCTGTTCCCGGTCGCCTTCGAGCACCCTGACTGGCAAAACGGTTTTGAACATGAGCCTGAGGAGGCGTTTCGCGTTCGTGTACGCCTGTTACAAGAAGCGGCGGCTAGCGGGGAACTGTTCGTAGCTACTCACCTGCCGTTCCCCTCCGTTGGCCGGGTGGCACTAGACGGTGACGCCTTTCGCTGGGTAGCGGGCTTCTGGAACTACTGATCGCTTGCTGGGTTTGAGTCTCCGTCCATGCCAAGAAAGTCTACCCGCGCGGGGTGTAGATAGCGGACGGAGGCTCAAATCTGAATCACGGAAAAATCACTTGCCAGATGTCGTTCACGAAGAGGTGCGCGGCGAGCTCCAATTATGTTGCTTCGACCGGCTGAATCCACGGCGATGAGCGGACAGGCGCGGACGTTGGCCAAGGCCGATGCGAGCCGCCCGACGGCACCTGATCCAAAGGTGCTTTTGGTCGCAGAGGAGTAATATAGAGCATCGTTTACTGCTGCGGCCTTGATGCTGCGCAAACGTCGTGGTTTAAATGGTTGAGCTCATCCTGTCCGGTTTTGGCGGACGAATGGGCCGTCCTCTTAGTCCTGCGCCGGGCAGCAGACTAAAGCAGTGTGCACGATTAACCCTTCACCAGGTTTTAGCGCCTATGGTTAACAACCTAAGCCTTCAAATCTTGTGGGAGGACGGCGAGCGCGTCTTCTGTCGAGGCCGGCACCCGGGCAATGGCGGTGCCGACAACGTTCTGATTGTGCGGCCCGCCGCCGACTACCCATCGTCCGGCAGCCTCGATCGCCTCGCTCACGAATTCAGATTGATGGATGAACTCGATAGCGCGTGGGCGGTGCGGCCGCTAGAGCTTCTGCGCGAAGACGGCCAGACCCTGTTGGTGCTCGAGGATCCGCGCGGTGAGCCGCTCGAGCAGATGCTCGCCGCGCCCATGGAAGTAGGGAGGGTCTTGCGTTTCGCCGTCGGCATCGCGGCGGCGCTGGGCCAGCTCCATCAGCGCGGCCTCGTCCATAAGGACCTCAAACCCGCCCATATCCTCGTAAACTGTAGGGATGGGCTGCCGAGGATTACCGGCTTCGGCATCGCCTCGCGGCTGCCGCGCGAGCACCAAGCGCCCGAACCACCTGAAACCATTGCCGGCACGCTCGCCTACATGGCGCCCGAACAAACCGGCCGAATGAATCGCTCGATCGATTCGCGTAGCGATCTCTATTCGCTCGGCGTCGTACTCTATCAAATGCTCACCAGCGCGCTGCCTTTTTCGGCGGTCGACCCGATGGAATGGGTGCATTGTCATATCGCCCGAAAACCGGTGCCGCCCAGCGAGCGGTTGACGTCGGTACCCGTTCAGCTCTCCCATATAGTCATGAAGCTGCTCGCGAAGACGGCGGAGGAACGCTACCAGACTGCGACCGGCGCGGAGCAGGATCTGCAACGCTGCCTCGCTAGCTGGGAGCGTGATCGCCAGATCGACGAGTTCCCGCTGGGTGAGCACGACATACCCGACCGGCTTGTGATCCCCGAGAAGCTGTACGGCCGGGAGCGCGAGGTCGATACATTGCTCGCGACCTTTGACCGTGTGGTGACAAACGGCTCACCGGAACTCGTGCTTGTCTCGGGATATTCTGGCATCGGAAAAACCTCCGTCGTCAATGAGTTGCACAAGGTGCTGGTGCCGCCGAGGGGGCTTTTTGCATCCGGCAAGTTCGACCAGTACAAACGTGATATTCCCTATTCGACCCTGGTGCAGGCTTTCCAGAGCCTGGTACGGCCGCTGTTGGGCAAACGGGATACCGAACTGGCGAGCTGGCGCGTCGCGTTACTGAAGGCCTTGGAGCCGAATGCACGGCTCATGATCGACCTCATTCCCGAACTGAAGCTCATTATGGGTGACCAGCCGCCGGTACCAGAGCTTGAGCCGCAGCAGGCGCAAAGCCGCTTTCAGCTCGTGTTTCGCCGATTCATTGGTGTTTTCGCCCAGCCGGAACATCCGCTGGCTCTCTTCCTCGATGATCTCCAATGGCTCGACACGGCGACGCTCGACTTGCTGGAGGATCTGCTGGCACGGTCGGACCTGCAGCACCTGATGGTGATCGGCGCCTATCGAGACAATGAGGTCGATTCCGCTCATCCGTTGATGCGCAAGCTGCAAGCCATCAAGGACGCTGGCGGGAAGGTAGAGGAGATCGTGCTTGAACGGCTTGCCCGTGAACACCTCGGGCAGCTGATTGCGGATTCGGTTTGTTGCGAACCGGCTCGCGTCGAGCCGCTCGCGCAGATGGTGCATGAGAAGACCGCCGGCAATCCGTTCTTCGTGATTCAGTTTCTCTATTCGCTCGCCGAAGAGGGCATGTTCCACTTCGATCATGACGCTGTGTGCTGGTCCTGGGATCTTGATCGCATTCGCGCCAAGGGTTACACCGACAATGTCGTGGATCTGATGGTGAGCAAACTGAGCCGCTTGCCAGTCGAAACCCAGCAGGCGTTACAGCAGTTTGCCTGCCTCGGCAATATCGCCGAGATCACGATGTTGTCGACCGTTCTCGCGACCTCGGAGAAGCAGGTTCATACGGTTCTTTGGGAGGCCGTCCGTCAGGAACTGGTCGAACGCTTAGAGGGCTCTTACAAATTTATTCATGACCGTGTCCAAGAAGCCGCCTATTCGCTGATCCCGAAAGCAATACGCGCTGAGGTCCATCTCCGGATCGGTCGCCTGCTCGTTGCGCAAACTCCCGCCGAGAAGCGGGAGGAGGCGATCTTCGAGATCGTCAATCAGCTTAACCGCGGCGCGGCGCTGATCACGCAGCAAGAGGAGCGGGATCAACTCGCCGAGCTCAACCTGATTGCGGGAAAACGTGCCAAGGGGTCCACCGCCTATGCCTCGGCGCTCACCTATCTCAATATCGGCATGGCGCTATTGGCGGAGGATAGCTGGGACCTCCAGCACGAGATAATCTTCGCGCTGGAGCTGAACCGGGCCGAATGCGAATTTTTGACCGGCGAGTTATCGGTCGCAGACGAGCGCTTGGCGGCACTGTCAAATCACGCCACCACATCGGTCGAACGAGCCATCATCGCGTGCTTGCACATGGATGTCTGCCTGGTCCTCGATCAGAGCAGCCGCGCCATTAGTGTCGGCCTCAATTGCCTCCGGCATTTCGGTATTGAGTGGTCACCCCATCCGGAAGACAAAGAGGTACGACGCGAATACGAGCGCATCTGGTCAGCGCTTGGGAATCGGGCAATCGATGCTCTGATTGATTTGCCGCTGATGGAGGATCCGGCGTCCCTGGTAACCGTCGATGTTCTGATGAAGCTCTGGACACCGGCGTTGTATACCGATGAGAACCTGGCTTCCTTGACGATCTGCAAGGCGGTCAGCCTGAGCCTTGAGCGCGGCAACTGCGATGCGTCCTGCTTCGCCTATGCCATCCTCATCAGAATCGCAGGACCGCATTTCGGCGACTACAAGGCCGGATTCCGATTCGGCCAACTAGGCTACGATCTCGTCGAACAACGCGGGCTAAAACGCCTCGAGGCGAGAACCTTTGTTTGCTTCGCGCTTTTTGTCGTGCCTTGGATGAAGCACGTGAAGGCTTGCCGTGATCTGCAGCGCCGCGCTTTCGAAGCGGCGAATCGCGTCGGTGATCTCCAATATGCAACCTACACGCGCAACGACCTGAACTCGAACCTTATTTTCTCCGGCGAGTCGCTGTCCGAGGCGCTAAGCGAAGCCGAAGAAGGCCTCGCGTTTGCAGAGAAGTCGCGGTTCGGCCTTGCCGTTGACATCATTTCAACGCAAGTCGCGCTGATGCGGACTCTTCGGGGACTCACGCCCAAATTTGGTTGCCTCGATGACAGCCAGTTTGATGAACTTCGGATCGAGCGCCGTTTTTCAGAAAATCCGGACCTGGCGATTGCTGCGTGCTGGTACTGGATCCGGAAATTGCAGGCGCGCTGTATCGCCGGTGACCATGCGACGGCTATGTGCGCTGCAGTGAAGGCGCAAGGGCTGCTCTGGACCACGGCCTCGTTCTTCGAGGAAGCCGAATATCACTTCTACAGCGCTCTGTCCCACGCCGCCTGTTGCGATTCCGTAACGGCCCACGAACGACAACAGCACCTGGTAGCTTTGGCTACGCACCACAGCCAACAGAAGGTCTGGGCGGAGAATTGCCCCGAGAATTTCGAGCACCGCGCCGCGCTGGTGGGCGCGGAGATTGCCCGGATCGAAGGCCGCTATCTTGATGCGATGGGCCTTTACCAACTGGCCATCCGCTCGGCACGCGCAAACGGCTTTGTGCACATCGAGGCGCTTGCCTACGAACTCGCCGCACGGTTCTATGCGGCGCGCGAATTCGAAGTCATCGCCGAGACATATTTGCAAAACGCTCGGTACTGCTACCTGCGTTGGGGAGCCGACGGGAAAGTGCGGCAACTCGAGCAGATGTATCCGCACCTTAGAACGGAAGAGTTCGCGCCCGGCCCAACGGGCACGATCGCGACGTCAGTCGAACACCTCGATCTCGCGACGGTAATTAAGGTGTCGCAGGCGGTCTCGGGTGACATCGTTCTCGAAAAGCTGATCGAGATGGTCATGCGTACGGCGATTGAACAGGCAGGCGCCGAACGAGGTCTGTTGATTCTTCCTGACGGCGGCGAACAACGGATAAGCGCGGAAGCGACGATCAGCGGCGAAACTGTCGTCGTGCATCTACCCGACTGGCCCGTTACCGCGGCGGTGCTGCCGGAGTCCGTTCTCTATTACGTCCTGCGGACCCGGGAGAGCGTCATCCTCGACGATGCCGCGGCCGATTCCCCGTTTGCTGCAGATCCTTACATTGGTCAGCATCGTGCTCGTTCCATCCTCTGCTTGCCGTTGATCAATCAGGCTAAGCTCACTGGCGCGCTCTACCTCGAAAACAATCTCACTACCTGCGTGTTCACCCCCGCCCGCATCGCCGTACTGCGGCTGGTGGCCTCGCAGGCCGCGATTGCGCTGGAGAATGCCCATCTGTACCACGAACTCGTGAAGCGCGAAGCGAATATCCGGCGCCTCGTCGACGCCAACATCATTGGGATCGTTGTCTGGAATATCGAGGGTGACATTCTCGAGGCCAATGACTCATTTCTTCGCATGGTGGGATACGCGCGTGACGATTTCGACGTAGGTTGCTTACGTTGGAGGGATATGACACCACCGGAATGGCGCGAGGGCGACGAACGAGTGCTACGAGAGATCGAGGAGACGGGGCGCGCGCAGCCCTTCGAGAAAGAATTTTTCAAAAAGGACGGCAGCCGCGTGCCCGTCATGGTCGGTGCGGCTACGTTCGAAGCAAGTCGCAAGGAAGGTGTCGCTTTCGTGCTCGATCTGACTGAACGCAAGCAGGCGGAGGAAAACGTCCGGGAGAGCGAGCGACGCTATCGCGAGGTGCAGACAGAGTTAGCACATGCGAACCGCGTCGCCACAATGGGGCAGCTCGGGGCCTCGATTGCTCACGAAGTCAAGCAGCCGATCGCTGCGACGGTGACCAACGCCCAGGCTGCGCTGCGGTGGCTGGACGCCCAGCCGCCAGACGAGGATGAGGTTCGGCAGGCGCTCAGCCGTATCGTCAACGATGGCAATCGAGCGGCTGCCGTGATCGGCCGCATTCATGAACTGATCAAAAAAGCGCCGCCACTAAAAGAACCGATGGATATCAACAAGGCAATCCGCGAAGTGATTGAGCTCACCCGTGGCGAAACACGCAAGCACGGCGTCTCGGTGCAAGTCCATCTTGCTGACCGTTTACCGCTCATTCAAGGGGATCGGGTCCAATTGCAGCAAGTTCTCCTAAACTTGCTCATCAACGCGACGGAGGCTATGGGCGGTGTCAGTGACAGTGTGCGGGAGTTGCTGATCAGTACGGGGAATGCGGACGATGGCAGTGTGCTCGTGGCGGTGAGCGATTCGGGGCCAGGCTTTGCCCCACACAACACCGAGCACATTTTCGACCCCTTCTACACGACCAAATCCACCGGCTTGGGAATGGGGCTGTCCATCTGCCGTTCGATCATCGAAGCACACGGCGGCCGATTGTGGGCGAGCGCGAACGCGCCCCGCGGCGCGATATTTCAATTCACGGTGCCCGTCCATCTAGCCGTTTCATCGTGACCCAGGGACCACTTTCAAATTCACTGGTGAGACGCCATATTTGACTACACACCCGGCAAGGGGAAGTGTTAGCCAGAGGCAAGTCGCGGGCGACTGCGAATCTGAAGGAAGCCCGAGGCAAAATGCTGGCCTGACGAACAGGAAGCGGATAGAGGCGGCGCAGCGGGGTAAGACGGCAATGATCGTCAAAGCCTGATATCTGCACGGAATGCTGTGACGTAAATTCGACAGACATAAGCAGGAAGGTCGCGCGAATTACCCAGGGAGATCTGCACGCTTGCCAGTGTGCTACCGAGCGTCGCCATGCGACGGAATGAGCGTGCAGAAGTCAACCGAAGCCGTAGTAAGTGGCGAATAACCGCGCCACCAAGGGCCGAACAGGTTTATGCCGCCAGTAGGCGTCAGAGTCTCGTCGAATGTCGAAAAAGCAGAAAACCCTCCTCAGGAGAGCTGTGACCCCAAGTCACAGTTACAGGCAGATAGACCATGTCCGAAAACTGCAGGCGACATTAAAGACCGATACACCGAAGTAATTAAAGCCTCGCCTTTTATCCGGCAAAGTGGTTGTCACCGACTTGTCTTTCCGAAAGCCCCTAGAAGGGGCGGGCATATTTACCCGCTTTAAAAACTAATGACTTCATTTTATTTTCTAATGACCACTGAAGGCTGTGTAGACAGTAATTGCGATAGTCTGTGTAAACCAAAAGTTTATAGTGACGCTTATGGAAACCTTCAGCAGTATCGAATGCTTCGTGCGCAGTGCCGAGGTCGGCAGCTTCGCCGAAGCCGCGCGCCGCCTGAGCCTGACCCCGGCGGCGGTGGGCAAGAGCGTCGCCAAGCTTGAGGCGCGACTGGGTGTGCGGCTGTTTCAGCGCAGCACTCGCAGCCTGACGCTCACCGAAGCGGGTCATCGGTTTCTCGGCGAAGTGAGTTCCAGTCTTCACACGATCCAGAATGCCGTGGCCAATCTGGCCAGCGCCGAGGGGCTGCCGGCGGGGACGTTGAAGGTCAGCATGGGCACGGTGTTTGGGCGGTTGTATGTCGTTCCGTTGCTTGGGGAGTTTCTGCGGCGTTTTCCGGCGATCAACCCGGACTGGCATTTCGATAACCGTCAGGTCGATCTGATCGCTCAGGGTTTCGATGCGGCGATTGGTGGCGGATTCGAGCTGCCGCAGGGGGTGGTGGCGCGCAAGCTGACACCGGCCCATCGGGTGTTGGTCGCGTCAGCCGACTATCTTGCAGGGCGTGAGGTGATTACCGAGCCCGATGATCTCAAACATCACGATGGCATCCTGATTCGATCGCCACAGACAGGTCGTGTGCGTTCCTGGCAATTGACCAGTCACACCCAGCAACACAGCCCGCTGACGCTCAAGGCGCGGATGACCATGAGCGATTCGGAGGCGGCCTGCGCCACGGCCGCCCAAGGGTTGGGCATTGCGCTGGTGAGCATGCCGTTTGCCGTGGGCTACCTGGAGGCCGGGACCTTGCAGCGGGTGCTGCCGGACTGGTTTGTCGACGATGGCAACATTTCCATTTATTACGCTGAACACAAACTGCTGCCGGGCAAGACCCGGGCGTTTGTGGATTTCATCATTGAGCAGTTTGCGGAGCAGGGGTTGGGGCAGCGGTTTAGTGCGCTCTGAGTAAGGCTCAAAACCGAGGTGTTGCCATCGCGAGCAGGCTCGCTCCCACAGGGGATTTGTGAACGACACAGATCAAATGTGGGAGCGAGCCGGCTCCGGGCGGCGTTCCGACGATGAACGATGACGCGGTCTACCTTCCAAACCGCCCGGGCCAGCCAATAATTTTCTTCGGCCGCGGTGTCGCATAAGTCCGCACTTTGGACGTCGATAATCCCAATCGCACCAACGACTCGGCAATCGTCACCGCCGCCGTCACACCATCCACCACCGGCACGCCAGTGCGCTGACGAATCTGTTCATCCAGCCCGGCCATGCCGCCGCAGCCCAGGCAAATCACCTCGGCCTTGTCTTCAAGCACGGCCAGTTCCGCCTGACGAATAATGGCCTCCAGCGCACGCTCAGGATCGGACTCCAGGTCCAGCACCGCCAAACCACTGGCCCGCACCGATGCGCAACGGTCCCAGAGGCCGGACAGTTTGAGGCGATCCTCGATCAGCGGCACGGTGCGGTCCAGCGTGGTGACCACCGAGTAGGCATGGCCGAGAAACATGGCGGTGCTGGCCGCCGCATCGGTGATGTCCACCACCGGCACGTTGAGCAACTCCTGCAAACCCTCGCGGCCGTGTTCGCCGTAACCGGCCTGGATCACGGCGTCGAAGGGTTGGTCGTAAGCCATCACCCGGTCCATCACCGCGATGGCGGCCAGATAACTTTCGAAATTGCCTTCGATGGAGTCAGCGCCGAAGTAGGGCGTCAGGCCGATGATTTCCGTGCCCGGCGCGGCCACGGACTGAGCCGAACGCGCGATGGCCTGGGTGATGGATTCGGTGGTGTTGACGTTGACCACGAGAATTCGCATGGGAAGTCCTTATAACGGGTGGTTCTGCGGCCCGACGGTGCCGGGCCGCCAAGGGATTAATGGCTGACGTTATCGACGGCGATGGCTTCACCGCTGACGTCTGCGTAATGGGGCTGCCGTATGGCGATGATCAGGTAGAGCATCCCGGCGATCCCGGCGCCAATCAGCCAGGAGAAAGGCGATACGCTGTCGAAGCCCGGTACCAGCGCCAGGACAATGGCGATCAGTGCGGCAGGAATGAACGCCGCGACGGCGCGTAAATTGACTCCGCGGCTGTAGTAATAAGCGCCGTTGGGGTCTTCGCTGTACAACTGCGGCACGTTGACCTGACCTTTTCGTACGAGCCAGTAATCGACCATGATCACGCCGTACAACGGACCGAGCAGGGCGCCGAGGCCGGACAGGAAGTACACGATCACCAGCGGGCTGTTGTAGAGGTTCCACGGCAGGATCAGTACCGCGATGGTCGCGCTGATCAGCCCGGCGCGGCGGAATGTCAGGTATTTAGGCGCCAGGTTGCTCAGCACGAAGGCCGGGGCGACGAAGTTGGCCATGATGTTCACCGCCACGGTGACGATCAGGAACGCCAGGCAGCCGAGCACCAGGAAGAAGGTGTTGGGAATCGAGGCGATGATCTCGGTCGGGCTTTCGATGATCCGTCCATTGATCTGAAATTGCGCGCCGCAGAGCAGGACGGTGATGCTGGCGAACACCAGAATATTCACCGGCAGGCCCCAGAAATTGCCGACCTTGATGGTCTTGCGGCACGGCGAAGAACGGGCGAAATCGCAGAAATTGAGGATCAGCGTGCCGTAGATCGACAGCCACAACGCGCCACCGGCAAAGATGTTGCGCCACATCTCGCCGCCGGTCAGTGGTTCGCGGATCGACCAGGCGATGGTCGCATTGGCCTGAAAGTACATCCACGCGGCGAGGGCGGCGACGGTCAGCAGAATCACCGGCCCGGCGAACGCTTCGTAGCGCCGTACCATTTCCATGCCATAGGCGAGGATCGCCAGTTGCACGAACCAGATCGCTACAAAGCACACCCAGCCCAGGCTCGATAAACCGAGAATTGAGTTGTGGTCGTAGTCGGCGAAGCCTGGATGAACCGCGGTCAGCAGTACCCGAAAGACCACCGAGGCCAGGTACGTCTGAATCCCGAACCAGGCAATGGCGATAACGGCACGGATCAATGCAGGAATCTGCGCCCCGTGAATGCCGAAACTGATCCGGCTGATGACAGGAAACGGCACGCCGGTCTTTTGTCCCATGTAGCCTGAGAGGTTCATGAAGCAATACACCAGCGCCGCGCCGATCCCCAGGGACAACAGGATTTGCCAGCCGCCCAGTCCGAGGGCGTACAGCCCGATGGCGAATGAGTAATTGGCGATGTTGTGAACGTCGTTGGTCCACAGGGCGAAGATGCTGTAGCGGCCCCAACGTCGACCTTCGGCCTTGGTCGGCGCCAGGTCCTTGTTGTGCAGGCGAGGGCTGAGTACGAGGGGTTCTTGAAACGTTTGGTCGTGAGGGGTTGAAGTGGGTGGGAAGGAGGGCAGATCCAGCGCGATGTTGTTAGTGGAGTGGCTAGTACGCATTCCGGCAGGCTCCGAGCTTGGCGTCGCGATGACTGTGCATGAGCGTTGGCTCGACAAATCTTCGTCGCGGGCAGTTAGCATCATTGGTTACGGGGCATCTGCAGCCTGTACGGGATAGGGCGCTTCAGGCTTGCGGATCTAAAGTGTGTGTATGTTTTGAGCATTATTGTATACAAAACATGTATGCACTTAAGCCAGATCCATGCCAGTCAGCGATCTATGAAATCTGCCTTTAATTTCGTTTTGTTATCTATTCGCGATAAGTGACTGAAATTAAGGCGATATAAATTGACTGTTTGAACAGGTATTTATTTTTCAGCGGGATTTGTAGGAAAGGTCGACTGAGGAAGTCAAGGCAGGAGCGTGTAACTTTTTGGGGCGCTGAAATGAAAAGTGCACACATAAATGGCACCTATGGTGACATTCCTGTGTACATATTTTTGGAGCCGATCATAGAACCTGTGGGAGCGGGCTTGCTCGCGAAAGCGGACTGACATTCAACATAGATGTCGAATGTGAAGGCCTCTTCGCGAGCAAGCCCGCTCCCACATTTGGATCTGACAAGACCGGGAGGTTATTCCTTGGATTTGCTGATGATATTGCCCGCATGCAGCCCGCATTCTTTCTGCGTCGCTTCTTCCCACCACCAACGACCTTCGCGCTCGTGCTGGTTCGGCAACACCGGACGAGTGCAGGGCTCGCAGCCGATGCTGATGAACCCGCGTTCGTGCAGGCTGTTGTACGGCAGCTCCAGCATGCGGATATAGCCCCAGATCTCTTCACTGGTCATTTGTGCCAGCGGGTTGAATTTGTACAGGGTGCGTTCCGGGGTGGAGAACGCGGTGTCGATCTCCAGCACCGCGACGGCGCTGCGAGTGCCAGGGCTCTGATCCCGACGCTGGCCGGTGGCCCAGGCGGCCACTCCCGAGAGCTTGCGACGCAGTGGCTCGATCTTGCGGATGCCGCAGCATTCGCCATGGCCGTCCTTGTAGAAACTGAACAGGCCTTTTTCCTTCACGAAAGGTTCGAGCTTGGTGTAGTCCGGCGACACCAGTTCGATGTCGATCTTGTAGTGCTCGCGCACTTGATCGATGAAGCGGTAGGTCTCGGGGTGCAAGCGGCCAGTGTCGAGGCTGAACACTTTGACGTTCTTGTTCAGCTTCCAGGCCATGTCTACCAGCACCACGTCTTCGGCGCCGCTGAAAGATATCCACAGGTCATCGCCAAACTCGGCGAACGCGAGTTTCAGGATGTCCTGGGCGGATTTGTTGGCATAGGTCGTGGCGAGTTCCACGACGTCGAACGTTGGGCTCATCAGGGCGGCTTCCTACAGGTCGGTGGCGCTGGGCGCTCTATATGGCCCTGATGGTAACAAAAACCTACGGCATCTGGCGCGCCCTCTGCGTTGCGCAGGCTTGCCTGAGTCGCTAGAGTTCGGCAGTCCTTTTGCTCGCTCGACTCAATAATCAATACAAATGGGAGTGTCTTGTGGAAATAGCCTGTCTGGATCTTGAAGGTGTACTGGTTCCGGAAATCTGGATCGCCTTCGCCGAAAAAACCGGGATCGAGTCTCTGAGGGCTACCACCCGGGACATCCCCGACTACGACGTGCTGATGAAGCAGCGTCTGCGGATTCTCGACGAGCACGGCTTGAAACTCACCGACATCCAGGAAGTGATCGCCACGCTCCAGCCGCTGGACGGCGCCATCGAGTTCGTCAGCTGGCTGCGTGAGCGCTTTCAGGTGGTGATTCTGTCGGACACGTTCTACGAGTTCTCCCAGCCGTTGATGCGTCAACTGGGCTTCCCGACCTTGCTCTGCCATCGTCTGATTACTGACGATTCCGGTCGGGTGACGAGCTATCAATTGCGTCAGAAAGATCCCAAGCGTCAGTCGGTTTTGGCGTTCAAGAGCCTTTACTACCGAGTGATCGCGGCGGGGGATTCCTACAACGACACCACGATGTTGGGTGAGGCGGATGCGGGGATTCTGTTCCATGCGCCGGACAATGTGATACGCGAGTTTCCGCAGTTCCCGGCGGTGCACAGCTTTGAGGAGCTGAAGCAGGAATTCATCAAGGCTTCGAACCGGGCCTTGAGTTTGTAACTACCGTAGTTGACGGTGATCGTTCCCACGCTCCGCGTGGGAATGCAGCCCGGGACGCTCCGCGTCCCAAAGCGGACGCGGAGCGTCCATTGAGGCATTCCCACGCAGAGCGTGGGAACGATCAAGTGTGGTGTCAAAGGTTTTGCAGAGTATCGAGCAACACCTTCACCTTGGTAATCGATTCCTGATACTCGGCCTGCCACTCCGAGTCCGCGACGATCCCGCCACCGCCCCAGCAACACACCTGCCCATCTTTCACCAACAAGCTGCGAATCGCGATCGAACTGTCCATCTCGCCACGCACGTCCAGATACAGCAAAGACCCGCAGTACAACCCGCGCCGGGTCGGTTCCAGCTCGTCAATAATCTGCATCGCGCGAATTTTCGGTGCACCGGTAATCGAGCCGCCAGGGAAGCTGCCAGCGATCAGGTCCAGGGCGTCCCGGTCATCCGCCAGTTCTCCGGTCACGCTGCTCACCAGGTGATGCACGTTCGGGTAGCTTTCCAGGCTGAACAACTCCGGCACCCGCACCGACCCGATACGGCAAGTACGGCCAAGGTCATTGCGCAGCAGGTCGACGATCATCAGGTTTTCCGCGCGGTCCTTGGGGCTGGCCAGCAGTTCGGCGGCGTTTGCCGCATCTTCGGCAGCGGTCAGTCCGCGAGGGCGGGTGCCTTTGATCGGGCGGGTTTCCACATGGCGTTCGCTGACTTTGACGAAGCGTTCTGGCGACAGGCTCAACACTGCACCGCCGTCGGGCAGGCTCTGAAAACCGGAAAACGGCGTCGGGCACGCCGCCCGCAGCGCGCAATACGCGGTCCATGGATCGCCCTGGCACTGAGCGCGGAAACGCTGGGCGAAATTGACCTGGTAACAGTCGCCGGCCTGGATGTACTGCTGAATGCGTTCCAGAGCGTGGCGATATTCGTCAGCGCTCAGGTCGGCTTTCATCGGGGCTTTCAACTTGAAAGGCTCGACTGCTTCAGCTGTAGGCTCACTGAATAGCGTGATCAGACGCTGACGTTCGCTGTCGATCAGCGACGGGTGGAAGACCAGCTGACTTGTACTCAGTTGGTGATCGCTGATCAGTGCCCAGTCATACAGCCCGAAACGTGCGTCGGGCAATTGCAGATCGTCCTGCGCCTGACTCGGCAGGTTTTCCAGATGCCGACCGAAGTCGTAGCTCAGGTAACCGATGAGGCCGCCAGCGAAGGGCAAATCGTAAGGAACAGCCGCTTCACCGAGTCGTTTCAGATTGTCGCGAAGGCGTTGCAGGAAATCGCTGCCACTTTCGTCAGGCATTACTGCTATTTGTTCCAGCGGCCAGGCACTGAGCAGGTCATAACGTCCACGCTCGGCACTCGGCCGACCACTGTCGAGCAGCACGGCACCGGGGGCATGACGAATCGCCGCGAAGTACTCGGCGGGGTTGGCGCAATAGGGGAGCGGGTGTACGGAACAGGTCAACATGGGCGGGGCAGATCAGCCATCGAGGCGGGGGTGGCGATTGTAGTCTTCTCGGGGAATTGCTCCTAGAGGGGATGTCGGGGAATGGCAGGTTGGTGGGGGATTGAAGATTTGTGTCGGGCTCAAGAACCACCCCTCACCCCAGCCCTCTCCCCAATGGGGAGAGGGGGAAAGGGAGCAGATCTTCAAGCTTTTCAGGATCTAAGTTCGACTCGGACTTTCAGGTCGATGTAGCTCCAAGAGCGCCTCGGTCAGTCCCCTCTACCTCTGGGCGGTCCGACGTTTCGGGAGGGTTAGGGTGAGGGGACGATTTCAGCCCTCAACCGCCGGAATATGCCCAAACATCTCCTGAACAAACTCAACTCGTTCCCGCACCGTCTCAACAACCCCACGAGCCTTCAACTCCTCCAGCCGCGCTTCAACCGCGTGGGTGCGCAACGTCAGCCCGCAATCATTGGCAATCTGAATGTTCAGCCCAGGCCGTGCGTTGAGCTCAAGAATCAGCGGCCCTTTTTCCTGGTCCAGCACCATGTCGACACCGATGTAACCCAGCCCGCACAGCTCATAGCAGCCGGCGGCAAGTTTCATGAAACCGTCCCAGTAGGGCAGTTGCACGCCGTCCACCGCGTTGGTGGTGTCTGGGTGTTTGTTGATGATGTTGTTCAGCCAGGTGCCGCGCAACGTCTGCCCGGTCGCGAGGTCGACACCGACGCCGATGGCGCCCTGGTGCAGGTTGGCCTTGCCGCCGGACTGGCGCGTCGGCAAGCGCAGCATGGCCATCACCGGGTAACCCATGAGCACGATGATGCGGATGTCCGGCACGCCTTCATAGCTGATGCTTTTGAAAATCTGGTCCGGGATCACCCGGTATTCGATCAGCGCGCGGTCGCGGTGCCCGCCCAGGGAATACAGGCCGGTGAGGATGCTCGAGATATGGTGCTCGAGTTCCTCATGGTCCATGATCTTGCCGGAGACTGTGCGATAGCGCCCCTCGAACCGGTCGGCAACCACAATGATGCCGTCACCGCCCGCGCCCTGGGCCGGTTTGATCACGAAGTCGTTGCGCCCGCCGATGATCTCGCCGAGGTTGTCGATTTCTTTTTCGGTAGAGATCACGCCGTACAGTTCCGGCACATGAATGCCGGCGGCGATGGCGCGTTCCTTGGTGATGATCTTGTCATCGACGATCGGGTACAGACTGCGCTTGTTGTACTTGAGCACGTAGTCCGCGTTACGCCGATTGATCCCCATGATGCCCCGGGCTTCCAGGGCCTTCCAGGTTTTCCAGAAGCCGAACATCAGGCGTCAGCCTTCTTCAGGAAGGCCTTGAAACGCACCAGTTCGGTCAGGCGGTAGCCGCGATAGCGACCCATGGCCAACATGAACCCCACCAGGATCAACAGTGTCGCCGGGAAGGTGAACACGAAGTAAACCAGCTCCGGAACGCTCATGATCAGGTGTGCCAGCGACGCCGCGAACAGCGTACCGATCGCCACTTTCATGGCGTGGCCGGAACCGCGTTCTTCCCAGGTAATCGACAGGCGTTCGATGGTCATGGTCAGAATCACCATCGGGAACAGCGCCACCGACAACCCGCGTTCCAGACCGAGTTTATGGCTGAAGAGGCTGATCGCCGCAATCAGCACCACCACGAAAGTCAGCACCACCGACAGCCTCGGCAGCATTTGCAGCTTCAAGTGTTCAAGGTAGGAGCGCAGCGTCAGGCCCAGCGCCGTGATGATCGTAAACAGCACAATACCGAAGCCGAGCTGGGTTTCCCTGAACGCCAAGGCGATCAGCACCGGGGTAAAGGTGCCGAGGGTCTGAATGCCGATCAGGTTGCGCAGGATCAAAATCACCAGCACACCGATCGGGATCATCACCATGATCATGAAGGTCTGCTGGGTTTCCAGCGGCAGGCCGTACAGCGAGTATTCGAGGAAGTTGGCGTCGGTGTTTTCGTCGGTCAGCTTGGCCAGGCGAATCGCGTTCATTTCGCTGTTGTTCAGGCTGAAGGTCACGTTGGCCTTCTTGCCGCCATCGACGGTGATCAGGTTGTCGTCGCCGGTCCACCACAACAAGCGATCGGTCGGCAGGCCCTGTTCACCGGTTTCCGGGTTGAAGTACAGCCAGTCGGTGCCGTTGAAACTGCGCAACCACAGTTCCGGTGTTTGCGGTTGGTCGGCCACCAGACGAATGGTGTGGACCTTTTCCACCGGCACGTGCGCAATGGATAGTACCAATTCGACGATTTTCGCCTTATGCCCGGGGGACGGATCGCCGCCCAACAACAGCTTCACATTGTCGTCGTTGAGATTGTTGACACGCTTGATGGCTTCGCCGATGAAGGTTTCGACGTCGGCCGAGTGTTGGCGGATCGGTGCGAGCAGGGCTTCGGCGGCGACTTTTTCCGCGCCTTCGACGGCGATGCTGTCACGGAAGGTCGGCCCTTTGATCTTGGATTTTTCACCGGTGTAGCGCTTGGTCAGCACCAGGCGGTAATAAAGTGTTTGATTGCCCTTGGCCCGACGTGCCGACCAGGTGACTTTGCGGTTGCCGTCGGCACGGTTCACGGCCACGCCGTAGTTATTGGAAATGAAGCTCTCGTTGAGGCTGACGTAATCGCGGCTCAGCGGCGGCACGAACATCTGGATCTTGACCGGGTCCTTGGTACTGGCGACGAACTCGACTTTGGCGTCGATGTTCCACAGGTCGTCGGTAGCGTCTTCGGTCACGGGGATGCCGAGCACGAAGATCTGATAGGCCGTGACTGAAATACCCAGCACCACCAGGATGGCGATCAGGAATTTCAGGTGAAGGGTAAGAGAGCGCATTGGAATTACTCTGCGGTATGAGCGTCGGTGGCGCAGGCGGGTTTGCCAGCAGCGTATTTAAGACTGGGGTCGACCAGCGCATCGAAGCGTTTCAGCGCTTCGGAGCCGATCAGGAGCGGGTATTGGAAGGCGCTGCGGTCGGTCAAGTTCACTTCGATACTGCGTAAAGCCGAACCCATGCAGATATTCAGCTCGATCACCGGACGGGCGGTGTACTTCTTGCCTTCTTCCGGGTCGTAGTCGCCGGCCCTGCGCTTGATCTTGCTGACGCGGGCCAGTGGCCGTTCGATCGGATGCGAATGCGCAGCGTCGATGGCCAGATAGAAGCGCACCCAGGATTCGCCATTGCGTTTGAAGCGTTTGATGTCACGGGCACTCAGGGAAGCGGTTTTCGCCCCGGTGTCGAGTTTGGCGGCGACTTCCAGGTTGATGCCGTCCAGGGAGGCGTACTCGTTGAGGCCGTAGACAGTCTTTTCCCCCGCCGCGGCGAAACCGGGCAGACAAAGAAGATAAAGGAAGGTGGGGAAGGGCTTGAGTCTCATAAATCCTGGTGCGCAGCGGTCCGTACTTCTATTCAAGACCCTGGCATCGCTGCGCAAGCTCCCTCGTATGCCTATCAACTGTTTATGACAGGCAGTGCAGATGTCACAAACAAATGCGGCCGGCATTCTAGCACGGTGGTTTTATGGCGCCAGCGCTGGCGGGCGGCTATAAACAGCTGTGCTGCTTTGTTATGGTGCGGCCGGTTATTAGACGATTGTCGACAATACCGATTTTCTCTTTGACTATTCGGCCTGTATTCGCTAGTTTTTGCGGCATCCGCTTACAAGGTGTCGACAATATGCTGGATCAACTCGATCCCCCGGTCATTGCCCAAGACGATTCAGAGACACTTTCCGAGAACGTCTTCCGGCGCATTCAGGCGGCCATCGTCAAGGGCGAGATCGCCCCGGGCAGCAAGATCTCCGAGCCGGAACTGGCGCGCACCTATGGCATCAGCCGCGGGCCGTTGCGTGAGGCGATCCACCGTCTGGAAGGCCAGCGCCTGCTGGTTCGAGTGCCGCACGTCGGGGCGCGGGTGGTTTCGTTGAGCCATGCCGAATTGCTGGAACTCTACGAAATCCGCGAATCCCTCGAAGGCATGGCCTGCCGTCTGGCGGCCGAGCGCATGACGCTCGAAGAAATCGACGAACTGCGCCGGGTCCTCGAAACCCATGAGCGCGATGCGGCGTTTCAGGCCGGTGTCGGCTACTACCAGCAGGAAGGCGATTTCGACTTCCATTACCGAATTATCCAGGGCAGCGGCAACCGCACCCTGACGCAGATGCTCTGCGGCGAGCTCTATCAACTGGTGCGCATGTACCGCATCCAGTTTTCCACCACGCCCAATCGTCCGCGTCAGGCCTTTGCCGAACACCACCGAATTCTCGACGCCATCGCCGACCGTGACGGTGAGCTGGCCGAGTTGTTGATGCGCCGCCACATCGGCGCCTCCAAACGCAATATCGCTCGTCATTACCAGGACGGCGCCAACCAGACAGCCACTGAACGAGGTGAGTCATGAGTTCCAACAAGAGCACTCCAGGCCAGCGATTCCGCGATGCGGTCGCCAGCGAACATCCGCTGCAAGTGGTCGGCGCGATCAACGCCAATCACGCGCTGCTGGCCAAGCGCGCCGGTTTCAAGGCTATTTATCTGTCGGGTGGCGGGGTGGCTGCCGGCTCCCTCGGCGTGCCGGACCTGGGCATCACCGGCCTGGATGACGTGTTGACCGACGTGCGCCGCATCACTGACGTTTGCGACCTGCCGCTGTTGGTGGACGTGGACACCGGTTTCGGCTCCTCGGCGTTCAACGTTGCGCGCACCGTCAAGTCGATGATCAAGTTCGGCGCGGCGGCGATTCACATCGAAGACCAGGTGGGCGCCAAGCGCTGCGGTCATCGTCCTAATAAAGAGATCGTGTCCCTGCAGGAAATGGTCGATCGCATCAAGGCAGCTGTTGATGCGCGCACCGATGACAGCTTCGTGATCATGGCCCGTACCGACGCCCTCGCAGTGGAAGGTCTGGAGTCCGCTTTGGATCGCGCCGCCGCGTGCATCGAGGCCGGCGCCGACATGATTTTCCCGGAAGCCATCACCGAACTGGACATGTACAAGCTGTTCGCCAGCCGCGTGAAAGCGCCGATCCTGGCCAACATCACCGAATTCGGCGCGACGCCGCTGTACACCACCGAGCAACTCGCCGCTGCCGATGTGTCGCTGGTGCTGTACCCGCTGTCGGCGTTCCGCGCGATGAACAAAGCCGCCGAAAACGTCTACACCGCGATCCGCCGCGACGGCACGCAACAGAACGTGATCGACACCATGCAGACGCGCATGGAACTTTACGATCGCATCGATTACCACACCTTCGAGCAGAAGCTCGATGCGTTGTTCGCCGCGAAGAAGTAATTGTAGGAGCGAGCCTGCTCGCGATGGACGCCAACGATAACGCGGTGTGCTTGATGCACCGAGGTGTTCCGTCCACCTTCGCGAGCAGGCTCGCTCCTACAAGTTTCCCTAACAAATTCAAGAAAAACTGGAGACAGCAATGGCCGAAGCAAAAGTACTCAGTGGCGCCGGGCTCCGTGGCCAGGTTGCCGGGCAAACCGCACTGTCCACCGTGGGCCAGTCGGGCGCAGGCCTGACCTATCGTGGCTACGACGTTCGCGAACTGGCGGCTGACGCACAGTTCGAAGAAGTGGCCTACCTGCTGCTTTACGGTGAACTGCCGACCCAAACCCAACTCGCCGCTTACATCAGCAAACTGGGCAAGCTGCGCGACCTGCCGCAAGCGCTGAAAGAAGTGCTGGAACGCATCCCCGCCGACGCCCACCCGATGGACGTGATGCGCACCGGTTGCTCGTTCCTGGGCAACATCGAACCGGAGAAAGACTTCTCTGAACAACACGACGTGACCGACCGTTTGCTCGCCGCGTTCCCGGCGATCATGTGCTACTGGTATCGCTTCAGCCATGACGGCAAACGCATCAGCTGCGTGAGCGACGAACAATCCATCGGCGGCCACTTCCTGCACCTGCTGCACGACAAGAAGCCGAGCGAGTTGCACGTCAAAGTGATGAACGTTTCGCTGATCCTCTACGCGGAGCACGAATTCAACGCCTCGACGTTCACCGCGCGGGTTTGCGCCTCGACCCTGTCGGACATGTATTCGTGCATCACGGCGGCCATCGGTTCGCTGCGCGGTCCGCTGCATGGCGGCGCCAACGAAGCGGCGATGGAAATGATCGAGCGCTTCAGCTCGCCGCAAGAGGCCGTCGAAGGCACCCTCGGCATGCTTGCGCGCAAGGACAAGATCATGGGCTTCGGTCACGCGATCTATAAGGACAACGATCCGCGCAACGAGGTGATCAAGGGCTGGTCGAAAAAACTCGCCGAGGAAGTGGGCGACACCGTGTTGTTCCCGGTATCCGAAGCCATCGACGCAACCATGTGGGAGCAGAAGAAACTGTTCCCGAACGCCGACTTCTACCATGCGTCGACGTACCACTTCATGGGCATCCCGACCAAGTTGTTCACCCCGATTTTCGTCTGCTCGCGCCTGACCGGCTGGGCGGCGCACGTGTTCGAACAACGTGCCAACAACCGCATCATCCGCCCGAGCGCCGAGTACGTCGGCGTCGAACAGCGCAAGTTCGTGCCAATCGAACAACGCTGAATGGTGAAGGCCGGCTGAACCGGGAACCTGTAGGAGCCGAGCTTGCTCGCGATGACGGTCTGACATTCAACATCGATGTCGACTGATATACCGCTATCGCGAGCAAGCTCGGCTCCTACAGGGCACCGGTCTCAATTCAAATGCCAGGCCCCACCTTTTGAAATCACCGTGACCGAGTCCTGACGATGAATACTGAATTCCGTAAACCGCTGCCCGGCAGCCATCTGGATTACTTCGACGTCCGCGCGGCTGTCGAGGCCATCCAGCCCGGCGCCTACGACACTCTGCCGTACACCTCCCGCGTGTTGGCGGAAAACCTGGTGCGTCGCTGCGACCCGGCCACGCTCACCGAATCCCTGAAGCAATTCATCGAGCGCAAACGCGACCTCGACTTCCCATGGTTCCCGGCCCGCGTGGTGTGCCACGACATTCTCGGCCAGACCGCGCTGGTCGACCTCGCCGGCCTGCGTGACGCCATCGCTTTGCAAGGTGGCGACCCGGCTCAAGTGAACCCGGTGGTGCCGACGCAATTGATCGTCGATCACTCCCTGGCCGTCGAGCGCGGTGGTTTCGATCCGGAGGCGTTCGAGAAGAACCGCGCCATCGAAGACCGTCGCAACGAAGACCGTTTCCACTTCATCAACTGGACCAAAAAAGCCTTCAAGAACGTTGATGTGATCCCGCCGGGCAACGGCATCATGCACCAGATCAATCTGGAGAAAATGTCTCCGGTGATCCAGGTGCGCGACGGCGTGGCATTCCCCGACACGTGCGTCGGCACCGACAGCCACACTCCGCACGTCGATGCACTGGGCGTGATCGCCATCGGTGTCGGCGGCCTGGAAGCGGAAAGCGTGATGCTCGGTCGCGCGTCGTGGATGCGCCTGCCGGAAAGCGTCGGCGTTGAATTGACCGGCAAACTGCAACCGGGCATCACCGCCACCGACATGGTGCTGGCACTGACCGAGTTCCTGCGTCAGCAAAAAGTCGTCGGCGCGTGGCTGGAGTTCTTCGGCGAAGGCGCCTCCGCGTTGACCCTCGGCGACCGCGCGACCATCTCCAACATGGCCCCGGAATACGGCGCCACCGCCGCGATGTTCTACATCGATCAGCAGACCATCGACTACCTGAAACTCACCGGCCGTGAAGACGAGCAGGTGCAGTTGGTCGAGAACTATGCCAAGACCACAGGCCTGTGGGCTGACAGCTTGAAGAATGCGCAATACGAGCGTGGGTTGAGCTTTGACCTGTCCTCGGTAGTGCGCAACATGGCCGGCCCGAGCAACCCGCACGCACGCGTTGCGACCTCGGACCTTGCCGCCCAAGGTATCTCCGGCCAGTGGACTGAAGTGCCGGGCCAGATGCCGGACGGCGCGGTAATCATCGCTGCCATCACCAGTTGCACCAACACCAGCAACCCGCGCAACGTCATCGCCGCCGGCCTGCTGGCGCGCAATGCCAACAAGCTCGGATTGACCCGTAAGCCGTGGGTCAAATCGTCCCTGGCGCCGGGTTCGAAAACCGTGGCGTTGTACCTGGACGAAGCCGGCCTGACCACCGAACTGGAGCAACTCGGTTTCGGCATCGTCGCCTTCGCTTGCACCACCTGCAACGGCATGTCCGGCGCACTGGATCCGGTGATTCAGCAAGAGATCATCGACCGCGACCTGTACGCCACCGCTGTGCTGTCCGGCAACCGCAACTTCGATGGCCGGATCCACCCGTACGCCAAGAATGCGTTCCTCGCTTCGCCGCCATTGGTCGTGGCTTACGCCATTGCGGGCACCATCCGTTTCGACATCGAAAAAGATGTGCTGGGTGTGGTCGACGGCAAGGAAATCCGCCTCAAAGACATCTGGCCGAGCGACGAAGAAATCGACGCGGTGGTGAAAGCGTCGGTCAAGCCGGAGCAATTCCGTCAGGTCTACATTCCGATGTTCGCCATCCACGAAGACACCGGTCCGAAAGTGACGCCGCTGTACGACTGGCGCGAGATGAGCACCTACATCCGCCGTCCGCCGTACTGGGAAGGCGCGCTGGCCGGGGCTCGTCCGCTCAAGGGCATGCGCCCGCTGGCGGTGCTGCCGGACAACATCACCACCGATCACCTGTCGCCTTCGAACGCGATCATGCTCGACAGCGCCGCCGGCGAATACCTGGCGAAAATGGGCTTGCCGGAAGAGGACTTCAACTCTTACGCAACGCACCGCGGTGACCACTTGACCGCGCAACGCGCCACCTTCGCCAACCCGAAACTGTTCAATGAAATGGTTCAGGAAAACGGCAAGGTCAAACAGGGTTCGCTGGCTCGCGTCGAGCCGGAAGGCAAAGTGATGCGCATGTGGGAAGCCATCGAAACCTACATGGAACGCAAGCAGCCGCTGATCATCATCGCCGGCGCCGACTACGGTCAGGGTTCATCCCGCGACTGGGCGGCCAAAGGCGTGCGTCTGGCGGGTGTGGAAGCGATTGCAGCCGAAGGCTTCGAGCGCATTCACCGCACCAACCTGGTGGGCATGGGCGTGTTGCCGCTGGAATTCAAACCGGGCACCGACCGCAAGACATTGGGCATCGATGGCAGCGAAACCTACGACGTGATCGGTGAGCGCACCCCGCGTGCCGAGCTGACGCTGGTGATCAACCGCAAGAACGGCGAACGCGTCGAAGTGCCGGTGACCTGCCGCCTCGACACCGCCGAAGAAGTGTCGATCTATGAGGCCGGCGGCGTGCTGCAACGCTTCGCTCAGGACTTCCTCGAAGAATCGGCGGTTGCCGTTTAACACGATGAGTTTGGGCGGGGCCACGCGGCCTCGCTCGATCCTAAAAGGAACATCATGGCTCACGCACCTCAAATCAGAATCCCCGCCACCTACATGCGCGGCGGCACCAGCAAAGGCGTGTTCTTCAGCCTGAAAGACCTGCCTGAAGCAGCACAGGTTCCGGGCCCGGCGCGCGATGCCTTGTTGCTGCGCGTGATCGGCAGCCCCGACCCGTACGACAAGCAAATCGACGGCATGGGCGGCGCGACCTCCAGCACCAGCAAAACCGTGATCCTGTCCAAAAGCATCAAGGCCGATCACGACGTCGACTATCTGTTTGGTCAGGTGTCCATCGACAAGCCTTTCGTCGATTGGAGCGGCAACTGCGGCAACCTGTCGGCGGCGGTCGGTTCGTTTGCCATCAGCAATGGTTTGGTGGACGCCAGCCGCATCCCGCACAACGGCGTTGCCGTGGTTCGCGTGTGGCAGGCCAACATCGGCAAGACCATCATCGCCCACGTGCCGATCACCAATGGTGAAGTGCAGGAAACAGGTGATTTCGAACTCGACGGCGTGACCTTTCCGGCGGCTGAAGTGCAGGTCGAATTCATGGACCCTGCAGCGGAAGAAGAGGGCGGCGGCGGTTCGATGTTTCCTACCGGCAACCTGGTGGATGACCTCGAAGTGCCTGGCGTCGGAACTTTCAAGGCGACCATGATCAATGCCGGTATTCCGACGATTTTCGTTAATGCCGAAGACATCGGTTACACCGGCACCGAGCTGCAAGGCGCGATCAATAGCGATCCGAAAGCGTTGCTGATGTTTGAAACCATTCGGGCTTACGGCGCATTGCGCATGGGCCTGATCAAGGATCTGGACGAAGCGGCCAAGCGTCAGCACACGCCCAAGGTTGCCTTTGTGGCCAAGCCTGCGGACTACGTTGCTTCGAGTGGCAAAGCGATTGCGGCGGCTGATGTCGATCTGCTGGTGCGGGCGTTGTCCATGGGCAAACTGCACCACGCGATGATGGGCACGGCGGCGGTGGCGATTGGTACGGCGGCGGCGATTTCCGGCACGCTGGTGAACCTTGCCGCGGGTGGTGTCGAACGCAATGCCGTGCGCTTTGGGCATCCGTCCGGCACCTTGCGTGTGGGGGCTGAGGCGAGCCTGGTGAACGGCGAGTGGACCGTGAACAAAGCCATCATGAGCCGCAGTGCGCGGGTGTTGATGGAAGGTTACGTCCGCGTGCCGGGCGATTCGTTCTGATCTGAAAATCACCCCTCACCCCAACCCTCCCGAAACGTCGGACCGCCCCAGTGGGGAGAGGGGGAAAGGGAGCAGATCTTCTTGCTTTTCAAGTCCTGAGTTCGACTCTATCTTTCAGGTCGCAGCGGATCGAAATACACCTCGGTCAGCCCCCTCTCCCCTCTGGGGAGAGGGTTGGGGTGAGGGGGGATCTACCTGAATAAATACAAAATCAAGCAGGCACCCCAGACCTGCAAAAATCAAAACCAAACCTGCCCCTGAGGAAGAACACCACCACTCAACAATCCTGAACTGGAGTGAATCGAACATGAGCACCAACGTCGACCAGAACAACCGCCCCGACTACGACACGGTCCTGCAGGACATTGCCGACTACGTCCTCAATTTCAAGATCCAGTCCGCCGAAGCCCTCGACACCGCACGCAACTGCCTGATGGACACGTTGGGTTGCGGCCTGCTGGCCCTGCGCTTCCCCGAATGCACCAAACACCTCGGCCCCATGGTGGAAGGCACCGTCGTCCCGTTTGGCGCGCGGGTCCCCGGTACCAGTTATCGCCTCGACCCGGTCAAGGCGGCGTGGGACATCGGCTGCATCGTGCGCTGGCTCGACTACAACGACACCTGGCTCGCCGCCGAGTGGGGCCATCCGTCCGATAACCTCGGCGGCATTCTCGCGGTGGCCGATCACTTGTCGCAAAAACGCCTGGCCAATGGCGACGCGCCGCTGACCGTTCGCGCGGTACTCGACGCCATGATCATGGCTCACGAAATCCAGGGCGTGATCGCGTTGGAAAACTCCTTCAATCGTGTAGGCCTGGATCACGTCATCCTGGTGAAAGTCGCCTCGACCGCGGTCACCGCCAAGCTGATGGGCGCCAATCGTGAGCAGTTGTTGTCGGCGTTGTCCCATGCGTTCGCCGACGGTCAGGCGCTGCGCACTTACCGTCATGCGCCGAATGCCGGATCGCGTAAATCCTGGGCGGCCGGCGACGCGTCCAGCCGTGGCGTGCGTCTGGCGGACATCGCCATGCGTGGCGAAATGGGCATCCCTGGCGTACTGACCGCGAAACAATGGGGCTTCTACGATGTGCTGTTCAGTCACACCAACAACGATCTGGCGCTCAAGCCCGAAGACAAACGCGCGTTCAGCTTCTCCCGGAAGTACGGCAGCTACGTGATGGAAAACGTGCTGTTCAAGATCAGTTTTCCCGCCGAGTTCCACGCGCAAACGGCCTGCGAAGCGGCCGTGACGTTGCATCCGCAAGTCAGAAATCGCCTGCACGAAATCGACAAAATCGTCATCACTACCCACGAATCGGCAATCCGCATCATCTCCAAGGTCGGCCCGCTGGCCAATGCGGCGGATCGTGACCATTGCATTCAGTACATGACAGCCGTGCCGCTGGCGTTCGGCAATCTGGTGGCCGAGCAGTACGAAGACGACTTCCACGCGGCGCATCCGATCATCGACGTGCTGCGCGAGAAAATGGTTATCGTCGAAGATCCGCGCTACACCCGCGAATACCTGGAGGCCGACAAACGCTCCATCGCCAATGCGATACAGGTGTTCTTCAAGGACGGCTCCAGCACCGAAAACGTGTTGGTGGAGTACCCGATCGGCCATCGCCGTCGCCGCTCCGACGGCATTGCGCTGCTGGAAGACAAGTTCAAGGCGAACCTGGCGACGCGCTTCAACGCCCAGCGCAGCGCTGAGATCTTTGCGTTGTGCAAGGATCAGGCGAAGCTTGAAGCCACACCGGTGAACAGGTTTGTGGATTTGTTTGTGATCTGACCGTCGCCTAGGGGTTTGTTTTTTTGCCGATGAGCCACTTCTCCACAGGCAATTTGGTGATCGCAAACCCCGTCAGCAAAATCGCCGAGTACATCATCAGTTCCCGGGACACGGTTTGCCCCTCGTACCAGGCGCCGATGATCACTGCGAACACCGGAAAAATGATGAACACAAACGACAGAATGATCGGGCTCAGCCGCTTGAGCAGCAAAAAGTAAACGATAAACCCGCCCACCGACGCCACCAGCCCCAGATAGAGCAGGGCGCTCCACGAACGCGCGGTGATGCCATTGAACACCGGTGCTTCGACACTCAATCCGGCGACAAACAGCATCAGCCCGGCGATGCCGATTGGCAGCGTGTTGTAGGTGATGACGCTGATCGCCGTACCGTGTTTTTTAGTCACCACGTAACACAGCGCATGCATCACCGCCGCGCAGAGGATGGCCAACACTCCGAACAATTCGGCATGGTCCAGATGCAGCCCCTGGCTGCGGATGATCATGAACAGGCTGCCGAAACCGATGGCAATGCCCAGCACTTGCGAGGGGTAGATTTTCTCCCGCAGAAACAGCGCGCAAAACAACAGGATGAACACCGGCATGCAGCTGAACAACAGCGCCGTCAGACCCGATGACACGTGCATCTCGCCGTAGTTGAGCAAGTAGTACGGCAGGCTGAAATACGACAGCGTGACAAAGACAAAAAACCAACGGCTTTCCTTGGGAAACAGCAGCGGCTCACGACGTATCAGGGCGAAGCCGAGAAAGAGCGGGAAGGCGATGAGGAACCGCAGGCCGGCAGCGGTCAGCGGCGGCACGCTTTCAACGGCAATCTTGATCCCGAGCCACGTGGTGCCCCAGCTCAGGCACACGATCAGGAACAACACGCTGGTGATCAGGGCGGCCAGCCAGGGTTTGGCAGTACGTGAAGGTGCGCTGATGGCTATGGACATGATCGGACTCCTTTTATGTTCGGAATTGACCTCCTTCTGCAAAAGGTCTATCCCTGATTGAACCTGTTTTAAGCACGCTATTCGGGGCTGGAATGACTGTCAAAACAAGTATTGCCATGGTGTCAATCCTGCGCGAAGGCCTGGCGAACGGTCTGGGGGTGAAATACAAACGCCTCGCCGACGCGATCGAAAAAGGCATCGCTGAAGGGCTGATCGAGCCCGGCTGCAAATTGCCGCCTCATCGGCTGCTGGCGGATAGCCTCGGTGTGACCATCGGTACCGTCAGCCGCGCTTACGGTGAGCTCGAACGTGTGGGATTGGTGGTCGCTCGCGTAGGAGACGGCACCTATGTGCGTCAGCGTGGGATGGAACGGCCGCGGGACGGCGGCTTTCGCAATGTCAGCGATGAGCCGCAGGCGTTTTTCGACATGAGCCGCAATCAACCGATTCCGGGGCAGGAAGCGCTTTTTTTGAGTCAGAGCCTGCAAGCGTTGTCCCTTGATCCTGAGGCGTTGCAACACATCAGCGGTTACACCGTCGATGTCGGTTTGCCACGCTATCGTGCGGCAGGGGCGCACTGGCTCAGGCATAAAGAATTTGTCCCGAACGCCGAGCAGATCGTTTGCGTGAACGGCGGCCAGCACGGTCTGTTGTGTGCCTTGATGGGGTTGCTCAAGGCGGGTGATACGTTGGTGACAGAGCACCTGACCTACCCGGGGTTGATCAGCGTCGCACGCCAGCTCGGGATAAAACTGATCGGTGTCGGGATGGATGATGAAGGGCTGATGCCCAATGCCCTGGAGGAGGTTTGCCGCAACCATCGTGTGTCGGCGCTGTATTGCACACCGACGATCCAGAATCCTACGGCTGCAGTGATGTCCGTCGCACGGCGCGAGGCGATTGCAGAGATTTGTCGGCAGCACAATCTGTTGATCTTTGAAGACGAAGCCCACGCGGTATTGGCTCAACAGCGACCGCTACCCTTGAGCCATTTCGCCCCGGAGCGCTCGGTGCTGATCGGCAGCCTGAGCAAGGCGGTTTCGGCGGGTTTGCGGGTCGGTTACCTGCATGCGCCGCAACCGTTGATCGGACGTTTGAGCGCAGCGGTGCGCGGGACGTGCTGGATGGCCAGCCCGCTGTCGCTGGAGGTGGCGAGTCTGTGGATAGAAAACGGTATGGCCGAGCAGTTGTTGAGCCAGCAGATTGCCGAGATCGGTCGGCGCAAGACGTTGGTCAGTGGTGTGCTGGAAGGCTTGGCGTACAAAACTCATTCCCATAGCCCGCACTTCTGGATTGAAGTGCCCGAGCCGTGGCGGGCCTCGCAGATTGCTGAGGAGCTCAAGGAGAATAATTATCGGGTGGCGACTGCTGAGGCGTTTGCGGTCGGACATGGGGCGGTGCCGCAGTTCATCAGGGCGAGTGTGTGTCATTCGACAGGGGATGATCGGTTGTTGCTTCAAGGGTTTGAAGCGTTGGCGGGGGCTTTGGCTGAGACCGAGTGATCGTTCATCGCGAGCAGGCTCACTCCCACAGTTGATCTCTGTCGTACATAAACTTTGTGTCCACTGGAGATCAACTGTGGGAGTGAGCCTGCTCGCGATAGCGGTATAGCGGGCTCTACAGCACTACTTGAACCGCCGCTCCACGCCTTTCTCCACCAGAATCTTCGCCGAAATCTCTTCCACCGAAAAATGCGTGGAATTGATGTGCGGAATGTTCTCGCGACGGAACAGATTCTCCACCTCACGCACTTCGAATTCGCACTGGGCGTAGCTCGAATAGCGGCTGTTGGGCTTGCGCTCGTTGCGGATCGCGGTGAGGCGGTCCGGGTCGATGGTCAGGCCGAACAGTTTGTGCTGATGGGCACGCAGGGTTGCTGGCAATTGCAGGCGTTCCATGTCGTCTTCGGTCAGCGGATAGTTGGCCGCGCGGATGCCAAATTGCATGGCCATGTACAGGCACGTCGGCGTCTTACCACAACGCGACACGCCCACTAGAATCAGGTCCGCCTTGTCGTAATAATGCGTGCGCGCACCGTCGTCGTTGTCGAGGGCGAAGTTCACTGCCTCGATCCGCTCCATGTAATTGGAGTTGCTGCCAATCGAGTGGGACTTGCCGACGGTGTAGGAAGAATGCTCGGTCAATTCCTGTTCAAGAGGCGCCAGAAAGGTCGAGAAAATGTCGATCATGAAACCATTGGACGTTGCGAGGATCTCACGGATGTCCTGGTTGACAATGGTGTCGAAGATGATCGGCCGAAAACCATCGTTTTCAGCGGCTTTGTTGATTTGTTGTACCATGAGCCGCGCTTTATCCGCGTTGTCGATGTACGGCTTCGTGAATTTGCTGAAGGTAATGTTTTCGAACTGCGCCAGGAGGCTTTGACCCAGGGTTTCGGCGGTAATGCCGGTACCATCGGAGATAAAGAAAGCAGATCGTTTCATTTGCACCTTGGGCCTTAAGCTAGTGACGAATCTTGGATATGATAGGCGCGATTTGCCGGCCGCCATTGGCCCGCATTCTCACTTATTTTCCAGGTCCAGGCCATACAGCTGGCAAATGCTCCTTTAGAGCGCCGGCTTCTGAGCTTTTCCAACACAGTTAGTGGAGAGATCACCTTGGTAGAGTACGTAGTTTCCCTCGATAAGCTCGGCGTCCATGATGTAGAGCACGTAGGGGGCAAGAACGCATCCCTGGGCGAGATGATCAGTAACCTTGCAGGTGCCGGTGTATCGGTGCCCGGTGGCTTCGCCACGACAGCTCAGGCTTATCGTGATTTTCTGGAACTGAGCGGCCTGAACGATCAGATCCACGCTGCCCTCGACGCCCTGGACGTCGATGATGTCAACGCCCTGGCCAAGACCGGCGCCCAGATCCGTCAATGGATCATGGAAGCCGAATTCCCCGAGAAGCTCAACGCCGAGATCCGCACCGCGTTCGCCACGCTGTCGGCCGGCAACCCTGACATGGCCGTGGCCGTGCGCTCTTCCGCTACTGCCGAAGACCTGCCGGACGCTTCCTTCGCCGGTCAGCAGGAAACTTTCCTGAACATCCGTGGTGTCGAAAACGTCATTCGCGCCGCCAAAGAGGTGTTCGCTTCACTGTTCAACGACCGTGCCATTTCCTACCGCGTGCACCAGGGCTTCGATCACAAGCTGGTGGCCCTGTCGGCTGGCGTGCAGCGCATGGTTCGCTCCGAAACCGGCACCGCCGGCGTGATGTTCACCCTCGATACCGAATCGGGCTTCCGTGACGTGGTGTTCATCACCGGCGCCTACGGCCTGGGTGAAACCGTCGTACAAGGCGCGGTGAACCCGGACGAATTCTACGTCCACAAACAAACCCTCGAGGCTGGCCGTCCGGCCATCCTGCGCCGTAACTTGGGCAGCAAAGCGATCAAGATGATCTACGGCGAAGTCGCCACGGCCGGCAAGTCGGTCAAGACCATTGACGTCGACAAGGCCGATCGCGCACGTTTCTGCCTCAGCGACGCCGAAGTCAGCGAGCTGGCCAAGCAGGCGATGATCATCGAGAAGCACTACCAGTGCCCGATGGACATCGAATGGGCCAAAGACGGCGACGACGGCAAGCTCTATATCGTTCAGGCCCGTCCCGAAACCGTGAAGAGCCGCACCCAGGCCAACGTCATGGAACGTTACCTGTTGAAAGAAACCGGCACCGTGCTGGTTGAAGGTCGCGCCATCGGCCAGCGCATCGGCGCCGGCAAGGTTCGCATTATCAAGGACGTGTCCGAGATGGACAAAGTCCAGCCGGGCGACGTTCTCGTTTCCGACATGACCGACCCGGACTGGGAGCCGGTCATGAAGCGCGCCAGCGCCATCGTCACCAACCGTGGCGGCCGTACCTGCCACGCAGCGATCATCGCTCGCGAGCTGGGCATCCCGGCCGTGGTCGGTTGCGGCAACGCCACCCAGCTGTTGAAAGACGGCCAGGGCGTGACCGTTTCCTGCGCTGAAGGCGACACCGGCTACATCTTCGAAGGCGAACTGGGCTTCGACATCAAGAAGAACTCCGTCGATGCCATGCCGGACCTGCCGTTCAAGATCATGATGAACGTCGGCAACCC
>Ga0255334_1000097_pt1 | contig 100702 bp, 70 predicted proteins | sample EtOH5_35cm_T3_12_FD_202080 | JGI IMG/M metagenome (GOLD analysis project Ga0255334, IMG submission 202080) | Sandy soil microbial communities from University of British Columbia, Vancouver, Canada - EtOH5_35cm_T3_129 | ecosystem: Engineered > Artificial ecosystem > Sand microcosm > Unclassified...
ACGTGCTGGTTGCCCGTGATCCGGCGTTGCGCGGCCTTCACCGGCATGATCACCACGTCGTCCTGGTCCATGGGGCCCATGCTGGACCCGCGCGCCGCCAGCGCGCCAACCACCTGGCACGAAAGGTCGCGGATGCGGATGGAGGCGCCGACCGGGTTCTCGTCGCGGAACAGGTTGCGCCGGACCGTGGAGCCGATGAGGCACACCGTCTTGCCAGCCTGTTCCTCGGCCACCGTGAAGGTTCGCCCCTCGGCCATGTTCCAGGACTGGGCCCGCAGGTAATCGTTGCTGGTGCCATAGATGGTGGTCGACCAGTTGGCGGCGTTGCGGACCGCCAGGCCCGACGACTGGACAAGGGGGGCGACCGACACCAGGCCGGCCACCTGTTGCCTGAGCGCCTCGATATCGTCGGCCTCGAAGGGCTGCGGCTGCGAGCCGCCGCCACCGCCGCGCCCAAACCCCTGGCCAGGCCGGATCTGCAGGATGTTGGCGCCCAGGCTTGAGATCTGCTGCTGGACGGCGGCGGTGGTGCCGTTGCCGAGCGTCACCATCGTGACCACGGAGCCCACGCCAATGACGATGCCGAGCACGGTGAGAAACGACCGCATCAGGTGCCGGCGAATCTCCCGAAGCGCCAGGGCGAATGTGGTGACCAGGACAGCGTTCACGGAGCGGCTCCAACCCGGGGCCTGCCGGCTTCGATCGCCTCGACCAGGCCGTCGCGGAACTTCACCGTGGTGCGGGCGAAAGCCGCCATGTCAGGCTCGTGCGTCACCATCAGGATGGTGATCCCCGACTCGTCGTTGAACTGTTCGAGCAGCCGCATGATCTCGAGCGAGCGCTCGGTGTCGAGGTTTCCGGTGGGCTCGTCGGCGAGCAGCACTTCGGGCTGGGTGACGATGGCCCTGGCGATAGCGACGCGCTGTTGCTGGCCACCGGAGAGTTCGGCGGGCATGTGGTGCGACCAATCCTCCAGCCCGACCTTCCGAAGAGCGTCCATGGCGATCTCCCGCCGGGTCCGTTTCGGTTCGCCGCGATAGAGCAGCGGCAACTCGACATTCTCCAGAGCGCTGGTTCGCGCGAGCAGGTTGTAGCCCTGGAAGATGAAGCCCAGATAGCGCCGCCGCAGCAGAGCCCGCTCGTCCCGATCGAGCTGTTCCACATGGACGCCCTTGAAGACGTATTCGCCGCCGGTGGGCGTGTCGAGGCAGCCCAGGATGTTCATCATCGTGGATTTCCCGGAGCCCGACGGTCCCATCACCGCCACGAAGTCGCCGACCTGGACGTCGAGATCGATGCCCTTCAGCGCCTGGAACGCCGCCGCGCCGTTGCCGAAGGTCTTGGTGATCCCGCGCAACGATATCAGCGGCTCGGCCGTCATCGCGCCGCCCCGGCGAGCTGGCCGGTGACGACCTTCATCCCGACCTTCAGCGCGTCGCCGGCGACCTCGGTCTGGCTGCCGTTGCTGTCGCCGGCCTGAACCGGAATCGGTCGTAGTTCGCCGTCGTCCCGCAAGACATAGACGGTCTGGCGGCTGCCCCGCCCGATCGCGACGTCGGCGGTCTGTCCCTGCGAGCGCGGCATCCTCTGGATCAGCATGCTGGTCGCCCCGCCCGTACTCCGGGCGGCGGCCGCGGCGGGCGCGAACCTGAGCGCCGCGTTCGGGACCAGCAGCACATTGGACTTCTCCGTCGCCACGATGGCGGCTGTGCCGGTCATGCCGGGACGGAGCGCAAGATCGGGGTTGTCGGCCGTCAACACCGCCGTATAGGCGACCACCTGGCCTGAACCGCTGGAGCTCGTGGTTGTCGTGGAGCCGAGGTCCAGGCGCTTGACCACGGCGTTGAACGTCCGGCCGGGATAGGCGTCGACCTGGAAGGTGGCCTTCTGGCCGTCCTTCACCTGACCCACGTCGGCCTCGTCAACCTTCACCTCCAGCTGCATCTTCGAAAGATCCTCGGCCAGGGTGAACAGCACGGGCGCGTTCAGCGTCGCGGCTACGGTCGAGCCCGGCTCTACATCTCGTGACAGCACCACGCCGTTCACCGGCGAGCGGATCGTGGCCTTGGAAAGCTGGGTGCGGTTTGACGACAGGTTCGCGCGAGCCTGGCCCACCGCGGCCTGGGCGGCGCGAAGGTTGGCCGCGGCTCGGGCCTGTTCGGCGCGCGCGACGTCCAGTTCGGTGGCGGAGGGCGCCTTGCCGCCGGATAGACGATAGACCTCTTCCATGCGGGTAAGACTTGCCCGCGCCTCGGTCAGAGTGGCCTGGGCCTGGGCGACACTGGCCTCCGCCGAAGCCAGGGCGGCTTCGCTTTCGCGGACCGTGTCCTCAAGGCGTGAAGTGTCCAGTCGGGCCAGGATCTGGCCCTTGGTTACGCGGTCGTTGTTGTCGACATAGACCGCGCTGACGATGCCGGAGAGCTCGGAGCCGACCTCCACCTTGTTGGTGGGCGCGAGGTTGCCGGTGGCCGAGACGGTCACCCGGAGGTCGCCGCGCTCGACCGGAGAGGTGGCGTACCGGGGCTCGTCGCCCGAGCCGCGCAGCAGGAAGAAGATCAGCAGGGCCAGGACCACGCCGACGGCCAGGGCGGCGATCATCAGCAGCCGCGGCCGGCGCGAGCCGGGCCTCACGCCCAGGAAGCTGTCGATCTTGGCGCGTGCGCCGGAGGTCTGGTCCATGGGGTTCCTCTAGGGCGCGGCGACGCTATAGGGCTCGGGCGCGGCCTGCCAGCCGCCTCCCAAGGCCTTGTAGAGCTGGACCGCCGCAGTCGCGCGGGCGACGCGCGCCGAGGCCAGGCTGTCCTGACTGGAGAGTAAGGTGCGCTCGGATTCCAGCAGCGATTGGAAATCGGTGCGGCCGGAGCGGTATTGGATGCGGGCGATTTCGGCGGCGCTGCGGGCGGCGGACTCGGCGGCGACCAGCGCCCGCAGCCGGCGGTCCGTGGCGGACACCGAGACGAGGGCGTTTTCGGTCTCCTCCAGGGCGGTGAGGACGCTGGTGCGATAGGCGGCCAAGGCGCCGGCCGCGCTGGCCCGCTGAGCCTCCACCGCGGCGCGGATCTGGCCGCCCCGGAAGATCGGGGCGGTGATCCCGGCGACCAGGCCGCCAGCCATGTCGCCCGCGGCGTTCGACAGCGAACCGCCCGAGCCGGAAAAAGTCCCGCTCAGCGTCAGCGCCGGATAGAGCTGGGCTGCCTGGACGCCGATGCGGACGGTCTCCGCCGCCAGGGTGCGTTCGGCCAGCGCCACGTCCGGCCGCCGGCGGATCACGTCGGCGGGAATGGCGGCGGGCAGCGCGACCGGCGCGGTGGGCGGGTCGGCGGCGGGTTCGAGCAGGCCGTTCACCGCCCCCGGCGCTTCGCCCAGCAGCACCGCTAGTTGGTTGGCCGCGGCGGCGTAGTTTGTCTCGATCGCAGGGATGCTCGCCGCGGTTTGAGCGCGGAGTTGGCGGGCCTGCTCCAGGTCGAGGGAGCCGACCAAACCCGCCTGCAGCCGCCAGCCAGTGATCTCCACCGTCTCGTCCAGGGTGGAAAGCGTGTCGCGAGCGATGCGCAGCCTGGTTTGGGCCTCGCGGGCGTCGAGATAGTTGAGAGCGATCTCGGAGGCGACCGTGAGCTGGGTGGCTCGCAAGCTCGCCCGCTTTCCGTCGGCGGTGGCCCGGGCGGCCTCGATCGACCGACCTTGGCCGCCGAAGAGGTCGGCTTCATAGGCCGCGTCGAAACCGATCTGATAGTTCTTGCGCGCGCCGGTCGCGCCGGACGTGCGCTCTCCGACCTCACGGCTTGCCGAGCCGGACGCGTTCAGGCTGGGCAGCAGCGCCCCGCGCGCGGCGCGGAGGTCGGCGCGCGCCGCCCGCACCCTCGATCCCGCCTCGTTGATGTCCAGGTTGGCGGCCAGCCCGCGTTCCACCAAGGCCGTCAGGGTCGGGTCGCCGAACGCCTGCCACCAGCGGGCGAGGTCAACGTCGGCGGAGATTTCGCGCGCCCCGGCCGTGAATTGCTCAGGGACCCTCAGCTCGGCAAGTGTCGGCGCGTGATAGTCGGGGCCCGCAACGCAGCCGGCAAGCAGGATCACGACGCCGCCCGACGCCGCCCGCAGCATATTTCGGAAGTGGATCAACTGTCCCCTCCTGTCCAGAGGCGCAACTTGAGGCCCACTTACCGAACTTTGCCCTACGCAACCTTGATGCCGGTCAAGCGGACAAGGTGACGCCTTCGTCACCTTTGATCGCAGGCAAATCGGGCGGAAAAAGCCGCTCGTGTCCAGAACCCCGCCACGCCGTCATCGCCGCCTCGCCTCTGCTACTGGCAGTACCGGCGCAGACCGTCACGTCCGAGATAGGTGCCGCTGCGGGGATCGAAGGACCGGTATTTGCGGGCGCAGTAGGCGATCCAGTCCGGATCGTTGAGCCGGGGCTCGACCCGGTCCTTGTCCTGGCTGGAGCCGGCGATCGCCGCGCCGAGCGCAAAGCCCAGAACCCCGGCGATGATCGCGTCGCTGTGGTCGTTCCGACGGTCCGGGTAGCGGCGGACATAGTCCTGGCGATAGCGCCACTGCGGCTCGGTCCAGCCGGGCGGCGGCGGGCGCCAGCGATCGTGAGGCGACTCGCTCGGCGGGTGGCGGCCGGGTTGGGCGAGCGCCGGAACAGGGGCTTGGGCGGCAAGGGCCAGGATCAGGGTGCTGGCGACCAGGACACGCGGCATCTGAAATCTCCTTCTCATCCTAAGCCCTGGGGAGCGTAGAGACTGGCCGCCGCCAGCCTTTGCCGTCGATCAAATCGGCGGTGGGACGAAGTTCAGCCCATCCGGACCTGCGCGCCCGCCGCGCCGGCGATGACGGCTTCGGCGTCGGCCAGGCGCTCAATGGCCGCTGCCCCCAGCGCCTTCGACGAACCGGCAGACAGGCCCGGCGACCAATAGATCGGGTGTCGATAGAGGATGAATAGTCCCACACCCGATCCGACGCGGCCATGCGACATCGCGGCCTATTGTCGATCCCGTGATTTTGGCCAGGCTCACGACCTGTAAAGGGCGACTTGCGTGCTGATGGGTTGGTCAAGGGAAATCGATGGATGATCGAGTCTCCAGACGTCACTCACCCGATCCTGGTGGTCGATGTGAGCGGACTTCAAGCCCGCTTCGGCCTGGCCGCGCCCGGTCAGGCGCCCGCGTCGGTGAGCGTGGTCGATTGTACGAGCCAGGACCAACTGATCGACATCTTGGCCCAAGCGCGCGCATCGTTCGGTAGACCTTTGCTCGGCGTGGCCATCGCGGCGCCGGGGCCAAACTTGGATGGCGTTATCCAGCTAACCCACTCTGATATGCGCCTCGATGCCGACCTCATCGCCGACCGGCTCGGACTGCGGCGCCTACACCTCGTCAATAACTTCACCGCCCGAGCCCTAGCCGTGCCGCTGCTGGCGCCCGAGGCGCTAGAACCGATCGGCGGCGGCGCGCCGCACCGAGACGCGCCGGTCGGCGCGGTGGGCCCCTCCGAAGCGGGCCTTGGCATGTCGATCCTTTATCCCGACGGATTTGTCGGCTGGACAGCCGCCGCCGCCGAGGGCGGACACGTGGACCTGGCCGCCGCCAATGACCGCGAAGCCGACATTATCCGTGTGCTGCGGGACAGGCACGACCATGTCTCCGCCGAACATGTGCTTTCGGGCCAGGGGCTGCTGGACGTAGCGCTGGCCGTCTCGACCCTGGCTGGCGCGCCGCGGCGTCCAGCTAACCTCCAAACACTGCTGGAAGCCGCCAACCGCGGCGAGGCCGTGGCGCTGGAGACCTTCAACCTGGTCTCGGGGTGGCTGGGCGCGGTGTGCGGCAACCTTGTGCTGACCACCGGCGCGCGAAGTGGTGTCTACATCATCAGCGCGACGGTGCTGTCGTGGGGCGATCGGCTAGATCGCGCTATTGTCCGGCAACGTTTCGAAGCCAAGGGACGCATGGCCGCCTACCTCCGCGACGTCCCACTCTATCTGGTCAACGATCCCAACTGCGGCCTATTGGGTTTGACCACCCTGTTCGATTGAAGCGGCGACGACGACTTGAGCGCAGGCCGCGATCATCCTGGCGGAGAGGCGCGAGGCGCCCGCGGCAAGCAACCTGTTCCGATAAGTCGTCGCCAGCCCGATTGGGAAGGTCGCTTCGCGACACCGCTCAGGAAGCCTGGCGTTGATGATCCCAGTCCAGATCGCGTGTCGATCGTAGGACCCTGTAGCGGGGCCCCTCGCCCAAGAACCTGACGCGCACCCGAGCGCCTCGTCGCCAGATCACGGCCGACAGGTAGCTGAGGCCGGTCCGCGGATCGACCAACACAAGCCGCTGTGGCAAGCGCCTCTCGTCGGCATCGATCAGCGCCCCATCCCCGGCGAGGTCAACAAGGACGGCCTTTCGCGCCAAGGCGCCGTCGCAGACATGGACGGTGTCGCCGTCTCCATGTCCCAGGGGCGGCGTAAATCCCGAACCGTCTGTCGTAAGATCGAAAGCCAAAGTCATGGTTCGAAGCGTAGGTCGCGGTCATTAATCGGACCTGCCGCCTAGGTTGCGACCTGTCGCCTCACGCGGGATCGGCGTGCGCCGACAACGATGACCGGCCCTCGCCGGCGACGCGTCATCTAGGGGAGCTCAAATGGCCTGAAGCCAGCCGCCGACACGGTTTGAAGGTCCAGGACGAACATAACGTCCCGCCACCGCCCCGTCGAAGCCGGCGCGGGTTGAACATCATCGAACGTGGTCATGCGACACCGCACCGCAGGCGCGAGGCGCGTCTCCGACGCGTCACGCCAGGGTTCTCGCGCGCGGCGTGGCTGCGACAATCGGTCTACGTGAAGTTAGTAAATTGATCGATCCTGACTTGTAGATTGTTGAAACAGAGACCCAGGATCCGCGCCATGAGAAATCTGTTTCTGACACCAGAGGCGACGGCAGAGCTGATCGCAACCGGCGCGGTGGCGTTCATCTCGGGATCCGAGGTGCTGCTTCGCGGCTTGCCGCGCGGGCGATGGATTGGCGGCACAACCGCATACTTTGTCACGGAAGCGGGCGGGGTAGCCCGCGAGGACCGGCTTTTTTGCACCGTTTTTGACGAGGCTCTGCGAGCCCGAACCGCCATCCTGCCGGCAAGCCGGTTGGAGGCTGTAACGGAGGGCCGCTTCAGCCACGGCGTGACTTGCATCATTACGCCAGCTTTTGCCGAGGCGCACCAGCGATACGCGTTGGAAGGGCCCGCCCTGCCCGGGCTGTATGATCAACCCGTCTTCGGCTGGGTCGCTGGCGTTCGGCTGGATCTGGCGCAGCAACAGCTTCCGAAGGTGTTCGATGGCGCCACCGGCCTGGCGGCCTGTGATGGCCTGGCCACGCTCTGGCTGGAGTTGCCTCCTCATCTCGAAGCAGATCTCGACATCGTCAATCTGTTTGAAGAGGGCGACGGGGACGTCATTTGTTTCCCGGAGGCCGGGTTTTCGGTGAGCGATTGTCTCGTCGATGGACAGGCGGCCAACTTCGCGGAATATCTTGTCGCCGGCGGGTTCGATACGCGCTCGCCCATGGTGGCCGACTATGGCGGAGCCGTGATCAACGTCTCATTCCAAGCGGTGGATCGGGAGGCGGGGATCGTGCGCCTCTACGCACCGGTCGTCCCCGGCGTCTCCTACCGCTTGGCGCGATCGGTCCAGGAACATACTCTGCCCTATGCCTATGCCGCGCCACCAGATGAGGCCCCAGGCATGCTATCCTGCAATTGCATACTCAACTACCTGCACGCCGGCCTGGAAGGGCGCTCCGCAGGGGGCTTTGTCGGTCCAGTAACGTTCGGCGAGTTCGCCTACATCCTGCTTAATCAGACACTTGTTCGCCTGGCGATCTTTGATCCCACCGAAGATAGCGTAGTCGCCGGAAGGCTCGGCGCAAATGTCGCCTCATACGCCCAAGCCATTGGGCGATGACGAGCCTGCCACCGCCCCGTCCATCGCCTCGCCATCAAGAGTTTGAGCGCGCGTCATGACCGCAATCGCCTGCCTTAAGATATTCGTCGGGGACGACCTACAATTCGCCGACACGGAAGCCATGGCGGGCCTGGTGGCCAAGGTGGCCGGAGCCTATCTCGAATCCGTTTGGACGTGGCCACGCCGTCACGGCCTCGTCGCGCCCTTCTCCTTCGTCTTGGCTGACCCTCGCGCGACCCGGCTCGATGCTCGGGAGATGCGCCAGCTTGCGGTCGACTTGCAGCACAAGCTGTTTGGCGACAAGGGCGCCGGGGAAATCGCCCTGCTGATGTTTGAAGGCGACCAGAGCGACGTAATGCGCTTTGCCGGAACCTCGAATGAAGCCCTTAGGGCCCTCATGGCAGGTGAGGGCGAAGGAGACTTCGCAGGCCGGATTTGCAAGATCACCCCGCAGGGCGTGACCAGTCTTATTCCTCGCGATGGTCCCGTGGAGGGCTCGCCCCCCGCGGAGGAGTTGGAGGCGATCGAGCCAGACCCGCCGAAAGGTGGCCCCAGCAGCTTGCTGGGGGTGCCGGTGGCGACCACGGGGTGGTGGGGAATCTATTACCTCCTAAGGGAGCGGTTCGTTGGGAGCGGCGTCGATTGTCGCGCGGCTTGGGACGGCGATCCGTTCAGCTCTGTCGAAGACTCCGATGCATCGACGCGAGACATGATCTGCCTGAACGCCGCAAACGAGGCGCTGCAGGGCGCGAATGCGGGCGGCTACATGTTCGTCCCGTTCAGTTTCTCCTCGATGATCAAACCCACCCTGCGGGAAACCTATCGCCCCCTGGTCGAGAAGCTCCCTCTCGCCGCCCGCCCCAGGCTGGCCGCCAATGTGTATGATGTGCCGCGCGAGCCTTCCTACGGCGCCATCAGCCAGTTGCGCGCATTTTTACAGCCTCGCTTTTCCTTGATCGACCTACAGGTTCGCGACCCGGGGTTTAGGATCGAAAGCCTGCCGGCCGGGGCTGTAAACAGCGTCACCTTGGTGCTGACCGGTCAAGATGAGCGGGCCCGCCTGGATTTGATCACCCGCTTCCTGAAGGCCGCGGAGGCCTATCGTGCAAAGCGCGTTTGGCAGGGAGTCGCTGGGCTCGCCAGTCTACGCGAGCTAGATCTCTGCCGGCGATTGCGAGCGCCCTTTCTCAGCGGACCGATGGTGGCGCCCCTGGCGGATGCGCCCGGTGGCGAAGTCGAGTGCCCGGCGCTCAATCTCCCGATTCGGCTCTCTGATCATCGGCGGCGGCAGACGCCAGCCTGAGCGGACTCCGAGTTCGTCCCGCAATGCGGACATGGGCGTCCGCCAATTTCACAGCGCCCTTGCGCGCGCCATAGGCTGGACCAATTGGTCAGGGCGCGGCGATCTGGGCGATGATCGGGAAATGGTCAGAGATAGCCTGGCCGCCATCCGTATCGGTCAGGGTGGCGAAACGCAGAACCCGCAAAGCGCGGTCGACGAAGACATAGTCGATGGGCCCCGTCGGCGGGACGCTCGGCGAGAAGTCGTTGAAGGTTCCCGCTGGCCCAAAGACGACGGGGCTCGCGGCGCGCGCGTCCCGCAGCCCGTCGACGCCGGATGTCAAGGCGTCGTGGGGCGGCTCGCCGGGCGCGCTGTTGAAATCGCCGAGCACGACCAGACGCGCGCCTGGCCAAGCGGGCTGGTCGCGTAGCTGCCGGGCGCAAAGCCGCCGCGACTCCGCGCCCACATGGTCGAGATGGGCGTTGCGCACATCCAGCAGCACGCCGCTGGCGCGATCGCGCAACACGACCCGCGCATAGGTTCGCGGCAGCGCCGCGTCGTACGCCTTGCCAGGCCGCCCGGGCGTCGGCGAGCACCACCGGGTCTGCGCCAGCAGTCGCTCGAACCGGGCGCTGCGATAGAAGATGGTCGTGGTTTCGCCGGCCTTGTCGCCATCGTCGCGCCCAACGCCGTAGTGCGCGTAATCCGGCAGGGCGACCGACAGGTCCGCCACCATCGGAACCAGCGCTTCCTGCAGGCCCAGAATGTCCGGCGAGAAGAAGCTGATCTGCCGCGCCATCGGCCCTCGGCGGGCGCGCCAATCAGGCCGGTCGTCCGGATTGTCGTAGCGGATGTTGTAGCTCATCACCCAGAACGAAGGCGATTGGGCTTGAACGGCCGCGGGGTGCGCGCCGGCGAGCGCGACGGCGGCCGCGGCGAGTCTGAGGACATGGATGATCATGGCGCGCGACGCTAAGGCGCGATGACGACGGTGGCGCGACGAAAGGCCTGGGCGTAGGCGTCGTCCAGCGGCTGGTCGGTCACCAGGATATCGACCTCTTCGGGCGAAGCGGTGCGGATCAGGCCCAGGCGGCCAAACTTGGTGTGGTCCGCGACCAGCAGAACGCGGTCGGCGCGCTCGTAGACGATCCGGCTCATCACCGCCTCGCGCGCATGCCGATCCATAAGGCCATGATCGGGATGAACGCCCCCCACGGTCAGGATCGCCAGATGCGGCGTGAACTGGGCGATATAGGTCTGGGCCACGTGATCGGAGAACGCCTTGTAGTCGTAGTCCAGCTCGCCGCCGGCCAGGAACAGGACGTTGCCGTTTCGCCCGCCCAGGGTCTCGGCCACCACCAGCGAGTTGGTGATCACCTTCAACCTCTGCCGCGACGTCGCCAGCAGGCGCGCCACGAAACAGGCTGTGGTCCCCGCGTCGATGAAGAGCGTGTCGCCGTCCCGAACGAACTCGGCGGCGGCGGCGGCGATGCGGTTCTTTTCCGCGACGTTCTCCTGCATGCGCCGGTCCAGGGGGCCTTCACTGGAGGCTACCGCCAGCTGGACGGCGCCATGGGTCCAGACGACGGCGCCCCGCGCGGCCAGCACGCGCAGCTCGCGGCGGATGGTTTCCTCGGAGACCACCAGGTCCTGCGCCAGCCGCCCGATGGCGTGGTTCTCGCCCGGCTTCAGCCTGCGCAGAATTTCGCGCTGACGATCCTCGCGCCTCAGCATCGGTCTTCACTCCCCGGCTCTGACGTCTTCAAACTGCACGATATGTGACGCGTTTATGTGGAATTGCAAAGAATTTCCACATGCATTCAGTTGAATTACGCACAAACGTCACATGCCTGTCTCAGCGCCTCGCTAAGACCCGCGCCGTCGCGAAACGGCGAACAAGGCAGGGGCTGACATGTTTAAGTGGACGGGTGAACACGGCGCGCGCGGGGCTCGCGCGACGGGCAGGGCGATCAAGGTCGTCCTTCTGGCCAGCGTCTTCGGCCTGGCGTCGGCCGCCGGCGCCCATGCCGAAACCGCCGCCTCGCCGGCCGATCCTTCGGAGACGATCGACTCGCTGGTGATCGTCGCCAAGCGCAACGACGCGGCCAAGACGCAGATGCGCGCGGCGAACGCGATCGCGGTGCTGTCGGCGGAAGACCTCGAACATACGGCCGTCCACAACGTGGCCGAAGCGCTCGGCATGATGCCCAGCGTCAACGTGATGAACACCGGCTCGTCGTTCTTCGGCGGCATCGACGGCGCCTCGCGCGGCGAAGGCATGTTCGTCTCGATCCGCGGCCTGAACGCCGAGTTCAACGTCAATATGATCAACGGCGTGACCGTGGCGCAGGGCATGCCCTACAGCCGCCAGGTCCAGCTGAGCCTGATGCCGCCGTCGGGCCTGCACACGATCGTGCTGAACAAGACCTCGACCGCCGACATGGACGGCGACGCCATCGGCGGCACGGTCGACTTCCGCACTCCCTCGGCCTTCGACTTCCGCGACGATTTCTCGGGCTCGATCACCGCCTCGGGCCGGGTCGAAAGCCGCGCGCGCGACTATGGCGACAAGGGTCTGGGCGGCGGCCTTTCGGCCGAACTGGCCAAGAAATTCGGCCCGGACAACAGCTTCGGCCTCTATGCCAGCGCCTTCTACGACAAGCGCAACTACGCCAACAGCGAGATGGCCGGCGTCATGGCCGCCCAGAACGACGGCGGCTGGAGCTACCTGGTCCGCAACGCCGCCGGCGCCAGCTATCCGGGCCTGGATCCCGAGAAGAACATCACCCAGACGGGCGTGAACTTCGGCGTCTCGAATGGCTACACCGAGCGCTGGGGCGGCAACTTCACCCTGAACTGGCGCCCGGACGCCACGCTGGACGCCTATCTGCGGGGCTCCTACGCCTACGCCAAGACCCAGCAGAACTCGACGCTCAGCCAGTTCGTCAGCACCAGCAAGAGCTACAAGGAGGCGGTCGCCGGCAGCGGCCGCTACGCCCTCAGCGTCGACGCGATCTCCACCCGCGTCTGGTACGAAACCAACCCCGAGGAGGCCGATCTGGCCACCCTGCAGGCCGGCTTCGACAAGACGCTGGGCGCCTGGACGCTCTCGCCCCAGGTCTTCTACAGCGAAGGCGCCAATGACCGCCCGAACCACATCGAGACCTCGGTGCGGATCAATCAGAGCGACAAGTACAACAACGGCTCCAACCGTCCCCTGGGCGGTCTGTCGATCGGCTATGCCGACAACCTCCCCTACCCGCTGTTCACCAGTACGATCTATGACGACCTGAACAACGCCAACACCGCCCTGCTGGCCCGCCGCGCCGGCCAGCTGACCGAGCAGTACAGCGGCCAGCAGAAGTACGGATTCAAGTTCGACGCCAAGCGCGTGTTCGAGGGCGGAGCCCTGCAATGGATCAAGCTGGGCGGCAAATATGTCGATAGCCACCGTCGGGTGACCAACCGCGATTGGACCAACGACCACTTCGCCAACCTGATCGGCCAGGGCGGCCTGACCTGGCAGAGCCTCGGCCTCTCCACCAGCTACTACGACGCGGTGTTCCCGGGTCAGTACAAGTGGCGCGTGCCGAAGGTCAGCCAGGAAAAGCTGTTCGAGTACTTCTACAAGTACAAGAACGCCGCCTCGTTCGACACCTGCGGCTCCAACGCGATCAACAACTATAACTGCAACACCCAGAAGGGCGACGAGGCCGTGGCCTCGATCTACGCCGCCGCCAACTATCAGTTCGGCGATGTCGAGGTATCGCCGGGCATCCGCTACGAGCACAGCAAGATCGACAATACCTATTGGGCGATCCCGACCACAAGCGCCGGCGAACAGACGGGCAATTGGGCCAAGAGCAACACCGAATATAATGAAGTGCTGCCCAGCGTGTTCGTGACCTGGCGCCCCGGCGACGCGGCCGTCTATCGCGGCTCGGTGTGGACCTCCTACACGCGGCCGGCCTTCATCCAGCTGGCCGGCGGCGAGCGCCGCTCGATCAGCGACGATGGCAACGTCTCGATCTCGCGCGGCAATCCCGACCTGAAGCCGATCAAGGCGATCAACCTCGATCTCTCGGGCGAATGGAGCAACGCCAAGGGCGGCTACGCCATGCTCGGCGGCTTCTACAAGCGCCTGTCGGACTACATGTACGACAATGGCTCCAGCTCGGTGAACACCGACACCTACGCCGAGGGCAAGACCACGATCAGCCAGCCGACCAATGGCGGCGACGGCGACGTGTACGGCCTGGAACTGCAGCTGCGCCAGAAGTTCTCGGACCTGCCGGGCCTGCTCAGCGGCTTCGGCGCCGGGTTCAACGTCACCCGCCAGTGGACGAGCGTCGACCTGGGCGACGGCGTCGACAACCGCATCCAGAACGCGCCCGACTGGCTGGCCAACGCTCAGCTGTTCTACCAGAAGGGCGGCTTCAGCTTCGACGTGATGTACCGCTACACGGGCGCTTACGTGGCCGGCTATGATGTTCTGGATCAACCCGGCGAGTGGGACAATCTGTGGGTCCGGCCGATGCGTCGCGTCGATCTGCACGTTGGCTATGCGTTCGACAACGGCTTCAAGCTCGACCTGTCGGTCTCCAACCTGCTGAAGAACTACAGCTACTGGTCGCACATCGGCAAAGACAGCCTGGCCCTGTCGGACGTCGTCGACTCCGGTCGGACCACGCTGCTGACGCTCAAGAAGAGCTTCTGACGACGCCACGACCTCCGGCGCTTTGAAGACGCGATGCGCTCCTCCCGCGAGGAGCGCATCGCTGCATTTGGACCAGAACCCGCAGAGGATCGCCCATGCTCGGCCTTCGCCCCCGCCGCCTGATGGCGCAAGCGCTGCTCGCCTGCGCGGCCCTGGCCTGCGCCAACGCCAGCCAGGCCGCCGCTCCTCGTGTGGAGCGCGTCGTCATGATCATGCGCCACGGCGTGCGCGCGCCGATCGTCGGCGAGGCGCCGCTGGACACCCAGACCGGCGCCCCCTGGCCGACCTGGTCGGTCCCGCCCGAACATCTGACGGCGCGCGGCGCCACGGCGCTCGAGGTCCTGGGGCGTTCGGACCGCCGCTGGCTGGCCGGCCTGGGGGTCCTGCCCGCGCGCGGATGCCCCGCCAAGGGTCAGGTGCGGATCTGGACCAACACCGCCCAGCGCACGATCGCCAGCGGCGAAGCCTTCGCCCAGGGCCTCGCGCCGGGATGCGGAACCCGCGTCGGCCATCGCCCGCAAGGCGAAGTCGATCCCCTGCTCGAGCCTCTGCGCGCGGGCGTCGCCCCGTTCGATCCGGCCGCCGCCATCGCCTCGATCCAGGCCTATACGGGCGGCGTCGACCGCCTGGCCGCCCGTCTGCGGCCAGCGCTCGACGAACTGGACCAGGTGCTGGACTGCGGCGCGGCCAAGCCCTGCTCGCCACGCCGCGCCTCCACCGTGACGCCGTCGGCGGACGGACTCGGGATCGACCTGACCGGCCCCGTCCGTGACGCCTCGGGCACGGCGCAGGTGCTGCTCCTGCAATATGTCGAGGGGCTGTCGCCCGCCCCGAAGAGCTGGCGCGCCATCAAGCCCAGCGCCCTGAAGCGCCTGGGCGCGCTGCACGCCGCGCTGTTCGACGTCTTCACGCGTCCGCCTTACATGACCGCGCGCCAGGCCGGCCCGCTGAGCCGGCGCGTGCTGGAAACGTTCGACGCGCCAGGGACAGGCGGCGTCGACGTGTTCATGGGCCACGACACCAACGTCACGGCCATGGCGGCGGCGCTCGGCGCCCCCCTCGACGCGCCCGGCTACGCCACGGGCGACGTTCCGCCCGGCGGTGCGCTCATCTTCATGAGCCTCGTGGACGACGCGGGAAACCGATCGGTTCGCGTCTACTACCAGACCCAGTCGCCAAAGACGTTGAGACGACTGGGCGCCCGCGTTTCGAGGCCGGCGATCGCCATACCAGGCCATGACCGCAACGCTATCCCGCTGGAAGAATTCCGCCGTCGCCTCACTGTCGGCGCACCCTCAAGCAGCCCAGTAAGTAATTGATATCATTGAAATGGATAGTTCTGGCGACTTAAGAGAAACAACGTAACGCGTGGAAACGCATTTCGGATTCGCTCCGGAAGGCGTCGCCCGCGGACAAGACGGTTGTGCTTGTTCACGGTGGTTTCGTCGACGGCTCGGGGCGGGAACGCGATCACCTACATCGCGCCGGACGTCTTCCCGCACTAGATCCATGTCGCGTTTCACGGCCAAGCCTTCTTGTGACACGGCGAACAGCGCCAGGAGCTGCCATTGGCGCACTTCCAGGAAGGCGACGTTCAGGGCGCGGGACGTAAGGCGAGATGGCTCGGATCGTTGAGCGAGGGCGAGGGGCGCAAATCCAGGGCCGAACGCCAGGTCCGATATTTAGTCCGACAAGTTTAGGCCGTCTGGCGCTAGCTGGACGAATTTCCGACGGGCCCTTTGTGATCCGCGCCCGAACCCTGGACGGCGGCGCCCGGTGGGCGAACCTCTACGCCTTTGGTCTAGAAGGGCGCCAGGACCCACCACGCCTGTTACCTCGCGACATTTCAGGCTTCGCATGCCTCGATGGCTACGTTAGCATTAGTCAGACAAAAGAAAAGGGGAAGGCGTTCAATGATAAGCTGGTGTTGCATTCGCCACGAGAACGCCAAATCCGGACACCGGCGCCTAGCGGCCAAATGAGCGGCGCGACGGACTTGTTCGCGGCTCGGCGGACGACCGGCGGCGACGCGCAGGCGTGTCTGCTCGCGAGACCTGTCCTGTTCGCCCTCGCCGCGCTGATGATCGGTCTGTTCGCGACCAAGGCGCGGGCCGACAATCCGATCATCCAGACCCGCTTCACCGCCGATCCGGCCCCGCTCGTGCACGACGGCGTCGTCTATCTGTACACCAGCCATGACGAGGACGACGCCGAGGGCTTTAAGATGCTCGACTGGCGGCTCTATAGCTCGACGGACATGGCCAACTGGACCGACCGGGGCGTCGTGGCCTCGCTCAAGACCTTCCCCTGGGCGGTGCAGACCAACGATGCCTGGGCGCCGCAGGTCATTGCTCGCGACGGCAAGTTCTATCTCTACGTTCCGATCAGCGTCGCCGGATCGCCCAAGAATGTGATCGCCGTGGCGGTGGCGGACAATCCTGCGGGACCGTTCAAGGACGCGCTCGGCAAGCCGCTGATCGGGCCAGCTCGCGACAACATCGATCCCACGGCGTGGATCGACGACGACGGCCAAGCCTATCTCTACTGGGGCAACCCGAACCTTTGGTACGTCAAGCTGAACAAGGACATGGTGTCCTATTCCGGGCCCATCACCAAGGTCGAGCCTGGTGTGCGCGACTACCAGGAGGGGCCGTGGTTCTACAAGCGCCAGGGCCGCTACTACATGGCCTTCGCCTCGACCTGCTGCCCGGAGGGCATCGGCTACGCGATGAGCGACAGGCCGACGGGGCCATGGACCTACAAGGGTCCGATCATGGACCACGACCCGCGCGCGACCGGCAATCACCCGGGCATTATCGACTACAAGGGCGGCTCCTATGTCTTCGGCTTCAGTTACGAGCACAATTTCGCGCTGACGCCGATCCATCACGAGCGCCGATCGGTGTCGGTGGCCAAGTTCGGCTACAACGCCGACGGGACCATTCCGAACCTGGGCTGGTGGGACAAGGCCAGCGCGCCGCAGATCGGGACGCTCAACCCCTACAGGCGGGTAGAGGCCGAGACGATCGCCTGGACTTCCCGCCTCAAACGCGATCGCGACCGGCCATACGCCTGGGCGCCGGGGGTGACGACGGCGCAGGACGATCGTGCGGAGGTGTACGTCACGCGGATCACCGACCGCGGCTACATCAAGGTCGCCGGCGTCGACTTCGGCCGGATCGGCGCCAAGACCTTTGTCGCCGGTCTCGCCAACGGCCGGCCCGACGGGGCCATCGAGCTGCGGCTCGACAGGGTCGATGGCCCGGTGATCGGCACGCTGCGGGTCGAGGCGACCGGCGCGGCGGGCCAGTGGCGCGAACAGTCGACCCTTGTCACGGCGGCGACTGGAGTGCGGGACCTGTTCCTGGTGTTCAAGGGCTCGGGCGACAGTCCGCTGTTCGATTTCGACTACTGGCGCTTCGAACAGTGACGACAACGCGACCGCGGGGCAGGTGTGGCATGAAGACACGTTGGATGATTGCGGCGGCCATGGTCGCCATGGTCGCGGCCGCCCCCGCGCTGGCCAGGCAGGCCCCGCCCCCCACCGGTCTGGACGTGCTGGGTCAATTGCCGGCCTTGGCGCCCGCGACCGGCGCCGCGTTCCGTCTCCAGCGACTGCGCAACGGCGTGCAATTCCAGCTGAACGGCGTCACCAAGTCGGTGCTTTTCTATTCGCCCACGGTCGTTCGGGTGAACGCCAATCTGGGTCAATCCTATTGGACCGCGCCGAGCCTCGTGGTGATCCGCCAGCCCGAGACCGTGGCCTTCACGGTGCGCGAGGCGCCGAACGCGGTGGAGCTGGTCGGCCAGAAGTTGCGCGTCGTCATCGACAAGCGCACCGGCGCCCTGACCTATCACGACGCCTCGGGCCGACTGCTTACGCGCGAGAAGGCAGACGCCCCTCAGTCGATCGACAAGCGCACCATCAGCGACGCGCCGACCTACGAGGTCGAGAACCGCTTCACGCTCAAGGTCGGCGAAGGCGTCTACGGTTTCGGCTTCACCGGCGACGACGAGGTCAACCGCCGGGGCAAGGACCTGCTGCTGGTGCAGACTAATGTCGGCATCATCATTCCGGTGATGGTCTCGACCGAGCGCTACGGCGTGCTGTGGGACACCTATTCGCAGATGCGCTTCAAGGACGATGCGCAAGGCGCGCGCCTCTGGGCGGAAAGCGCGCCGGGCGGCGTCGACTACTATTTCATGGCCGGCGACACGATGGACGGCGTGGTCGGCGCCTATCGGTGGCTGACGGGCGACGCCCCGATGTATCCCAAGCAGGCGTTCGGCCTCTTCATGAGCAAGGAGCGCTACAAGACTCAGGAACAGCTGCTCGAGGTCGCGCGCACCTTTCGCAAGGACCAGTTCCCGCTCGATTACATCGTCCAGGATTGGCAGTACTGGGGATCGGACAAGGATGGGACCTGGTCAGGCATGACCTGGGATCCCGAGCGTTTTCCCGATCCAGTGGGCATGACGCGCTCGATCCACGACCTTCACCTCAAGCTGATGGTGTCGATCTGGCCTTCGGTCGGCAATGACACGGCGCTGGGCCGCGAACTCGACCAGCACGGTCTGCGGTTCAAGCCGCCGCACTGGATCTCCAAGCAGGCGCGCGTCTACGACGCCTACAGCCCGCTGGGCCGGGAAATCTATTTCAAGCACATCAAGTCGGGCCTGCTCGACAAGGGCGTGGACGCCCTATGGATGGACGGGACCGAGGTCGAGGTCAGTTCGGCGATGTGGAACCCGGTCGACAATGTCCGCGACACCAAGGCCCTGGGCGTCAACGCCATGGGAGACTTCACCCGCTACCTGAACCCCTATTCCCTGCTGACGACCGAAGGGACCTACAAGGGCCAGCGGGCGACCAGCGACAAGCGCGTCTTCACGCTGACGCGCTCGGCCTGGGCCGGCGCGCAGCGCACGGCCGCGGCCTCATGGTCGGGCGACATCTATGCGAGCTGGAAGACCTTCGCCCAGCAGGTGGCGGGCGGCGTCAACGTCACGATCACTGGCAATCCCTACTGGACCCAGGATACCGGCGGCTTCTTCGTCACCGATTTTCCCGGCGGCGAGAAGAATCCCGCCTGGCGCGAACTCTACGCGCGCTGGTTCCAATACGCGGCCTTCAACCCGATCATGCGGGTCCACGGGACCAGCGTGGAGCGGGAGCCCTATCTGTTCAAGACGCTGGATCCGCCGGTCTACAAGGCGCTGCTGGACGCCACCCATCTGCGCTACCGGCTGTTGCCCTACACCTACAGCCTCAGCGCCAAGGTCACCGCCGATCGATACACCTTGATGCGCGCCCTGCCGATGGACTTTCCGCGGGATCCCGCGACGTTCGATATAAACGACAGCTTCATGTTTGGACCCTCGCTGCTGGTCCACCCCGTCACGCGGGCCATGTACAATATCCTCCCATCCGTCCCCACGACGGTGCCGGCGCAGCATTTGCGCACCGCCGACGGCCAGTCGGGCCTGGCGGTGCGGTATTTCGCGGGCGAGAACTTCGAGACGCCGCGCGGCCAGGCGGTCGATGCGAAGATCGACCACACCTGGCCCGATCCGCCCCTGGCGGAGCTTCCGCCGGGCCTGACCTCGCTCAGCCACTTCTCCGCGCGATGGGAGGGCGAGCTGATCGCGCCGGAAGACGGCGAGTACGAGATCGGGCTGACGGGCAACGACGGGATGCGCCTGGCCCTGGGCGGTGAGACGGCGATCGACGAGTGGACCCGCGCGGCGACCCGCACGCGTCTGGTGCGGCGCACGCTGAAGAAGGGCGAAAAGCTGTCGGTCCGGCTGGAGTTCTCCCATCCCGAGGGCGGCCGCGTGTTCCGTTTCGTCTGGCGCACGCCCAGCGAACTGAAGCGGGACGCCGCAGTGATGAGCGCGCCTCGCGACCTGACGATGCGAACCTATCTGCCCAAGGGCGCGGACTGGTACGACTTCTGGAGCGACCAGCGCTACCGCGGCGGCCAGACGATCGCGCGCCAGGCGCCGCTCGACGTCATGCCGCTCTATGTCCGGGCCGGCGCGATCATCCCGATGGGGCCAGTCGTGCAATACGCGACCGAGCGCCCCGACGCGCCCTACGAGGTCCGCGTCTATCCCGGGGCGGACGGCAAGTTCACGCTCTACGAAGACGACAACGAAACCTACACCTACGAGAAAGGCCAATCGGCGCGTTACGACCTCAACTGGAACGATGCGACGCGGACCTTGACAGTGGGACCTCGGCGCGGCGCGTTCGTCGGCATGGTCAAGCAGCGAAAGCTCAAGATCGTGGTGATCGGCGCCGCCGGAGCAAGCGCGCTCAGGCCGCTGTCGACCGATCGTACAGTCTTGTATAGTGGACGAGCCTTGACCTTAAGGTTCTAACGCCGGCCGTCCTATGGGAGATTACGTTGGCGCGCTGCGCGAACGCCCTGCCCCCACGGCCCGGCGCCGGCCGGACTGGCCACGGGCTATTTCCTTCGCCGAACCGGCCTGAGCTTTGCAATCTTGGACGGCGAGCCAGATCCTGGCGGGGCTTGGCGCCATGGCTGGGATTCGCTTCGGCTCTTCTCACCCGCTGAGTGGAGCTCGCTGCCCGGCTGGCCCATGCCCCCCAGCGGCGAAGCCTATCCCACGCGTGAGGAGGTGGTGGCCTACTTGGCGGCCTACGAGGCGCGTTACAATCTGCCGGTCATAAGGCCAGCGGAAGTCGAACTTGTTCACGCTGAACAGGATGCGCTTGTCGTGGAAACCTGCCCTGCGACGTGGCGGGCCCGCGCTGTGGTGAGCGCCACCGGCACTTGGCGCGCGCCCTATAGACCGCCCTACCCGGACCAAGCCCGTTTTGAAGGCATGCAAATCCACTCGGCTCAGTATCGCCGCCCGGAAGAGTTTGCGGGACAGCGGGTGCTGGTCGTTGGCGGCGGCAACAGCGGGGCACAGATTTTCGCGGAGGTGTCGCAGGTCGCCGACACGACGTGGGTGACACAGGAGCCGCCAACCTTCCTGCCGGACGAGGTCGACGGGCGCGTGCTGTTCGAGCGGGCCACTGCCCGCTGGCAGGCCAAACAGGGGATCGCCGCCGATGCGCCGCCGCCGGGCGGGCTCGGCGATGTCGTGATGGTTCCGCCGGTCAAGGCGGCCCGCGACCGAGGCGTGCTGAAGGCGGTTCGCCCCTTCGAGCGCTTCACGCCACGGGGCGTCGTCTGGCCGGATGAGCGAGAGACCGAGGTCGATGCGGTGATCTGGTGCACAGGCTTCCGGCCGGCGCTACAGCATCTGGCCGCCCTGGGCTTGGTTGAACCCTCTGGACGGGTAGCGGTCGACGGCACGCGGTCCATCAAGGAGCCGCGCCTGTGGCTGGTGGGCTATGGCGAGTGGACGGGATTCGCATCCGCCACCTTGACCGGCGTCATGCGGTCCGCACGGGACACCGCGCGCGAGATCGCCCAGGTGCTTGCGCCAGCCTAGCCTCTCGCGCCCTGAACGGTCACTGGCTTGAAGCCCAACTTCCAGTCGCATACCGCGTCTAGCGCACCGATTTGACGCAGCGCATGGACCTGGCCGTGTTCGTGATCAAGGCTAGCGCACGCCTTGAATCCCAGAGGGCCGCATGAGCGCCGACACGCCCTCGATCCATCGCAAGCCATCCCTCGACCGGACCGGCCTGGTCTGGCTTGGCGCGACGACGCTTGCCATGGCCGTCTGGTTCGCCGTCTACGGCCAGCTTAAGCCGTTCTCGGAGTGGGCGGTCGCCCGCCTGCCCTTGGCCCCCGGCAGCCGCGCGGCCTCGCCGTCGGCCACCTGTTCAATTTCCTCTTCATCTGAGAAGGCGTCCTCCATGAAAAACGTGAAAGTCCTGGGTCCTGGCTGCAAGCGGTGCGAGGCCGCTGAAGAGATGGTCCGCAAAGAGGCGGCCAAGCAGGGACTGGCGGTCCAGATCGAAAAGGTCAGCGACTATGCCGCCATCGCCGGATACGGAATCCTCTCGACACCCGGGATCGTCATCGACGGCAAAGTTGTCCATGCCGGCGGTCTGCCCAAACCCGACGATCTCGCTAAGTGGCTGGCCGCCTAGGCTCTGTCGCGTATGATCCCATCGTGACTCCGACTAGGCCGAAGCCGGATCAGCAGACCGCCGCCTCTTGGGCACCAACGGCGGACCTGGGCATCCCTCCAGCCTCCAGACCTCCGACCTATTGCATCAAGGACGAAGGCTGATCTAAGCGGACGGTTGGCGCGTCATCCTCGATCAAGATGCATCCGAGGTCAGGCCCTCAAGCCTGGGCCAGACCCTTTGGCGTCGCGCCAAAAGCGCGTCGAAACGCGTAGGTGAAGGCGCTCTGAGACCTATAGCCGAGTTCGCGGCCGATGCTGGCGATGTCGTCACCGCGCGCCACCGCCGCGCGCGCTAGAGTCAGACGCCACGCCCTTACATAGGCCAGCGGTGGCTGCCCCACCTGGCGGGTAAACGCAGCGGAGAAGGCCGCCCTCGACATGCCGGCGGCGCTGGCGAGCTGCGCCACTGTCCAGGGGCGGGCGATGTCGTCATGAAGGGCGCGAAGCGCGCTGCCGAGCCGGGGATCCGCGAGCGCGCCCAGCCATCCCGTCCGCGGACGCTCGCCGCCTTCCGCATACGCGCGGATCGCCTCGACCAGCAGCACATCGGCAAGCCGGGCGCTGACGATCTGGCCGCCCATGGAGCCTCGCGCCGCCTCGTCGTTCAGCAACGCCAAGATCGTGCTCACAGCGCCCGACCCCGGCGACGACCGTGGAACCGGTAGGAAGTCAGGCAGCATGTCGAGCAGGAAGTCGGCGTTCCCCGGCGAAAAGGTGACCGTTCCCCCGAGCCCGATCGTATCGTCGCCGCCAAGCCGCGCCACGTCGCAGCTGTCGTAAAGGGACAGGCCGTCGCGGAGCGCCAGGTTTGGGTCGCTGGCCACCGCATAGGCGGTGCGTCCGATCAGGCAGACGTCGCCGGCCCTCAATAGCTGCGGCCCCAGCGCGGGTACGGTCAGCCAAGCGGTCCCTTTCAACAGGGCGACAAACTTCAGGCGATCGAGCGGCGGGAACGACAGCGCCCATTGCCCCGAGGCTTCCAGACGCGTGCGACGCGTGACGTTCGCGCCAAGCGCCATCAGAACGTCCGAGAGCGGATCTGCCGACGATTTAGACGATCGCGACAAAACCATGGATCCCATGCTGTAGATCGTCTTGCAACTTAGACCTATCTCCCGAGCGAAGGAGAACGGCAATGAATATTACCGGCAAGGTCGTCATCATCACGGGCGCGAGCAGCGGCATCGGACGGGCGACAGCCAAGCTCCTTGCGGAGCGCGGCGCGTTCGTGGTGTTGGGCGCCCGCCGCGAGGAGAAACTCGCGGCCGTCGTCGGAGAGATCACGGCCGCTGGCGGCAAGGCCATCCATAGGGTGACCGATGTTCGCCAGCGCGGCGATCTCGAAGCCCTCGTCCATTTGGCTATCGAGCGAGGGGGGCGGCTCGATGTACTCGTGAACAATGCCGGGATTGGGCCCATCTCGCGCTTCGATGCTCTGCGCGTGGACGATTGGGACGCCATGATTGACGTCAATCTGCGCGGGACCCTGTATGGCGTCGCGGCGACCTTGCCAGTCTTTCAGCGACAAGGATCGGGCCACATCGTCAATATCGTGTCGACCGCCGGCCTCAAGATCCTGCCGACCATGGGCGTCTATGCCGCGACCAAGAACGCCGTGCGGACCATCACCGAGGCCTTGCGGCTGGAGGCAGGGCCGCACCTCAGGGTCACCGAAATATCGCCCGGCATGATCTCGACGAATTTCGCGGACTCGATGACCGACCCGGCCGTCAAGGAGGCCATGAGCAAACGCATCGGGGACGTCGCCATTTCGCCCGACGCGATTGCGCGCGGCGTCGCCTATGCGATCGAGCAACCCGCTGATGTCGACGTCGGCAGCATCGTCATCCGACCGACGGCCCAGGATTGATGGTCTGTTGACCGTGTCCAATCCCAAAGCTCGCGCGCCCGAGCCTATCCATGATGTCGCTAGGCCCATCAAGATCGCGCCAAGCCTTGTCCTGCGCTTGTCCGCCCAAGGGCGGCATGGGCGGTTCGGCCAACGGCAGACTCCACGCCGCTCCAGGACTCCCACCATTGGCCAAGGTCGACCGAGGAAGATCGCTCTATCGTGACCTTAGCCAGCAGGATCAGCCCGCGCTCGCGCCGCCTTCGCACGGCAGGATGGCGCCGGTGGTCCAACGGGACTCATCGGAGAGAAGGAACAGGGCGGCGCGGGCCATATCATCCGGTTCTGCGATGTAGTTCATCGGAAAGGCGTTCGCCATAGCCGCGCGCGCGTCGTCACTCGACATCCAGTGGTCGAACATTTCCGAACGGGTCGGCCCCGGCGCGATGGCGTTCACCCTGATGCCGCGACGCGCATAGTCCAGCGCCGCGCACTTCGTAAGCCCGGCAAGCCCCCACTTGCTGGCCGCGTAGATGCTGTTTTGCGGGGCGCCGACAAGCCCGCCGATTGAGGAGGTATTGACGATGGAGCCACCGCCGGAGTCCAGCATCGCTGCGATCTCATGTTTAAGGCAGTGGAAGACGCCTTTCAGGTTTACCCCGACCACCCGATCGAAGGCGGTAGCGTCCGCCTCGTGAAGCGGCGCTCGCCCACCTCCCACGCCAGCGTTGTTGAACGCCCCGTCGAGCCGGCCGAAGGTCTTCACACTGAAGTCGATCGCGGCTTTCACGGACTCCTCGTCGGTGACGTCGCAAGCCACGGCCTCGACCGTGAGACCCTCCGCTTTCAGGCTGGCCGCAAGGATTTCCAGCCGGTCTTTCCGCCGCGCCGCCGCGACGACCCGGGCGCCCTCCAGAGCGAACAACCTGACGGCCGCGGCGCCGATGCCGCTTGAGGCGCCGGTCACGAAAATGACCTGCCCCTCGAGACGTCGGGCATGGAAATCCAACGGTGGGGGATTGTTATAGGACATGACGAGCCTCGTGGTTGACAACGTCAACCTTGCGCACCGAGGTTGACGTTGTCAACCGGCCGCAGCAAGAAGGCTTATGATCGAAACGACGCGTGACAACCTGATTGCGGCGGCTGCCAAGCTGCTTGACAGCGGCGGGCCCGGGGCTGTCACCATGCGCGCCGTGGGGACTGCTGCGGGCGTTTCGCACAATGCCGCCTACAAGCACTTCCTCGACAAGGATGATCTGCTTGCCGCCGTCGCCGGCCGCGAGCTGAAACGACAACCGCCGTCGGCGTCTCGGACGACTGGCGCCGCGCCAACGGCCCGCGACCTGATGATCGGATATGTTCGCTGGGCGAGCCGCTACCCGGAGCGCTTCAAACTGACCTTCGGCCGCTGGACGAGGGACAATCCGGGTCTGGCCCAGGCTGCGGAGGAGTCCCGCGCGAACCTTGTCGCCGCTGTCATCGCCGGGCAGATGGCCGGCGACCTGCCTCCCGGCGAGCCCGAACGTCTCACGGCGCTACTCCTGGCGCTCGCGCACGGCGCCGCCGATCTCGCACTCTCCGGACACCTAGCTTCGGATGGTAAGGGCAAAGCTGATCCGGAGGACCTCGTCGCCGATCTGTTCCGGTATCTGGAGAACTCTCGGCCCGCCCGCTAGATCGCTCTCGGCCGCGTCCTCTGGCCTCCGCATCCGTCGCGTCGTTCTTCTGCCGTTTGACGTAGGGCTTTACGAGCTCGGCGGCATCAGCCGAACCTGATGACCCAGCCGGCCAACGCCGCATCGCCCGTAACGTCCCAGCCTTCGATATCACCTCGTCCAAAATGACCACTCGATCCCCTGACGTCAGATCTTTTGACTTGCCTCAGGGGGCTCTAGCGTCGGGCCGAGCGCCCGCTAAAAAACCGACACGGTCCCCGCCTTTAAGGCCGAGCAAAGCCCGCGCCTCGGCCGGCGTCGCCGGCTCCAGCCCCATTTCGCCGAGGATCCTCCTGACCTTGAGCACCTGCTCGGCGTTCGAGGCCGCCAGCTGTCGCCTGCCGATGAACAGGCTGTCCTCCAGGCCCACGCGCACGTTTCCGCCCAGCAGCGCGGCCTGGGTGCAAAATGGCATCTGGTGGCGGCCCGCCGCCAGGACCGACCATTAGTAGGCCTCGCGGCCGAACAGGCGGTCGGCCGTCTGCTTCATGAACATCAGGTTTTCGGGGTCGGGGCCGATCCCCCCCAGTATGCCGAACACCATCTGGATGAGGAACGGCGGCTTGACCAAGCCCTCGTCGACGAAATGGGCCAGGTTGTAGAGATGACCCACGTCGTAGCATTCGTGTTCGAACTTGGTTCCGGCGCCGGCGAGCGTCTCCAGGATCGTGCGAATGTCGCGGAAGGTGTTGCGGAAGATGTAGCCGTCCGAGTCCCGGACATAGGCCTCTTCCCAGCCATATTTCCACCGCGCGATCCGCTTGGCCGCCGGGAAGAAGGCGAAGTTCAGCGAGCCCATATTCAGCGAGCACATCTCCGGCTCGAAGGCCAGAGCGGCGGCGAGCCTGTCCTCGACGCTCATGGTGGCGCTGCCGCCCGTGGTGATGTTGACCACCGCCTCGGTGGCCTGCTTGATCACCGGCAGGAACTGGCCATAGACGGCCGGATCGCCAGTCGGCGAACCGTCCTCGGGGTTTCGCGCATGCAGGTGGATGATCGCCGCGCCGGCCTTGGCCGCCTCGATCGACGCCGCGGCGATCTGGTCGGGCGTCAGCGGCAGGGCGTCCGACATCGACGGCACGTGCGCGGAGCCGGTGATCGCGCAGCTGATAATGACCTTGTTGCTGGACATGGCGAGGCTTTCCGCGGGCGCGCCGCTTGGGCGCGCCGGCTGAGGGAACGGGGCGATTGGGGGAACGGGGCGATTTGGGGGGGGCGCGGGAGGGACGGCAAGTCCCCCCCGGCCAGGCTAGGACAGGGTCTTGGCCCAGTCGGTGAGCACCTTCACGTAGCGCGCCGGATCGGCGATGTGCATCTGGTGCATGGCGTCCGGCAGCAGGGCGAAGTCGAAGCGGACGCCGGCGCCCTCGACGAGGCGCTTGACCTGTTCGACCTGGAAGTCGCTGATCGCGCCGATCAGGTTGCCGGTCACCGGGTCGATCGCGCGCATGTGCTGGGTGAGCAAGACAGGGGTCTTGACCTGGGAGTACGTCCGCGGCGCATGTCGCACGCGGCCTTCTTCACCCCGGATCTCGAGGCCACCCTGACCTTCTACATTGACGTCCTGGGCCTGCGCCTGTCGGACCGCTCGGGGCCGGGCGCGTTCCTGCACGGCGCGCATGGCAGCGAGCACCACATGGTCGCCTTCGCCCAGTCCAGCCAGGCCGGCTTTCATCATAGCGCCTGGGAGGTCGGCTCGGTCGACGAGGTGGGCCTTGGCGCGGCCCAGATGGCGCGCGCCGGCTACACCGAGGGCTGGGGCCTTGGCCGCCATGTGCTGGGATCGAACTATTTCCACTATGTTCGCGATCCCTGGGGCGGTTTCGCCGAATACAGTTTCGACATGGACTACGTGCCGGCCGACTTCGACTGGCCTAGCACCGAAGCCTCGCCCGAAAACGGCCTCTATCTCTGGGGCCCACCCCCGCCCGACGATTTCGGCGTCAATAGCGAAGGTGCCAAGCCTTGACCCCCGTCTCCAGCCCCCTGCCGGCCGCCGCGACGCCGGCAATGCGGCGCGGCGCGGGGGAGCTTGGCCTGCTGCTGGCGCTCGCCACTTGCGCCGCGCTGGTCTTCCTCAACCGCACCGGCATCAGCTTCCTGTTTCCGGCGATCCAGGGCCAGTTGCACCTGACCAACACTCAGCTCGGGCAGCTGATGTCGGCGACCTCTCTGGCCTGGGCCGTGTCGAGCATCTTCTTCTCGCTAGCCAGCGACGTGCTGGGCGTTCGCCCACGGCTGCTGATCGTCATCTGCACGATCGGATTTTCGATCGTCGGCGGACTGTCGGGCTTGGTCTCAACCTTCGCGGCGCTGTTGCTGCTTCGCGTGGCCATGGGCGTCTTCGAGGGGCCGGTGCTGCCGCTGATCCAGTCGACCGTCTCGGCGGCCTCGCCGGCCGATCGCCGCGGCGCCAACCTCGGCGTGATCATCGGCGGTTCAGCCCTCGTGGGCGCGGTGCTGGCCCCGCCGATCATGACGGGCTTTTCGGCGACGCTGGGCTGGCGCTCGGCCTTCCTGGCCATCGCCCTGCCCGGGCCCCTGGTGGCGCTGGCCGTATGGATCGCCACGCGGCCGCGCGCCTTGGGCGGGACCGCCAAGGCCGAGCGGCTGGACCTGCGCGGCGCGGTGCGCATCATCGCGCGCCGAAACATCCTCCTGGCCCTGGTCGGAGCGATCACCCTGATCGGCTCGACGGTGGCCTCGGCAGCCTTCCTGCCCCTCTATCTGTCGTCCCTGCCGGCGTTCACGCCGACCTCGAAGCTTCTGTTCTTCGTCACCCTCGGGATCATCCACAGCATCGGCGGCATCATGCTGCCCGCCCTGTCCGACCGGGTGGGTCGGCGGGCGTGTCTGATCGCCGCCTGTCTGTGCTCGGCGGCCACGCCGGCCAGTTGACGCCACCGGCCGGACCTCCGCCCTGGAACTCGGCCCCTCCTGCTGGCGCGCGCGGCGCGCGCGCCAGCAGGAGGGGCCGAGCTCCCCAAGGACAAGCCGATCGTTCTTTGCTGCCGGGACGCCTGATGCAGTCTGGCCACCTCAGCGGCGCTCATAGCCGATGGCGACTTCCGCGGCCGCCTCGCGCCAACATCTGCCGTTGGAACGCCTCCAGGAGGGCGACGTTCGCAGCGCTGACAACTGCTCGACGATACGCGCCGCGCGGCGCGGGCGAGCGCTAAGATTATCGCGTGGTCCGAAACCGCCGCGCCCAGCACCCAGGCCGACAAGGCGATACCCCGCCTGGCTCGCCGAGCGTGCGCCGTGGGCGCTCACGCATCGAACTGGGCCCTGAACAGCATCTCATGGGGCCGCCAGTCGACCCCGCGCTCCCGCAGCCAGTGATCGTCATAATAGGTGCAACTGTATCGATCCCCCCCGTCGCACAGGATCGACACGATCGAGCCCGTCTCGCCCTGGCTCGCCATTTCTTCGACCAGTTGAGCGATGGCTACCAGGTTCGTGCCGGTGGAGCCGCCTACCCGCCGCCCCAGACGATGAGACAGGGCCCGCATCGCGCCAATGCTGGCGGCGTCGTCGACCGCGATCATCCGGTCGATCACCGAGGGGATGAAGCTGGGTTCGACCCGCGGCCGCCCGATCCCCTCAACGCAACTGGCGCTCGCTTCCGGCAGTGACACGACCGTCGGATCGGCGAAATGGCGATGGAAGACCGAGTGAACCGGATCGGCGACGCAAAGCCGGGTCGCATGGCGCTGATAGGCGATGTAGCGGCCGATCGTGGCGGACGTCCCGCCCGTGCCGGCGCCGCACACGATCCATGCCGGGATCGGAAACGCCTCCGCCGCCATCTGCGCGAAGATGCTTTCGGCGATGTTGTTGTTGCCCCGCCAGTCGGTCGCGCGTTCAGCATAGGTGAACTGGTCGAGATAATGGCCTTTCGTCTCGCGTGCGAGGCGGTGGGCCACGTCGTAGACGGTGCGCGGGTCGTCGACCGTATGAATTTCGCCGCCGTGGAAGCGGATCGCATCGAGCTTGGGCGCCGCCGTCGATGCGGGCACAACCGCGATGAAGCGCAAGCCGAGCATCCGTGCGAAATAGGCCTCGCTGACCGCCGTCGATCCCGACGATGCCTCGATGATGCAGGTGTCGGGCCTGATCCAGCCGTTACACAGGGCATAGAGGAACAGCGAGCGCGCCAGACGGTGTTTCAGGCTCCCCGTGGGGTGGCTGCTCTCGTCCTTCAGATAGAGCGTGATTCCTGGATAACGCGCCAAGTCCAGCCGGATAAGGTGCGTGTCGGCGGAGCGGTTGAAGTCCGCCTCTATCCGTCGGATCGCGTCGGCCCGCCAGGCCTGGACGGGAGTCTCACCGCGATTACCGGGCATCGGCGGTCAGTCCATGCCGGACCAGCATCGCAGCCGGGTCGGCGTCGCGTCCGCGGAAGGCGCGGAAGCTCTCCGCCGCCGGACGGCTCGCGCCCCGGGAGAGGATTTCCTCGCAAAATCTGGCCGCGGTGGGGCGGTCGATCAGCCCAGCCTCGGCAAAGCGCTGGAACCCGTCGGCGGCGAGCACCTCGGCCCAGAGATAGCTGTAATAGCCCGAGGCATAGCCGCCCGCGAAGATATGGGTGAAGGCGTGCGGAAAGCGGTGCCAGGCAGGCGGGCGCACCACCGCCACCTCGTCGCGCACCGCCTCGATCACGTCGATGGGGTCGTCGCCGAGCCCGCCCCGATGCAGCAACAGGTCAAACAGCGCGAATTCGACCTGACGTACGACGAACATCCCCGACAGGAAGTGGCGCGCGGCGAGCAGCGTCTCGAACAGCGCATCGGGCAGCGGCGCGCCCGTCACATGATGGCCGGACATGTCGCGCAGCACGGCGCTGTCCCAGGCGAAATCCTCCATCAACTGGCTGGGCAGTTCGACCGCATCCCATTCGAACCCGCTGATGCCGGCGATATTGGGCCGGTCGACGCGGGTGAACAGGTGATGCAGGCAATGCCCGGTCTCGTGCAGGAAGGTGACGACTTCCTTGTGGCTGAGCAGGGCGGGACTGCCATCGGTCTTCGGCGCGAAGTTGCAGACGAGATAGGCGACAGGCACGCGCTGGACATTTCCATCGTTGAGCCGCGGCCGCGCTTGCGCCATCCAGGCGCCGCCACGCTTGCCCGGGCGCGCGTGCAGGTCGAGATAGACGCCCGCGAACACCGAGCCATCTTCATCCGCCACGTCATAATAACAGGCGTCGGGATGATAGACGGCGACATCGGGCCGCGCGATCAGACGGATGCCGAACAGCCGGTCGAGCAGGCGCCGCCACCCGGCGATGACGCGCTCGACCGGGAAATGGGCGCGCACCGCCTGCTCGTCCACGGCGTACAGGGCCTGCCGCATCCGCTCGGCGACATAGGCGATGTCCCAGGGTTGAAGATCGGCGATGCCCAGACGCCTGGCGGCATGATCCGCCAGCGCCGCCATCTCGCGCTCGGCGGCAGGCTTCGCGCGGGCGGCGAGATCGCGCAGAAAGGCCAGGACCGCGTCCGCATCGGTGGCCATCTTGGTGGCGAGCGACCATGCGACCGGATCGGCGAAGCCGAGCAGCCGCGCGGCCTCGCGCCGCCGGTCGAGAATCTCGGCGATCCGCCCGGAATTGTCGAACTGACCGGCGTGCGGGCCCTGGTCGGACGCGCGCGTGCCCGATGCGGCGTAGACGCGCTCGCGCAGCCCCCGGTCCTCGGCGAAGGTCAGGATCGCGTTGACGCTGGGCATCTGGAGCGTGACGACCCAGCCGGTCAGCCCCTTCGCCCTGGCCGCCTCGGCGAACATCGCCTTGTCGGCGTCCGAAAGTCCTGCGAGGAGCGCTTCGTCCTCGACCTGCTCGAACCAGGCGTCGGTCGCGTCGAGCACGGCGTTGCCGAACGCCGTCGAAAGCTGTGACAACTCCACCGAGATGGCCGCGAAGCGGGCGCGATCCTCGGGCGCGAGCGCGACGCCGGAAAGCGTGAAGTCGCGGATCATATGCTCGACCGCGGCGCGATCGGCGTTGGGCGAGGCGGCGAAATCCGCTGTCGCGGTCAGCGCGACCAGCACCTCGTACAGCGCCCGGTTCTGCATGACCTGAAGCTGGTTTTCGACCAGCCGCACCTGTCCGGCGGCATAGGCGGCGCGCAGTTCGGGCGTGTCCGCCACGGCTTGCAGATGGGAGACGGCCGACCAGACGCCCGCGATCGCGGTGTCGGCCCGTTCCAGCGGCAGCCACGCGTCCGCGAAATCGGTCGGCCGGGCCGCGACGATCTTGGCCACGACCGCGCGGTGGTCGGCGAGAACCTGGTCGAGCGCGGGCGCGATCTGGTCGGGGCGGATATCGCCAAACCGCGGCAAGGCCAGCGTGTCGAGCAGCGCGTTCATCATGGAATTTCCCATCTTGGGCGAGAGTTCAGACCAGCAGGCGGACATCGGCGTCTTCGGTGGCGATCGCCTGCGCGTTGCGCCCGGCCAGATAGCGCTCGGCCTCCAGCGCGGCCATGCAGCCCGTGCCCGCGGACGTCACCGCCTGACGGAACAGCCTGTCCTGCACGTCGCCGGCCGCGAACACGCCCGGCACGCTGGTGGCGGTCGATCCGGGCGCGACGAGGATATAGCCCTCATCGTCCATTTGCAGTTGCCCCTTGAACAAGGCGGTCGCGGGATCGTGGCCGATCGCGACGAACAGCCCGTGCGCCGCCAGGTGCGACACGGCGCCGTCACGGGGGTCGCGCAGCGCCACGCTGGTCACGCCGCCGCCATCGCCCAGCACCTCGGCGACTTCGGCGTTCCAGACCATCTCGACCTTGGGATTGGCGCGAAGCCGCGCCTGGTTGGTGCTATCGGCGCGCAGCGTGTCGCGGCGGTGGATCAGATAGACCTTCTCGGCGAAATGGGTGAGGTGCAGCGCCTCCTCGACGGCCGTGTTGCCACCGCCGACGACCGCGCAGACCCGACCGCGATAGAAGAATCCGTCGCACGTCGCACAGGCCGACACGCCGCGTCCACGATACTCGGTTTCGCTCTCCAGTCCCAGCCAGCGGGCGGATGCGCCCGTCGCCACGACGATGGTGTCGGCGGTGTAGCGCGCGCCGCCATCGCCGACCGCGAGGAACGGCGCGCGGGTCAGGTCGACCTCAACGATCTGGTCGCTGACGAGGTCGACGCCGGCCTTGCGCACCTGCTCGCCCATCCGCGCCATCAGGTCAGGACCGAGCACGCTCTCCTCGCCCGGCCAGTTCTCGACCTCGGTGGTGATGGTCAGCTGCCCACCCGGCCGCGGCCCCTCGATCAGCGTCGGCGCCAGCGCGGCCCGCGCGGCGTAGACGGCGGCGGTATAACCCGCCGGGCCCGAGCCGATGATCAGCATCTTGCAGTGCCGCACGCGCGGCCCGGTCATTCCCGGCATCCTATGCCCTCATCCTTGCTGTGCGGGAACCGGCGCGGCGGCAAGCGATGCGCGCTCCATCAGCTCGATCGTTTTCCAGCCGAACGACCGATACCGTTCGTTGGACGCCTCCATCCGCTCCAGCCGCAGGCGAAACTGCCGCGCCAGGGCCGGATGGTCGGCGTCCAGGATCGCCAGCACGCGGTCGAGCCCGGAGAATTCGGCCTTGTATCCGTCCTTCTCCGCCTGATCGCGGATATGGAAGACGCGGCTTTCGTCTTGGTCGGTCCAACCGATCCTCGACAGGGCGAGATAGAGTTCGAAGGTTCCCAGCCCGTTCAGCGTGTCACGCAGGACGGTCCGCATGGAGGTCGGCCAGGCCGCCGCCTCGATAACCTGCCCCGCCCGACGATCGAGCGTCGCCTCCTCCAGAGCGTCCGTCGCGGCGACGGCGGCCATCCGGGCGGCTTTCCACGTCTTTCGATCGGGTTCGTCGCCGTCGATCGCACGCCGATGCAAGGCCATGATCGCCAGACGGCCCTGTTCCACATCCGGGCGCTGTTCGGTCAGAGCCGCCAGTTCGGCGTTGGCGAGAAGATCCAGCACCAATTGCGAGACGATCGGCGTCAGAACCGCCCCGACGGGCGTTCGCTCCAGCCAGGCCCACGCAAAGCGCTCGGCCTCGGCCTTCGGCCGGAAGCCATTGACGAACATCGGCAGCGCCTCGGCCAGCGCGATCGGATATCCTAGTCGCTCGGCGAAGCCCGGCGTATCGTCGGCTTCCATGACGGCGCCGATGACATTGGCCTGTCCGTTCTCCCAGGCCGGGAAATAGACGAAGCTGTCCGCCGCGATGTGGCGCCGCAGGCGCTCCATCGCCTGCGCCTTGACCGCCTTGTCGCCGTGGAACGCGACCATCGTCATCATTCCGTTCCCACATGGGCGTCGACAAAGGCGTCGAGCCGGCTGCGCGAGATGGTGCCGAAGGTCCGCCCGGTCTCGGCGCCGTCCTTCACGATCATCAGCAGCGGGATGCCGCGGACCGCGAACCGTTCGGCCAGCTTGGGATTGGCCTCGATATCGACCTTCACGATCTCCATCTCGTCGGCATATTCCTTGGCCATCTCGTCGAGCGTTGGGGCCAGCGCCTTGCACGGCGCGCACCAGGGCGCCCAGAAGTCGACCAGCACGGGCTTGTCGTTCTTCATCACGATCTCGTCGAAATCCTGCTCGGTCGCGTTACGCATGATACTTGTCCTTTCGGGGAAATAGGGGGTCAGCCGGCCTGTCCGCCGACCATCATCCGGTCGACGCGCAGCGTGGGCTGGCCGACGCTGACGTGCAGCGATTGGCCCTGCTTGCCGCACGTCGCCATGCCGCTGTCGAGCGCCAGGTCGTTGCCGATCATCGAGACATGGCGAAGCGCCTCGTGCCCAACGCCGATCAGTGTCGCGCCGCGCACCGGCGCGACCAGTCGACCCTTCTCGACCAGCCAGGCCTCGATCGTGGTGAAGTTGAAACGGCCGGTGACGATATCGACCTGCCCGCCGTCGAATTCGGTCGCGTAGACGCCGCGATCGATCGAGGCGATGATATCGGCCGGATCGGCGGCGCCGTTCGCAAGGAACGTGTTGGTCATGCGCGGCATCGGCAGATGCGCATAGGACTGGCGGCGGCCGTTGCCGGTCGAGCGCGCGTTCATCAGACCCGCATTGAGCCGGTCCTGCATCAGCCCGGTCAGCACGCCGTCTTCAACCAGCACGGTGCGGTCGGGCGCGGCGCCTTCGTCGTCGATGCCCAGCGACCCCAGCCGCCCCGCGATGCCGCCATCGTCGATCACCGTCACGCCGGGCGCGGCGATGCGTTCGCCGACCTTGCCGTCGAAGGCGGACAGATGCTTGCGATGGTGATCGGCCTCCAGACCGTGGCCCACCGCCTCGTGGAACAGTACGCCCGGATAGCCCGGCCCCAGCACGACCGGCATTTCGCCGGCCGGCGCGGGCACGGCGTCTAGATTGTTGACCGCCATGCGCGTCGCGGTCGCGATCATCGTATCGATCGAGGCCGCATCGAACCCATCCAGGCCGGCGCGCCGGCCCAGACCCGCCTGTCCGCGCGCGCGCTGACCGTTGTGCTCGGCGATCACCACCATCGACAGGATGGTCATGGGCCGCACGTCGCCAGCCAGCAAACCGTCGGCATCGGCGACCAGCACCGTCGTGTCGGTCGCGCGGACGTTGGCGTCGACCCGCACGATGCGCGGATCGTGCGCGCGCGCCTGTTCGTCGATCCGTTTCAGGATCGCGATCCAGGCGCCGGCGTCCTCGACCGCGACCGGATCGACCGCGGGATAGAGATCATGTCCCGCGACCCGGCGGTTCAGCGCGACACCTTGCGGATGTCGTCGCGACTCCCCGCGACGCTCCAGCGTCCGCACCGCGCGCACGGTGTCGAGCAGCGCGCCCTCGCGGATGTCGGCGGAGTGGGCGAAGCTCACCTGGCCGGCATGGGCCGCGCGCGCGCCGACGCCCTGGCGCATGACAAAGCCGCCCTGGGTGACGCGCCCGCCCTCCAGCCCCCAACTGCGCATGCTGGTCGTCTCGAAATAGAGGTCGGCGAAATCCGCGCCGCCTCCGGCCAGCTCGCCCAGCGCGCGGGCGATCGCCGCTTCGTCGAGTCCGGCCGGGCCGAGCAACGCCGAGCGTGCGCGGTCGATCGCGAGGGCGCCGCCGTTCATGCCCTGCCTCCCACCAGCATGTCATCGATCAGGATCGAACCGGTGCGGATCGCGCCCAGCCGCTCGACATCCCGGCCGACCGCGCGGACGCCGTTCAGCATCGCGGGCATGGTCCCGGCCAGCGTCACGTCGGTGACGGCATGGACCACCTGTCCGTCCTCGACCCAGAGGCCCCGCACCGCCTGGGTCCAGTTGCCGCTGGCGGGATCGGTCTTGCCGCCCTGAAACTGGGTGACGACCAGCCCGGCGCCCAGCATCCGCAGCATCTCGGCCCACTCGCCGCTTTCGGCCGTGCTGGTCAGCCGCAGATTGTAGTAGCCATCGGCATTGCCGGTCGAGGGCAGGCCCAGCTTGCGCCCCGTGAAGCTCGACAGGAAGAGCCCCTCGACCACGCCGGACCGGAGGATGGCGCGCGGCGATCCGGCGATCCCCTCGCTGTCGAAGCCGCCGCTGGCCAGACCCAGCGGCTCGAACGGGTCTTCGTGAAGATCAAGGTGGGCGGCGGCCACGCCGCGTCCGATCGGATCGGGCAGGAAACTCATACGCCGATGTTGCGCCGCGCCGGTCAGCGCGCCCGCCAGCTCGCCGACCAGAGTGGCGGCGACGCGCGGCTCGAACAGCACCGGGCAGCGACGGCTGTCGACCGAGCGCGCCCCCAGGGCCCCGCGGGCGCGGTCGGCGGCCGCCTTCGCGAGCTGTTCAGCGGACGACAGGGCGTCGGCCCGTCGCTCCTGCGATTGGCAGAAGTCGGAAATGCCGCCACCCTCGTCCTGGGCCAGCATCACCGTCCAGCGGGCGTCGTTGGAGCGCGGCGCGCTGCGGCAGAAGCCGTCGCTGGTCGCCAGCGCCCAGAGGCCTTCGGTCGCCACCGCCACCGACTCGCCCGCGCGCAGGCGGCTGTCGGCGGCGGCGACGCCGATGGCGATGCGGTTCATCGTGTTCGCCGCGTCCAGCAGCGTCGCCGTACCACGGGGACTGTCGGCGTAGAGCAACGGCGCCGGACCGGAAAAGGCGAGCGCATCGGCGGAGGGCATGTCGGCGTCTGGATCGGGCTGGACATGTCCGGCGATCAGCATCGCCTCCTCGACGACCCGCTCCACCGCCGCCCGATCGAACCCGGCGGTTGAGGCCGATCCGCGGCGCCCTTCGTGAAACACGGTCAGGCCCAGGCCCTGACCGCCGCTGCGCTCGGCCGTCTCCACCTCGCCGTCGCGCACCGCGATCCTGGCGACGGCGTCATGATGGACCGAGGCGCGGGCTCGAGCGCCACGCCGGCCCGCCAGCTCCACCGCCAGCTGGGCGGCCTCGCGCAGTTCGGTCTCGGTCTGGGTGAGCAGCCTGGTCACGCCTGAACCTCGATACGGGCGGCGGTGGCGTGGCCGTGATGCAGCTGCAGGCGATCGGTGTGATAGGCGGCCAGCTTCTCATCGTGCACCACGCTGACGATGGTCGCCTCGGGCATGGCGTCGAGCACCGACTGGTAAAAATGCGCGGCGTTGTCCGCGTCGAGCGCGCTCGTCGCCTCGTCCAGCACCAGCAAGGTCGGACGCTGAAGCAGGATGCGGGCGAGCGCCACGCGCTGCTGCTCGCCAGGCGACAATTCGTCCTGCCACATGCGCGACTCGTGCATGGCCTCGATATGGGCCTCGAGCCGGACCCGCTCCAGCAGCCGCGCGATGGCCGCATCATCGTGATCCTCGGTCCGGTCGGGGAAGCAGATGGCGTTCTTGAGCGTGCCGAGCGGCAGGTAGAGCCGCTGCGGCACCAGCATCGCCGTACCGCGCCGGGTCATCGCGACCTGGCCCGATCCATCCGGCCACAGTCCGGCGATGGCGCGCAGCAGGGTGGTCTTGCCCGTGCCCGAAGGCCCTTCGATCACCCAGCGCTCGCCATCGCGGATGGTCCAGTCGGCGACCGACAGCAAAGGCTCGCCATTCGGGCGACGCAGCATCAGATCCGTCGCGCTGATCGCCACGCCCTCGGGCGCGCCGCCGGGCGTAAAGCCGATGCCACGCGGCCGCTCATAATCGATCGCATCGTCCAGCGCCTTCAGACGATTGATGTTGGCGATCTGGCGGGCGATGCTCGGATAGGCGGTAACGATATAGGACAGACTGCCCGCGAACTGCGCAAAGGCGTCGCGCGCCGCCTGGACCTGACCGAAGCTGATCGCGCCCGCGAAGTATTTCGGCACGGCCAGAAACAGCGGGACGATGCCCATGACCTGCTGATAGACGCCCTGCCCTACCTGCAAACCCGCATTGGCCAGCATCATGCGGTACCAATTGCGCCGGATGTTGTCGAAGGCGATGCGAAGTCCGCTCTGTTCGATCCCCTGCGCGCCGGAAAAAGCGATCTGTTCGCTGTTGCGCCGAACATGCAGCAGGTCGCTACGGAAGTCGGCTTCGAAATGCTGCTCAAGCATCCGGCGCCGGACGAACGGCTTGCCGATCCAGGTGATGAACACCGTGCCAAACAGGACATAGACGATCGCGAACCAGACGAGGTCGCCGCCGGGCAGAGGGATGCGATGGCCGAAAAGGGGAATGCTGATCGGCGAGGATGTCTGCAGCAATATGGCGGCGAAGACGATCGCGCGCACCAGACTGAAGACGAGCGCGATCACGATGGCGAGCGGCGATGTCCCGTACACCAAGCCCATCGCCGTGAATTCCTTCACGTCTTCGGCGATGCGCTGGTCGGGATTGTCGATCATCCGCAACCGCTCGATCTCATAGAAGCGATCGCGGGCGAACCAGCGGCCCAGATACCATTCGGTCAGCCATTGGCGCCACCGCATCGACAGCGTCCAGCCGACGAGATTGTGCGCGAAGGCCGTCCCGATCTGGAGAACGATGATCATCGAGAAGGCGAAGACCAGCGACAGGAACAACCCGCCCTGCCGCTGTTCGATCGCATCGTAGAAATGGCGCTGCCACTGATTGGACAGCAGAAAGGCGTAGGTGGTGCCGATCTCGATCGCGCAATAGCAGGCGACCAGGAACCACGCCCATTTCCAGTCGTCCGACACGAAATAGCGCGTGCTTAAACGCCAAGCATAGGCCCAGCGTTCGCGCCCCGGCTGGGAGAACCGAAGACCCGCCTCGCGGCGGGTCTCCTCTACATTGACAGGTGGCGGCGTCATCGGTCTGCGATACCCGATCAAAACAGGCGCTTGGAAATGCTGAGGCGCACGCTGCGCGGCTCTCCGACCGGCACGTAAGAGAAGATCGAGGTCGACCCGTAGTTTCGGCGATCGAGGATATTGCGGACACCGATATTGATGTCGAAGCCCCTCACACTCAGGAAGGCATTCGCATCGATCTGCCGCGACGACGGTACGACATACTGGCCCAGCAGGTTGGCGAACGAGCTCGACCGCCCGTACAGGCCGGCCGATACGCCGCCGCTGACACCCTCCGAAATCTTCGTGCGATAGGTCGAATAGACGCTGTACGTGTCACGCGGCTGGTTCGCCACGACGGTCTGAAGGGCATTCGTGGTCAGCAGCGCATATTTGGTGCGCGTCAGCGACGCCAGCACCGTCCATCCCGGCGACAACTGCCCGGCGATGTTCAGATCGACGCCCCGCCCGCGCTGCCCCGGTCCGGGGAAGAGGTTGGTCGGATCCGTTGGGTCACGAACGATGATATTGTCCTGCTGGATATCGAAATAGGACGCATTGATCGTCGCGCGCTTTTGGAGGAGGTCGAGCTTGACGCCCACTTCCTTGTTGTTGGTGATGATGTTCGGCAGGATGGAGCCATCCTTGGCGACCGTGAACGTGGCCTGCTCGCCTCGCGCATAGTTGGCGAAGATCGAAAGGTTGTCCGTGGCGTCGAAGATGACGCCGCCGCTCGGTGATACGCCACTCTTGCGTTGCACCAATAATGGCGACGGGCCCGCGAAAAACGTCTGCGATGTGCTTTCGAACCAGTTCTTGCGAACGCCGCCCAGGACCTTGATCTTCCAGAACTCGATCAGAGCCTGGCCATAGACCCCCTCTTGCTTGCCGCCGTTGCGGATCTGCACATCGCCAAACGCTGACCACGGTATGTCGACCAAGGGTGTATTGGCGTCGAGCGACGGGTTCGTGGCCCGGTTGTAGACCAGCCCGCTCTGCTGCGCGCTGTCGCCGTCGCTGTAATTGTAGCCAAAGTTGAAGCTGGCCTTCACGCCGTCGCCGATCCGCGTCTTGATCCGCAGGAAGCTGTCGATGGCGCTGGATGAGCCGTCCTGCCGCGACCCTTGGGTATCGGCCACCAGAGCGCCTGCACGGCTGTAGCCGACGTTGGCGGCCCGGAGCTTCAGCAGGGTCTGGTCGTGCGTACCGCGTACGACGAGGTCGATACCCGGCACGATCTGTCGCGTCGCATCGAAGTAGACACGCGTGGTGTTGATGTGAATACCCTGGTTGGGCGCATAGATGGGCCGCGAGGGGTCGCGATCGATGATCCGCCGGGTCTTGTTGTCGAACAGCGTGAAGGCGCCGATGCCGCTGGAGCCTTCGTTGATGCTGGCGCCGATCACGACATCGGTCAGGCGATCCTTGTACCGCACGGTCGGCGCGAACAGCCAGTTCTTGTCACCCGTATAGCCGCCGTAATTGTGGTCCATCGTCTGCGCGCTGGCGATGACGCGCGCCGACAGCTTTTTGTTGGCGATGATCGCACCGTTGGCGTCGATCACGCCGCGCACCAGCCCGAACGAGCCGGTATCGAAGCCGACGGCCAGCCGCCGCTCGGCGCTCGGCTTCTTCGTCACCACGTTGACGTTACCGCCCAGATTGCCGAACCCGGCCAGCAGCGCGTCGGGGCCCTTCAGGACTTCGACCCGCTCGATGTTGGCGACCGGCTGATCGGCCCCCGCATTGACGCCATATTGCGACGTCGTCGTCAGGCCGTTGACCAGACCGCCCGCCGAGAAGCCGCGGAGCGTATAGCTGGCGCCGCTATTGGGGGTGTTGACCAGCGCCGACACACCGCCCGCGTTGCGCAGGATGTCGGTGATGTTGAGCGCCTGCTGTTCCTCGATCGTCTTGGCGGTGATGACCTGCGTATTGCGCGGCTGGTTGCGCAGGCCCAGGCCGTTGCGATCGGAGGTGCTCGACTGGCGGACCAGCGCGCTGGTTTCGGCCTCGTCGCGACGGGCGATCACGACAATCTCGTTGAGGATGACCGGATCGATGACGACGACCAGACCCGCCTTCGCGCCCGAAAGGACGGCCAGACTGCTGCCCTTGATCGCCGCTTCAGCCGCCCGCCGGGCGTTCGTGGCCCCGTGCACCGGCCGGGAGGTCAGTCCCCGGACGGCGTCAGGGTCGTAATTGATCGTCTCGCCCGTCCGCGCGGCGATCGCCTGAAGCGCCTCGGCCATCGGCATGGCGGGCAGGTCGATGGCCGTGGCCTGTGCGCTCTGCGCCGAAGCGGACGACGGTGTGACGACGCTCACCAGCGCCAGAACGCCGAGGCTTGCGGCGCTTAACAGACATCGGGTCTTGGCAGTCATATGCATCACGCAGTTCCCCCTTTGAGGGCCGCACGCCATCCCCGCACGGGCGCGACTGCCCGTCCGCTAAGCCGCAGACCCTATGACAAAACGAACTCGCCTCACGGCGCGAAACAGTCGCTTCCAGATCGGCTACGACTGCGGCCCCCTCCTGCTCGACGGCGCCCCCCAGTCTTGGAAGCCAAGCCCTGGCGGGACTTTTCCGTCGAAAGAAACGCTATGTGTCCGTTCCATGACTGGCAAATTCGAAGTGTTCATGCCCCCATAAGCCGCATGGATGGCCTACGGTGATGTCCCGGGTGGATTGCAAGCCCGCGCGAAGATTGAACTGCCAATCGACCAACGGGTCAGCGGACGCCAGAAGCAACTACAGTCTACATATGGAAGATTGCTGGAAGCAGCGGTCCGGCAAAGTCGGTAAGGGGCAGGCACAGGATGAACGCCAAGCAACCCGAGGCAGAAGTGCGGACACCGCCTCCCGACGTCTTACCGCTGCGCAAACTGAATTTGAACCTTCTCTACCCCCTGGATGCGATCCTGCGTGCGCGGTCCCTGACCGAGGCGGGACGAGAGGTCCGGCTCAGTCAGCCGGCCATGAGCCATGCCCTGCGACGCCTGCGCGAGCACTTCGCCGATGATCTTGTGATCCACCTGGGCGCCGAGCAGCAGCTCACGCCCCTTGGTCTGGCGTTGCGTCCCGAAGTGCAGCGGGTGATGCGCGAAGTGGAGGGCGCCTTCAACTTCTCGCTCGCCTTCGATCCCATGACCACCACCGGCGCCATCCATGTCGCCACGTCCGAGGCGATAGAGCAGATGCTGCTTGGGGAGGTGCTGCGCAATCTGTCCACGACCGCCCCCGGTTTGACCGTGAGCATTTTACCGCTCGATATCGCACGACCGCGGCGCGCGCTGGATGATGGGGCCGATTTGCTGCTGCTTCCCGGACAGTGCGCGCTCGACGGTCTGGAGACATTGCCGATCCTGAACGACCAAGCCTCCTGCATGATCTGGACCGACCACCCAACGCTGCGGGACTGCCATGACCTGAACGAAGATCAGTATCGCGCCGCGCGGCACATCGTGGCGCGCGGCGAATTGACGGAAAGCTTTCCGCTCGACGCGGCTGGCGCCGAGATGCTGCGCGCGCGCCGGATCTGCATTCAGACCAGCTCGCAGGCCACGTTGCCCGCTATCGTCATCGGCAGCGATCTGGTGGCGACCGGCAGCATGTGGCTGTTTCAACACTATGCATCGATGATGCCGCTGAAGGTCGTCACCGCGCCTTTTACCAGGCGTCGAACCCCAGTTGTCGCGCAATGGCCAAAACATCGTCGAGATCCCATGCTGGCATGGTTCGTCGACCAGATCAGGGAAAGGCGCCGACAATATCCCCGCGGTCTTGAGTGACGACACGTCTTTCCATGCGGGAATGACCAATCAAAATTAGAGATGTCGCAACGATCGGCGGAACGCCGCAGACGGGTCGCCCGCTGTCTGGCTGCCGATGTTCCCGTTATTCGTCTGCCCTACGCATCCGGTGAGGACCTCGGCGGCTAGCTCCGGTCAGCGGACGTCATCGAATTCCGGGCGGGGTGGAAGTCAGACCTTGCGAGCCAAGGGGACGGCCCGCAAACCAGATTTCGCGCTCCACCAAAACTCCCTGTCGTCCCGTCTTGACGCCAGTAGCAACGAAATCGGCCATGTAACGACGCCCACGAACGCAGATAATCCAAGAACGAACCAATTGGGGCGACCAAGGCCGTTGGCCTCTACGCGATATCCCAAAATATACTGGCCGGGTGTTTGATTCCCGCGCGCGACAGGGACAAGAAAATAAGCAAAGAGACCGATAAACCCAGAAATAACTAATGCTACCGCCACCAAGTGATCAAATGGGCTGGGCGCGATGCTTTCAATAGCCCACATGAATGGACCTGAGACGAGCGCTGCATAACCCAGCATCGGGAGCGCTGTCAGCGGGCCTACGATTGCGGACGCGGTAAACAGATCGATCAGAAATGCGCCGATCCTTGTGCGCAGCTTCACCCGACCATCTAAGGGCTCAAATGATTTCCGCTTAAAGGATACGATCAAGATCAGCATCGCCATCCCAATTAGAACGGCGACCGGCGATGTCTTCGCATGAATAACGCAAGCACCGTTGACGCATTGATCCGTCATGACGTTTCCTTGCGAGAACAACATCGAGATCAACAGCAGCGCGGCAATGATCAGAAATAGCGTGCGTCGTTGCATTTTTCTCAACCCAAGCGACTGATCGAGGGCAGGAAAGCCTCTGCGACAGTAAAAAGCTTCTGCGAGCTTCGCCGCACGTTGTCAATCGAAGCGGGAGTAGGAGCGACCATAGGAGGGCAGCGCACGGCCAATGGTCTCTTATGGGTCGGGTGCCGAATGAGGTCCACGCTCGGAAGCAGACCCACTGATCGGCGTCCGAAAGAGCATTCAGCGCGCTCCATCCCCGGCGTTCGCGATCTCGGATCCAACGAAATCAGATACTTGTCGATTTTACACGCCGTTGAATGATCGGCGTTCAGCACGGCTCCATAATGCTTGCACCTCGTCGCGAGGAAAGGGCGCATGGCCAGCGACCGTTGCGGCGACGGGGTGTGATCGAGCGGGGTCAGGTCCGAGGGGGATACTCGGACGGTCCGGGGATGGGCTTGCTGGGCTCACCCGCCCGCCGTCGGCGTGGTTGGAGGCAAAGGGGCGTGTCAGGCTGTAAGCCCGTCCTCTTCGACCGCTGGGGTCATCCGGAAACGGAAGAGCCCGGGTCCCGGTAAGGCCTGAACAGGGCCACCCGACGGGACGCTGGCGAATAACGGTCGCGCGGAGCGTCTGGCTTCGTCGAAACGGTATTCTTCCCCTCATGCTCCGGACGCTGTCCGGCGCTCCGCGTCCCTTTCCACGAACTTCAGCGGCTGGCCGTGTGAAGGGGCGCCGCGCGACTGGACTCAGCACAGGCCCCACCTGACCGTGCCGCGCGCGGTCTGTCCGCCCCCAAGCGGGGCGGAGAGGAAAGGACGACCTATGCGTGTGGCCGCCCTTAGACCGGCAGCGGCCTCGGTTTGCGGTCGTCGCCGATGGCCACGAACGTGAAGACGCCCTCGGTCACCTTGTGGGCCTGCTCGCCGTCGCGGCGGCGGCGCCAGGCCTCGACCTGGACCCTCAGCGAGGTGCGGCCCGTGTGGATCAGGCGCGCGAACAGGCTGACCTCGTCGCCGACGAACACCGGGCTGATGAAGGTCATGCCGTCGATGGCGATGGTGGCGCAGCGGCCGGCGGCGCGGTGGAAGGCCACCGAGGCGGCCGCCAGGTCCATCTGCGACAGCAGCCAGCCGCCGAAGATATCGCCTTCGGGATTGGTGTCGGAGGGCATGGCGATGGCGCGCAGCACCGGCGCCTCGTGCGGCCACTCCAGCGCTTCCCAGGCCTTGGCCAGGGTCTCGGCGCGGTTCGATTGGGAGACGTCGTCGGCCATGGGACGGGCGCCAGGCCTAGTGCCCGCCGGCGCCTTCATAGACGCCCGGGGCCAGGATCTCGTCCTCGTCGCCCACGGCGGTCGAGGCCACGAAGCGGCGGTCGCAATAGGGGCAGTCGACGAACCCGGCCGCGCCCATCTCCAGCCACACGCGCGGATGGCCCAGGGCCCCGCCGACGCCGTCGCAGGCGATGCGGTGCGAGCGGACCGAGATCGTCTCCGGCGCGGGACCGACCTGGGCCAGGGTGTCCATGGCGGTCGGAACCGTCGCCGGCTCGGTCGTCGCCGATCCGGGCAGGGCGTCGAGGGCGGAGGTGGACGGGGTCTTGGCCATATTGGGAAATCCCTGATTTCGAGCGCGACAGACGAAAGTGGCCGCCGGTTTCGGCGTCCGTCGCGCGCCAAACGATAGACAGGAGCCTTTCTCGCGAGAAAGGCTCCGGACGCGGCCTTGGCGCGGCGGCGAACGAGGCATACCTATGCGACGCTCAAAGGCGCCGTCAATCGACGCGCGCCTTAAACGACGTTTCCCGGCCTCCGCGCCACCCGATCCGCCCATCTTCTATCTGGACGCTCCATGGACCTGCCCGCCTACGCCATCGAAGCCGAAGGCCTCTACAAGACCTATGCCGGCACCAAGACCTCGCCGGAAAAGCGGGCGCTGAATGGCATCGACCTGAAGATCCCGCGCGGTTCGATCTTCGGCCTGCTGGGTCCCAACGGCGCGGGCAAGTCGACCTTCATCAACATCCTGGCCGGCCTGGTGCGCAAGAGCTCGGGCACGGTGAGGATCTGGGGCCGCGACATCGACCAGCGGCCGCGCGACGCCCGCGCCGCGATCGGCGTGGTGCCCCAGGAGCTGGCCGCTGACGTCTTCTTCACCCCGCGCGAGTCGATGGAGGTGCAGGCCGGCTTCTATGGCGTGCCGAAGAACGAGCGCCGCACCGACGAGCTGCTCAACGCCCTGGGCCTGGGCGACAAGGCCAATGCCTATGTCCGCCAGCTATCGGGCGGCATGAAACGGCGACTGATGGTGGCGAAAGCCATGGTCCACCAGCCGCCGGTGCTGATCCTCGACGAACCGACCGCCGGCGTCGACGTCGAGCTGCGCCGCCAGCTCTGGCGCTATGTTAAGGGCCTCAACGAGCTGGGCGTCACCATCGTGCTGACCACCCACTACCTGGAAGAGGCCCAGGAGCTGTGCGACGAGATCGCCATCATCAACCGCGGCGAGGTGGTGGCCTGCGAGCCGACCGCGACCCTGCTCAGCCGCATGGACAGCCGCAATGTCGTGGTGACGCCGGAGGAGCCGGTGCTGACCGCCCCGGCCCTGGCGGGCTTCGACACCAAGCTGCGGGCCAACGGCGCCTTCCAGGTCAGCTATCGCACGGGCCAGTCCAGCGTCGAGCAGGTGCTGGCGGCGGTGCGCGCGAGTGGCCTGAAGATCAAGGACATCGCCACCGAGGACCCGGATCTGGAAGACGTCTTCCTGGCCCTGACCTACAACGACCCGAACGCCGCCGATCCGACCAAGGACTAAGCGCATGACCAGCAAGCCCGACGCGCTACGGCGCCTGATCGACCTCCCCGGCGTCAAGGACCTGGAGTACCGGGCCTTGCTCAAGCGCGACTTCGCCGAACCCGAGGCCCGGGCCGAGTTCCCGGAGATCGACGCGTGCGTGCTCGCCCTGTTCGGCCTGACCGCCGACGCGGCCGAGACGGTGGAGCGACCGCCGGGCTGGGACGATGTCGAAAACCAGCCGCCGGCCGCGCAGGTCGCCGCGTTCGAGGCCGAGGGCTGGGACGTCACCGACGACAAGCGCCGACCGTTGCGCGTCCTGGGTCACTTCTCCGCGCCGCTGTGGCTGGCGGTGCGCGGCGTGGCCGGAACCCTGCCCTTCCAGCCGGAAAGCACCGAGCCGGAAGCCTGGATGTCCAAGCTGGAGGCCGAGGCCAAGCGGTTTCGCAAGCGCTAGGGACTTTGGGCGGTATCGATAAGCCCACGCCAAGCTAAGGCTTGCGTTCCAGATCTCGCCGGCCAAACTCCCCCGACCGATTTGGGCGCGCGTCGGGGGCGCATCGCATGACTTTTCTTGAACGGCGGTTCGGGCTTGCGGCCCAGGGCACGAGCCTGCGCACCGAGGTGCTGGCCGGCTTCACCACCTTCCTGACCATGGCCTATATCGTGATCGTCAACCCGGCGATCCTGGGCCAGGCCGGCATGCCGATCGCCGCTGTCGCCGCCGCCACCTGCCTGGCCGCCGGCTTCGGTTCGATCCTGATGGGCCTGATCGCCAACTATCCGATCGCCCTGGCCCCCGGCATGGGCCTCAACGCCTATTTCACCTTCACCGTCGTCAAGGGCATGGGTCTGCCGTGGGAGACCGCCCTGGGCTGCGTCTTTCTGTCGGGCGTGGCCTTCCTGGTGCTGACCGTGGCGGGCATCCGCCAGCTGATCGTCGGCGCCATTCCGCGCCCCCTGTTCTCGGCCGTCGCGGCGGGCGTGGGCCTGTTCATCGCCTTCATCGGCCTGAAGGAAGCCGGCATCATCGTCGCCAATCCGGCCACCACGGTGGCCCTGGGCGACCTGACCCAGCCGACGGCGGTCCTGGCCATACTGGGCCTCGCCATCATGGGCGGGCTGATGGTCTGGCGGGTGAAGGGCGCGATCCTGATCGGCATCCTCGTCGCCGCCGCGGCCGGATGGGCCCTGGGCCTGGCCAAGGTCGTTCCCGGCGAGTACGGCCTGGCCGCCCTGACCGCCACCGCCTTCAAGCTGGACATCCCGGCCGCCCTTCACCTGAACGGCGGAGCCGGCATGGCCATCGCCGAGGTGATCTTCGTCTTCCTGTTCGTCGACCTGTTCGACAATGTCGGCACCCTGGTCGCGGTGACCAAGAAGGCCGGCCTGGTGCAACCGGATGGCACGATCCCGCGCCTGAACCGCATCCTCACCGCCGACAGCATCGCCACGATCGGCGGCTCGCTGGCCGGCACCTCGACCGTCGTCAGCTATATCGAGAGCGCCTCGGGCGTGGCCGCGGGCGGCCGTACGGGCCTGACGGCGATCGTGGTCGGCCTCCTGTTCCTGCTGACCCTGTTCTTCGCGCCCTGGGTCCAGGCGATCCCGGCCGCCGCCACGGCCCCGGCCCTGATCATCGTCGGCTCGATGATGGTGGGCGCCCTGGCCGATATCGACTGGGACGATCCGGGCGTGGCCATCCCCGCCTTCCTGACGGTGATCGCCATCCCGCTGACCTTCTCGATCGCCAACGGCCTGGCGTTCGGCATCACCGCCTTCGCCGTCCTGAAGCTGGTGCGCGGCCAGGCCAAGCCCGGCGATTGGCTGCTGTTCGTCCTGGCGGCGCTGTTCGTGGCGCGATTCATCTACATGGGAGCCGCGTGATCGCGTTGCGCCCGCGCCGCCTTTCGGCTAAGACCCGCTTCCCGCAAGGATGCACCCGTAGCTCAGCTGGATAGAGCGTTGCCCTCCGAAGGCAAAGGTCACACGTTCGAATCGTGTCGGGTGCGCCAAAAACCTCCGCGAAAACAAAAGCCTATTTACCCCCATTTCGCTGACTGGCGCGTTGGAAGACGTCCGGCGCGCGATCTTCAACAAACCGTATCATCCGGTGGCGCACCGAGCCCGCCGACGGAATCGTATCGCCCGGCGAATGTGATCCATATCCTCGGTGCGCGACCGATCTAGCCGTCCAGGCTAGTTCCCCCGCGACAGGCGAGCGCTCGCCGGTTTCAGGAGCCCGTGCATTCCCATCCAGCGGGCGAAGGCGTCGAACCAGCCGGTGCTGGTGGTTGTCTTCTGATACATGCCAAAGCCGTGGCCGCCCTGTTCGTAAAGGTGGAACTCGACCGGCCGCTTAGCCGTCCGCCAGCTCTCGATCAGGCCAAAGCCGCCGTTCGCGAAGAAAGGGTCATCAGCCGCCAGCGCGACGAACAGCGGCGGCGCGTCAGCCGGAACGGTGACGGGCGCCAGCGAGCCATAGATCGTCCCGATGAACGCGGGCTTGGCGTCCTGCCCCGCGAGCGTGGTGGCCATGGTCAACATGGCGCCCGCCGAGAACCCGACCATCCCGATCCGGTCGGGATCGACATGCCATTCGGCCGCGCGCTTGCGGACCAGCGCGAAGGCGGCGCGGGAGTCGGCGATCTGCGGGGCCAGACCCGCGATGGCCTGTTCGGGATTTGGCCGCGGGTTTCGCGCCGTATTGGCGAACATCTCGGTCATGGACCGCTCGAAGCCGGGCATGTCGGCGGGCGTCTGGTTCAGGCGATACTTGAGCACGAAGGCGGCCACGCCCTTGTCGGCCAGGGCCTGGGCGACCTGCCAGCCTTCATTTTCCATGGACAGGGTGCGAAAACCCCCGCCCGGCGCGACGATGACCGCCGCGCCCGTGGCCTTGGCCGGATCGGGCAGGAACGGGGTCAAGGTCGCGACGGTGACGTTGCGCGCGAACACGCTGCCATACTGACTGTGCCAGGATTCGGCGGCGGTGGCGCCCGGCAGCGCGCCGGTTCCCAGCTCGATCGCCTTCGGCTGCGCCGGGGTCGCGATCGGCGTCATCTTGTCGGCCTGAGCCTGGACGGGCGCGGCGACGGCGCACGTCACGGCCATGGCGCCCGCGGCAAGTCCCACGCGCACCGCCCTCACCCACGCCGACCAGCGATCTTTGTTGATCCGCTCCATGGCGCAACCTCCCATTTTTGACTTTGTGACCGGTATCATTCCGGTTTTTTACTCCTACAAATAAGCTGGGCGTTTGTCACGTCCTGATGGGCGACCAAGTTTGGCTGGCGCCACGCGTTGAGAGATAAAGTTGAGAGATAAAAAAGCCGCCCGAGCCTGGCGATGTGACCGGGCTCGGGCGGGCCGCCCAGGAGGGGGAAAGCGGGCAGTCGAAAGCTCGCGGCCAAAGGACGAAAGCGGCGGAGCCTCGAAACCAAGTCCAAGGCCGCGCCACGCCCCCGATCTGTAAGACAGATTGCGGAATGGTTGCGTTAACGTAATCGTATTTACTTGAACCTGTCCAACCAATAACAGTGGCGATACCGATAATCGTGACGCCACTGGCAGGTCCGCCCGCCCCATAGCGCTGATTTTGCGTCGAGCCGACAATCGACTAGGTAGGGTTTCAATGACGGTGGCGGGGTAGACGATTGGCCAGAAATACTGAGGGCGCCCGCGGCCCAACAATTGTCGATGTCGCGGCCGCGGCCGGTGTTTCCCCCATGACCGTGTCGCGCGTGATCAATGCCCGCCCGGGCGTGGGCCCCGACACACGCCTTGTCGTCACCGAAGCGATCCACCGCCTGGGCTACACGCCGAACGTCGCCGCGCGCAGCCTCGTGACGTCGGCGGAGCTGCGGATCGGCGTCGTCTATTCCAATCCCAGCGCCGCCTTCATGAGCGAGTTCCTGACCGGGGTCTACGAAGAGGCGTCCACGCGCGGAGCCCGCCTGATCCTGCTCAAGGGCGGCGAAGGCGGGCGTCCGCCCCAGGACGCCGAATTGAAGACCCTGATCGCCGCCGGCGTGCGCGGCGTGATCCTGGCCCCTCCCCTGGGAGAATCCCCCACGGTCCTGCAGGTGCTGCGTAAGGCGCGACTGCCCCTGGCGGCGGTCGGCGCCTATGGCGTGACGGGCGCCATCTGCGTACGGATCGACGATCGGCGGGCCGCCTACGAAATGACGCGAGATCTGATCGCCGAGGGGCATCGCCGCCTGGGCTTCATCCTCGGCAATCCCGACCAGGCGGCGAGCGCCGAGCGGTTGGCGGGGTTCTACGCCGCGGTTCGGGAGGCCGACGACGTGCAGACGATGATCGCCCAGGGCGATTTCAGCTTCACCTCGGGCCTCGCGGCGGCCGAGCTCCTGCTCGATGCGTCACCCGCGCCGACGGCGATCTTCGCCAGCAACGACGACATGGCCGCGGCCGTGGTGTCGGTCGCGCACCGTCGACACCTCGACGTGCCCGGCGAACTCACGGTCGCGGGGTTCGATGACACCGCCGCGGCGGTCACCCTGTGGCCGCCGCTCACCACGGTGCGTCAGCCGGTTCGCGAGCTGGCCGCCGAGGCGCTCGGCCTGCTGGCGGCGCAGATCTCCGGGGCCGAGGCCCATCTGAGCGATCACCGCGACCGGGTGCTCGATCACCAACTCGTTCGCCGGCTGTCGACCTCGCCGCCCCTGAGCTAATCGTCACCCCGACCTTCGTAGCGGAAGAAGGCGAAGTCGGCGGGCGTCGCGACCTCGTCACGGCGGAACAGGTCCGAGGCCATGGTGATCACCGTCACCGACAGGGTCTGATGGGCGAAGCCGCCGACGCATAGCAGCGCCAGGGCGACGTACGGATTGGCAGCCAGGCGAACAGGGCGATCTGCTTCAGATCAAAGCCGCGCACGCGCATCAGGTAGAGCGGCATCCAGAACGACAGCATCCCCCATACTGGATCGGCGAGCATTCTGGGCAGGGCGATGCCCCACAGGTCGCGGGAGCGGCTGGAACATCACGCCCAATTGGAAGGCGCTGGTGATCCACGAATATTGCTCGCTGGAGATCGACTGCTCGCTGAGCACCATCGGCGCGGCGACGCCCAGCACCGATCGCGACAGGTAGTTGAGCACCATCGCCAGGACGAACAGGCCCAGAATGGTCCATCGGATGTAGGCGAAGCGCGGACGTCGAAGCGCTCGACCGTCGTTCTGACCTGCTGACACGCCCCCTCCCCCGGTAACGTTATCATCCCCGATCGGCGAGAACGCCGACCCGCCTTCGTCGAGGTTTGGCGCGGTTTCACTCGCCAATCCACAACCGACTAGCGAACCAGAACGATCGTTTCAACGATAATATGTCGGAGTATTGACACCGAGCCGGCGACCATACCAAGATCACTGATAACGTTACCATCGCGATTGGCCATGGCGACGATCAAGCACGCGGAGCCGGTGAGCCTGCGGATAGGGAGGGATGAGAATGAACGCCAATGGCATGACGTCCTCGGAGGGCGGCGGCGCGCATAGCCGCGCCCAGATCGAGGCTCGGAACAACACCACACGGATTCGGAACCGGATTCTGCGGTCGGCCAGCGCCGGCGCGATGACCGCGGCCCTGTTCGCGGCCGCGCCCGCCCTGGCCCAAACGGCCCCTGCTTCGACGCCGGCCAACGACTCGGCCACGGTCACCGAGGTGGTCGTCACCGGCACGCGCATCCAGACCACCGGCTTCACCGCGCCGACGCCGACCTCGGTGATCGGCGAAGCCCAGATCCAGAGCAACGCCCAGCCGAACATCTTCGCCACCATCGTCCAACTGCCGTCGCTACAGGGCTCGAGCGGTTCGGCGACGAACACCTTCAGCACATCCAGCGGCCAGCAGGGCCTGAGCTCGTTCTCGCTGCGCGGCCTGGGCACGATCCGCACCCTCACCCTGCTGGACGGCCAGCGCGTGGTTGGGGCCTATTATACGGGCGTCACCGACGTCAGCCTGTTCCCGCAACTGTTGATCCAGCGCGTCGACGTCGTGAACGGCGGCGCCTCGGCCTCCTACGGTTCGGATGCGGTGGGCGGCGTCGTCAACTTCATCACCGACACCCGCTTCGAGGGCCTTAAAGGCAACGTCCAGGCCGGCGTCTCGAAGTACAACGACAACGAACAGGGCCTGGTGCAACTGGCCGGCGGCCGCAGTTTCGCGGGCGATCGCGTGCACGTCGTCGGCAGCGTGGAGTGGGCCAAGGAAAACGGCGTCGGCCCGGGCGATTTCGGCCTGGATCTGGCCGGTGATCGCCACTGGTTCACCCAGACGACGATGATCAACCGCAATGTCACCGACGACGGCTCGCCGCAGTACCTGATGCGCGACAACGCCCAGCCGTACGCCTACACCAAGTACGGCCTGATCACCGCTGGTCCGCTGCAGGGCATCGCCTTCGACCAGAGCGGCAACCCGTTCCAGTTCCAGTACGGATCGAACGGCGTGCCCTCCAAGACCGCCGGGGGCGCCGTCAACGGCTGTCTTCCGGGGTTCTGCGTTGGCGGCGACCTGTCGGGCAACGTCGACAGCGGTCGCACGCTGCAGTCGAAGATCGAGCGCAAGGTGGCCTATGGGCGCATCGGCTACGACTTCGCCGAGAACAACGAAGCCTACGTCTCGTTCAATCTGGGCCAGGTGAAGACCAGCAACCAGCCCGTCAACGGCATGAACAAGACCGGCCTGACGCTGCAGTGCTCGAACCCGTACGTGCCGGCCTCTGTCCAAGCCGCCTGCGCGACGGCGGGCGTCACCAGCTTCCAGTACGGCACCAGCAACGCCGTGCTGCCCAACACCGAGGTTCACACTGATCGTCGTCAGTATCGCGTTGTCGCCGGCCTGAAGGGCAAGTTCGCGGCGGTAGGCTCCGACTGGACCTATGACGCCTACTACCAGCACGGCGTCAACAAGACCGTCGTCGACGTCGACCACATCCTGCTGACGCCGCGCTTCAACCAGGCGATCCAGGCCATCACGCTGAACGGCGCGATCGTCTGCGCCGATCCGATCGCGCGCGCCAATGGCTGTCAGCCGCTGAACATCTTTGGCGGCAGGCCGCCCTCGGCCTCGGCCCTGGAATATGTCCAGCCCGCCGCCGGTCCCTTCCAACGCCTGCGCATGAAACAGGACGTGGCCAGCCTGAACTTCTCGGGCGCGCCGATCGACTTGTGGGCCGGTCCGCTGTCGGTGGCCTTCGGCGCCGAATACCGCCGGGAGTACTACACCGTTCGCGCGGACCCGTACGGCGCCGGCGTCGCCGATCGCAGCCCTAACGATGGCTCCTATCCGGCCGATCCCATCCTGGCGTCCGTCGGCAACAACTGGCACGCGGGCAACTACAAGAACGGCGACGGCGTCTACAACGTCAAGGAAGCCTTCCTGGAAGTCGACCTGCCGCTGTTCGACAACGACACCGTCGGCCGCGCCAACTTCAACGCCGCGGCGCGGGTCACCGACTACAGCACCTCGGGCACGATCTGGACCTGGAAGGCGGGCGGCGCCTGGGACACGCCGATCGAGGGCCTGCGCTTCCGCGGCGTGACCTCGCGCGACGTGCGCGCGCCCAACCTGTCGGAACTGTTCGCGGCGCCCGTCACGACGACGCTGCCGAATTTCTTCGATCCGGTGAACAACCGAAACGTGGTCGCGATCCAGAACGCCGTCGGCAACCCGAACCTGACGCCGGAAATCGCGCGCAACTCCCAGATCGGCGTGGTCCTGGCCAATCCGTCCTGGCTGCCCGGCTTCAGCGCGTCGTTCGACTACTACAAGATCAAGGTCGACGATGTCGTCTCCAGCCTGGGCGCGGCCCAGATCGTCGACTACTGCTATCGCAACATCCTGCCGCAGACCTGCGGGACCTATAACCTCAACAACACCAGCGGCCCGAACTATATCAACGTCCAGTCCTTCAACCTGGCGTCGATCAAGACCAGCGGCTTCGACATCGAGGCCAGCTACCGCTGGCAGCAGCCGCTGGGTCTGTCAGGCAACTTCACCCTGCGGGCCCTGGCCACCCATATCCGCGACTTCTGGACCGACTCGGGCCTGCCCGGCACGACCCCGGTCGACTCCGCGGGCGTGAACCAGGGCAACACCCCCAACTGGAAGTGGCTGGCGATCCAGAGCTACGAGACCGACCGCTTCAGCCTGACGCTGCAGGAGCGTTGGTTCACCGACGGCAACTACGGCAACCAGTACGTCGTCTGCGCGGCGGGCAGCTGCCCGGTCTCGACCGTCAACAACCCGACGATCGACAAGAACTTCATGCCGGGCGCGTTCTACATGGACGTCGGCGGCACCTACAACATCCGCAAGGACGTGACCGCCTACTTCAAGGTCGACAACCTGTTCGACCGCGATCCGGCCAAGTCACCGAACTACGCCAACCCGGCCCTCTACGACATCATCGGCCGGATGTACCGCGCGGGTGTTCGCTTCCGCTTCTAACCGAGGTTCCCCCTCGATCACTGAGGCCAGGCGTCCAGCGCCTGGCCTCTTTTTTTGTTTAGGCGTCTCGCCGCGGCGCCTCGATCAGTTCGAGTCCATAGAGGACACTCGTCCCCTTGCGACCGATCAGCCTGACCTTCGAGCGCTTCTGGTCGCTCGGCGGCAGCGGGTAGTCGACGATGACCCAGTCGTTGCGCTTGGGTCCGGACCGACGCTCCACGGCGACTTGCCGTCCGTCGAACTCGATCGCCATCTCGCGGTCGGCGTCGTTGCCCCAATAGGTCGCGCGCAGGAACGCGGCGCCGGGTCGACGCGCCATCGTGAACGACACCTCCGCGCCCTCGGGGATCGACCGGCTGTGGCGGCCATAGAAGGTCCCCGGCTGTCCGGCCGTCGCCGTCAGCCCGTGATCGCGCTCGGGCTGCATCTCGCCGATATGGAAGACGTCGATCCTCCGTCGCGCCAGGTCGGCCCGCTGCGCCTCGGACGCCAGATAGTCCTGGCGCCGAGCCTTCCAGTCCGTTGGCGTGAAGGTCTGGAAGTAGACCGCCGTGCGCCGGTCATAGAGCGCGTTGAACGGCCGCAGCGTTTGACTCTGCCCCAAGACATCGACCGTGGCGTAGCGATGAACCCCGCCGCCCGGGACAAGGGTGTCGGTGGGCGAGGCCTTGGCCAGGAGCGCCGGCGCGGGGCCGTCGAACGGCTTGTCCGAAGGTCCGAGATCGGCCGCCAGGACCAAGGGTCCGCTGAGAAAGGCGTAGGTGGCCGGGGCGCCCTTGAGCCGCTCGGCGCGCAAGGTCATCGGCAAGGTCACGGTGATCGTGTCCCCGGCCCGCCACGCGCGCGTCACGCGCCAGTAGTTGTCCGAAACCGGCGCGGCGATCGACTTACCGTTCAGAGCGATCCGCGCGCCCTGCGCCCAGCCGGGGCGGCGAATGGCCAGGGTCGTGGCTGTCGCCGAAGGACGAGCCACCCGAAGCACGACCTCGCCCTGCTCGGGATAGCGAGTCCGCAGTTCGAGCCGCGCGTCGCCCGGCAGATCCAGCGTCGAGGGCGTGAAGAGATTGACATAGATCGCGTCCGGCCCGCGCCAGAAGATGCTGTCGGCGTGCTTGGCGTGGCTTTCCATGCCCGAGCCCACGCAACACCAGAAGCTGTCCTCCGGCGTGGAGTAGTCACGCTTGGCGCCTGCCTGAAGCGGCATGAAATAGACGAACTGGCCGGTGTCGGGCCGCTGGTGCGCCAGGATGTGATTGAGCTGGGCGCGCTCATAGTAGTCGAACAGGGCGCCGTCCGGCTTCCAGGCATAGAGATGCCGCGTCAGCTTCAGCATGTTGTAGGTGTTGCAGGCCTCGCAGGTGCCCGTCGTCAGCGTGCCGCCCAGTTGGTCGGCCGGACCGAAGTGCTCGCGTTCGGAATTGCCGCCCAGCACATAGCTGTGGTGATCGACGACCGTCTGGTGAAAGAACGCGGCCGCCTCGCCGTGGTCAGCCTGGCCGGTTGTTTCGTAGAAGCGCGCCAGACCGACGGCCTTGGGGATCTGGGTGTTGGCGTGCAGCCCGGCCAGGGCGTCGCGGCGGGCCAGCAGCGGGTCGACGAAAGCGCGGTGGCGCAGCCGCTCGGCGGTCCGCAGCCAGCGCGCGTCGCCGGTGATCGCATGCAGTTCGGCGTAGGATTCCAGGATACCGCCGTGCTCGACCGAGAGGACCTTCTGGACCTGCTCCTCCGAGAGAGGATCGAGGACGCCGGCCAGATAGTCGGCTAGGCCCAGGGCGATCGGCAGGGCTCGCGCGTTGTGAGCCAGCAGGTGCGCGTCGATCACCCCCGCCAGCACCTTGTGATAGGCGTAGATCGGCACCCAGCCGCCATTCAGCGTCCAGGTGACCTCGATCTGGCCGCGCCGGACTTCCTCGAAGATGACCTTTCCGGGAACCTCCTTGCCACCCCGGTCGGCGGTCGTGCCGCCGACATAGCCGTCGCCCTCGGCGGCCTGGATTTTCGCCATCTCCGCGAGCGTGCGGTCGAGGACGGCCGCGACGGCGGGATCGCCGGTATTGGCCACCGTCAGGCTGCAGGCCGACAGCCAGTGGCCCAGGGAATGACCGGCGATGCTCTCGCTTTCCCATCCGCCGTAGCGCGGCTTGTTCGCTGGCAGGCCGGCCGACCAATAGAAGTTGTGCAGCAGCCGTTCGGGGTCCAGCGACAGCAGGTAGCGGCGGTTGGCCGCCATGGCGTCGGCGAATGGCGACGGCTCCAGCGTCACATACCGGGCCGGGATCGGCTCGACCCTGCGCAATGACGTGGGCGTCTGGGCGGAAGCCTTGGCGCTGAACGTGACGCTCAGAGCAGCGCCGACCAGCAGCACCGAGCGCCGGCTGGGGGGGAGGGCCTGGCCGCTCATGCGCGCACCAGGGCGCCGTCGCGGGCCGCGAGGCGGACGCTTTGACCTTGCTTCATCTCGATCTCCAGGGTCGATGACCCATGAACTACAGTATGGCGGCCGTCGACCTCGGCGGTCAGCACCGCCTCGGAAAGCTTGCCCCCCGCCCAGCGCACGTCGATCCCGACCGCGCCCCTCGCCCGCAGGCCGGTGATGTGGCCGGTCGGCCAGGCCGACGGCAGGGCCGGCAGCAGGTAGAGGCGGTCGTCGCGGCTTTGCAGGATCATCTCGGTCATGCCCGAGGTCCCACCGAAATTGCCGTCGATCTGGAACGGCGGGTGGGCGTCGAACATGTTCGGATAGGTCCGCTCGGGGCCGAGCAACAGCCTGAGCACGCTGTGGGCGTGGTCGCCATCGCCCAGCCGCGCCCAGAGGTTCAGCCGCCAGGCGATGGCCCAGCCGGTGGTGAGGTCGCCGCGCTTCAGCAGCGAAGTCCTGGCCGCCGCCGCCAGCTTCGGCGTGGTGTCGATCCCGATCTGGTCCGATGGGAACAGGCCATAGAGGTGCGAGACGTGCCGGTGCTGAGGCTCCTTGGCGTCGGCGTCCCAGTCCTCCTGCCATTCCTGAAGTTGGCCGTCCTTGCCGATCCTGTACGGCGCCAGCTTGTCGCGCGCCGCCGTCAGCTCGGCCACGAAGGCCGGGTCCGCGCCGAGGACAGCCTCGGCTTTCAGGCAGTTGTCGAACAGGTCCCGGATGATCGCCTGATCCATGGTCGGACCGGCGACCAGCGAGGAGCCATGACCATGATCGTTCTCCGGCGAGACCGACGGACTGGTGACCAGCACGCCGAACTTGGGATCGACGACCAGGGTGTCGAGGAAGAACCGCGCCGAGCCCTTCATCAACGGATAGACGCGGGCCAGATAGGCCTTGTCGCGGCTGTAGTCGTAGTGGTCGAAGACGTGTTTGCAGAGCCAGGCGCCGCCCGTGGGCCAGACGCCGTAGATCGCGCCGTCGATCGGCGCGGTGGCGCGCCACAGGTCGGTGTTGTGATGGGCGACCCAGCCGCGCGCGCCATACATGACCTTGGCGGTGCGCGCGCCGGTCTTGGCGAGGTCCTCGACCAGGGCGATCAACGGCTCGACGCAGGGCGCGAGATTGGTCGGCTCGGCCGGCCAATAGTTCATCTCGGTATTGATGTTGATCGTGTACTTGCTCTCCCAGGGGGGCGAGGTCTTGTCGTTCCAGACCCCCTGCAGGTTGGCCGGCTGGCCGCCGGGGCGCGAGCAGGCGATCAGCAGGTAGCGGCCGTACTGATAGTACAGCGCCGCCAGCGACGGATCGTCCGTGTTCGGCGACCGCCGGATGCGCTCGTCCGTGGGCGGCAGGTCGGCGCGGGTGCGGCCGAAATCGACGCTGACACGACGGAACAACGCCCGGTGATCGGTCTGATGGTCGGCCAGGATCTTCGCCCAGGGCTTGCCGACGAGCCTGGTCAGCGTCGCGTTGTTCAGCGTCTTGGGGTCTCCGGAGACGTCGTCGTACCTGCGATAGCTGGTGGCCGCCGCGATCAGCAGCACGACTTCGTCGGCATTCCGGACCGACAACACGCCGCCCTGTCCCGTCACCGCGCCACCCTTGGCGCGGACTTCCACGCGGCACTCGAACGTCAGGGCGGCGGAGATACCCTCCCGGCTCTCATTGGCGCCAGTCAGGACCAGGACGCCGCTCTCGACCGTCGCGACGGGTTTGGACTTCAGCGGGCTGGCGAAGGACAGATCGACGCTGATCGCCCCCTTGCGGCTGGCGCTCAGGCGCACGGCGATGACCCCGTCCGGATAACTGCCGATCACCTCTCGGCGATAGCGTACGCCGCCGGTCGCGAAGGTCGTGGCGGCGACCGCCCCGTCGATGTCGAGGTCGCGCACATAGTCGCCGCTCGCTTCGTCCAGCCCCGGAAAATCGAGCTTCAGGTCGCCGATCGTCTGGTAGGCCATCTGCCGCCTGGGCGCGCCCAGGAACTTGGCGTCGGCCAGCTTGGTGGCCTGGGCGTATTCGCCGGCGTCGATCAGGCGGCGGATCTCCGGCAGCGCCGCCAGCGCCTCGGAATTGGCCGGATCGTACGGACCGCCGGCCCACAGGGTGTCCTCGTTCAGTTGCAGCCGCTCGGACGCCACGCCGCCGAACACCATGGCGCCCAGCTTGCCCGAGCCGATCGGCAGGGCCTCGACCCACGCCTTGGCCGGCTGGCGATACCAGAGGCGCGTCGGCGAGGCCTTGGTCTGGGCGGCGCGCGCGGGCGCCGCGGTCAGGGCCGAGGCGGCGCCGAGGACGGCGAGCGTGGAGCGGCGAGTCAGCGTCATATGGCTCTCGAACAGCGGTCGAACGGGCATCGAGCACATCAGCCCTTGCAGATGCGGGCCAACGTCACAATACTCCGACAAAAGCACGACCGACCGCCAGCCTACAAGCTGGATAAGAACAACCGGATCATCCTAAAGGTTAGCGCTACCATTGCCTCATTTCGCGCGATAGGGTGGGCCAGGCCGTGACGCGCGGCAACTGGGACGGGCGACTTGCCCGACATAATAAAGACCGCGCGCCGACGCGGCAGGAGACAGGAAACGCCATGTTCGCCCACGCTTCGCCAGGCCGTCGATCGCGGCGACCGTTCCATGGACGGATGTTGAGCCTGGCCTCCGCCCTGGCCTTGCTCGCCGGATCGGGCCATGCGCAAACGCCAAAGACGGTCTCGAGCGCCGCGCCGACGGCGGCGTTCGATTGGTTCGAATACGAAGGCGCGGATCCGTCGGACGCGGCCTTCAAACCGACGCCGAGCCAGTACGCCAATCCGATCCTCAAGGGGACCTATCCCGACCCGGCGGTCATGCGCGTCGGCAAGGACTTCTACTTCGTCAGCTCGACCTTCGCCTGGTTCCCGGGGCTGCCGATCTTCCATTCGACGGATCTCGTGCACTGGAAGCAGATCGGCAACGCCATCGACCGCCCTGGCATGCTCGACTTCGGACGCCTTGGCCTCTCGCGCGCGGTGTTCGCCCCGACGCTGAGCCACCACGACGGCACGTTCTACCTCCTCAACACCTGTGTCGACTGCAAGGGCAACTTCCTGATCACGGCGAAGGACCCCAAGGGCCCCTGGTCCGACCCGGTGTGGCTGCCGACGGTCGAGGGCATAGATCCGTATCTCTTCTTCGACGACGACGGCAGCGCCCTGATCGTCTTCAATGGCGAGCCGCCCGGCCCGGCCGAGTACAGGGGCCACCGCGCCATCTGGGCGATCGCCTACGACATCAAGACCGGAAAAACCGTCGGCGAACGCAAGCTCCTGCTGGACAAGGGCGTCAATCCCGCCGCCAAGCCCATCTGGCCAGAAGGTCCGCACATCCTGAAGAAGGACGGCTGGTACTACCTCATCGCGGCCGAAGGCGGAACGGCGGAAGGCCACAGCCAGGTCGCGCTGCGCTCCAGAAGCGCCTGGGGACCATATGTTCCGTACCCGAACAATCCGATCCTGACCCAGCGCGGCCTGCCGAAAGACCGCCCGCTGCCGATCACCTCGGCCGGCCATGCCAACCTGGTCGACACCCCGGACGGAAAGTGGTGGGCGACCTTCCTGGCGGTGCGCCCTTACGGCGATGACCTCTACAACACCGGGCGGGAGACCTTCCTTCTGCCCGTGGAATGGAAGGACGGCTGGCCGATCATTCTCGAGAACGGCAAGACCATTCCTTACGTCCACGCCAAGCCGGATCTGCCGGCGACGACGCCCAGGCCGCCGCCGACGGCCGGCGCCTTCAAGGTTCGCGACGAGTTCGACGGCAAGGCCTTGCCGCTCAACTGGGTGACCATGCGCATCCCCCGGCAGCGCTGGTGGCGACTGGACAGCGGCAAGCTGATCCTGACCGCGCGGCCCGAGACTATCGGCGGCATGACCCAGCCCTCCTTCTGGGGACGGCGGCAGCAGCACCTCAACGCCAGCGCCGCCACGGAAATGCGCTTCCGCCCGACCAAGGTCGGCGACAAGGCCGGCATGGTCGCCGTGCAGAACGACGACCACTTCTTCTTTCTGGGCCTGGAGCGAAACGCCCAGGGACAGGACGAGGTCGTGCTCGAACGCCGCGCCGGCCCCGGCGACCCGGAAAGCGGCGTGAAGGTCGCCAGCGCGCCCGTAGCGCTGAAGGCCGATGCGCCCGTCTGGCTGAAGGTCACCGCCCGGGGCGGCGCCTACGATTTCTCGTACGCCCTGGCCGCCGGACAGTGGAAGACGCTGAAGGCTGACGAGGATGGATCGATCCTCTCGACCAAGAAGGCCGGCGGCTTCGTTGGCGCTCTGCTGGGCGTCTACGCCCACGACGGCGGCGCACAGGGCCAGTGAACATCGACGCGGACTTTTGACCAACGGAAGACGGCGCCGAGGCGACCGTCAGCGACGCGCCTAGAGGCGCCGAGGGGAGACAAGATGACCAGAATGACGTGGCCGATGGCCGCCTGCGCCCTTACGCTCGCCGCGACCGCGCCGGCGCTGGCCCAGACCAAGACCGATGCGCCGATCGCGGTCCGCATCGAGGCCAGCGCGCCCGGCGCCAAGATCGATCGCAACATCTTCGGCCAGTTCGCCGAACACCTGGGCAGCGGCATCTATGGCGGCGTCTGGGTCGGCAAGGACTCGACCATCCCCAATGTCCGCGGCATCCGCACCGACGTCGTCAAGGCGCTGCGCGACATCAAGGTGCCGAACGTGCGCTGGCCCGGCGGCTGCTTCGCCGACGAATATCACTGGCGTCACGGCATCGGCCCGATCGAGGGTCGCCGCAAGACGATCAACTCCAACTGGGGCGGCGCGGTCGAACCCAACACCTTCGGGACCGACGAGTTCATGGACTTCGTCGGCCAGATCGGCAGCGACGCCTACATCTCGGTCAATGTCGGCTCGGGCACGGTCCAGGAAGCGGCCGAGTGGGTCGAGTACATGACCGCCGATCCGGAGACCACGGCGGGCAAGGAACGCGCCGCCAACGGCCACCGCGAGCCCTACAAGATCAAGTATCTGGGCCTGGGCAACGAGAGCTGGAGCTGCGGCGGCGCCATGCGGCCGGAGTACTATGCCGACCAGATGAAGCGCTACGCCCGCTTCGTGCGCAACTACAATCCCAAGCAGACCGGCGCGGACGCCATGCAGCGCATCGCCGTCGGCCCCGACCAGGGCAAGCCGGCCTATACCGAGGCGGTGATGGCCGCGCAGAAGGGGCACGATTGGGCCTGGAACATCGAAGGCCTGTCGCTGCACTCCTACACGACGGGCGGCTGGCCGCCGTCGTTTTCCAGCACCAAGTTCGACGAGACCGCCTACGCCAAGCTGCTGAAGGAAACGCTCGGCATGGACGGGCTGATCACCAAGCACGCCGCGATCATGGACAAGTATGATCCGGAGAAGAAGGTGCCGCTGGCCGTCGACGAATGGGGCGTGTGGCTGGCGCCGCTGGAAGGCACCAATCCGGGCTTCCTGGTCCAGCAGAACTCGATGCGCGACGCGCTGGTGGCGGCGCTCAACCTGAACATCTTCGCGCGTCACGCCGACCGTGTGCGGATCACCAACATCGCTCAGATGATCAACGTGCTGCAGGCGATGATCCTGACCGACAAGGACAAGATGGTCCTGACGCCGACCTATCACGTCTACAAGATGTACCTGCCCTTCCAGGACGCGACCTTCGTGCCGGTGAAGTTCGACGCCGGGACCTATACGCAGGGCGACATCACGCTGCCGCGCATCGACGCCATCGCCGCGCGCGACACCCAGGGCAAGCTGTGGCTGGCGGTCTCCAACCTCGACCCCGTCAAGTCGGCCAGCATCCGAGCCGACATCGCCGGCGTCAAAGCCGCGTCCGCCACCGGCCAGGTCATGACGGCGCCGCGCGTCGACAGCGTCAACACCTTCGACGCCCCCAACGCGGTCGTCCCCAAGCCCTATTCGGCGAAGGCCGGCGCGGGCGGTCTGACGCTGGAAGCTCCGCCCAAGTCGATCATGGTCGTCCGCCTGGACTGACGACATCTGACCACTTCCCGCATGATGGCGAGGGCTCCCATCGCATCATGCGGGAAGAAGCGCCTTCGCTGTCATGGCCGGCGGCGATCTTGCGCGGCGGCAAACTTGCCTGACAACTTGCCAACGCCCGCGTGCTTGCGCTTATAGAAACGAGCGCACCCACGCAGGAGCCCGAGCCCATGTCCACCGACGAACCAGACGACAAGTCGATCCCCCGATCGGCGAGAGGGTCTGGTCGACGGCTGCGGGGCGCGGTGGCGCACTATCTGGGCAGCGCCATCGTCTCGGGCCAGATCGCGCCCGGCGAGAAGCTGACCGGCGAAATCGCCAACGCCGAGGCCCTGGACGTCTCGCGCAGCGCCTATCGCGAAGCCGTCCAGGTTCTGACCGCCAAGGGCCTGGTCGAGAGCCGCCCCAAGGCGGGCACCCGGGTGCTGCCGCGAAGCCGCTGGAACATCCTGGATCCTCAGGTGCTGGCCTGGGCCTTCTCGGCCGAACCCGACGTCAGCTTCGTGCGCGACCTGTTCGAGCTTCGGGCGATCGTCGAGCCCGCCGCGGCGCGCCTCGCCGCCGAGCGACGCGACAAGGACGACCTCAAGACCATGAAGGACGCCCTGGCCAAGATGCGCCGCCACACCCTGGCGACCGAGGCTGGCCGGGCGGCCGACCGCGCCTTCCACGACGCCCTTCTGGGCGCCACGCACAACAGCGCGATGATGGCGCTCAGCGCCAGCATCAGCGCCGCGGTCAGCTGGACGACCGAGTTCAAGCAGCGCTCGCGCGCCCTGCCCCGCGATCCGGTGCCCGACCACGCCAAGGTCTTCGACGCTATCGCCGCGGGCGATCCCGAGGCGGCCAGCGCGGCCATGCGCGCCCTCGTCGACCTGGCGCTGGATGACACCCGATCGGCGATGTAGAGCCCCTTCCTAGGGCTTGCTCAGCGTGAAGCTGTCGACGTCCAGCCGCCCCTCGCCGCCCTTGGGATTGTAGCAGAACAGGCCGTATTGCTGACCCTGGAAGGTCCCGGTCCGCCAGTCGAAGGCCAGCGGGAAATCACCCGGCATAGCGGTCCAGGCCTTGCCATCCAGGCTGTAGCCCAGGGCCGCCTTGTCGGTGGTGAAATCCATCTCGACCGACAGCCACAGGTCCGCGAGCGGGATCGCCAAGGCCTCGCCCCGCGGCGTCGTCTTGGGCCCCTCCTGGGTGCTCTCGACCAGGCGCGCGGACAGCGCGCCCCGCCCGTCGGCCGTCCGGGTGACGACCAACTGGCTGGAGAACTTGCCGAACGTGCCGAAGCCGCAGGCGTCGCCGACCGTCAGTCCCCGCACGTCCAGCTTGACCACGCCCCGCCCGCGCGGCGCCTGGCCCTTTTGCAAGAGGGTGTTGCGCGCGGTCCAGAACTGGTCGCTGGTCGTGGCCTTCAGGCGCAGATAGCCCGGCCGCTCGCGCAGCGACCAGCGGCTGTCGTCGGGATTGTGGTTCCACTGCCACTGCCGGCCCAACGCCTTGCCGCCGAAATCGTCGGAGCTGGGCGGCTCGACGAAGGCCCCGCCGGCGATGGGCTTGGCGGCGACGTCGGGCACGCGGCCGGGCGCCTCGGGCGTCCCCCAGACCGGCCAGTCGTCGCGCCAGAACACCGGACTGATATTGGTCACCCGCCCGATGGCGCCGGCGTCGCGCATGACGAAGCCGTACCAGCCGCCGTCGGGCAGATCGACCAGCGCGCCCTGGTGGCCGCCGGTGGTGTCGTCGATCTGGTCGCGCGTCTCCCACGGCCCGGTCAGGCTGCGAGCGCGCGAGACGGTCAGGGCCAGGCGTCGCGGGATAGCGTTGAACAGATAGTACCAGCCGCCCCGCTTGATCAGTTTCGAGCCCTCGGCGCCCTTGATGTAGTGGATCTTCCGCGCGCTGGTGACGGCGGTCAGGTCGGCGTTGAGGCTGAGCAGGGTGATCGTGCCGTCCGCGCTGCTGGCGGTGGCGATATAGCCCTTGCCGTCGTCGTCGAAGAACAGGGCGGGATCGAAGGCTTCGCGGTCGAGCTCGCGCATGCTCCAGGGTCCGCGGATGTCGGCGGCCGAATAGATCCGGGTGTTCCGCCCCACCGGCGTGACGGTGATGTAGAAGCGCCCGCCGTGGCGGCGCAGGCTGGGGGCGTAGACGCCGTGGCGATAGTCGCCGCCGTCGGCCAGGTCGTATTTGGGATTGCCCGTCAGTTTCGGCATCACGTGGCTGACGATGTCCCAGTTCACCAGGTCCCTGGAGTGCAGGAGGGTGAGCCCCGGCGTGTTCACGAAGGTGGTCGAGGCGAAATAGAAATCCTCGCCGACCCGGATGATGTCGGGATCGGGATAGTCGGCGTTGAGCGGCGGGTTGTGATAGGTCCCCTGCCCGCTATCGGAGCGCCAGACCTGGGCCTGTACGCTCGCGGCGGCGCAGGCCAGGCCCAGGGCTAGGGCCGACACGATCAGCGTGGATGGCTTTGGCATGAGGCCCTCGGATCGTCGCCGAGGCGACTAGTGATTGTCGCGCGGCAGGCCCTTGGTCTGGGCGATGCGCTGGTACTTGACGGCCGGTTCGAGGACCGCGCCGGTCTCCATCTGGCCGACCACCGCGCGCTGCATTTCCTGCCACGGCGTCTGGCTTTCCGGATAGGCGAAGCCGCCCGCCGCATCGAGGGCCTTGCGGCGTTCGACGATCTCGGCGGCCGAGACCAGCACGTCGACGCGCGACTTGCGCAGGTCGAAGCGCACGCGGTCACCGGTCTTCAGCAGCGCCAGGCCGCCGCCCACCGCCGCTTCCGGCGAGGCGTTGAGGATGGAGGGCGAGCCCGAGGTGCCCGACTGACGCCCGTCGCCCACGCACGGCAACTGGTGGACGCCTTGTTTGATCAGGTAGTCGGGCGCGCGCATGTTCACGACCTCGGCCGCGCCGGGATAGCCGACGGGCCCCGCGCCGCGCATGAACAGGATCGAGTTCGAGGTGATCCCGACCGCAGGATCGTCGATCCGGCGGTGATAGTCCTCGGGCCCGTCGAAGACGACCGCGTCGCCCTCGAAGGCGTCCGGATCATCGGGATTGGACAGATAGCGCTCGCGGAACTCCTGGCTGACCACGCTGGTCTTCATGATCGCCGAGTTGAACAGGTTGCCGCGCATGACCACGAAGCCTGCTCGCTCGACCAGCGGCCGCGAGAAGGGACGGATGACGTCCTCGTCCTCGATCGCGGCGCCGCGATACTGCTCGCCGATGGTCTGGCCGGAGGCGCATCTGGCGTCCTCTCGGATCAGTCCCTGCTCGATCAGCTGGCCGAACACCGCCGGCACGCCGCCGGCGCGGTAGTAGTCCTCGCCGAGATATTCACCGGCCGGCTGCAGGTTGACCAGCAGCGGCACCTCTTCGCCGAACTGTTGCCAGTCGTCGATCGACAGCTCGACGCCGATATGGCGCGCCAGAGCGTTCAGGTGGATCGGGGCGTTGGTCGAGCCGCCGATGGCCGAGTTGACGACCACGGCGTTGAGGAAGGCGTCGCGGGTCAGGATGTCGGACGGCTTGAGGTCCTCGTGGACCATGTCGACGATGCGCAGGCCCGTCCGGTAGGCGTTCTCCTGCCGGTCGCGATAAGGCGCCGGGATCGCCGCCGAGCCGGGCAGCGACATGCCCAGGGCCTCGGTCAGCGAGTTCATGGTCGTGGCCGTGCCCATGGTGTTGCAGTAGCCCGTCGAGGGCGCGGAGCTGGCCACCAGCTTGATGAAGCCGGCGTTGTCGATCTCGCCGGCCGCCAGCATCTCGCGGGCCTGCCAGACGATGGTGCCCGAGCCTGTCCGCTTGCCCTTGTGCCAGCCGTTCAGCATGGGCCCGACCGACAGCGCGATGGCCGGGATGTTCACGGTCGCCGCCGCCATCAGGCAGGCCGGCGTGGTCTTGTCGCAGCCGATGGTCAGCACCACGCCGTCCAGCGGGTAGCCGTAGAGCAGCTCGACGAGGCCGAGGTAGGACAGGTTGCGGTCCAGCCCCGCCGTCGGACGCTTGCCGGTCTCCTGGATCGGGTGGACGGGGAACTCCAGGACGATCCCACCGGCGGAGCGGACGCCTTCGCGCACGCGCTCGGCCAGGACCAGATGATGCCGGTTGCAGGGCGAGAGATCCGAGCCGGTCTGGGCGATGCCGATGATGGGTTTGCCCGACTGCAGTTCTTCCAGCGACAGGCCAAAGTTCATGTAGCGCTCGAGATAGAGCGCGGTCATGTCGGTGTTGTCGGGGTTATCGAACCAGGCGCGCGAACGGAGCTTGGGTGCGTCGCTTGTGGGGGAAACCATGAAGAGCCTTGTCGCTGCTTAGTCCGGCTCGGCGCCGGTAGCTTGCTGAACTCCATCAGAGTGGCAAATCACCGCGCGCCTCGCTCGTATTTGTCTGACTATAATTTCAACGAAACAGGGTCAATCGACTAGGCCGAGCCTTAGCCATGCGCGCAACCGCGTTGGGCGCATGGCGGAGCCGATTCAGGCCGCTTCGCCGACCTTGTCCGCCTCCTGCGCGCCCCCGGTCGGCTTGCAGCCCCAGAGCGCGTAGAACAGCACATAGAGCTCGCATACCGCCGTCAGCAAGAACGACACCTGCAGGCCGTAGGCGTCGGCGATCTGCCCCTGGACCACCACCAGCGCACCGCCGGCGATGGCCATGACCAGGAGCCCCGAACCCTCTTCGGTCAGCGGTCCCAGGTTCTTGATGCCGAGCGTGAAGATGGTGGGGAACATGATCGAGTGGAAAAGGCCCACCGCGATCAGGCTCCACATCGCCAGCGGCCCATGGGCCAGGACCGTGACGATCATCACGATGAACGCCAGCAGGCTGGCTGCGGCCAGGATCTTCTCGGCGGCGACCTTGCGCATCAGCTGGCTGCCGACGAAGCGGCCGACCATCATCCCGCCCCAGAGCAGGAACAGGTAGCGCGAGGCCTGGGCATGGGTGACGCCGCCGATCTCGGGCGCGGAGATGAAGTTGATGAAGAGGTTGCTGACTCCGATTTCGGCGATCAGGTAGATGAAGATGGCCGGCACGCCGAGCACCAGATTGCGGTGGCGCCACAGCGAGTGCTTCTTGCGTTCCTCCGCGCCGGCGCGTTGAGCGGCCAGACCCAGCTCAGGAAGCTTGTAGAAGGCGATGACGACCGCCAGGGCCACCAGCACCACCGCGACGATGAAGTACGGCAGCTGCACCGACTGGGCGTCGGCGAGGCGTTGCGCCGGCGTGAGGACCGCCCCGGCCTGGCTGTTGCCCGAGGCCGAGCGTGACAGGATCAGCCAGCCGCCGAACAGCGGCGCCAGCGTCGTGCCCATCGAGTTGAAGGCCTGCACGAGGTTCAGACGCGAGGAGGCCGTCTCGGGCGGTCCGATGACCGCCACATAGGGATTGGCCGCGACCTGCAGCAGAGTGATCCCCGAGGCGATGATGAACAGCGCCGTCAGCACCACGCCGTAGGACGGGATCCGCGCGGCCGGGATCATCAGCAGCGCGCCCAGCGCCATGATCAGGAGGCCGGTCACCAGCGCGCGCTTGTAGCCGATCTTCTCGATCAGCTTGGCCGAAGGCAACGAGGCGACGAAATAGGCGATGAACCAGGTCGATTCGATGAGGGTGGTCTGGGTGTAGTTGAGGTCGAACACCGAGCGCAGATGCGGCAGCAGGGTGTTGTTGATCACCGTGATGAAGCCCCACATGAAAAAGAGGCTGGCCAGCAGGGTCAGGGCCGATTTCTGCGTGACCGCGGAACCGCCGTCCGACCGCGCGGCCGACGTCATGGGCGCTGGCGCCATTGGATAGTCTCCCGAATGTGATGCTCGGCGCGACGTCGGTTGCGCACGTTTGTTTTGTCGGAGTATATGGCGGTCACCATGACCGTCAATCGAGAGCGGTCAACAGGATCGGGGAGAAGGTTCGAATGCGCGTCGCAAACCTGTCGGCCGGAGCAGCGATCCTGCTGACGCTCGCCGGCCCGATCGCTGGTCATGCCGCGACCCTGTCGCGCGCTGTGTTCGGCCAGACGCCCTCGGGCGAAGCGGTCGAGGCCTTCACCCTGACCAACGGCCATGGGGTCAGCGCCACCGTGATCACCTATGGCGCCACCCTTCAGTCGCTGGTCGCGCCGGGCCGCGACGGGACCAAGGCCGACATCGTGCTCGGCTTCGCCGACGCTGGCGCCTATGCCCGCAACGCCAGCTATTTTGGCGCGACGGTCGGACGCGTCGCCAACCGCATCGGCAAGGGCCGCTTCACGCTGGACGGCAAGAGCTACCAATTGGCGCTGAACAACAACGGCGTCGCGGCTCTGCACGGCGGGGTGAAGGGCTTCGACAAGGTCGTCTGGAAGGTTCTGGACGCTAAGTCCGACGCCACCGGGGCGTCCGTGACACTGAGTTATGTCAGCCCGGATGGCGACCAGGGCTATCCGGGGACCCTGACCGCCACGGCGACCTACGCCCTGGACGAGAAGAACCAGCTGACGGTGACCTACGGCGCGACGACCGACAAGCCGACCATCGTCAACATGAGCAATCACGCCCTGTTCAACCTCGCGGGCGAAGGCTCGGCCGCCGGCGCCATGGGCAATGTCCTCACCCTCCTCGCCGACGGCTACACGCCTGTCGACGCCGAACTGATCCCGACCGGCGAGATCAAGCCGGTGGCCGGCACGGCGTTCGACTTCCGCAAGCCGACCGCCGTGGGGACGCGCATCCGCGACGCCCGCGATCCGCAGATGGTCATCGGCCGCGGCTACGACCACAACTACGTCCTGAACGGCAAGTCCGGCGCCCTGCGCCTGGCCGCGCGCCTGTCCGACCCCAAGAGCGGCCGCACGCTGGATGTGCTGTCGGACCAGCCCGGCATCCAGTTCTACGCCGGCAACTTCATCGACGGCACGATGGTGGGCAAGAGCGGCAAGATCTATCGCCAGGGCGACGGCATCGCGCTGGAGCCGCAGCACTTTCCCGACGCGCCGAACAAGCCGGCCTTCGCCTCGATCCGCCTGAACCCGGGCGAGCGCTACAGCAATCGCATGGTCTTCAAGCTCTCCATCGCGAAGTAGCCAGTAAGGACAGTCCAGAATGACGTTTGTACAATTTGTCGACGGCGTGGGCCGGCGCGGCCTGGCGATGCTCGACGACGAGGGAACCGCCCGTCAGGTCAGCGTCGCCGACACCCTGCTGGACCTGGCCCACAAGGCGCTGGCCTCGCGATCGACCCTGGTCGAAACTGCGCGATCGGCGCTGGGCGAGACGGTCGACATCGCCGCCGCCCTGGCCGAAGGGCGCGTGCTGGCGCCGATCGACCATCCCGATCCCGCGCACCTGTTCCTGACCGGCACCGGCCTGACGCACCTCGGTTCGGCCGAGGGACGCGACAAGATGCACAAGGCGGCCCAATCTGGCGAACAGCTCACCGACTCCATGCGGATGTTCCTGATGGGCGTCGAAGGCGGCAAGCCGGCGGCGGGCCAGACCGGCGTGCAACCCGAGTGGTTCTACAAGGGCGACGGCTCCCAGCTGGTCGGCCCCGGCCAGCCGCTGACGTCCCCCAGCTTCGCCCAGGACGGCGGCGAGGAGCCCGAGATCGCCGGCGTCTATCTGATCGGTCCCGACGGGACGCCGCACCGGTTGGGCTTCTGCCTGGCCAACGAGTTCTCCGACCACGTGATCGAGCGCGGAAACTACCTGTGGCTGGCGCACTCCAAGCTGCGCAACGCGGCGCTCGGTCCTGAGCTGCTGCCCGGGGCCCTCCCCGCCGATGTGCGCGGGACCAGCCGCATCGTGCGTGGCGGCGAGACCATCTGGGAAAAGCCCTTCCTGTCGGGCGAGGCGAACATGTCCCACGCCATCGCCAATCTCGAGCATCACCACTTCAAGTACGACCTGTTCCGCCGCCCCGGCGACGTGCACGTCCACTTCTTCGGCACCGCCACCCTTTCCTTCTCCGAGGGCTTCCAGACACAGGAAGGCGATGTGTTCGAGATCGAGGCCGCGCCGTTCCGCTATCCGGTCAGCAACCCGCTGGCCCAGGCGGTCGAGCAACCCGTGACCGTGAAGGCGCTGTGACTCCGATCCGCCTTGCTCTCGTTGGCCTGGGCAAGATCGCCCACGACCAGCACGCGCCGGCCATCGCCGCCGATCGCCGCTTCGAACTGGCCGCTGTCGTCAGCCGTCACGCCGGTCTCGACGGCGTCGCCCACTTCGCCAGGCTGGAGGACCTGCTGGCCGATGGCCTGGCGATCGACGCCGTGGCCCTGTGCACGCCGCCCCAGCCGCGCCACGCCCTGGCGCATCTGGCGCTGGCGGCCGGCAAGCACGTCATGCTGGAAAAGCCGCCGGGCGCGACGCTGAGCGAGGTCGAGGACCTGCGTCAGGTCGCGGCCGCCCGGGGGCTGACCCTGCAGGCGACCTGGCACTCGCGCCATGCCGCGGCCGTTGAGCCCGCGCGCGCCTGGCTGGCCGAACGGTCCGTCAACGCCGTGCGGATCAACTGGAAGGAAGACGTCCGCGTCTGGCATCCGGGCCAGGACTGGATCTGGGAAGCGGGCGGCCTGGGCGTCTTCGACCCCGCCATCAACGCCCTGTCGATCGCCACGCGCGTCCTGCCCCGCCCGTTCTTCCTGTCGCGCGGCCTGCTGCACGTGCCGGCCAACCGGCAGTCGCCGATCCAGGCCGAGCTGGACTTCCGCGACACGGCCGGCGCGCCGATCCGCGTCGAACTGGATTTCCTCCAGACCGGTCCGCAAAGCTGGGACATCGAGGTCGACACCGACGACGGCGCGCTGAAGCTGACGAACGGCGGCGCCAAGCTGTGGATCGACGGCAAGCTGCTGCACGAAGGACCCGACCGCGAATATCCGGGCCTCTACGACGCCTTCGCCCGGCTCATCGCCGACGGGGCCAGCGACGTGGACACCTCGCCGCTGCGCCACGTCGCCGACGCGTTTCTGCTCGGCGAGCGCCGCGTCGCGCCGGCCTTCGACTGGTAAGGCCGCGAGGCCTCACCAGCGCCAGGAACGCTAACGTCTATCGAAGGCCAGGTTGCGGCTGAAGAATGGCAGCACGTGATCCTGGAAGCGGGTCGGAACGTCGCTGGTGTGGTCGCCCGGATAGATCTCGAAGCTGTTGGCCAGGCCATAGCGGTCCATCACCGCGTGAAGCTTGGCCGCGTCGTCCTTCAGCCCGTCACGGTCGCCAACATCGATGGCGATCGCCTTGTAGCGCCGCAGAGCGCCGACATACTGGTCGATGAAGGCCAGGGGCGCGTTGGCGGCCCACTTGGCCACCACGTCCGGCCGGGTCACGCCGTTCTCGACCGGCAGGTCCAGATACAGCGGCGGCTTGGCGGGATTGGGCGACCAGGCCGCCGCCGTGGCCAGCTGGGCGCGCAGGCCCCAGGGCAGCTTGGTCGCGTCCTGCAGCGTCTTGACCTCGGCGAGCGCGGCGGCCGCGCCGGGAGGGGCCTGCGCCGGATCGCGCGGCGACAGGCAGCAGGGGCTCATCATGTAGAGCGCGCCGAACACGTCGGCATGGCGCATGCCGATCCGGCTGGCGCCGTATCCGCCCATCGAGTGGCCCACCAGGCCGCGGCTCTCGCGCCGGGCCAGGGTGCGATAGTGCTGGTCGACATAGGCGACCAGGTCCCGGGACACGAAGGTCTCGAAGTCGCCCGTGGTCTGAGAGCTGGAATACATCGAGCCGTTGTGCACGGTCTTGCTGTCGGGCAGCACGACGATCACCTCGCCCGCGCCCTTGGCGAAGGCCCCCGCGATCGTCTGGGACGCGTGGATCTCGCCGCTCCATTGCTCGGCGCCGATCGAATAGCCGTGCAGCGCGTAGACGACCGGGTAGCGCCGCTTGGGATGGCTGGCATAGCCCGGCGGCAGGAACACCAGCACGTCACGATCGGCGGTCTCGCCCTCGAGATTGCCCTCGATCGCCGGCGAATGGACCTTGATGCGCTGGAGCGTGACCGGCTTGGCGCCGGCGACGGCCGGGGGCGCGTTGGTGGCCACCTGGGCCTGCGCCAGGGTCGTCCCGGACAGCGCGATCGCCATCGCGCAGGCCAGCTTGGCCCAGCCATGGCCGCGCCCGGCCTTGATCTCGGATCTCTTCATTCAAACCCTCCCTGTTCACTTTGCGATCTTGCGTCGCGCAATTTGTTAGCGTTACCATTTGTCCGTCTAAAAGATTTCGACGTCAACCGTTCCGGCTGGATTGCAGGCGGCCTTCGGAAGACGCCTTTGACCTGCATGCCGAGCACTAGAACGGGGTAACTCGACGAGGACGGACGCCACGAAAATGGCGCTGCGCGTCGCGTCCACAATTCAAAAAAGACTGAGTAATTAGGGAGAAGACAATGCGATACGGGTTGATGCTGGGCGCGTGCCTGGCGGGGTCGATGGCGGTCGCCACCATGACCTCCGCGGCGACGCCGGTCACGGTGACCATCGACGGCGCCCAGCGCGCCGCGCCGATCACCAAATACGAATACGGCATGTTCATCGAGCCGATCGGCGGACTGGTGGCCCGCACGCTGTGGGCCGAGATGCTGGACGACCGCAAGTTCTACTATCCGGTCGTCGCGCCGGCCCTCGATCAGCCCCCGCCCCTGAATGCCGAGGGTCGCCCCGGGGTGACCTATCGCAAGTGGCGGCCGGTGGGGGCTAACGACGCGGTGACGATGGACGCCAAGGCGCCCTATGTCGGAAAACAGAGTCCCGTGATCGGCGTGGACGCCACGACCCGCAAGGGCCTCTCACAGGCCGGCATCGGCCTGGCCAAAAACAAGCGCTACGACGGCTACCTGCAGCTGGCCGGCGATCCGGGCGCCAGGATCGAGGTGACCCTGATCTGGGGCGATGGCCCGCAAGCGCGTCAGACCGTAACCCTGCCCGCGCCCGGCGCGGACTGGAAGCGCGTCGACTTCAGCTTCACCCCGACGGCCGACGCCACCGACGCCCGCCTGGAGATCACCGGCCTGGGCTCGGGGTCGTTCCGCGTCGGCGCGGTGTCCCTGATGCCTTCCGACAATATCCGGGGCTGGCGCGCCGACACCACCGCCATCGCGCGCTCGCTCAATTCGGGCATGTGGCGCCTGCCGGGCGGCAACTTCCTGTCGGACTGGGACTGGCACAGCGCCATCGGCCCCCGCGACAAGCGGCCGCCGATGTTCGACCACGCCTGGAGCGCCATGCAGCCCGACGACATCGGCATGGACGAGTGGATGGATCTGACCAGGATCATCGGCGTCGAGCCCTATGTCACCGTCAACGCCGGGCTGGGCGACGCCAATTCGGCCGCCGAGGAGGTCGAGTATCTCAACGGCCCGGCCACCAGCGCCTGGGGCGCCCGGCGGGCCGCCAACGGCCACCCCGAACCCTATGGCGTCAAGTTCTGGAACATCGGCAACGAGCCCTACGGCTGGTGGCAGATCGGCAAGACCTCGCTCGACTATTTCATGATCAAGCACAACGCCTTCGCCGACGCGATGCGGGCGGTCGATCCGACCATCACCCTGATCGGCTCGGGCGCCATGCCCGACCAGATGCATCCGAAGGACACCAAGGAGAACGCCTCCCTGGAAAGCATCGCCCCCAAGTTCGGGACCGAGTGGGACTGGACCGGCGGCCTCCTGGCCAAGGCCTGGGGCAATTTCGACGGCATCTCCGAGCACTGGTACGATCGCCCCGAGGAACGGCCGAACGCGCCCAAGGACGCCGAACTGATCGAATACGTCCGCGCGCCCTCGAACCAGGTGCGGATGAAGGCCGAGGAGTGGAAGATCTACCAGAAGCGCTTCCCGGCGATGGAGGCCAAGAAGATCTTCCTGTCGATCGACGAGTACGCCTATTTCGGCGAGGTCAATCTCAAGTCTGCCCTCGCCTACGCCATGGTGCTGCAGGAAATGCTGCGCCACACCGACTTCCTGACCATGGGCGCCTTCACGACCGGCGCCTCGACCATGGACATCACGCCCACGGCGGCGACGCTCAACACAACCGGCCTGATCTTCAAGCTCTATGGCGAGCGCTTCGGGACCGGCGTCACGCCGCTGGCCGTTCAAGGTCAGGCGCCGCAGCCGGCCCCGCGCTATCCCGTCGGCTTCGCCCACCCCCAGGTGCGCGCCGGCAGCTCGACCTACCCGCTCGACGTGATCGCCGGCCTGACGCCGGACGGCAAGGCCCTGCGGGTCGGCGTCGTCAACGCCACCTTCGAGGCCCAGACCGTGAAGCTCGACCTCAAGGCGCTCGCCGTGGGCGGGCCCGGCCGGAAGTGGGTGCTGAGCGGTCCGGACCTGAAGGCCCAGAACAAAGTGGGGGCGCCGGACGGCGTCACGGTCAAAGAGGGCTCCGCCGCCGCCCTGTCAAAGGGCCTGTCGGTCTCGCCCACCTCGGTGACCATCTTCGAGTTCCCCATCGTGCGGCGCTGACGTCAACGGGCGCCGGCCTCCGGGGTTGGCGCCCTAGCCGCCGCGGAGGGCGCGCATGACCAGGGCCCGGACGCGGCCATGGGCGCTCTTGTCGAGCAGCCCATGGCGCTCGACCGGCAGATGGGCCAGCGGGTGACCGTCGGGCCGAAAGACGTAGTGGTCGAAGAACGCCCGCCAGGCCGCGCGTTCGGCCGGCGGACGCTCGGCGATGGCGGTCATGGCCAGCATCATCGTCAGATAGGGCGCGTCGGGACCGACGGCCGCGCTGTCCCACCAGTAGTTGACCAGCATGTTGACCGGCTCCAGCGCCTCGACCTGATGCCACCAGAGTTTGGGCAGGAACAGCGCGTCGCCGGGCCGGAGCTCGACCACCCAGGCGCGGGACGCGGCGGCCGCGAAGCGCGGGTAACGCGGATCATCGGCTGGCGCGCCGGCCGCCATGGCGATGGGCTGGCCCGCCAGGGTGTGATCGATCGGCCCGACATAGAGATCGCCGACCGCGTCGGGCGGATAGAGGGTGAAGCGTCTTCGCCCGGCCACGACGCAGGCGATGTTGTCGTAGGTGTCGTAGTGGCAGGCCACGCGGCCGGCATTGCCCAGCCAAACGCGCGGCCGGATCGCCGGCGCCAGCAGGTCGAGCCGGTTGTCCTTGTCAAAGCCTGGAACATAGTCGTCGACCGGCAGCGAACCCATGTAGAGGCTGGCCAGCCCGGCGTCGGCGGCGGCCTTGCCCATGCGATCCAGTCCCTGAGCCAGGGTCATGGATACGCGGTCGAAATTGAACCCTTCCGGCCCGTCGCCATAGTCGTAGCGACCGGCGATGGCCGGCGCGCCGACGAAAGCCTCGCCCATGCGATCGGTCGCGAAGTCGAGGAGATAGGCCGCCAAGTCCGGCCATCCGATGTTGGCGGCCTGCACGGCTGGCCAGGCTCCGCACAGACCCGGCAGCACGACCGGTTCGCAACCGGCGGCGAGTTCGGCGAAGGCTTCCGTCCCGCCGAGGGCAAGAGCGCCCGGCTTGGCCCGCCGAGGCCCAGGAGAGGGCGGCGGCTTCATGCGGCGAGCTTGTCGTTCCGCAGCTTGGCCAGCGCCGAGACCTGCCTGAGCGAGCCGCTCATCGCGTAGACCAGCTGCAGATCCCCGCGCCGGAAAAGCCGCAGCGCGGCCGCGTCATCCAGCTCGCTCAAGGCGTCGAGGCTGACGGTATAGAGCCCGTTCAGAGAAAGACTCCGGCCGTCATCGAAGGAGAGATCGATGTCGATCGGCTCGATGAGCTTCAGCGCCAGGAGTCCCTGTATGAAGCGCTCGCTCTCGGCCACGCCCGCCTGCAGCTGAGCCAGGACATGTTGCAGCCGGCGGGTGGCGGCGGTGGGTTCGCCTTGCGCGTCGAAAAGCGGCGCGCCCTGGCCGGTGACGAACCGGGGATGATCACGGTCGACGGCGATCACGCCGCCGTCGGTCAGAAAGACCCCCTGGCGCTCGAGGTCCAGGGGCGTGAACGAGGCCTGGGTCGTTTCCCCGACGCCAACAAGACTCTCGCCCGGCTCGAAGCCGAACATGGCGCCCGCATAGAACTGACCCGTGTCGGCGTTCTTGGTCAGGAAGACGGGGCACACGGCCGCTGCCGCGACGAATTCCGACGGCACGATCTGGACGAAGTGCGGGCCGGCCGCCGGAAGCGGGCCAAGCCGCAGGCGGCCGTGATCCTGGGCGTTCAGCAACTGCAGATCCATCGTCCCTCCCCCGCCGCTCGCCGTTTGTTCGGAGCGGCTTTGGTTACCCCTAACGCGTCCAGCGACAGAGGTCTAACGCGACGATAATTACACCGACAAATAGATATTGATACCGGTACCTTTTGGAGCTACCGTTCTCCCATAAGTAATAAGAATGCATGCGGGAGGATGTGATGCGCTACCTACGCCGCGCTTTGGCGAGTCTCCCTCATACCCAGTGAATTCGCGACATTAGAACGCTCGCGGATAAGGCCGGCCGCACGTGCCGGTAACAAGTCATCCCATGACACCTGGAGGGGGAAATGAAGCTATCCAATTTTTCTTATCAGAGTAAATCCGCGCGCGGATTGAGCGGCAAGCTCGCGCTTGTTGGCGCGTCCAGCCTGCTGGTCTTGGCCCTCTGCGGCGCCGCCAACGCCACGGAAACCGCCGACGAGGTGATCTCGACCGCCTCGACCCTGGCCGCTCCGGCCGCGGAACAGGCCGGCGCGTCGCAAGCCTCCGATCAAAGCGTGGTCGAGGAAGTCATCGTCACGGGCCTGCGCGGCTCGCTGCAACGCAACCTCGACATCAAGCGCAGTTCGGCCGGTGTCGTCGACGCCATCTCGGCCGAGGACATCGGCAAGTTCCCCGACTCGAACGTCGCCGCCTCGCTGCAGCGGCTGCCGGGCGTGTCGATCCAGCGTTCCGGGGCCCGCGGCGAGCCGCAGGGCATCACGGTCCGCGGCTTTGGCGGCGACTTCAACGAGACCCTGTACGACGGCCGCCGGATCTCGACGGCGACCGGCGGTCGCTCGGTCGATTTCAGCACCGTCGGCGCGGACTTCGTCGGCGGCCTGAGCGTCCTGAAGACTCCGGACGTGTCGCTGTCGAGCAGCTCGATCGGCGCGACGGTCAACGTCTCCTTCCCCAAGCCCTTCGACCATCCGGGTCGCCGCATGGCCCTGAGCGCGTCGGGTTCGGTGCAGGACGACGCCGGCAAGTTCGTGCCCACGGTCGGCGCGCTGTTCAGCGACACGTTCGCCGACAACAAGTTCGGGGTGCTGGTCGACGCGATGTATACGCGCCACGACACCCAGACCAACCGCGTCTATGTCAGCGGCTGGCCGGGCGGCTACTACGCACCGTGCCAGTTGACGGCGGCGTGCACCCCCGCCCAGCTTTCCGCGGGCAAGACGGTCCTGGGCTGGTTCGAGCAACAGGCCGGCGCGACCCAGATCTACACCAAGGATGAGCGCCTCGACGGCCGCATCGCCCTGCAATGGGCGCCGGTCGAGGGCGTGACGGTCACCCTGGACGACAACTATTCGCGCCAGAACATCCGCGCGGATAACTTCGGCTACGGCATCTGGTTCAACCAGGACGGCCTTCGGAACGTCAAGCTTGACCAGAACGGAACGACGGTCGACTTCACCCAGGCCGGCTCGCAGACCGACTTCACGGCCGGCACCGACCGTTCGGTCCTGCGGACGAACCAGACGGGCCTGAACCTGCAGTGGGAGGTCTCCGAGAACCTGAAGTTCGAGGCCGACGGCAGCTACGCCAAGAGCTGGATGAACCCGGGCGGCGAGATCACCAGCGACAACGCCGACGTCGGCTACGGCTTCGGCATCGGCCCGTCCCTGGGTATCAGCATCGGCGGCAGCAGCGACAACACGCTTCCGGTCCTCCACGGCTACGGCCCCAACGGCGACGGGTCGCGGTGGGCGGACACCTCGGTGATCGGCTCCCACGTGGTGGTGCGCCAGGCCCAGCAGAACACCGACGTCGTCAAGCAGCTGCGCTTCGCCGGGTCGTGGGAGCAGGACGGCTTCAAGATCAAGGCCGGCGGCACCTACCTGGAAGACCACTACAAGTTCCAGCAAAGCAACACGTTCGTGAACAACTTCTGGCAGGCCTATCCCGGCTATGGTCCAGCGTCCGGCCCGAACGGCGGGGTCATGGTCCCGGCCAGCCTGTTCACCGAGAAGGTCAGCACCAAGAACTTCATCCCCGGCTTCGACGGCGCCCTGCCGCCCTACCTGCTGAAGTTCGACGCTCAGGAGTACCAGAAGTTCCTGACCGGCCTGGGCAACCCGCAAGCCAAGAACATCCCCGGCTTCAACTACGGCGGCAGCGGCGTCGGAACCCAGTTCACCGGCGCGTTCGACATGGCGCTCGACAACGGCAGCATCCGCGACATCACTGAGAAGACGTGGTCGCTGTTCGTGAAGGCCAATTTCGACATCGAGGTGGCCGGCATGCCGTTCCACTTCAACGCCGGCGTGCGCGAGGAGAACACCCACGTCACCTCGGCCGGCTTCGGTCAGGTGCCGACGGCGATCACGCGCAGCGCCGGGGATCCCACCCTGCTGACCGTGTCGCTGAGCGCGCCCCAGAGCGTGTCGACCAAGAGCAACTACTCGTACCTGTTGCCCAGCCTCGACATGAAGCTGGAGCTGACGGACAGCATCCACCTGCGTCTGGACGCTTCACGCACCCTGACCCGCCCGGGCCTCAACCTGCTGACCCCCGTGGCGAGCGTGGGCACCGGCCAGCGCGTCGGCGCCCTGACGGCCAGTGGCGGCAGCCCCTCGCTGAAGCCCTATCTGGCCGACAACTTCGACGCCGCTGTCGAGTGGTACTACAAGCCCAACTCGTACGCGGCGGTGAACTTCTTCATCAAGGACGTCAGCAACTTCATCGTCGGCGGCACCCAGCGGCAGACGATCAACGGCGTGATCGATCCAACGACCGGCCAGCCGGCGATCTTCAGCGTCACCCAGCAGGTGAACGGACCGGAAGCCACCGTGCGCGGGGTCGAACTGGCCTGGCAGCACGTGTTCGGCGACAGCGGCTTCGGCTTCAACGCCAACGCCACCTTCGTCGACACCAACAAGCCCTACGATCCCAAGGACATCTCCCAGAGCGGCTTCGCGATCACGGGCCTGGCCAACTCGGCCAACCTCGTGGCCTTCTATGACAAGAACGGTCTGGAGGCCCGCGTGGCGGTCAACTACCGCAAGGAGTATCTGCGCGCTTTCGGCCAGAACCAGAACACAGGCGCGTTCGGCTCCGAGCCGACCTTCGAGAACCCGAACCTGCAGATCGACTTCAGCACCAGCTACGCGATCACCAAGCAGATCACCGGCTTCTTCGAGGCGCTCAACCTGACCAACGAAGTCCAGAGCACGCACGGGCGGTTCGACAACCAACTGCTCGACGTGTTCGCCTACGGCCGCCGCTACACGGCCGGGGTCCGCTTCCGCTTCTAGTATTCCCCTCCCCTAGACTGGGAACGTCGAGCCGTCGTTCCCAGTCGCTTTTTCTTCGATAGGCCATGGTCCGTCCCGTCAAGAATATCGTCATCGTCGGCGGCGGGACCGCGGGCTGGCTCACCGCCGGCGTGATCGCCGCCAAGCATCGCGCGCGGCAGGCCACCGGCTTCACGGTGACCCTGGTGGAGTCGCCGACCACGCCGATCATCGGCGTCGGTGAAGGCACCTGGCCGACCCTGCGTACGACCCTGTCCAAGATCGGGGTTTCCGAAACCGACTTTTTCCGCGAGTGCGACGCCGCTTTCAAACAGGGCGCCAAGTTCGCGCGCTGGACCACGGGCGAGCCCGACGACGCCTATTATCACCCGCTGGTGCTGCCCCAGAGCTTCGGACAGATCAACCTGGCCCCCCACTGGCTGGCCGGCGGCGCGGCGGGCAGCTTCTGCGACGCGGTCTGTCCGCAGGGCCGCCTGTGCGACGAGGGCCTGGGGCCCAAGACCATCACCGCCCCGCCCTATCAAGGCGCGGCCAACTACGCCTACCACCTGGACGCGGGCAAGTTCGCGCCGTTCCTGCAACGCCACTGTTGCGACAAGCTGGGCGTCCGCCATGTCCTGGCCGACGTGCGCGGCGTGGCTCTGGCCGAGGACGGCGACATCCGCGCCGTGGTCACCGAACAGGCCGGCGAGATCGAGGGCGATCTCTTCGTCGACTGCACCGGCTTCCGCTCGCTGCTGCTGGGCGAGACCCTGGGCGTGAAGTTCCGCGACTGCGGCGACGTGCTGTTCTGCGACACCGCCCTGGCCGTCCAGATCCCCTACGAGCGTCCCGACAGCCCAATCTCAACCCACACGATCTCGACCGCCCAATCGGCCGGCTGGATCTGGGACATCGGCTTGCCGACCCGCCGGGGGACCGGCCACGTCTATTCTAGCCGCCACATCTCCGACGACGAGGCCGAGCGTGAGCTGCGGGCCTATCTCGGCCCGACCGGCAAGGACCTGCCGGTGCGCAAGATCACCATCCGCTCGGGCCACCGCGAAACCTTCTGGAAGCGCAACTGCGTCGCCGTGGGCCTGGCGGCGGGCTTCCTGGAACCGCTGGAAGCCTCGGCCATCGTGCTCATCGAGCTGTCGGCCAAGCTCATCGCCGAGCAGATGCCCGCCTGCCGCGAGGTGATGGACATCGTCGCCGCCCGCTTCAACGCCACGACCCACTACCGCTGGGGCCGGATCATCGACTTCCTCAAGCTGCACTATGTGCTGAGCCAGAGGACCGACACCGCCTTCTGGCGCGACAACCGCGACCCGGCGACCATCCCCAAGCGCCTGTCGGACCTGCTGCTGCTGTGGCGTCACCAGCCGCCCTGGCTGCACGAGGAGTTCGACCGGGCCGACGAGGTGTTTCCCTCGGCCAGCTATCAGTACGTGCTCTACGGCATGGGCTTCCGCACCGAGGTCGAGGCCGCCGCGCTCGCCGACGAGGCGGCGCTGGCTCAACGCGCTCTGCGCGAGAACGCCCTGCAAAGCGATCGCCTGCTGTCCAGCTTGCCGAAGCACCGCGACCTCATCCGCAAGATCGTCGAGCACGGCCTGCAGCCGGTATGACGCGCGATACATCGCTCTTCCATCGCGGTCGCGCGGCCGTCCTGCTGTCCGTCGTCCTGGCGGGCGGAGCGGCCCACGGCGCGCAGCTACCGCCGGCGCCCAGCATCCCCGTCATCACGGCCGCCGACCGGCCCAACTCCGAAAAGGCGTTCTCCTCGGTCGAGATCCACGAACGCCCGGCGCCCATACCCGTCATCTTCGAGGTCGCCCCCGGCGGCTCGGATACCGCCGACGGCGCGCCCGGCCGCCCGTTCGCGACCCTCGCCCGCGCCCAGGCCGCGGTGCGGTCGGTCAACAAGACCCATTCGGTCACGGTGCGGCTCGCGGACGGGGTCTATCGCCCGGCCAAGCCGCTGCGCTTTTCGGTCGAGGACGGCGGCCAGGATGGCTTTGTGGTTCGCTGGGAAGCGGCCAAGGGCGCGCGGCCCGTCCTGTCGGGCGGCCAGCCGGTCGAAGGCTGGCGCCAGGCGGACGCCGCGCGCGACATCTGGGTGGCCGACATTCCGCGCGGCGCCGATCCGCGCCAGATCTGGGTCAATGACCGGCTGGCGCATCGCGCCGCGGTCGAGGCGCCCCGCAAGGCCTTCGCCTTCCACGACGGGGGCATCCAGATCGTCGATCCGGCCTGGCGCTTTCTCGCCGATCTGCCCGACCAGGCGCGGCTGGAGGTGGAGAACACCGGCTTCTTCACCGACCGTCGCGCGAGGGTCGAGAGCATCCAGGGCGACCACATCGTCCTGGCCCAGCCGGGCTGGCGCAACAATCTGATCGGCTACGACACCTTCGCCCGGCCGGTCTCGGGGGACAGGGCGCGCTTCTTCATCGGCAACGCCCTGGCCTTTGTCCGGGCTGGCGGCGACTGGTGGGCCGATCCCGCTCAGGGCAAGCTCTACTACAAGCCGCGCGACGGCGAGGTCATGGCCTCGAGCCGGGTGGTCATGCCGCGCCTGGAAGCCCTGGTCTCGATCGCCGGCCGTCCTGGCCAGCCCGTGCGCGACCTGCAATTCGCCGGCGTCGGCTTCGCCCACACCAGCTGGCTTGGCCCTTCCAGCGCCGAGGGCTACGCTAGCCAACAAAGCGGCGCCTTCCTGTCGGGCCAGGTCCCGAACTATCCCAGCGATCCGATCCGCGACTGCAGCTGGGGATGCTGGGCCTTCGAGGGGATGCGGAACCAATGGCGGCAGCAGCCGGCGGCGGTTCAGGTCGCCGCGGCCGCGCGCATCGTCTTCGAGGACGCCGAATTCGCGCACCTTGGCCAGATCGCCCTGGGCATCGGCAACGACGCCAGCGCCAATCTGAGCGGGGCGGGCCTGGAGACGCGCTCGGTGGAGGTGGTCCGCAGCCGCTTCCACGACCTGGCCGGCGGCGCGATCATGGTCGGCGGCGTCTCGCCCGACGCGCACCACCCGGGGCGACCGGAGCAGGCCGTGCGCGACATCATCATCCGCGACAACACCATCCAAGGCGTCTCGCAGGTCTATCGGGAACAGGCCGCGATCCTGGTCACCTATGCGACCGCCGCCGTGATCCTGCACAACGAGGTCTCGGACGCGCCCTATGACGGCATCGACGTGGGCTGGGGCTGGGGCGTCAACGACCCCGGCGGCAACACCGCCTATATGAGCCTGGGGCGCGGCTACTACGACCAGCCCGGCAATCGCGTCTACGACACGCCGACCACCCTGCGCGACACCGTGATCGTCGGTAATCGCGTGCACGGGGTGAAGCGCTGGTTCCCCGACGGCGGCGCCATCTATCACCTGTCGGCCGACCCCGGCGCCCTGATCGCGGAAAACCACGTCTACGACGTGCCCGGCGGCATCGGCGTCTATCTGGACGAAGGGTCGCGATACGTCACGGTGCGCGACAACGTCTTCGATGGCCTTGGCCTGTGGGTCAATCTGAACGCGCTGGACGGCGCCTATCCGCGCCGCACGGCGGCGGACAACGTCGCGCGCGGCAACTGGCGCAACGGCGGCAAGGCCAACGGATCCTGGTCTGACTACGCCAACAATCGCCTGATCGACAATGTCGCCGTCGAGGGTCAGGCCTGGCCCGCGCCCGCTCGGGAGGTGATCGCGCGCGCCGGTCCCCGCCCCGCCAAGCCCTGAACACAGCCTGGACGCCCATCATGAGGTCTTCTTCCATGTCCAAGTCATCCTGGCTTCAATGCGCCGCCAGCGCGGCGCTGTGCGCGAGCCTGGCCTTGAGCGCGCCCGCTCCCGCCCTCTCCGCGCCCGCCGCCCCGGCCAAGCCCGAAACGTCGGTGGCGCGCGCCAAGGCCGAGCGGCTGGCCGCCGAACTGGTCGGCAGGATGACCACCGAGGAGAAGCTGGACCAACTGCTCAACACCGCGCCGGCGATCCCCCGGCTTGGGATCCCGGCCTACAACTGGTGGACGGAGTCGCTGCACGGCGCGCTGGGAACCCTGCCGACCACCAACTTCCCCGAACCGATCGGCCTGGCCGCCAGCTTCGACACCAGCCTCGTCCAGGACGTCGCCGCCGCGATCAGCACCGAGGTCCGCGATCTGCACATCCTGTCGCGGCAGACCGGCCGGATGGGGCGGATCGGCACGGGCCTGGACACCTGGTCGCCGAACATCAACATCTTCCGCGACCCGCGCTGGGGCCGCGGCCAGGAAACCTATGGCGAGGACCCGTTCCTGACCGCCCGCATCGGCGTGGCCTTCGTGGAGGGCATTCAGGGCCCCGACGCCGACCTGCCCCGCGTCATCGCCACGCCCAAGCACTTCGCGGTCCATAGCGGGCCGGAGTCGACCCGACACGGCGCCAATGTCTTCGTCTCCCGCCACGATCTGGAAGACACCTATCTGCCCGCCTTCCGCGCCGCGATCACCGAAGGCCAGGCCGGATCGGTGATGTGCGCTTACAATCGCATCGACGGCCAGCCGGCCTGCGCCAGCGACCTGCTGCTGAAGGACCATCTGCGCGGGGCCTGGAAGTTCGACGGCTACGTCGTTTCCGACTGCGACGCGGTCAAGGACATCGCCGACAATCACAAGTACTCGCCCGATGCGGCCACGGCCGTCGCCGCGGCGATGCGGGCGGGCGTCGACAACGAATGCAACGGCGCGACCCTGACCGACACCGCGGGCCTGGCCAAGCCCTACGCCGAGGCATTGCGACGCGGATTGATCACCGAGGCCGACGTCGACCAGGCGCTGGTGCGGCTCTATTCGGCGCGCCTGCGGGTCGGCGACCTGCCCGGGGTGCGGGCAGTCGAAACCCGACCGGCGCCGGTCGCCTCGGTCATGACGCCCCAGCATGAGGCCCTGGCGCTAGCCGCCAGCGAGAAGAGCCTGGTGCTGCTGAAGAACGACGGCCTGCTGCCCCTGAAGCCCGGCCTGCGCATCGCGGTGATCGGCCCGCTGGCCGACGCGACCCGCGTCCTGCGCGGCAACTATTCCTCGGCCCTGTCCGCGCCGCCGATCTCGGTGCTGGACGGTCTTCGCCGCGCCATGCCGTCGGCCAAGATCGTCCACGCGCCGTTCGGCGCTTCCTTCACCGACGGCGATCGCGTGCCGAGCACGGCCTTGGTCACGCCGGATGGCAAGCCCGGCCTGCTGGCCCGCTACTACAACACCGTCGAGCCGCCGCCGACGCGCTTCGAGCCGGGGACCTTCGGCGACGCGGTGGCCAAGATGCGCTACCAGGACAAGCCGATGGTCACCCGCGTCGAGCCGGACATCGCCTCGCGAAGCCTGGACCTGGCCTCGGTCTCCGACCACCACCGCGTGGTCTGGACGGGCTTCCTGGTTCCGCCCGAGAGCGGAACCTATCGCCTGGGCCTGGCGGGCTTCAACGGCGAGCTCAAGTTCGACGGCAAGCCCTTCGCCGACCTGCGCAAGGCCGGCTGGGCCAGCCTGCCGACTCTCAAGACCATCCGCCTGGAAAAGGGCCATCGCTATCCGATCGAGATCGTCTCGGAGTCCCACGCCCTGTCCGGCGTCAATCTGGTCTGGAAGCGCGTGTCCGACGATCCGACCGCCGAGCTGAAGAGGGCGGCCGCCCAGGCCGACGTGCTGGTCGCCGTGGTTGGCCTGACCTCCGACCTGGAGGCCGAGGAGTCCCCGGTCGAGGTCCCCGGCTTCAAGGGCGGCGACAAGACGACCCTGGACCTGCCGGCCGATCAGCAGAAGCTGCTGGAACAGGCCAAGGCCCTGGGCAAGCCGTTGGTCGTGGTGACCCTGAACGGCAGCCCGGTGAACCTGGCCTGGGCCAAGGCCAACGCCTCGGCCATCGTGGAGGCCTGGTATCCGGGCCAGTCCGGCGGCCTGGCCGTCGCCAACGTGCTGGCGGGCAAGACCAATCCGTCGGGCCGCCTGCCGCTGACCTTCTACCGTTCGATCGACGACCTGCCGCCCTTCGGCGACTACGCCATGGCCGGTCGCACCTATCGCTACTTCACGGGCGAGCCGGTCTATCCGTTCGGCTTTGGTCTCAGCTACACGCGCTACGACTACGCGCCGGTCACGGTCGAGCCCCTGCCGGGCGGCGCGGACCAGGGCGTTCGCGTGACGACCACCGTGCGCAATGTCGGCGCGCGGGCGGGCGAGGAAGTCGCTCAGCTCTATCTGAACTTCCCCGACACGCCCGGCGCGCCGCGCGTGGCCCTGCGCGGCTTCCAGCGCGTGGCGCTCAAGCCCGGCGAGTCCCGCAAGGTGACCTTCACCCTGTCGCCGCGCGATCTCAGTTCGGTGACCCCCGAGGGTGATCGCCGCGTGGCGGCCGGCGCCTATCGCGTCAGCGTCGGATCGGGCCAACCGGGCACGGGGGTCCCGAGCCAGTCGGCCCCGTTCTCGGTCGGCGCCGCCGTGGCGCTGGCGAAATAGACCGGCCTCGGCGGATCAGGAGAAGAGCGTGAAAACCATCGCGACCATCACCGGGGCCCTCGCCCTCCTCCTCCCGACGCTGGCGAGCGCCGCGCCCAGGCTCGAGGGCGCGGTCGGCGACCACGCCGTGCTGCAGCGGGACAGGCCCATCATCGTCACAGGCCGTTCCGCGCCCGGCGAGAAGGTCCTGGTCAATCTGGCGGGGCGTTCGGCCACGGGCCAGGCCGATCGCGATGGCCGCTTTCGCGTCGCCTTGCCGCCGCTCGCCGCCGGCGGTCCCTACCAGATGCTGGTCGACGCGCCGAGCGGCCAGACCTTCGTCAACGACCTCCTGATCGGCGACGTCTTCCTCTGCTCGGGCCAGAGCAACATGGAGCTGTCGACCGAGCAGTCTCAGAACAGCTTTCAGATCGCCGGCGCCGCCGATCCGCAGATGCGATTGATGACGGTCGGCAAGCAGCTGGCGGAGACGCCGAAGGACCGATTCGACGTCCCGCCGGCCTGGGCGGCGGCCACGCCCGGGACGATCGCCAAGTTCTCGGCCGTCTGCTTCTACGCGGGCCAGGACCTGCGGCGGACCACCAAGGCGCCGATCGGCCTGATCCATTCCAGCTGGGGCGGCTCGCGGATTTCCGCCTGGATGGCGCCCGAGGGCCTCCGCGCCGGCGGCCTGGACCTGGAAGCCAAGGCGCTGGCGCTCCATGCGCGCGACGCGGCGGCGGCCGAGACCATGGTCGCGCGTCAGTGGGAGACCTGGTGGCGCGACCACTCCGGTCTCGCGGGCGCCGACGAACCCTGGCGCGGCGAGCATCCCGCCTGGTCGCCCGTTCCCGCGATCAGTTATTTCGGGCGCTGGGGCGCGCCTGAGATGACGAAGTATCTGGGCATGGTCTGGTTCGAGAAGACGGTGGACCTGACCCCCGCCCAGGCCGAGCAAGGCGCCGTCCTCTCGCTGGGCCTGATCGACGACGCCGATCGCACCTGGGTCAATGGCAAGGCCGTCGGCGGGTCCAGCATCGGCGCCCCACGCCGCTACCGACTGGCCCCGGGTACGTTGGTGGCCGGGCGCAACCGGATCACGGTCAACGACGACAATGTCTATGCCGATGGCGGCCTGGCGGGCCCCGCCGAACTCATGCGCCTTCAGCTGGACGACGGGACCTCGGTCCCGCTTGACGCCGGCTGGCGCTACGCCCTGGCGGGACGGCCCAAGACCAACGCCCCCCGCGCGCCCTGGGACGACATCAACGGCGCGGGCGTCCTCTACAACGCGATGATCTCGCCCCTTGGGCCGGTCGGCCTGGCCGGGGCGCTCTGGTACCAGGGCGAGTCCGACACGGGCCTGCCTGGCTACGAGCGCCGCCTCGCGGCGATGATGGCCGACTGGCGCCGCCAGTTCGAAGCCCCGACGCTGCCGTTCGCGATCATCCAGTTGTCGGCCTACGGCGCCGGCGCGAGCAAGCCCGTCGAGAGCGGATGGGCCGGCGTGCGCGACGCCCAGCGACGCGCCGCCGAGACCGACGGCCACGCGGCTGTCGTCGTCACCCTCGATCTCGGCGATCCCTACGATATTCACCCCGGTGAGAAGCAGGAAGTCGGCCGCCGGGCGGCCGATGCGTTGCGGGTCCTCGCCTATGGGGAAGCCGTCGCCGCCGGCCCCCGGATCGCGAGCGCCGAACGCGCGCCCGACGGCGGCGTCATCCTGACGTTCACAGGCGCCGCCGGCGGCCTGGTCGCCCGCAGCGCCGACACGGCCATCGGCTTCGAGCTTTGCGGCGCGGACGGCGCCTGCCGGTACGCCCCCGGCCATGTCGCTGGCGACAAGGTCACGCTGAAAGGCGACGGCGGGGCCATCCGGCGCGTGCGCTACGGGTGGGCGGACAGTCCGACGGTGAACCTGTTCGACCAGGCCGGCCGGGCTGTCGGCTCGTTCGAGATCAAGGTTCCCTAACCCGGCAAGGCGGGTGACGGCGGCGGACAAGTTGGCTAGATTTATGTGACCGGTAACATTGAACATAGACCAACGATCCGGGAGCATGGGGCAAGGACGTGACGGATAGCCGGGATCATCCGCTCAGGGTGGCGCTGAGTGAACTGATGCATCTGCGCGCCCTGCCGCTGGAGCAAGCGCCGGTCAGGCTGCGCCAGTGGGTCTTCCTGGTGGGCGCCGACGAACGGGCGTCCGAGGCGGCCTTCGTGGCGTTGTTCGCGCCAGGCCAGGATCCCGCCGTCGGCAGGATTCTGGTGACCAGCCCGGCCGGCGGCTGGCTGTGGGAGCGGCATCAGGAATTCTCGACCTGGACCCGGTTCACCTACGGCCCGCTGGGCCCGGAGCTTGGCTTCGAGACGAACGTCGGCGAGGACTGCTTCTGGCTGGACGGCGCGCCGGGTCAGGTGTTCAGGGGCGTCGAGATCTCTGTCTCCGCGCCGGGCGCCGAGCCACCGGCCGAAGCGATCCTGAACCGGCATATCGACCTGGCCCATTGCGTTTCGTGCGAGGTCTTCGACGGGGCCGCGCGGATCTGGACGGACTTTCGCCTGCGCGAAGGCGGCACGGGGCGTATCCACGTCCACAACATCGCCCTGGCCAATGATGAGGTCTCGCGCCTGGTCCAGACGCTGTTGGAGATCGGCAACTATCGGAAGCTGGCGCTGATCGGCTTTCCGCCCGCCCGCGAGCTCCTGGCCTGGCTGGACGGCGCCGAAGCCAGGCTTTCGGCGATCGCCAGCGGCCTGGCCAGCGGCGAGGACAGCCAGGCGGTGCTGGACAGCCTCCTGAAACTCTCCGCCGAGGTAGAGCTGCGCGCCGCCCACAGCCGTTTCCGGCGCGGCGCGACGGAATCCTATCACCGCCTGGCCCTGGACAGACTAGAGGCGCTGCGGGAGCGCCATGTTCCCGGCTATTCGACCATGAGCGAGTTCATCGCGCGGCGGCTGCAGCCGGCCATGCGCACCCGCGAGGCGGCCGACCGGCGGCTGGACGACCTTTCGGTGCGCGTCGCGCGCTGTGGCGATCTTCTGCAGGCCCGTCTGGGCATCGTCCTGGACCGCCAGAACCAGGAGACCCTGCGCGGCATGGGCGCCAGCCTCCAGCTGCAAGCCAAGCTGCAGGGTCTGGTCGAGGGCCTGTCGATCTTCGCGGTCGGCTATTACGTGCTGGGCCTGCTCGGCTATTTCCTGAAGCCCTGGCTGCACGGCTGGCCGGGCGCGAGCGAACAGGTTCTCTCGGCGCTGGTTCCCCTGGTGCTGCTCGCCGTCGCCGCCAGCCTGCACCGGCGCAAGAAGCGCCTGATCGATCGGGGCGACGGATGACCCGTCTGATCAGCGCGCCGCCAGAGCTCTTCTGACGACGCTCGGTCTCCACTTCGTCGGAAAATACTCTAGCGGGCTGGGACCGAAACCCCGGCCTCGGTCTGCACGACCGGCAGCATCGCGCCGTCGGGACTGTAGCGAAGGCGTTCGACGGTCACGGCGCGGCGACCGATCGCCCCGCTCTGGTCGCCGACCGCGAGGGTCGCGTTGTGCAGGAAGACATGCCACTCGCCCTTGAACTGGACGATGCCGGGATGGATCGTGAAGCTGTACTTGCCTGAGCCGGTCAGGAGGCCCCGAGGGGTCCAGGGACCCGTGATGGCGGGCGCGGTGGCGTAGGATACATGCTCGTCGCGCTGGGTGCTTCGGTCGAGCGAGGCATAGGTCAGGTAGTAGGTCCCGTCGCGCTTGTGCAGCCAAGGGCCCTCCTCGAAATGCGGCGGCGTGATCTCGGTGATCGGACCGTCGATCTCGATCATGTTGGGCTTGAGCTTGGCGATGTAGCAGGAGCGATTGCCCCAGGCGATCCAGGTGGTTCCATCGTCGTCGGTGAACACCGTCGGATCGATGTCCTCCCAGCTGTGCGGCCCCTTCGGGGTCATCTCGTTGGTGATCAGCGCCGACCCGCGCGCATCGACGAACGGGCCGGTGGGCGAGTCCGAGACCGCCACGCCGATCGCCTTGCCCGGGTGCGTGTTGTCATGCTCGACGGCGGCGTAGAAATAGAACTTTCCGTTCTTCTCGATCGCCTGCGAGGCCCAGGCGTCCTTCTTGGCCCACTTGAAGTCCGTGGCCTTCATGATCGGTGGGTAGGCCGTCCACGTCTTCATGTCCGTGGTCGAGTAGACCAGCCACTCGCGCATGTTGAACATCTCGTCACGCTGGGCTTCGTCGTGGCCCACATAGAGAAAGAGGCGATCTCCGACAACCAGCGGCGCGGGATCAGCGGTGAACCTCTCCCGGAAGATGGGGTTCGAGCCTGGCGTGGGCGCTTTTTCATCGCCGGCCGCGCTTGGCGTCGCCATGCCCAGGGCCGCCATCAACGCGAGCGCCGCAATTTTCGAAACCATCCGACCGTCTCCCCAACGCCTAATATTTCTCTGATGAAAACGCCGCCCAGGCGCGGTGCGAACCACCATCGCCCGGGTTTCCCGCCGGGTTGATCAGCGCTCGAGAAGCGCCGCTTCACCCCAGGTCACGGGCAAGCGCTGGTTGTCGCCACGGGGGCTGCTCGCCACCAACTCGATCAGCTTCACGCCGGCGACCGGGGCCGAGATCGGCTGGGCCGCCATGCCCCATTTGACCGGCTTGCTGGTCGCCAGCAGCTTGCCGTCGCCATAGACGGCGAAGGTCACGGCGGCGGCCTTGTCGCTGGCGCTGTCATCGACGCCGACCATCGCGGTGAAGCGCCGCGCCCCGTTATTCCGAACCTCCATCCGCGAGTTGGCGAGGATGCCGATGCCCGCCGCGAACGGCTTCCCCGCGACACGCAGCACTTGGCCGTACGGAGCGCTGTCGGCCCGCGCGCCGCCCCAGCCGGCATAGGACGGCCGGTCGCCCGGGCCGCCGGTGCCGCCCCAGCCCGCCGCGGTGCGGAAGATGGAGGGATCGGGCGTAGGATCGACGACGCCATCGACCGCCGGGTTCACGCTGCCCGGCTGCTCGGAGAGATAATAGCCCTCCTGCAGCGCGCGCGCGCCGTGCGCGCGGAAGATCAGGGTCTCGCGCGGCTTGACGTGGAGCTTGGTCCGCTTGGTGAACGTCGTCTGCTGCTTGCTCCACAGGTCGGTCAACGCGATCGGCGCGTCGTCGCTGAACTTCAGATGGGTCGCGTTCAGGTCGACGTCATAGTCGACCGAGCCCCGGTTGAAGATCGCCACGGCCTTGTCGCCCGACGCCAGGGTCTTCACCAGGATCTGCAGGTCGCTGGAGTCGTGCGCCAGCGTCGCCTGGTTGCCGGCTGGATCCTGGTCCAGCGCGATGATATCGGCGTTGCCGAAGATATCGAGCAGCGCCTTTGGCGTCTTGCGCAGGTCGGTCCCGATCAGCAGCGGCGCGTTGAGCATCGCCCACAATGCGAAGTGCGAGCGGGCTTCGGTCAGGTGGTCCGCGTCGAAATCTCCGGCCCCGATGTGCAGCATGTCCGGGTCGTTCCAGGACCCGGGGTGCGCGTAGAGCGACCGCGTCACGGTCGTATCGTAGTTGACCAGCAACCGCCCCCAGGCCGGCGAGATATCGTCGCTGGTGCGCGAGAGGCCGCCATAGTCCTTGCCCCAGGCGCGGACATTGGCCGCCCCCCAGATGCAGAGCGACAGCAGGTAGTCGCCGTCCGGATTTTCCCGAGCCAGCGCGACATTGATCTGTCGGAACATCGCCTGGATCGCCGGGATGTCGGTTCGCGTCACCGCCCCGGAATCCAGGAATGGTCCCAGCGCCCGGAACTTGCCCGAACGGACGCGTTCGCTTTGCGGTCCGTAGTCGCGCAGGCCGCAGCCATCGACCTTGATGAAGTCGAAGCCCCAGTCCTTGAAATAAAGCGCGATATCCTGGTCGATGCGGCCGTAAATGCCGACCTCGCGCTCCAGGACGGTCCCCTTGGGCAGGTCGTCATCGGTCGGGGAATAGGCTTCGGAGCAGGTGTTGCGGCCCAGGTCGGAATAGATGCCGGCCTTCAGCCCCATGGCGTGGAGCTTCTCGGTAAATGGCCTGAAGCTGGGGGCGTCGCCGCCGGTGCGCGCCGACGGGAACTTGTCGTCGCGGATGATCATCCGCCCGTCCGGCATCCGGCGCTTCAGCGCCCAGCCGTCGTCGATGTTGATATAGCGATAGCCCTTGGCCGCCAGGCCGCTGTCGACGATCTGCTTCGCCGAGCCGAGGATCTTGTCCTCGTCGATGTCGGTGGCGAAGGCGTTCCAGGTGCTCCACCCCATGGGCGGCGTGGCCGCGCGGCCGGCGGTATAGGCCGTCCAGCGTCCGGTCGGCGCCAAAGGATCGCTCTGCGCCGCGGCGACGGACGGTCCAAGAAGCGCGGCGATCACCCCCGCGGTCAGCAGCTTCCTCATCGTTTCCCGCGCCGTCTTTTTATCGGTTGCTGAACGGCTCGGCTGTCGCAGCCCAAACGCTCACTGTGAGCGCGATGTTTACTCTGACAAAATCAGCCGTCAACATACGCTCCGTCGCGCGCACGTCCGGCCAAGCGTTCCCTGGCCTGGCGCTCCACCTCGCACCGAAGACGCCAGGGCTTTCTAGCGATGCGGACGCCGACCCGAGATCGACGACAATAACACCGACAAATATGGATTGTCGTAGCGGCGCGCCTGGGCCTAAATCCCTCCCATGGGCGGGCTTTCCGCTCGGTATGGCCCGCGCGATACGCAACGGCCGGAAGACCATACTCCCAGATCGGCGACGTGAAGATCACCGCTGGGCGATGCATAAAAAATTGTTACCGGTAACAAGGGAGGAACTGGAATGCCAAGGATCGTCGCCGCCTCGCTGTCCATAGCCGCGTGTTCGATATTCGCGATCGCGACCGCCCAGGCCCAAACGCCGCGGCTGAGTCCGGACCAGACGCTCGAGGCCCCAGGCCTCAGCGTGATCGTCGAGCAAAATCACTTCAGCCCGATCTTCTTCGACGAGAAGAACGCCGGCATCCAGATCGTCCTGCATGGCGAGCGGATCGCCACCGACGGCGAGGTCCGCCTCAATCCGACGCCCGAACAATGGGACCCGGTGCCGATCTTCGGCGAACGCACGCTCGGCGAGACGCCGGGTCAACTGGTCGTGAGATCGAGCTATCCGAAGGAAAAACTGAACTACCGCGTGAAGGTGACCCCCGAGGACGGCGGTTTTCGCATCGCGGTGGATCTCGACGCCCCGCTGCCGCCCGAGCTTGTCGGCAAGGCCGGCTTCAATCTTGATTTCCTGCCGACCGCCTATTTCGGCAAGACCTATCTGATGGGCGAGCGGCCGGGCCTGTTCCCGCGCAATCCCAACGGCCCCATGGCGACCGACGGCTCGGGCGATCCCCAGCCGATGGCCTCCGGCGCCCGCAGCGTGACCCTCTCGCCGGAAGACCCCAAGACCCGGGTCACGATCACCGCCAACGCGCCGCTCGCCCTCTATGACGCGCGCAATCGGGCGCAGAACGGCTGGTTCGTCGTGCGGTCCATGATCGCCGCCGGAGCCAAGGAAGACGCCGTCGTCTGGCACGTGCGCCCCAATGTCATCCCGGGCTGGACGCGGGCGCCCGTCGTCTCCTTCAACCAGGCCGGCTACACGCCGCAGCGCGGCAAGGTCGCGCTGATCGAGCTGGATCCGAATTTCAAGGCGCCGGCCGAGGCTACGCTGGTCAAGCTGACCGACAGCGGCGAGAAGGCCGTGTTCAGCGCGCCGGTCCAGCCGCGCGGCAAGTTCCTGCGCTACAACTACGCAGCGTTCGACTTCTCCAGCGTGCGCGAGCCCGGCGTCTACGCGATCTCCTACGCCGGGCAGACGACCAATCCCTTCCCGATCGCCGCCGACGCCTATTCGCGGATCTGGCAGCCTTCGCTGGACACCTATCTTCCCGTCCAGATGGACCACATGACCGTGCGGGAGCAGTACCGGGTTTGGCAGCGCGCCTCGCACCTCGACGACGCGGTCCAGGCTCCACCCAATCACGTCCATTTCGACGGCTATCGCATGGGGCCGAACCTCGACTCCCCCTTCAAGCCGGGCGAGCACATCCCGGGCCTGGCGGTCGGCGGCTTCCAGGACGCCGGCGACTACGACATCCAGACCCCGCAAAACGCGCAGGTGGTGCGTGATCTCGTCTGGACGCGCGAGCTCTTCGGGCTCGACTGGGACGAAACCAGCGTCGACGAGAAGGCGCGCGAGGTGGAGATCCGCAAGCCGGACGGCGCGCCCGACGCGCTCCAGCAGGTCCGCCACGGCGTCGTGCAACTGCTCGCGCAGTACAAGGTCTTCGGCCATTCGATCGTCGGCATCATCGACCCGAAGCTGCGCCAGTACGCGCACCTCGGCGACGCCGCCTCCCAGACCGACGGCAAGCTGTACGACGCCGCGCTGGGGCCGAACGAGGTCCGGGGCGACCACTCGGGCGTCCCTGACGATCGCTGGGCGTTCACCACCGCCTATCCGGCCAATGACCTGATGGTGGCCGGCAGCCTTGCGTCGGCCAGCCGCGCGCTGAAAGACTTCGACCCGGCGATGTCGGCCGAAGCGCTGTCCGCCGCCAAGGCGCTGTGGACCAAGCGCGAGGGCGAGGCCGCCAACGGCAGCGACGGCCGCGACGACAGCGGGAACATGTCCCGCTTTCTCGACCTGGCCAAGGTCGCCGCGACGGTGGAGCTGATCCTCACCACCAAGGGCGACGCGGTCTATACGGCGCGGCTGCGCGCCCTGATACCGGCGATCGAGGCGAACTTCGATCGCGTCAGCGGCGTCGCCGTGCGCGCCCTTCCCTATATGGATGCGAGCTACAAGGCGCGGATCAGGACCCTGGTGAGCGCCGCCAAGTCGCGGGCCGACACCGGACTGGCGGGCAACCCCTTCGGCGTCCCGGTCGGCATGGGCTCATGGGCGGGGTCCGGCGAAGTCGCCGGCTTCGGGATCAACATGTACCTGATGCACAAGGCGTTCCCGGACCTGATCGGACCGGAATACACCCTGCACGCCCTGGACTACATGCTCGGCCGCCATCCCGCGAACAACCTGTCCCTGGTCTCGACCGTCGGGACCCGCTCGAAGCTGAACGGCTACGGGCACAACCGCGCGGACTACGGCTTCATCCCTGGCGGGATGGCGCCGGGCGTGCTGGTCATCAAGCCGGACTTCCCCGAAATGATGACCGACTGGCCGTTCTTGTGGTTCGAGAGCGAATACACGGTGAGCTCCACCACCGCCTATATCCTCGCGGCCAAGGCGGCGATCGCGGCCACCGAGGACTCTCGCTAGAAGTCAGACCCAGGTCGCCACGGAGACGGCTCCGTGGCGACCTTCGATGTCGGGCTGCTTCGATTTTGGGACCGCGAGCTTCCTCCGGAAACCGCGTGACGCCCGCCGAGCTCAGACGCCGGAGAAGTCGCCCGCCTCGTTCAAGGCGGCCTCCAGCGCCTGCAGCAGCCTCGAACGGGCCTCTTCGCTGGGGGCCTCCTGGATCTTGGCGTTGAGCCGGGCGAACAAGTCGGCGCGCTGGTTGTGCCAGTCCAGGGCCGCGGCTTTTCCCGGCTGAAGTCGCGGCGGGCCGCCGGGGACCTGATGCGCCTCGGACCGGGTCAGTTCAAAGGTCTCATCGAGAACAGGGATGGCGATGCGCGCGGCCGGAAAGCCGGCCTGCTCCAGGCGTTCGGCCAGACCGGTCAGGGCGCCCGGCTCTCCGTGCGCCAGGAACACCTGCCCGGTGATCGGCTGACGCTCCAAGGCCCAGCGCACCAGGCCCTTGGCGTCGGCATGGGCCGAATAGACGTCCAGCACCCTGATCCGCGCCTTGACTTGAAAGTCATCGCCCTGGATCCGCACCAATTTCTTGCCGTCGACCAGCAGGCGGCCAAGCGTGCCCGCCGCCTGGAAGCCGGTGATCAGCACGGTCACCTCGGATCGCCACAAAAGGCGCTTGAGATGCCGGCGGATGCGACCGGCGTCGCACATGCCGCTGCCCGCCAAGATGATATGCCAGTCGCGCACCTTCTCCAGCTGATCGCTTTCCTCGGGCTTCATCAGGTAGTGCAGGTTCGGGGCGTGGCGGAGCGGGGTGAACGGGTTGACCTCCGTATCCCGGTTCCATCCCCGATCGAGGAAGACGTCGGTGGCCTCGATGGCCAGGGGCGAATCCAGGAAGATCTCGCCATGCGGCGCCTCGCCCGATTCCATCACCGCCAGGAGATCCAGCAGCAGTTCCTGAGCGCGGCCGACCGCGAAGGTCGGCATCAGCAACGGCCCGCCGGCGGCGTGAGCCTGGCGCAGTTCCTCGGCCAGCAGCCGGCGCCGTTCGGCGGTGTCGGCCAGATCACGCTCGCGGTCGCCGTAGGTCGACTCCAGCACCAGGTGATCGACGCCCGTCGGTCCGGTCGGCTCGGGGAGGTAGGCCTGACCTCCGGCGCCCAGGTCGCCGGAGAACAGGATCCGTTCGGCGTCTTCGTCGGGCCCGACGATCACCTCGATCGAGGTGGCGCCCAGCATATGGCCCGCGTTCCAGAAGCGGGCCCTCACGCCGGGGACGATCTCGGTGATCTCGTCGAGCTTGACCTTCTCGAACAACTCCATCGTCCGGGCCGCGTCCTTGGCCGTGTAGACCGGCTCGACCCGTGGGCGACCGCGCTGCTGGTTGCGTCGATTGAGATGGAAGACTTCGCTTTCCTGGATCTCCCCGGCGTCGGCCAGCATCACCTCGCACAGGGCCCGGGTCGGGGCCGTGGCGTAGATGGGCCCCTTGTAGCCCGCGCGCATCAGCTTCGGCAGCATGCCCGAATGGTCGATATGGGCGTGGGTCAGCAGCACCGCGTCGATGGCGTCCACGTCGAAGGGAAAGGGGTCGTAGTTGAGAGCCTTCAGGGTCTTGGAGCCCTGGAACATGCCGCAGTCGATCAGAAGGGTGAAGCCTTCGCCGCTGAGGCGGGCGCAGAAGCCCGTCACGCATTCGGCGGCGCCGTGAAAGGTCAGGCTCAAACTCATGGGACTACTTTCTTCTGGTCTGCTCGAATGAACGAAGCCGCGACAGGCCTGCCGTCCAGCCGCCGCTCAGCATTGCGGTGACCAGCACGACGATCGCGAGGGTCAGGTCGGGCGCCGCCACCTTGAAGACCGCGGCCACCGGCGCGACGCTCAGGATCACCGCCAGCAGGGCGACGATCGCCGACGCGATGATCCAATAGGCGCGCCGATGGGGCGACAGCAGCTTGCCCGACGCGGCCGCGTCGGCCAGGGCCAGGATCAGATTGCCCAGCACCAGGGTCGTGAAGGCCGCGCCCCGCGCCTGGTCCTCGGGATAGTTCCGCAGGGCCCAGATATAGACGCCCAGAACCCCGCCCAGAACCGCCAGTCCCTGGAGGAGGGCCAGGCCGATTTGCTTCCAGCCGAACAGCGGCTCGTCACGACGGCGAGGTGGGCGCTTCATCGCCCGCGCCTCGCTGGGCTCGGCCTCGAAGACCAGGGCGCAGATCGGGTCGATGGCCAGCTCCATCAGCACGACATGCATGGGAAACAGCAGGGACGGCAGACCCAGCAGGATGGGGGCCAGCGCCAGGCCAGCGATCGGCACGTGGATGGCGGTGACGTAGGTCAGGGCGCGGCGCAGGTTGGTGAAGATCCGCCGACCCAGGCGCACACCGCCGACGATGGAGGCGAAGCTGTCGTCCAGCAGGACGAGATCGGCCGCCTCGCGCGCGACGTCCGTTCCCTTCTTGCCCATGGCGATGCCGATGTGCGCGGCCTCCAGCGCCGGAGCATCGTTGACGCCGTCGCCGGTCATGGCCACGACTTCTCCGTCCGCCTTCAGGGCCTCGACCAGTCGCAGCTTCTGGGCGGGCGCGATGCGGGCGAAGACCCGCACGCCGCGCAGACGCTCGCAGAGGGCGGCGAAGGACAGCTCTTCGATCTCGGATCCGAGCAGGACGCCGGCCGAGGTGTCCAGACCCGCCGCCTTGGCGATGGCCAGCGCCGTGGCGGGATGGTCGCCGGTGATCATCACGACGGCGACGCCCGCCGCGCGCGCCTCGGCCAGGGCTTGCGGCACGTCCCGGCGCAGCGGATCGATGAAGCCGATCAGTCCGCCGAACGTGAAGGCGACGGTCCGAGGATCATCATCCGCGAAATCGCCCTCCACACGGGCCGAAGCCACGCCCAGGACCCGCAACCCCTGCCGCGCATAGTCCTCGACCACGGCCTGCAGGCGCGCGATCTCGGTGGCGGACAGCCGGCACAGATTGAAGATCGCCTCGGGCGCCCCCTTGGCCGCGGCGATCCGCGCCTCGCCGGCGCGACGCCAGACCTGGACGACCGCCAGCAGTTCGGGCCGCAGGGGCCAGGCGCGCTCGGGCTCGCCCTGGGTAACCTCCCCGTCGACCAACGCGTCCATCGAGAGGTGACGCACCGCCTTGTCCATCGGGTCGATCGGTCGCACCGCCGAGGCCAGGGCGGCCAGCTCCAGCAGGTCTCCGGCCGCGCCCTCGATGGGGCGCGCCGCCTCGACGGCTATGTCGCCGGCCTCCGTCCACAGGCGGGCGACCCGCATCTGGTTTTCGGTGAGGGTCCCGGTCTTGTCGACGCAGAGCACCGTGGCGCCGCCCAGGGTCTCGATGACCGCGCTTCGCCGCGTCAGCACCTGGTGGGTCGCCAGCCGCCACGCGCCCAGCGCCAGGAACACGGCCAACACCATGGGAAACTCTTCGGGGATCAGCGAGATCGCCACCGTCACCCCGGCCAGGACGCCGCCGATCCAATCGTGACGCAACCATCCGTAGGCGACCGCGACGAGCGCGCAGAATCCCAGGGCCAGCGCGCCCAATATGGCGACAAGGCGTCCGGCGGTCTTCTGCAGCGGCGTCGGCTCGTGATCGATCGCCGCGAGCGACGCGCCGATCTGGCCGAGCGCCGAGCGCGGCCCGGTGCGGGTCACCCGCGCGACGCCCTGTCCGCGGACCACGAGCGTGCCGGCGAAGAGATCGGGGGAGCCATCCGCCCCCGGGGCCGGATTGGGCGCGCCGACATCGTCGGGCCCGGCGGGCGGCTTGGTCACCGGCGCCGACTCGCCGGTCAGGGCGGACTCGTCGACGGTGAGCACCTCGCCCCCGACCAGTCGGGCGTCCGCCGGCAGACGTTCGCCCTCGCCGATCAGCAACAGGTCGTCGGGAACGACGTCGCGCGCGGCGACCTGCCGTTCTACGCCGCCGCGAATGACCCGGGCCAGGGGCTGGGCCAGATCGCGCAAGGCGCTCAACGCCCGTTCGCTGCGCGCCTCCTGCAGAACCACCAGTCCCACCGAAGCCAGGGCTCCGGCGGTCAGAAAGAGCCCTTCGCCCAGGTCGCCGAGCACCAGGTAAAGGACCGCCGCCCCGACCAGCAGCAGGAACATCGGCTCGCGCAAGGTCTCGCCGAGGATTCCGGCCAGACCGCGCCCCGTCGCGTGCGGCAGTTCATTGGGACCGACGGCGACCAGACGCGCGGCCGCCTCCGCCTCGTCCAGGCCGCGCAACAGTTCGACGGTCATGCAACCATCCTCCTCGAGGGGCTCGGTGAGCGACTCAGTGCGAGAGGAAGAGCGGGACCTTTGGCGCGTGCAACATGTACTCGGTGG
>Ga0255334_1000098_pt1 | contig 97936 bp, 88 predicted proteins | sample EtOH5_35cm_T3_12_FD_202080 | JGI IMG/M metagenome (GOLD analysis project Ga0255334, IMG submission 202080) | Sandy soil microbial communities from University of British Columbia, Vancouver, Canada - EtOH5_35cm_T3_129 | ecosystem: Engineered > Artificial ecosystem > Sand microcosm > Unclassified ...
TACATCGCCGTCGGTATCTCCGGCGCGATCCAGCACCTGGCCGGCATGAAAGACTCCAAAGTGATCGTTGCGATCAACAAGGACGAAGAAGCGCCGATCTTCCAGGTGGCCGATTACGGCCTGGTGGCGGACCTGTTTGACGCGATACCTGAACTGGCCGCCCTGGCCTGATCACCGACCGACAGGAGCGAAACTTATGAGCAATATCGATTTTTCAGCGTGGGTCGGACGTCGTCAGGAAAGCCAGGACCGAATCAGCTTCAACCTGGTTAAACGCATTGCCGCTACCTTGAGCGAAGTGGCGCCGCAACCTGGCGAACCACTGCCGCCGCTGTGGCATTGGGCATTCTTTCAAAAACCGGTTGCGGCCAGCGAACTGGGCCCGGATGGTCATCCCGCGCTCGGCGGCTTCCTGCCACCGGCCCACAACCTTAATCGCATGTGGGCTGGCAGCCGAATTGAGTTCTACCAGCCTCTGAAAGTAGAGGCTGAGGTGACCTGTGTATCGACCATTCTCAATGTCGAAGAGAAGCACGGCCGGACCGGGTCGTTGCTGTTTGTCACAGTACGCCATGAGTATTTCCAGGACGGCCAACGCGCCCTGCAAGATGAACAGGACATCGTCTACCGCGAACCCTCCCCGCCCAAACTGAACGGCACCGAAGCGATCCCTGAAGGCCAATGGCAAGAACAGGTCGAACCTTCCCCAACCCTGCTGTTCCGCTATTCCGCGGTTACCTTCAATGGCCACCGGATTCACTACGATTGGCCTTACGTCACAGAGACCGAAGGCTATCCGGGGTTGGTGGTGCATGGTCCGTTGATCGCCACACTCAACTTGCGTGCTTTTACCAGGGCGCACCCGACCGCACGATTGGAGCGCTTCACCTTCCGTGGACTCCGACCGCTGATTTCCCCCCAGCCTTTCGAGGTCGGCGGACGATTGATCGACAGCAGCAAGGCGCAGGTATGGGCTGGCAATCAGGACGGCACCGCACAAATCGGTGAAATCGAATTCAGCGAGGGAGAAACACCATGAGTGCATCGATCGTTCGCTCCGCCCTGTTTGTGCCGGCCACTCGTCCAGAGCGCATCCCCAAAGCCATCGCCATCGGCGCGGACCGGGTCATTGTCGACCTGGAAGATGCCGTGCAAGAAAACCTCAAGCAACAGGCCAGGAATAACCTGGAGCACTTCTTGAGTGAAAACCCTGATGCGCAGATTCTGGTTCGGGTGAATGCCCCGGATCACTGGTCGCACGCTGCGGATCTGGAGCTTTGCCGACGCCATGCCGGCGTAATCGCAATTTTGCTGCCCAAAGCAGAAAGCGCAGCGCAAGTGTCCACTGCGGGTAGCACCGGCAAACCGATCTGGCCGATCATCGAGAGCGCCAAAGGCCTGGCGGCACTCAGCTCGATTGCCAGCGCCCAAGGCGTTGAGCGCTTGTCGTTCGGCAGCCTCGATCTGGGCCTGGACCTGAACCTGACCACCGGCAGTCCTGCCGCCGAAGAGATCCTCAGTCACGCCCGCTATGCCGTGTTGCTGTGGACGCGTGTGGCTGGCCTGGCCCCAGCGCTGGACGGGGTTTTCCCCTCAATTGCGGACACCGCGGGCTTGCAAAATGCCGTTCAGTTCGCCCGCGACATGGGCTTTGGTGGCGCGCTGTGCATCCATCCGAGCCAAGTGGCGATCATTCATCAAGCGTTAAAACCCAGCAATGAAGAGCTGCAGTGGGCACAGCGCATCATGGAAGCCGCGAGCTCAGGTGACGGCGTTTTTGTGCTGGATGGGCAAATGGTCGATGCGCCGGTCATTGGACGCGCGCAAGCCATTCTGATGCGCGCGATTTGACTCTGACAGCTCATCTGCTGCGTGCACCCGGAAGTAGAAATCAAGCCCCGAAACAACACGGGGCTTGATGTGAATCACACCTCATCAGAATTTACGTCCGCTACCAGGGCCTTGTTCACCTCCTTTGCGCCCTGCTTCTGAGGCTTTATCTCTGTCGTCGGCAAAGTTACCGCCGCGACCACTTCCCTGGCCGCCGCTGGTCGAGCGATCCGCATCGGTGGATTGCCGACCGCCCGAAGCCTGGCCACCTTTCTGGCCCGACTGCGAGGCTTTGTCGCTGTCGTCGGTAAAGCTGCCTCCGCGTCCTGCGCCCTGACCACCGCCGGACATACGGTCAGCATCTTTTGACTGCTGTCCGCCTGAAGCCATGCCACCTTTTTGGCCAGCCTCAGAAGCCCGTTGTGGATCGTTGGCAAAATTACCGCTTGATGCCTCCCCGCCTTTCTTGCCGGCTTCTGAGGCTTTGTCCCGGTCTTTGCCAAAGTTTCCGGGGTTGTTGTTTCCAGTGTTAGCCATTTTTGTTCACCTCTTTCTCAAGGACGAGCGCGTGTGCTCGCCTTCAATTACGAGGTCATCAAAAATCGAAAGTTTGAACGAAAATGCCCCCCTCGGGACGGGCGGAATGGACTAGATAGTTCCCGAAAAATCTGTCCTGAGCGACTGGCGGCACAGTCACCGCCGATCACCCTGCGATTGGATTATTTTTCAAAAGAGTTCAGATTTTTACTAGGTTATAAAGGCTTTTGAATCCCGCGAACGTCGTGCATGGGAGGTCAGTCGATGACCGAACACATCGTCCATTTTCACTGCCAGATCGATCAGGGAACGACCGAGCGCTTCAGGGATTGTTGTCTTGAAGCCATCGATCAAGGTGCCACGTCGCTGCTGTTGAACCTGTCCACGTGTGGTGGCAGCACCAATTTCGGCTTCACGCTCTATACCTTCCTGAAGTCATTGCCGGTGCCGCTGTGCGCGATTAATGCGGGCAACATCGAATCGATGGGCATTATCATGTTTTTAGCAGCAAGCCGACGCATCACGTCGCCGCATGCGCGCTTCCTGATTCACCCCATGAACTGGTACTTCAGTCAAAAATCGGTCGACCATCAACGCTTGCGCGAATACCTGTCGAGCCTCGACAACGACCTCGCCCGCTATGTACAGATTTTCAACCTCGAAACCGCTGAAGCAGAAACCAAACTCGATATTTTCCATTGCCTTTCAGCGGAAGAGAAAGTCATCGCAGCCCACGAATCCCTGGCCTACGGCATCGCTCATGAGATGCAGCAGATGGTCTTCGCCGACGATGTCAAACACTGGAAAGTCAGCGGTGGTTGAGGTCAGCGCGCTCAGTCAAGCCACCCCGATCCGTGTAGCAGCTGCGTTGTGGCGAGGGGATTTATCCCCGTTCGGCTGCGCAGCAGTCGTGAATTCAGACAACACGGTGCATCAGATAGATCGTGCGTTCAGGTTTTACGACTGCTTCGCAGCCGAACGGGGATAAATCCCCTCGCCACAACGCAGCTGCTACAGGGTAGGCATCGCTATTGATCACAAGGCTATTGCGCCGTTTCCATCAGCAACTTGCGAGTAGGTTGTTCCATGGCGTAGGCGACCAGTAATCGGCGCTGCACGGAAAAAAATACCCGATTCAAACGCTTCAGAGGGGCTGCCAAACACTTTGAATTTTTCTTGACGCGCTCACTCCTTTGTCTATGAACATAAGGAGGGGTCTCATGAACCGCACCGATCTCTTCATCATCGAGTACAAGCTCCATGGAGAGCCGAGGTCCTTCATCATCAGGGCAAAGACAATGTGCAATGCGGATGCCTGGCATTGGGCAAGTTGTGATGCCGGATTGGCACCTATTCCCAGACCCGGGAAACCGCCGCTTAAAGTCGTATCCAAACCCCAGGCTGAGCGATACGGCGTCACTGATGTGAAATGGCGCGAGTCCGCAGCGCTGGATTGGACGGATATTTAGTCTTTATGAACGGTCAGCGGTCATCGCGATGACCGTAATAAGAACAGATAAAAAAACGGGAGGTCAGTTCAGACCTCCTGTCTTTCATTCGACCTTTTACGAAGTGCCTAATCCTCGAGATAGATCGGCAGGCGAATCGGATGCTGGACGGCGCTCGCCATCCGGTCTGATTTGCGTGCCCGAATGATTGCGGCCATCCCGGTACTGAACGCGACAGCCGACTCTGCGCTTTCAAGCTCGCAGAGTTTGTCTTCCAGGACAGAGACCGTAGGGTTGCTCATGCGGCTGTAAATGAAGCCCGGTTCTTTACCCAATGCCACGTCATACCATTCATCAATGTCTTGGTAACCGTAGGCGGCACTGACTACGATGGGAGTTTGGGTAGCGTTGTAGGGATGCTGAACCTGCTCCCCTCCCCAAACCACTCGCGTCCCCAAACCAGCCCCCTGGCTATGGCCGGGTTTTGTCTTGTCATCCATAAATCTATCTCGCATCGATGAAACACAGATGTGTTCCGATTGGGCTTGCGATGACTATAGGGAAGGCTTGAGCGTGTGAAAAATCATGTTATCTGGGGCTAAGGGGTGGTTTTTTTAATGGATGATCGATATGAAAGAGTTTTTGAAGGGGTCGCCAGATACAGTCGCGCCACGCGGAATCGGCGGTCCCGAAGTCGAAAAGATCACCCCGATTGTTCAGGATTTCAAAATCTTGATACTTGCGAAGGTTGACTCATCACGTGCCTGATCCAGCAAGCTCATCGGCCTTGCCAATGGCAATGCCTGCGCAATCGATCTTGCTGTCACTAGCGGTTGCGTTTCCGCTACCAAGCGCTCGTCGCTGGGTGGAATGCCGAAACACTCGCGATAGCACTTGGAAAAATGGGGGGTGGACACAAAGCCACACACCACCGACAACTCTACGATGGAGATCGGCGTTTGCTTGAGCAACTGACGTGCGCGAATCAGGCGCAGTTTGAGGTAATACCGCGAAGGCGAGGAATGTAGGTATTTCTGGAACAACCGCTCAAGCTGTCGACGTGACAAGCCGACATAATTTGCCAGCTCGTCCAGATCAATCGGTTCTTCCAGATTGGCCTCCATCAAGGCGACGACTTCCTGCAACTTTGGTTGATGGGTACCGAGCATGTGCTTGAGGGGCACTCGTTGGTGATCCTGCTCGTTGCGGATTCGCTCGTAGACGAACATTTCGGAGATGGCCGCTGATAGCTCATGACCGTGATCGCGACTGATCAGGTGCAGCATCATGTCCATTGGCGCGGTTCCACCAGAGCTGGTGAAGCGATCTCGGTCGAGGGTGAATAAACTGGAGCTGAGGTTCACTAGCGGGAAAGCTTCCTGCATGGCGGCCAGAAATTCCCAGTGCACACTGCAATCAAAGCCATCGAGCAGGCCCGCCTTGGCCAAGGCCCAACTGCCAGTGCACACGCCTCCGATCCGCTTCGAACGTCGCGCCAGGGCTCGCAACCAGGTTACGTGCTCCCGGGTCACAGCGCTTTGAATGCCAATGCCACCGCAGACGATCACGGTATCAAGCATCGGTGCGTTAATGATCGAGGTGTCCGGAGTGATCGGCATGCCGTCGCTTGCCCAGACCTGCTCCCCCGCCAAACTCAAAGTATGCCAACGATAGAGCTCTTGACCAGTCAACTGATTGGCCATTCGTAGAGGCTCTACTGCAGACGCCAGCGAGATCAACGTGAATTGGTCCAGCAGCAAAAAACCAATGGATTGGGGAGGAGCGGCCTTGGAGGTGTCGTATGCCATCGAAGATTATTCTCGCAGTGACGGTAGTGGCCCGTGGCGCAGGCGGCTTTTGCCGCCTCGCCACTGCTCGAGCACTGATGAGGTCGCCAGCAGGTTTACGCTGGAGATGGCTGCTATGCACTTTCCGCCGACACCGCCCGTTGCGGCTGACCATGGTGACGCGTAGTCACAAGGCCGATAAAGGAAATCACCAGCGCCAGGCCGATGGTCGAAGAAACCTCCATACGGTGCTCGGGGGTCACCATCATCACCGCCAACGCAGCGCAGATGAACACGATGACCAACCAGGTGAGCCAGGGAAACAGCCACATCTTGAAGGTTAACGTGACGTTCTGCCGACGCAGAATCTTGCGCATGCGCAATTGCGACACGGCGATAACCAGGTACACCAGCAAGGCGATGGCGCCGGAACTGGCGAGCAGAAACTGGAACAGTCCGGCAGGCATGAAATAGCTGAACAAAGTCACGCCGGCACCCAGTATGGTGCTGGCGATCACCGCAGCTCTCGGCACGCCCGCCGACGACGTCACCTTCAGCGGCTCCGGTGCATCACCGCGCTTGCCCAGCGAGAACAGCATGCGCGAGGAAATATAGATCGAGGAGTTCATGCAACTGGCCACGGCAATCAATACCACCACATCCACCAGTAACTTGGCGTGGGGAATGTTCATCAGTTCCAGCGCTCGCTGGTACGAGCCCACCGACGCCAGCAACGGATCATTCCAGGGCACCACGGAAATGACCACGAAAATGGACAGCAGGTAGAACACCCCAATGCGCCAGATCACCGAACGTGTGGCTTTGGCAATGTTCTGCGCAGGATTGCTGGATTCGGCGGCAGCAATGGTTACCGCTTCTGTACCGATGAAGCTGAACATGATGGTGATGAAAGCACCTACGACCGCTGACAAGCCATTGGGCGCAAACCCGCCATGTTCCTCCATGAGTCGACTCAACCCGCTGGCTTCCCGCTCGGGAATCCAACCCATCAACACCGCAAAACCAAGACCGATAAAGCCGATGATCGCCACGACCTTGGCCATCGCAAACCAGAATTCGAACTCGCCGTATTTGGACACGCTGAACAGGTTGGTCACGACCAACAGGATGATCGACAGCAAGGCAAACAACCAGGTATCGATCTGCGGGAACCATTGATTCATGACATGCCCGGCCGCGAGCGCTTCGATCGGAATCACCAACACCCAGAACCACCAGTAGAGCCAGCCGATGGTGAAGCCGGCCCAACGCCCGATCGCCTGATCGGCATAGGTTGAGAAAGAACCGGTGTCCGGGTTGGCCACTGCCATTTCGCCCAGCATGCGCATGACCAATACGACCAACAGGCCGGAGCACAGATAAGCCAGCAATACCGCCGGACCGGCAGCAGCGATGGCATGTCCCGACCCGACAAACAAGCCTGCGCCGATAATCCCCGCGATGGAAAGCATGGTGACGTGTCGCGGCTTGAAACCCTGTGCCAACTGACCGTTCGAATCTTTGGAGTTCAGGCTATTCATTGTTTTTTTTTGTTCTCTGGTGATCGACGTTAGCGCGTGCTGACTGAGGGTCAGGCGATCATCATTTCTTCCTGTTGCCCCTTATCGAAAGCGGCGAACCTCAGCGATTTGGAGCATTCCCCATCAGTCAACGCAACTGCACACTGACATGAAATGACACGCCACCTTACGCGCCCACTCATCCACGCAAGTAGCCTGAGCGCGCCACGTGCGAGTCTGATTTCGACATGCATCAGTGCGTAGGGTCTCTGGCCTTCAAGAAGAGATCCCTCATCCAATCGATAAATTGACCGCCGGAAGTAGACTTTAAGGCCCCACATCTTCTTTTCCGACGTACAACCTGTCCTTTGGGAATTACTTCTTAATCTTTCACTCATTGCTGCCGATGCCTCTAGATTAGGGCATAGGAGCAATACAGATGAGAAACAACCAACCGGTTACGCAGCACGAGGTTGCCCTTGGACCTCAACAAAAACTCATCTCGACAACGGATGCACGAGGCGTCATCACGTACTGCAATGACGCCTTTGTTGATATCTGCGGTTTCAACAAGTCCGACCTGATCGGCGCACCTCAAAACATCGTTCGTCACCCCGACGTACCCTCCGCCATCTTTGCCCATATGTGGGGCGCGCTGAAGCAAGGCAAGCCGTGGATGGGCATCGTCAAGAACCGCTCCAAAAACGGCGACCACTACTGGGTCAACGCCTACGTCACGCCGATTTTCGAAGGTCGTGAGGTCGTTGGCTATGAATCGGTCAGGGTCAAGCCGACGGCCGAGCAGATCCGCCGCGCCGAAGCTCTCTATAAACGCATCACTCTTGGAAAATCAGCCATTCCCGGCAGCGATCAATGGCAACCCGCCCTACTCGCCTGGTTGCCTGTTGTGACGATCGGATTGGTGGGGACGCTGGGCGGCATGTTCCTCAGTGCGCCTGAGGCTTTCATTTTGGCCGTCGGGGTATCGATTCCCATCGGGTTGCTTGTGTCCCGCAGACAAAACCGAGGGGCGCTGCATCTATTGGAAATGGCTGAGGCCTCAACCTCCGACTCGTTGCTGGCCAAAATGTACAGCGATGAACGCGGTCCTCAGGCACGCCTTGAAACGGCATTTGTCAGTCAGGCGTCTCGGCTCAAGACCTGCCTCACTCGGCTGCAAGACACGGCAGAGCAACTGACCAGTCTGGCGGGGAGATCCGATGGCCTCGCCGCCGATAGCTCTCGTGGACTGGACCGCCAACGGGTCGAGACCGAGCAGGTGTCGGCCGCAGTCAATCAAATGGCGGCCACCACCCAGGAAGTCGCCAGCCACGTCCAGCGTACTGCCGACGCCACTCAAGAAGCCAATGTGCTGACCGGACGTGGACGCGAGGTGGCCCGAGACACTCGAGAAGCCATTCAGCGCCTCTCCGTCGTGGTGGGCGAGACAGGGCTGACAGTGGCGCAGTTAGCCAAGGACAGCCATGAAATCGGGACGGTGGTGGATGTCATCAAAGGCATTGCCGATCAGACTAACCTGCTCGCGCTGAACGCAGCCATCGAAGCTGCGCGCGCGGGCGACATGGGTCGAGGCTTCGCGGTCGTCGCTGATGAAGTGCGTCAGCTGGCCCAGCGCACGACTCAGTCCACGATCCAAATCCATAACCTGATTTCCAAGTTGCAGGTCTCATCCAGCAACGCGGTTAAAACCATGGAAAACGGACAGCGACAGGCCGAAGAAGGCGTGGCGTGGGTGCTTGAGGCAGACAAGGCATTAGTCGGTATCAGTGAGGCCGTGGCGAACATCACGGACATGACTACCCAGATTGCCGCTGCGACCGAAGAGCAAACCGCCGTGGCCGAGGAAATCAGCCGCAATATCACGACCATTGCTAATCTGGCGGACCAAACATCTGAACAAGCCAGGCATTCGGCGGAGCTGAGCAAGGAATTAACCCAGACCGCTCAAACCCAGTACTCATTGGTCGAGCGATTTAACCGATAACCCATCAACTTTCTTAAAAAAAGCCCGCTCCTGCGGGCTTTACAGTTCAGGCGCCCGATCAACTACTTTGCAAAAAGTTTTGGCAAGGCGCTCAAAACGCTAAATGCCGGGTCAGTTGATCAACCGGCGGTGACGGTCATGCCGCCGTCGGCCATGACCACGGAGCCGACGATGAAGCTCGCGCGGTCCGAGGCGAGAAATGCCACAACTTCGGCGATTTCCTCAGGCTGCGCGGCACGACCAATGGGGGCTGCTTCACCGTGCTGGGCCAAGAAGCCAGGGCCGTCGTCAACCACCTCGTTGAGGATGTTGGTCACCACGTCGCCGACGCCGATAGCATTGACTCGAATGCCATGCTCAATCGCCTCGAGCGCCAGCGTGCGGGTCAACTGGGCCAATGCCCCTTTGGAAGCGGTGTAAGCGGCAATGGTTGGGAATGCGAAATAGGATGCGTAAGAGGCTATGTTGACGATAGCTCCCGATTTGTTGGGCATCATCGCCTTGACCGCTTCGCGGCAATGCAGGAAGGCCGCGGTTACGTTGACCGCCTGGATGCGCTCCCAGTCTGCGCGGGTCATGTCGATGACTAACTTATTGATGATGATCCCGGCGTTGTTGACCAGTATGTCCAGCCGACCGAACTTCTCGACGGCCAAACCAACTGCGCGCTCGGCGACGCCGTCTTCGGTAATGTCGGCCACCAGTGGCACTAACCCGGGGCGGGCGAGTTCTTCCACGCAAGGATTGCGGTCTTCAGCAATGACCTTGGCGCCACGCGCGTGCAGCAACAATGCGATAGCCTTGCCGATGCCACTGGCGGCGCCGGTGACCAGCGCGACCTTGCCTTCGACTTCGTGGGGAATGCTGTGATTGATCTCAGTCATGGTGCTCTCCTGCCTTGCAAGCCGACGAGATATTCGGCGGCTCAGCGCCCGTGAGGCGCCGTCGTTATCGACGGCTTCACTGTCTCGCAATGGGGAGGGTTGGGCTTTCGCAGGCTTGCCGAAGCTGTCGGAGTTTTGCGCCAACGTTAAAGCGTCTGATGAAAGCCGAGGCTACGGTATTCTATTGACGCCAGCCCCCATCTGAGGGTGTTTCAATGGAGCCTTCTGTGCCCCAGCCCGAAAATGAAGTACTGAAACCGATCGATGCTCAGCGCATCACGGCCGAATCGATGCCGCATCATCTGCCGGGCACACCGCAAGTGTTGCCGCTGCTCACGCAGATGCAGGATGTGATGGTGCAGTTGTTCAGCCATCACAGCACCGTCGAGCCGATACTGGTGCCCGCCGTGGTGGAGCCTCTGCTGGTATTGGTCCTGGCAGGAACGGCCAGGGTCGAGGAACGCTCCCTCGGTGGGGCATGGAAAGCCGTCAATGTGCAGGCTGGCGACTTCTTTCTCACCAACACACGCGAGCCCTATGAGATGCGTTGGCAGACGATGGGGTGCGACACCTTCGAAGTGATGCATCTGTATCTCGGCCTTCCACTGATCGACCAGGCTGTCCGTGACCTTCTGGGCGAACACACCGTTGCGGTGAACTTCCTCGATATCTCCGGTGCCCAGGATGAGCGGGTAAATTTCATGCTTAATCAGCTGCGCTTCGAGCTGATCGAGGAGCGTAATCCCAGCCTGTTGTTCATACACAGCCTGGCTCAGGCGCTGACCGTTCATCTGATACGCCGTTATCTCGATCCGCACACCACTACCCGGCGCAGCAACGCACTACAAGCGTACAAGCTGCGCCGCGTCATCGATGCGATGAACGAGCACCTGGCCGATGATTTCCGCCTTGCGCATTTGGCTCAAATCGCCGATTTGAGCGAGTATCACTTCAGCCGGATGTTTAAGCGTGCCACGGGGCTGTCGCCATCGCAGTATTTCATCCGCCTGCGCATGAGTCGCGCCCGGCATCTACTGCTTGAGACCAATCGCAGCATTATTGATGTCGGATTGGAAGTTGGTTATGCCAGTCCCAGCCATTTCTCCCAGGTTTTTCGTCGCGAGGTGGGTGTCACGCCCAGCGCCTACCGCCAAGCGTGACATGCCCTACAGTTTCTGCGAGGCGCTCGCTCTAATCGAGTATCCCCCCTGTGCGATTATTGGATCTTGAGGTTTGCCGCCAGAAAGTCCATGAAGGCTCTGACACGTGTGGGCAACTTTCCTCCTTGCCCTACGTAAACCGCATGCACTTCAGTCTTTGCGATGGGCATGAAGTCCTCTAAAACCGGGAGAAGGCGGCCGTCCGCCAGATCGTGCTCGACCTGGCAAAACCCTACGCGCGCGAGGCCGAGGCCGAGGATTGCAAGTTCCCGTATTCCATTGCCGTCACTGGCCCGTGCGTTGCCGGTAACGGACACCGGTGTTAGCTGGCCGTTTGCGCCGACGAAGCTCCACTCCATCATCGGTGGGCTGAAGGTGAACCCCAGACAGTTGTGATCTACAAGATCGGCTGGAGTTTTGGGTATGCCGCGTGCTGCAAGGTAGGCCGGCGATGCCACGATAAGACCTCTCGTCTCGCCCAAACGCCTGGCCACCAGATTGGAGCTTTTGAGCGGTCCGCTGCGGATGGCCACGTCAGCTCGTGCGCTGATCAGGTCGACGACTTCGTCACTGAGGAAAACCTCCACCGATACTCCAGGGTGGTGTTGCAAGAATGTCTTCAATAGGGGCAGCAGATACAAACGCCCGATATCGACGTTGCAGTTGACCCGCACTACTCCCTGAGGCGCGGAGCTGGCTGCTGCCTCCTGCTCAGCCTCATCGAGCGCCGCCAGGATAGTCAGGCTGCGCTCATAGAACGCGGCCCCTTCAGGCGTGAGCAACTGCCGCCTTGTTGAGCGATTGAGCAAACGCGTTCCCAAGCGGTTTTCCAGCCTTGAGACAAGCTTGCTGACCGCTGATGGGGTCATCGCACAGTTCTTGGCGGCAGCCGTGTAGCCGCCATCTTCAACGACCCTGACGAACACGTTCATTTCAGCGAAGCAGTTTATGTCCAACCGTCTCATATGAATTCAAGTCACAAGTTGTATGCCCCAGAACCGGCTATATCTGCCGCGTTGCCACTCATACTCTAATCCAGAGCCTGAAAGGCGGACGTGAAATTCAGCAAATGACGAGCCACCACTTGGATACCAAGTTTGGAGGGTGAGATGAATAGCGAGATAAAACTGGTCCTGATTCACGGTGCTCAGGATGAAGAAGGACTGAACACTGCACTGCTGAAATGGGTTTCTGATGTTTTAGCGCAACGTGCTGAGTTCGAGCCTTGGTTTATAGAACCTGCCAACCTCATAGCCAAGTCAGACAATGTGGCAGCTATACAGCGACAGGAAAGTCTTCGCCATTTGGCCGAAGCTGATGCATTCCTGATCATTACATCGGAACGGGCCAATGTTTATCACTCCGAGCTGAAAGCATTCATTGAGCAAGTTTCAATTCGCTGGCAGGCAAAACCGGTGGCATTCATCGGCTACGGCGGAGCGTCGGGTGGACGTTACGCGATTGATCAGCTTCGCCAGGTATTGGCCGAGCAACACGCGGTACCCATCTGCAATTTCGTGTCCTTCCCTAATCCTTGGGCGCTAATCGATGAGGCCGGGGGTATACGTCAGCCTGATCAAGCCAGGCTTCCAATGGCTCGAATGCTGGTACAGCTGAACTGGTGGGCGAGAGCCCTGAAAGCTGCGCGACAACAGATGCCCTATGAACGGGTGAGCTAAGCCTCAGTGCAAAAGCGCCGCCGCAGAAATGGGCAAAGGTTACGCAGTATCCGACTAACAGAAACTTGTTGCCCGTCCCTAACCTTGTTTCCAGACCCGCTTCCTGGGCGAACAGAAGAGGAAACCGATCATGTTGAACATCAAAGACAAAGTCATCGCAATCACCGGCGCAAGCAGCGGTATCGGTGAGGCTACCGCGCGACTGCTGGCTAGCCAAGGCGCGAAAGTAGTGCTTGGCGCTCGTCGTACCGACCGACTGGAAAGGATTGCAGGCGATATCAACGCCTCCTGCGGCAGGGCTGAATTCCGTGCTCTGGACGTCACAGACCGAAAGGATGTCCAGGACTTTATCGACTTCGCCGTTACCCGGTTCGATCGTGTTGATGTGCTGGTGAATAACGCTGGCGTGATGCCTCTTTCCAAACTTGAGGCACTCAAGGTGGATGAGTGGGACCGTATGATTGACGTGAACATTCGCGGAGTTCTGCACGGTATCGCTGCCACGTTGCCGCTGATGCAGCGCCAACGGGCTGGGCAGATCATCAATATTGCCTCTATTGGTGCCTATGCAGTGAGTCCCACTGCGGCCGTTTACTGCGCCACCAAGTACGCTGTCCGGGCCATTTCCGAAGGCCTTCGTCAAGAGGTTGGAGGCGATATTCGGGTTACCGTCATCGCTCCTGGTGTTACTGAGTCCGAGCTAGCCGAGAGCATCTCTGATGAGGGCGGCCGCGCAGAGATGAAAGAGTTTCGCAAGATCGCGATTTCGGCCGACGCCGTAGCAAGAGCAATTGCCTATGCCATTGAACAACCTGCGGATGTGGATGTAAGCGAGCTGATCGTTCGGCCCACGGCGAGCCCTTTCTGACGGAGTGCGCAATTACGGCGCTGGTCTTGCTGCCTGGCGCCTCAGCTTTCCAATTCGACTAGATGCCATTCCGAACGCCATGCAAGGCGATCAGCGTATTAAGCCAATCAAGGAGCAACGATATGACTCATTCCTCAAGCGATCAAAACAGGTATGTCGGTATGTGGGTTACTGTGGATGGCCGCATACGTCATGAACTGCTTGCCGGTGGCCGCTATGACGAGGCCCGTGGCGATAAGAAAAGTGCCTACCAAGGGCGTTACTGGCTCGAAGGAAACCACATCGAGTATGTAGACGACACAGGGTTCACCGCCGACGGTGAGTTCCGTGATGGGGTTCTCTATCACGCCGGCATGGTTCTGTATAAGGAACAGGAAAATAGAGCTGGCAACTAGCACCGAAACGGCGGCAGCTGTAGCCCGGACCGGGGCTGCTTTTTCTTCCTGTCGCCACTGTCAACGATGGGCTTTGGATTCAACCGGTGCTCCCGCCCGGATCGACCTCGTCTCTACCGCCACATCACCTACAGCTGTCGATCACGTGTTGGACGGTGATTGCGGCGTATCGGGATTGAGTTGCTGACGTCTGAATTGCCCTGGTGGCTGGCCATGTATCTGGCGAAAGCGTCGGGAGAAATAAGCCTCGTCAGCGAAACCGCACAACCTCGCCACCTCCCCCACCGGCCGGGTTCCATTGAGCAAGTAATTGCGCGCCGCGTGCATCCTGCGCTCGAGCACCAGCTCAGTGAAGGTCTTGCCGATTTCCTTGCGCAACCAGTGCGTCAGATACGTCGGTGACAGGTAGGTCGCAGCAGCCACCTTGATCAGGTTGAGATCGGGGTCGGCGATATTTTTGCGCAAGTATTCGGACATCCTGCTCAGCGCATCGCGGCGGCTGACTTCGGCGGCATTCTCTTCGGCCAATCGTTTGAGCGGCTCGGCATACAAGGCACAAACGCTCCCCACCAATTGCAGCAGCAACCCCTTGAGCATCTCGCGGGTGCCAAACTGACGGTTCTCATCCAGGGCTCGCATCTGTTCGATCAAAGCACAGACTTTGCGGAAGTCCTCATCGCCCAGAATGAAATCCAGATGTTCCTGAAAGCGGAACGGCGACAACTCCGGCGCCAGGAGAATCGAGACTTCCTCCAGATCCATCGGGTCACACTGCAAGTGCGGTAGCAGGAAGGTCTGGGAAAAATTGATCACCATGAAATTGCTGTCGGCCGGATGCGGAATCACATGCACGCGATGCGGCAGGATGAAGGCCAGCGTATTACGCGGAAACGGACGTTCGACATTACCGATGTGCTGCACGGTATCGCCACCGAGGTTGACCTGGATTTGGAAATACTCATGGCGATGCGGACTGGTTTCGGCGCTCCGACCCTTTTTGTCGCGGATGTAAAAGTCCGTCAATTCGCTGCGTTGCTGCATGACGTAAGTGGGCACTCGACTCGGTGACAACATCGCCTGAGGATCCTCGACAGGTACATGGACAGGTTGTCGTCGCGCCGCAATGCCGGCGGCGACTGCGGTGATTGTGAAGGCAGACCCCGTCGGCTTCAACATGTCATAGGATGACAACGAAATGCAGAGAATTAATTGTATCCGTGTGTGATGTGCCGCCTGTCCAAAAAAGCTACCTGCACACAAAGATAATTAATCGTTTAAAAACAACAACTTTTGAAACAAATGAAGCATAAACAAGGAAATGTGCTGATTTGTTTTTTCTTGGACACCTGCATTCATCGCCTTTTTCAGAAGAAAAAACGATCTAACGCCTCCGTTGATTTTGAGATGTTGTACGACCACTGTGATAGCCAATGCAGCCCGAACCTTCCAAAAACAATCAAAAGGTGCGCACGTGATGAACCTGTTTTCCCCCCTCGCCAACCCTCCCCCGATCGAGCCATTCCGAAGGCGTATCTGAGCGCCTGACAACGGCTGTCCGCGCCTCTCATGCAAGTAGCGATTGCTCTGCCCCGGCACTGCGGGCACGGCTTCGGCTGCGCGCGAACATCTCGATTCTTCTAACAATAAAAAGGTCTACTCATGTCGAACTCGCAAACCTCCCCGCCCACCGCGCCGTCGGTGAGCGCCAGCGCCCGGGACGCCCTGTTGCCTCAACGACTACCGACGCGTCGGCGCTGGTTCATGCTGTCATTGCTGCTGATTGCGACCATCATCAATTACATCGACCGCGTAAACATCTCGATTGCCGCACCGTTCATGGCCAAGGATCTGGGCCTGGACAAGATCGAAATGGGCCTGATTTTTTCCGCGTTTGCCTGGACCTACGCACTCGCCTTGGTCCCCGCCGGGTTCATTGCCGATCGCTTCGGTTCCCGGTTCACTTACGGGGTGTCGCTGATCAGTTGGTCGACGGTCACGGTGTGCCAGGGCTTTGCCACAGGATTCGCTTCGCTGTTCGGGCTGCGCCTGGCCGTCGGTGCCATGGAAGCTCCAGCGTTTCCGGCCAACAGCCGAGCGGTCACGGTGTGGTTCCCGGCCCGCGAACGGGGCCTGGCCAGCAGCATTTACGTGTGTGGCCAATATCTGGGCACGGCTCTGTTTACCGGCGCACTGTTATGGCTGGCCACGACCTATGACTGGCGCCATGTGTTCTACAGCACCGGAATACTCGGCATTGTGTTCGGTGTGATCTGGCTCTACGTGTACCGCGATCCGCTGAACTGCAAGAACGTCAGCCAGGAAGAGCTGAAGTACATCGAAGCCGGGGGCGGACTGGTCAAGAGCAGTCAGGAACGCACCCGGTTCAACTGGCGGCAGATCGCCGAGCTGTTCAGCTATCGGCAGATCTGGGCGATTTGCATCGGCAAGTTCGCCAGCACCTCGGCGTTGTACTTCTTCCTGACCTGGTTCCCGACGTACCTGATCGAAGAACGCAAGCTGACCATGATCAAGGCCGGGATCTTCGCGGTGCTGCCGTTCGTGGGTGCAACGGTCGGCATTCTGCTGGCCGGCATCGTCTCCGACTTGCTGATACGCCGTGGTTACTCAATGTCCTTCGCTCGCAAGTTGCCATTGGTGGTCGGATCGATGCTGGGCATGTCGATTGTGCTGGTGAATTTCACCGACTCGAATGTGATCTGCATTGCCGTGCTGACCATAGCCTTCTTCGCCCAGGGAATCGCTTCGTCGTCGTGGGCGGCCGTATCGGAAGTCGCGCCCAAGGAACTGATCGGCCTGACCGGCGGAGTCACCAGCCTGGCCGCCAACATCGGCGGGATCGTCACCCCGATCGTGATTGGCGGCATCGTCCACGCCACCGGCTCGTTTGCCTACGCCTTCTGGTGCATTGGCGGCGTGGCGTTGATCGGGACCTTGTCCTATTCGTTGCTGCTCGGTCGCTTGTATCGCATCGAACTCAAGGCGCGCTGAGCCAAGAAACCGTTTTTCTCCAACACGAGGCGGCTTTCGTCCAACTTTGCAAAAGATTGCCGCCGTACGCTGACGCTTCAAACAGGACGACTACCAAAATGACGATGACCGAGTACGTGTTTACCCCGGATCTGCCCGTGACCTTGCCGGTTGCCGGCAGCCAGCAGCGCTTTCCCGTTGGCCGGGTATTTTGCGTCGGCCGCAACTACCCTTGGCCAGACACCCAAGGCCAGTCCCGCCAGCCGCCAGTGTTCTTCATGAAACCGGCGAGCAACGTGGTGGATGCGGCGGGTGAAGTGACTTTCCCGCCGTTGACCGAAGAGTTTGTCCACGAAATCGAATTGGTCGTGGCCATCGGTGAAGGCGGCGCCAATATTCCGCAGAGTCAGGCGCTGGCCTATGTCTGGGGCTATGCCGCCGGTCTTGATCTGACCCGTCGTGATGTCCAGCGCGCGGCCAAAAGCAATGGTTTGCCGTGGGAAGGTGCCAAGGTGTTCGACGGCGCCGCGCCGATGACCGCCATCGTGCCGGTGACTCGCGCCGGGCACCCGGATGGCGATGTGTGGCTGAACGTCAACGGCGAAGAGCGCCAGCGCGACAGCCTCGACAGCCAGATCTGGTCGGTCAGTGAAATCATCAGCCGCATCTCGCAATCGGTAGCGCTGCGGGCCGGTGACTTGATCATGACCGGCAGCCCGGCAGGCGTCGATGTTCTGCAACCAGGGGACATCATCAACGCCGGGATCGACGGCATCGGCCAACTGGAAATGCGCGTCGGTCCACGACCTTGAACCCGGCACACGCTCTCGTGAATTGAAAAAGGAGATAACAACATGAACAGTCCTTTGAAAGTGGCCCTGGTTACCGGCGCCGGTAGCGGAATCGGCCGCGCCGTGGCCCTGGCGCTGATGGCCGACGGATTCACCCTGGTAGTGGCCGGACGTCGGCCAGAGCCATTGCAGGCATTGGTCGACTTAGCGCTCAGCGAAGGACACGAAGCGTTGGCGGTGCCCACTGATGTGCGTAATCCGGCCAGTGTCGATGCGCTGTTTGCCACCATCACCGAGGTATACGGACGCCTTGACGTGGTGTTCAACAACGCAGGGGTCAACGCCCCCGCCGTGCCGCTCGATGAGCTGACATTCGAGCAGTGGCGAAACGTGATCGACACCAACCTCAACGGCGTTTTCCTCTGTGCCCGTGGTGCCTTCGGGCTGATGCGCCGGCAACAGCCACAGGGCGGACGCATCATCAACAATGGCTCGATTTCGGCGCATACCCCACGCCCCTTCAGCAGCGCCTACACCGCCAGCAAACACGCGGTGCTGGGGCTGACCAAATCCCTGGCCCTGGACGGGCGAGAATTCAACATCGCCTGCAGCCAGATCGACATCGGCAACGCCCTGACCGAAATGTCGGTGCGCATGACCAAAGGCGTGCGCCAGGCCAACGGCACCATCGCCGTGGAGCCGATGGTGGACGTCAAGCATGTGGCCGATGCGGTGCGCTACATCGCCAGTCTGCCGCTGGAGGCGAACGTCCTGAACATGACCGTCATGGCCACTGCCATGCCGTTTGCCGGTCGCGGTTAAACCGGCCTTTTTATTCCGTTACGCGAGGTTTACATGAAGCCAGAAGTCTTGCAGCTCAGCCCGATCCTGATCCCTGAAATCAACGCGCGGCTCGATGAGTTGTTTACTGTCAGACGTTACTTCCAGCAGGCCGACAAGCAGGCTTATTTACAGGAACACGGCGCGAACATTCGCGCAGTGATCACCGGCGGGCATACCGGTATCAGCCAAGGGCTGATGGCGCAATTACCGAAACTGGAAGTGGTGGCGGTCAACGGCGTGGGTACCGATGCGGTGGATCTGGCGTACGCCCGGGATCGCGGAATTCGCGTGACCGCAACCATCGGCGCGCTGACCGAAGACGTCGCCGACCTGGCCATCGGCTTGTTGATTGCCGTGTGCCGGGGTCTATGCACCAGTGATCGTTATGTGCGTTCAGGGCAATGGCCCCATAGCCCGACACCGTTGGCCCCGTTGCCGTTGGCGCGTCAGGTGTCGGGCATGCGCATCGGCATCGTCGGCATGGGCCGGGTCGGCCGTGCAGTGGCGACCCGGGCCGCAGCGTTCGGCTGCCCGATCAGTTACACCGATCTGCAGCCGATGAACGATGTGAACCACACGTTCATCGCCGATCTGAAGCAGCTGGCCAGCAACAGTGATGCGCTGATTCTCGCGGCCGCTGCCGACAAGGCTGAAGCCATCATCAATGCCGAGGTGCTGCAGGCGCTGGGCAAGGACGGGTATCTGATCAACGTGGCGCGCGGCAAGTTGGTCAACGAGGTCGATCTGGTGGCGGCGCTTGCCGCTGGTGAGATCGCGGGTGCAGCGCTGGATGTGTTTGTCGATGAACCGAACGTTCCCGAGGCACTGTTTGCCAACGAAAAAGTGGTTCTGCAGCCTCATCGCGCCAGTGCGACACTGCAAACCCGCACGCGGATGGGGGAAATGGTGGTGGCGAGCCTGGTGGACAGTTTCGCCGGGAGAATACCGCAGGGTTCCGTGACTGACTGAAGGTTGGCCGCCGAGGAGATGTTGCGTCCCCTCGGCGGCTCGGTGTCAGGTAAACAGATCGACGCCCAATCCGAGCTGCGACGATTCCGGTGAATACCCGATCTGCAGGCGCGGAGGGTTGAACCACCGCGATGCGCATCAAGGGAATTTGGAGGCGAGGATCTGGAGGCGAAGCGCTCAGTCGGGGAGAGACCCTCAACATTGATAGCCTGTTCAACAGCCGCACCGATTTCCGACAGACAATTTCTACAAATAGCCAGCAACTGCGACTTGATTACGTCCCAGCGCCTTGGCTCGATACAGTGCTTTATCAGCATTGTTCATCAAGCTGTGCAGATCTTTATCACCGGCATCCGTCGACGCTACGCCGAGGCTGGCTGTTATGCAGTGAACAGGCTCGATCATCAATCCAGCAATAGTCTGGATGAGCTGTTCTGCAATCTCGACGGCGGCCTCAATGGAGGTATCCGGGAGCAGAACTGCGAACTCTTCTCCACCTAGCCGGCCGTGGATATCCGTTGCACGAAAGGATGAACTGATGACCTCACCCATTTGGCGCAAAACCTGATCCCCAACCTGATGGCCGTAGGTGTCGTTGATATGCTTGAAGTGATCCATGTCCAACATTACGACGCACAACCCTAACCGGTTGGTTTCGCATTCGTTGTAAAGCTGCTGGGCATGCTCGAAAAAAGCTCGTCGACTCTTCAGGCCGGTCAGTTCATCAGTTTGTGCTGCACGGGTTGAAATGCTGTTCGCCTGTTCCATTTCACGGGTTAGTCGAAAGGCGGTTTCCAGTGCTTCGGACATTTTCCGTGTAGCGCGGGCAACAAATGACGCGAACACCAAAACCGAGAGTGCCATGCCGACTTGAATCATGGAGGATTGAAACAGCAGCCAGGCGGTGCACGGCAACAGAACCAGTCCAATGGACACGAGTGTCATATAGAGGTAGGCCGAGTAGCAGGACACCGCGCTGACAGACATCCCGACAGCAAAGAGCATGACCAACGCCTGCGACAAAAGATCGTCTGCGGGCATGACAACGAATGCACCTCCCCCCCAGATACTGGCGGACAGCACGAGCGTGCTCCAGTATTTGCGCTCCCAGCGTTGAGGCGTACGCTCACTTTCGTCACTGCGAAAGTAGACAACAAACATCGAGATGCGCAACAGCGTCGATCCGGTCAGTATGGCCAGCCACCAAAGAACAACGCTGTGTTCAAAACGATCCCAACACAGCCAACACAGCATGATGGCAGCGAGGTAGCTACCAAAAACCGCAGAAACTGATTGGCGAAATAGTTGATGCAATCGGTCAGTTCGCACCTGCTCGGCTATGAAAAACTCTTGGTCATTCCGAGATCCTGGGCAGTCCATGTGATCCACCTGATCATGACTCAACTAAAAAAAAGCGATTGTGGCACCCTGCCACTAACGCAAACAACCGAATTACGCTCGTGGCCGTCCGCAAAGTTCCTGGAGAATGCCCCCATCTCGTAGCCAAGCCCGAACGCCGACACGTTCAATGAGCTGCGCTCCTGTCGACCCATGAGGAAGAGTGCCCACTTACATCGACTTGACCGACACCACTTCCACAAACCTGAATTTTGTTCTGGCCGCCTTAGTCGCTTCTTGCTCTGCAACCAGGGAGCTCAGCGTATCGGCCTCATGTACCATCTCGTGCATCTCGCCTTCAAATTCATTTCCTACCCGCAGCGTGACTCTCAACCTGGGCGTGAAGCCTTTTGAGACTATCTTTTTCTTCGCTGCCTTTACCGGTTGCACGATCACGACATCCGGGACGGAGTCTTGCACGTGCGAGGTAATTGCCGGCGCAAGGGACTCCGAATCACCGAACAGTGCCCGGCGCATCTCTTCTTCCGTCAATTGTGTATTCATATCATTTCTCAGAAGGGTGTTATCTATAACCTGACGGATTCTATCAGCATGACCGGACTCTGTAGTAAAGCGTCGCAGGGCAGGCCTGAAGCGGTAAAAGGCCAGCAGATACCGGCGAGCGTCAGCGTCTGCCGGAACAGGCGTACCAATCGGCAGATCTGAATAAGGAACTGACTTTTGCCTGCGCTTTCGTATCCGCCCTGTCATGCCTTCGTCACATCCACCCAGCACAATGCCGTCAGCCAAAGGGATTTGGCCCTATCGACAGAAAGCCCGGCTAAGTGCCGGGTTTTTTCGTTTCATCGACATGCTTTTCACGAAGTACTCACAGAACGGAGCGCAGATTGAACGGACAAAAGGATTTGACCCCCATACAGAGAGCCCGCCATGCGCGGGCTTTTTGTTGTCAGACTTGCAGCGATATCGCTACAAGGCAAAAACCGTAATCGAAGCTCTATCCTCGGAAGTTCGAATTACCGGCTAGCAAACTGTTATGCCCTCCCCCATCAGAAATCGACGGTGGGGCGAAAGCGTTTTCACCGTTGAGGCGCGCAGACTGGATCAAGCCCATGCTGCCGATCGGTTGGGCACAAGATCACGCTGGGCCAAACATCCAGTCATGCAGAGCTTCAATGACGCAGATTCAAGGCTTGATCTGGCCCTGATTAGCGCAAAAAGAGCCTAGTCCGAGCAACACGGCCGAACGTTTGGGTTTCAGGTACGACTCGATCCGCGTCAGGGTGCAAGGCGCCAGGGCTTGCAATGCCGCAGGAAGCGGTTCCTGGACAAACAGCAGGCCCGGCGTATGGGCTACGCTGCTGACTTGCGACTCGGTGATCGAACTGACGGGCCGCCCCATGTAATAGACCAGGCGAATGTCCGCAGCTCCCAAGCTATAGGCCGGGACGTTTGGGTACGCATCGGTGGCGGCTTTTATCTGCGCAAATCCGTCGATCCGATGGGCAAACACTCGCCCTTCAAGCCCCAAGTAGAACAGCGTGTATCCCGCCAGTACCACGGCCGGAACAATGCGCAGACTCCAGCGCTGCCAAGGGTGCCGGGCCTGGGTCAGCAGTTGGCTCCAGCGCCAGGCCAACAGCAGGGCGATGGCCGGATAGATAGGCAACAGGTATTTGGCGTGCTTCTCGGTGAACAGCGAGAACAGCAGCAGCGGCACCAGAATGCAGCACAGCAACAGGGTCAACTGCGGACTCAGGCGGATGGCGTGCCAGAGTTGCCGCGGCCGCACCAGTAGTATCAGCCAGAAGGGAAAGAAATCCCCACTCAGATACAACAGATAGGCGTACCAGGCTTCTGCCCCCTGGCCATTGATTTTCTTGACGATGTCTTCGTTGACGATGGCCGACCAGACGCTCCAGCCCTCCTGCATGGAGACCGCCAGATACCAGGATACCCCGACCAGCACCGCAAGCATCCAGCCCCAGCCGTCACACAGAAAAGCTCGGGCCAGGCGATCGCGACAGATCAACGCATAGACCAGTATCGGCGCGGTCACCCACAACAGGCAGACCGGCCCCTTGGTCAGCAAGGCACAGCCGAGCAGCCCGTAACTGAGCCAGACCCAGCTGCGACCGCCTTGCGCGAACAGAAAGCGCCATGCACAAAACAGCGCCAGCAGACACAGGCCGGTCAAAGGCATTTCTATTTCCGCCCGGCGGGCAAACAGGCTGAACCCGGCATTCGCCGCCAGGAACACCACAGCCAACAACGCCACCTGTCGCCCGGCGAATGCATAAGCCTGGCGATACAAGGTCAGACAACACAGCGTCGCAAACAGCGCCGAAGGCAGGCGCACGCTCCATTCGGAGAGGCTGCCCAGCAGTGACGTGCTGACCAGGGCCAGCCAATAGAACAGCGGTGGTTTGGACAGGTACAGCTCGCCGTTCATGTACGGCAACAGCCATTGGCCAGCCTCGTGCATTTCCCGTGTCGTCACGGCGCGACGGGCTTCATTGACGCTCAGGAACGGCAAACTTCCCAGTCCCCAGTAAAACAGCAGCAGGAGCAACACTGCCACGCCCAGGGTTGGCCAATCCAGCGCGCGCCGCGCGGCTTGCATCGGCCGCAATACCTCGCCTTCTGTTCTCATACGCGCCTCACTCCTTTTCCAAGATGCACGAGAATGCGTGAGTCCGCTCAACGGGCTCATCGTGTTTTCGTGAACTAATAACAACAGCACTCGCCAATAGCGCGGGCAAGTACAGGGCTACTTTTGGCAGATGGGCAAGTTGCACGAATAGCGCCACCGCCCACATGAAAAGCGGAGGTTTGTCTGCGTAATCCAATCGCTCTAACCGCGAAGTAAATAGTCGTATCCGCACCGATTCAGTCCTTTTTTTCCAGCTCGTGGCTTTCTTGCTCACGATGTTTTGCAATCAATTGCAAATTGCGCAAGTACACAATAAAACCGAAGGACTGGCCGACGATAAAAACCGGGTCTTCGCGGTAGATTGCGTACGCCAACAACAGCGCACTGCCGACGATACTCAGGTACCAGAATCCAACAGGTATCATGCTGCGTTTTTTGTATTCGCTGTATAGCCACTGCAGGACAAAACGCCCGGTAAAAGCCAACTGACCAACGAAACCAACAGCCAACCACAAAGTTTCTCTGCCCATGTCAGACCTCGGTTTCCTGGGCGTTGACTTCCAGGCGGGTGCGTTTTATCAGCCACCACACCCCGAACAAATCAACTATGCCCACAAGGGCTCGGTCGAGGTTGCCGTAGTTGGAAACTCCCGCACCGCGCTCACGGTGGTTCACTGGTTGAATCAACATTCGGCCGTTGTGACGACGGATCAGCGCAGGAATAAAACGGTGCATGTGATCGAAATACGGCAAGCGCAGAAACGCCTCGCGTTCAATCAATTTGATACCGCAACCGGTATCGGGCGTTTGGTCTTTCAGCAGACGACTGCGCAGGTTGTTGGCAAATCGCGAAGCCCAGCGTTTGCTCGCCGTGTCCCGGCGGTTCACGCGGTGACCCGCCACCAGTTTGACCCCGCCGGGTTTGCCCTCCGAACCACGGACCAAATCGAGCATTTTCGTTAAATCGGCTGGATCGTTCTGGCCATCACCATCAAGGGTTGCCAACCAATGCCCATGTGCCACTTCAGCAGCGTGGTAAATCGAGGTGCTCTGCCCAAGGGAACGAGCATGACTGAGCACCCGCAACTGACTGTAGCCATTACCTTGTAATGTCCGTAATTCGTTGGCTGTGGCATCGGTGCTGCCATCGTCAACCACTATGACTTCAAAGGTCTCGTTGGCCAGCGCTACACGCACTTCCTCCAGAAGTGGGATGAGGTTACCGGCTTCGTTTTTTGCCGGAATCAGGACCGACACATAAGGCGTTTCTTGCATGACATTTCCATAAAAAAAGCTGAGGTGTGAGCGGCTAGACGCCGTAATAGATGCGGTACCAATCGACAAACGAATGAACGCCGTCGCCTGACTGCAGCGGCATGAAATTATTTATTGCGCGGATTCCCAGTGCCTCTTCAATGCACTCGACAAACTCCAGAAGCTTCACCGGCGCGCCAAAGCCGATGTTGTAAACCTTGCTTTGCGCGTTGGTTTCGCACGGCAGGCTTCCAGCATGTCGACCACATCCAGCAACTGGAACTCGAAATTGCGGCGGTCGACGTCAATGAATTCAGAAAGCACAACAACGGCGTTTCCACCGGCAACACGTCTAGCGTTAACATCCTTGCCGCACTTCCGACGACACACTTCTACCAAGCCGACATAGTCGTTACTAACAACGGTCACGTCCATAAATCACTCTGCATGTTTGCAAGGCTCTTCTGTACCTGCGGAGGCTTATAATCAAAACGAAATGAAAATTTTGTGAGCGGCAAAGGTGATAGCGAAAAAAAGCTTTAAATAATGCGTTTTAGAGGAGAACAGGTTTCAGGAGGCCACCTTAACGAATCCGTTTGATACCGTTTAAGTGCTGCTGGGCGCCACCACGCCAGTGCTGATGGCCTTGATCTCGAAAACCGCCGACGACCCGCAAACGGGCCACGTGATGGGGCGGATGGTTTCAAAAAGCGTTTGAGGGACTCGGTACTACTACGCCTGTCCGTGACGCTATCGCTGGCCATCCTGATCGTTGCGGTGCTGGCCGGGATTTTTGCGTTTGTCTCTGCGTTCGACGAGGCCCACGAAATGCAGGACGACACCTTGCGTCAGGTGGCCGTCTTGTTTGATCGGCAGCAGGTGTCCCTACCCTATCCCGCGTCCCAGGAAGTCGATGGCGACAATGAAGAATCCAGGGTCATCGTGCAATACCTGGCCGATGGCAGTAAAGCAATCGGCAACGATGACACCCTGATACCACTGCCCACACTGGCCGATGGCCTCTCGACCTTGAATGTCACCGACGAAGACTTTCGTGTGCTGGTCAGAACAACCGCCCGCGGTGAACGCATCGTCGTCGCTCAAGAAACCGGCGTCCACGACAAAGAAGCCCGCGAGAGCGCCTGGCGAAGTTTGCTGCCGTTTCTCATTCTGTTTCCGGTGCTATTGCTGGCGGTGGGCGACCTGGTGCGCAAACTGTTCCGTCCGATTGCCGCCCTTTCGGCTGACATCGATCGACGCGATGAACAGGCACTGCACCCTATCGACGAGCACGCCCCCTCTTCCTGCGTTCACCCGCTGAAGGCAATCCTGCGATTAAGTACCGAGTTGCCAAAAAGATTCGGGACGCCTGACCGTTTTCCGGGATGACGGGTTTGTCGGTTCGGGATGTGACGCAGTGTTCTACATTGATGGTCAGCGCGTAGCCAAGATAGGTCCAGGACAAAAGGTATCTTTCGTTTACCTGCCGGCGAAGTGAATCTCGGTACCGGGCTCGCCGAGTCTGCTGAACCGATAGCCGAGCGCATCGGACCGGCTGCATTGGGCCCGCCGGCGGCCGGTCACGCTAATTTGATGGCGCCGCCCTGGATGTCGTCGCGCGCCAATCGCAAGTCATTGGCGTCCTGATTTAGTCGGTGAATCAGGTTGAGCAGCCGCTGGCGCAACAACTCATCCTTGATCTGTTCAGTTGCGCGCATTACATCCAGCGCCGCGATCTCGTTGTTGGTGGCGACTGAGTCGAGCAACTTGCGCATGCTTCGTGATGGCCGATTCATCTCTTACACCTTAATTCCATTGCCGCGAATTGTATTGCCCGAATATTACGTCCGTGTTTCAGCTCCTCAAATTCGGTCGAATTCACGGACTCACAAAAATGGCCGTAGAGCTTCAGCGACTCTGGTTCATAACCATCGGTCAGTGTCAGATGTCGAACCTGCATCCGACCGACATGCCACAGCTGATCGTTACACATAGCGTCAAACGAAAAGCGCCATGACGGCCGCAATTCGGGCCGTTTTTATAGTGTTTCAGCTTCGCGCAAAGTCAGCGGGTTGTTCTGGATATAGCGTGCAATCTCGTCCTTGCGCATGAATGCGACCCCCAGCCGGCTTTTGGCGTAACGCAGAAACTCGTCCCAGACCCTCACCATCTGCGGCGAGCCGCTGATGCGGTCATGAGCGCTGACCGACATCATGCGGCGGCGTGTGCCGGCTTCTTCGTAGAGTTGATCGAAATCCAGCTTGATCTGCTCCAGGAACTGGGTCGGCGAATAGTTACGGCCTTCGATCAGCAGGATGTCGTTGTTGCGCAGCGTATATGGCACCACGACGAAGTCCTTGCCGTTGACCTGTTCAATGAAAGGCTCATCGCGACTCAGATCATCGATGTGGTAGACGTAGCCCAACTCTTGTAGCAACGACAACGTGTTCGGACCACGCCGCAGCCAGTTGCAGTTGTAGCCTATCGGTCGCTGGCCCGTGACTTCTTCGACCATGCTGGCTGCCTGGATGAGGAACTGCTTCTCCTCCTCGCGGCTCATCGCATACTGGGAACTCCAGCGAGGACCGTGTCCGGCCGCTTCATGGCCGCGCGCAACGATCTCTCTTGCCATTTCGGGATGCCGCCGAGCGGCCTCGCCGATCATGTGCGAGGTCACCTTGACATGGTGGCGATCCCACAGATCGAGCATGCGTGGAATTCCCTCGCGATAGCCGTAGGCGAACCAGGTATTGGCTGCTGGATCCGATGGAATGTCCGGCGGAAAATCTACCTTGGGGAAAGGACTGTCCGTCCCTTTGGACGGCTGTCCACCCGCCTCAAATTGCATGGAAATGGAAATGACCAGCCGAATGCCGTCAGGCCAGAACTGACCATGGCGTGGCGTAGTCACGAGCTTTGACGTGGAGGGAGCAGCTTGCGCGGCTGCGACGGTAGGGAACACCGCACTCGCAGCAAGGACGCCCGCTGCCGCCCCGGCTCGATTGAGAAACGTCCGGCGGCTGACTTGCTCCAATGTATTCGGGCCGTCAGCAATGGGTTCATGGTCAATGTTCATCAGTGCAATCTCCTTACTTGGCAATCAAGCCGAGCTGTTGCAGCAGGGTCAGATTGTCTTCGAGATGCCAGTTCTCAGCGATGCGACCTTCGACGACGCGATAAATATCGGTCGCGATGAAGTCGATCGGCTGCCCTTTGCCCTGGACGCTCTTGAACTGGCCGGTAAAGTGGCCGGTGAAATGCAAATGAGCGATGACTCGGTCGCCAACCACCATCATCTGCTCCACTTCACACTGGATATCGGGAATAGCCGCATGCATCGTTTTCGAGGCCGCGATCGGCCCGGTAATGCCCTGGGGGCGACCTGGCGGCAGTGTTGAATCCTTGAAGTCGGGTGCCAGGGCGGCGCGCGCGAGAGCTTCGTCGCCGGTGGTCCAGAACGTGCCATAGCGGCGTGCGGCCAGTATCTGCGCCTCGACCTGTGTTTTCGCAAGACTATGATCGACGATCACAGTGCGGGGCTGGACGAGCGAATCGGTCGCGGCGAAGACGGGGGTCAGCGCGACGGTGACCAGGGAAGTGAGTAACCAACAACTTGTGCGGGTCAGGCGCGCAACAGGCAAAAGCGACATGAGGATTCTCCAATCGATAGGTAATGAGGGATACACGGTCGAACTGCAGTTTGATAAAGGCTCGGCTGCTCAGGGGATGACTGATTGCTGATTGGGGACCAGTTCGATGACGACGCCCGATGCCATTGCGACGAGCAACTGGCGTTCGCCCGCAAGCGGCACTTCATTGAGCCCATAGTGAACGCCGCTGAGTCGAATCCGATCGAGCAACTGCGACTGTTTGTTCATGCCGCTATTTTGCGTAGCCCTCCTTAATTTGATAATTGACGTATTATTTGAATAACTTTCAAAAAATTTCGAAATATCATGGACTACCTAGGCGACATCAGGCTGTTTGTCGAAGCAGCAAATCTCGGTGGATTGTCGGCTGCAGGTCGCAAGCTCGGGCTATCCCCCGCTGCCGCGAGTGCGCGCCTGGTTAAGCTCGAATCTGTGTTGCATACGCGCCTGTTCGAGCGCACGACACGCCACCTGCGCTTGACGGATGAAGGGCGGACGTATTTGTCCTATTGCCAGCAGGCACTCCAGGCACTCGACGATGGCAATGCCTTTCTCCAGGCTGGGAAAAGCGTCGTGGGTGGCAAGATGCGAATATCCGCTACCTCAGATTTCGGTCGCAACGTGTTAAAGAACTGGCTTGACCAGTTCAACACGCAATACCCTGAGGTGAGGTTCGCGCTGGTGCTATCGGATTCGCTGTCGAATTTGTTGCAAGACGATATTGATCTCGCCATCCGATTTGGCGTGCCGCCGGACAGTTCCTTCGTTGCCCGCCCTCTGGCACCCAATCGGCGCGTGCTGTGTGCATCGCCTCGATATCTGGCAAAACACGGCGCCCCCGAACATCCACGGGATTTGGAACGTTTCGACTGCATTGTCCTTAACTCTGTCGCCGGGCCTGCAAACGACTGGCGCTTCATCCGAAATGACAAAGTCGAAAGTTATAGGGTCCCGCTTGCAAACGCTCGCGAGACGAATGATGGCGCGGTCGCTCGAGAGTGGGCGGTTCACGGTTACGGCATTGCAATGAAATCGATGTGGGATATTGGCGCAGACCTACGAGCAGGACGCTTGAAGATTCTATTGCCGCAGTGGCGGTCTGAGGACGCGCCGGTACATGCCCTATATCAACGTAACCGGTATATGGCACCTCGCGTACGCGCCCTTCTCGAATTTCTGATCGAGCGCTTTGCAGAAGAATCCAGCAACCTGGACGAATATTTGAGCTGATACTTTCGGATGCAGCTGCAAGAAGCGCGATCGCCATGGGCGCCCGAAAGCCACTGTCTGCACCACTGCTGAGTACCGCGGGCACCACATGCCGGCGGCATCTTTGAACAACAGCACGAGGACGGCAAACTTTGTTGAGACCAGTAAACGGCAACTTGAGCGGCAGTTTGTGTCGGTGAAGCCACGTCGGGCAAAGGTGCGTTATGGATTGAGGTACTGCGAACGTCGGCGGAGTAATCTTCGGGCGGAAAAAGACGCGACGTATGGAGGTCGGGGAGTTGGCTCTTTCCTACCTCCATGATCGATGATCTACAAGGTCGAATAGCCGATCTGGAACGAGGGTTCATGGCATGGCGCACTCACTTCAATACCAGATAACCGAATCCGTTCGCATCGTTGAGATCGAGGTGGGGAAACTGCTCGATTTGGCAACGATGCTTAAGGACGCTGGAAATGATGTCTTGGCGACGGTGGTCTCCAATCAGGCGAATAAGCTGCTTGAGGCTGCGATAGCGCTGAGAATTGCGATGGCAGGCTGACTGCTTGTTGATAAGAAAAAGCTTGCCTCTTTGAGTCTACAGACGAGTTTTTTTTCAATGAAATCAAGGCTACATCTAGAGGAGCAATCCAGACCAAAAATGGCTAGGTAGGTAGTAGCGTCCCCGCCCGCTCGATCGAGGCCATCGCCCGCGCCAGATTTTCAGCAGCAAAGCCCACTAGCTGAAGTGGACTTTTTGCTCGCCAGATCTAAACCTCCGCGACAACACCGCCCGCTCACGCGCTAAGGCAATACCCAACTGAGGACTAACACCAATGGCGGCGTTGATCGCCAGCAGGTTGGTCTGCTCGACAACCCAATTGCAGGGCGCCCGCGCTTGCCGGTGATGTCGCTATAGAACGTTGCCAGTTGCACCTCCAGTTGTACTCAGGGCACCCGTTGCTCAAGATCAGCCAGGAGGCAATCTTGGTGAGTCAGCGCCCAGATCAAATACTGGCTTGGACTGCTGACTGATAGGGGCGCCTGAGGACAGGCGCTCGACAGAGTGGAACGTTGGGATGTGCGCTTTGGGTCCAGACTGTGTGAAAACGTTTTAAAGCAAGTTTGGCAGTCAGAATCGGAACGAAAATCGCGTTCCTAGGCATATTTCGGGTCTGCTGAACTAACCAAACGGTGTATTCGTTTTCACATAGCCTGGGTCATCGCGCGATTCAGCCGCTTCAGACTCGAGCGGGTGACACGATGATTTTGACGTTGTGCTCCTTGTTGTTGACCAGTTCCTCGAAGCCCTGACCCACGATCTGTTCCAACTGAATGCGCCCGGTCACCAGGGGTGTGATGTTCAGCCGGCCATCAGCGATAAAAGCGATCACGTCAGCGAATTCGCCGTTATAGGCCAGCGCACCCAGTACCTGTTTTTCGGTAGCCACCAACTCGAAGAAGTTGAACTCGCTGGGCTCCTCAAAGATCCCTACCAGTACGCACTTGCCGGCCTTGCGGATCAGATCGATCGCGAGCTTGGCCGTGTGTTTGTTGCCGATGCATTCGAAGCTGACATCCGCCCCGAGCCCGCCCGTCAGGCGCCGCACCTCAGCCAAGGCATCGCACTCATTGGGATCGAGCACGTGGTTCGCCCCCACTTCCAGGGCCTTGGCCTTGCGTGCTGCGGACATTTCCAGAGCGATCACCTGAGCCGCACCGGCAGCCTTGGCGCACATGATGGTGCATAAGCCAATGGTGCCTGCACCGACCACCACCACGTTCTGCCCGAGCAGGCTCCCGGCTTTTTTCACCGCGTGCATGCCCACCGCCAGCGGCTCGATCAGTGCCCCCGCTTCAGCAGGGAAGTTCGCCGGCAACTTGTACAGCAGGTTGGCCGGCACGTTGACCAGTTCGGCGAAGGCACCATTATTCATCAGCCCGGTGAAGGCCAGGTTCTCACAGATGTTGTACAGCCCATGGGTGCAGTAATAGCAGGTGCCGCAATGTTGGCAGGCATCGGCCGCCACCGGTTCGCCGACGCTGAAACCCTGGACACCGGCACCGAGTTCGACGATCTCACCGCAAAACTCATGACCGAGAATGCACTGGCCCTTGATCCCGGTCAGCGGGTGCGGCGCGTCGACCGGTATGAACACCGGCCCGGCCACGTACTCATGTAAATCGGACCCACAAATTCCGCACCATTGCACGCGGATCTGCACCCAGCCGGCAGGTGGCGCTATTGGCAGTGGAACATCTTCGACGCGGATATCGTTGCGGCCATGCCAGACCGCGGCGCGCATGCTTCGTACCGGATTGATTGAAAGGCTCATAGCGAAATCTCCTTGAAATCGTTGGTCCTGGCCCCCCGTGAGAGGCTGCCAGGAGAAGGCGTCAGTGCTGTTGCACAAAGTCCAGGATCAATCGGTTGACCTGCTCGGCCGCTTCCATCTGCACCATGTGCGCCTGACCTGGCAGGACCTCGACCTGGGCCTTCAGCCCAGCGCTGTGGTTCACCGGAATAATTGCGTCGTCACTGCCCCAGATCAGCAACACTGGCAGCTGACCTTCCTGCACCACGTGGCGCAGATCCAGTTGTTGCCGGCCCTCGGTAAACAGGCCCGAAACCAGCATCCTCAATGCCGCGTCCACCCCTTCCAGGCGCTTGTACTTGAGCATGTCTTCGAGCATCTGCCGGTTGACCAGCTCGGGGTTGGAGAACAGTTGCACCAACTGTGGCTTGAGGGCATTGCGGTTGGCAGCCTCGACAAAGCCTTGCAGGTAATCGCCGTTGATGTCCTCGCCCAGACCGGCGCTGCCGATCAAGGTCAGGGAACGTACCCGCTGCGGAGCCAAACGCGCAGTGTTCAGCGACACCGCGCCGCCCATGGAGTGACCCACCAGATGCGCTGCGGGAATGTCCAGGTGATCGAGTAATGCCAGCACCACTGCGCTCAGCTCATCCAGGTCTCCGCGCGCCAGTTGTTTGGTCGACTCGCCATGGCCCGGCAGGTCCAGCGCAATCACCCGGTGGCCGGCGGCTAATGCTTCGTGATTGAACATCCAGTTGTTCAGGTCACCGCCAAAGCCATGTACCAGCACCAACGGCACCCCACCTTCGCCGCGCTCGAAGTAACGGATCAACCGTCCGTCCAGCTCGACCTTTTGCGGTTTCGGCCCGCGGTCTTCCTCGGCATCGTCACCGGGCACGAACGCGGCTTGAAACTGCTCGACCACCGCATCGATTTCCGCCTCGCTGGCTTCGCCGTCGACCACGATGCCGAGCAACGCACCCACCGCCAGGGTTTCATCCTGGCGGGCGATCTGCCGACGAAGTACCCCGGAAAACGGTGCCTCGACACTGCTGGAAATTTTGTCGGTTTCGACATCCAGCACTTCGTCGCCCTTGGCGATAACCTGGCCCTCCTCCTTGAGCCAGACATCGACCCGTCCCTCGGTCATGGACAGGCCCCACTTGGGCATAGTCAGGGTATGGATCTGGCTCATGAACGCTTGCTCCACTCAATCAGCTTGAGCACGGCGCTTTCGATCTTCGCCGCGTCGGGAATGTAGAGGTCCTCCAGGGCATCAGAGAACGGCACCGGCGTGTGCGGCGCAGTCACCATCTCGATCGGCGCCTTGAGCGAGGCGAAAGCTTTTTGCGCCACCAGGGCCGAGATGTCAGTGGCCAAGGAACAGCGCGGGTTGGCTTCATCGATCACCATCAGGCGCCCGGTCTTTTCCACGCTTTCGAGAATGCTGTCTTCGTCCAATGGGCTGGTGGTGCGCAGGTCGATCACCTCGCAGTCGATGCCGCGTGCGGCCAGATTGCGGGCGGCGTCCATCGCGGTGTTGACGGTGCGGCCATAGGAGACCAGCGTCACGTCCTTGCCATCACGCAGGAAGTTGGCTTCGCCGAAAGGGATGGTATAGAGCTCTTCCGGTACTTCACCCTGCATGCTGTAGAGCATTTTGTGTTCACAGAAAATCACCGGGTCGTTATCGCGGATGGCCTGGATCAGCAAACCTTTGGCGTCATAAGGCGACGACGGGCAGACCACTTTCAGCCCCGGAATGTGGGTCCACAAGGAGGTCAGCATCTGCGAGTGCTGGGCGGCGGCCCGCAACCCGGCGCCAACCATCGTGCGGATCACCAGTGGCGTGGAGGCCTTGCCACCGAACATGTAGCGAAACTTGGCCGCCTGATTGAGGATCTGGTCCAGGCAGCAACCGGCGAAGTCGACGAACATCAATTCACACACCGGGCGTACGCCACAGGTCGCGGCGCCCACTGCGGCACCGACATAGCCCAACTCCGACAATGGCGTGTCCAGCACTCGCCCAGGGAATTGATGATAGAGGCCCTTTGTCACGCCCAGAACCCCGCCCCAGGCGTCGTTTTCACCGGGGGCACCGGCACCGCCGGCGACGTCCTCACCCATGATGAACACGCTGGGGTCGCGGCGCATTTCCTGGGCCAGCGCTTCGTTGATTGCCTGCTGATAACTGATTTTTCTCGCCATGATGAAGGTCTCGATTCTTGTTATAGGGGCGTTCAGGGATAGGAAACGTAGACGTCAGAGAGCAGATCGGCCGCGCTCGGTTTGGGGTCGGACTTGGCCTTACGCACGGCGTTCTCGATCAGCAGGTCGACCTCGCTGTCGATCTGGTCCAACTGGCTGGCCTGCAGCCGCCCGGCGCGAAGGGTGCGTTCGCGAAACTGCATCAAGCAGTCGTTGTGCTCGCGGAAATGCTTGACCTCGTCCGGCGCCCGATAGGTCTGGGCGTCGCCCTCAAAGTGACCGTAATAGCGAGTCAGCTTGACCTCGATCAGGGACGGGCCCTCCCCGGCCCGGGCTCGCTCCACGGCAGCACCGGCGGCTTCGTGAACGGCGAAGAAGTCGAAGCCGTCCACCGTGACCCCGGGCATGCCGAAACCGGCAGCGCGGTCGGCGATGTGATCGCAGGCCACCGACCAGTTGGAGGCCGTGGCTTCGGCGTAACCGTTGTTCTCGGCAATGAACAGGCACGGCAGATTCCACACTGAGGCCATGTTCATCGCTTCGAACACCGCCCCTTCGTTGGAGCCGCCGTCACCGAAAAACACCACCGCAACGCTGTCAGTCCCCTTGAGTTTGGCGGCCAGGGCCGCGCCTACGATCAGCGGCGCACCGGCCCCCACTATGCCGTTGGCACCGAGCATGCCCTTCTCGAAATCGGCGATGTGCATGGAGCCACCCTTGCCTTGGCAGACCCCGGTTTTCTTGCCGTAAATCTCGGCCATCATCCCGTACACATCGACGCCTTTGGCGATGCAGTGGCCGTGACCACGGTGGTTGGAGGCAATGCAATCGTCATCACCCAAGTGGGCCATGACCCCGGCGGCTGAAGCTTCTTCGCCGGCATACAGATGGACGAAACCGGGAATCTCGCCGGTGGCGAATTCCACGTGCAGGCGCTCTTCAAAAACGCGGATGGTGCGCATCACCTGATAGGCATGCAGCAATTGATCAGCGGTCAGCTGTGTCGACATTTTTATTCTCCAGGGTGTCTTGAGGCTCAAGTTTCAAGGTGCAAGGTTCAAAGGGTGTTGCGGGTGTTCACGGCCGATGGCCAGAAGTCGCTGTTGCGCGGCATAGGCCAAGGCCGCATTGACGTCGATGCTCAGCGGACCGCCGGCATCGAGGGTGACCGTGGGGCGGTCATTGGCGTTGAATTCGATCTCGCGCTCGCCATCCAGAGCCAGGGTGCCGCTGGCCAGGCACAAACCATGAGCGACGCCGGGTTCAAGGCTTGCGGCAGCGAGTACGCCGCAGCCTTGCAGCAGGCCGGGAGCCAGAGGCACCAGCAGCGCGTCTGGAGATTGCGCATCGAGGCGCATCCAGGCCCCGCCCGGAGCCTGACGTGACACGGGAAACCACAAGCCACAAAGGGCCGAGATGCCAATGGACTGCGGTTCAGCGAAAGTCACAAACACCTCGGCCAGATCGGCTCCGCGACTGATGGCCCGTGCGCCGACGAAGGGCAGCGAGGACACCGCCACGTCCACCAGGGCCATCTCGCACAGGCCACGACTCGGCTCGCGCACCAGCAAGCGTTTGTTGCGGCGCAAGGCGATCTCGGGCGGGATCCGCCCACTGACAAACAGCCCGCCGGCCAACCCGGCGCTGGTGGCTTCACGCAGTTCCGGGAAGGCGTTGTTGGTGCCGGTGGACAGGGTCAGCAGCGGAATGTCGCCGACTTCGGCGGCCACCGCCTTGTGAGTACCGTCGCCGCCCAGCACCGCGATCAGGGCAACGCCGCGTTCGGCCATCCAGCGTGCCGCGTGACGGGTGTCCTCGACACTTTGGCGCAGGGTCAGGTCGAGAAACTCAAGGGCCGGCCAGTGACTGCTGCGAGCCTGGCGACCGTGGCTGTTTTTCAGCACGGCGGCGGCGATGCCGGTCATGTCGGTGGGCATCAGCACCTGTTCGACGCCGGTGGCGCCAAAGGCTGCCAGCAAGCGCTGGATCACCGAGACTTTGTCGGTGCTGGAAAACAGCCCGGCGTTGGCGGTCAGGCGCCGTACGTCCCGACCGGATGCTGGGTTGGCGATAATGCCGACGGTCAGCGGCACACGACTCATGACGCCACCGTGGGCAGAACAGGGAAAGGGGCTGGGCAGGACATCGGGCACCTCTTTTTATTTTTGGGTTGCCAGTCGGGCTGGTTGCCAGAGCTGGAGCAAAGCCGATGCCAGATCCGCAAAAATACCTGCACAAGCCCGTCGTAGAGCGGTCCGTCGAGAGCCAGAGGGCGGTCGAATCAAGCCCGAATGAGACGCGTCATGTCAGGCTGCACGAGGTGGCGGCGAGACCGTGAGACGTTACGTCTCACCGCCAACCCTGGGAGACCCGGCCCTTGTCTGCGACCAATGAACGGCGCTTAATAGCCACACAACTAAAAGAAGATGGAACCGGAGGCCTTAATGCTTTCCGCACACTCGAAGGCGCATGTGGATTGCGTCAGCCGTGTTTTGAAAAATGCCGAACACCTGCCGCAGTTGCCTGTGCCGGGCTTGATACTCGACTCCTGGCGCCGCTCCATGGAGCAACACCATCTGGACCCTGGCTCATTGCAAGGGCCACGGATCCTTTCGCAGAACGTGTTGCAGGAGTGCCGCGAGCGCTCCGAGTTGTTCCTGCGCATTGCCAGCGAAGAAGTCGCCCGCCTCCACGGTCGCGTGCGTGACGCTAACTACTGCGTGCTGCTCACCGATGCTCAGGGTCAGACCATCGACTATCGCGTGGAAACCTCCATCCGCAATGACTGCCGTAAAGCCGGTCTGTACTTGGGCACCTGCTGGTCAGAAGGCGAAGAAGGCACCTGTGGCGTGGCTGCGGTGCTGACAGCGAGAACACCGATCACGGTGCACAAACGCGATCACTTTCGCGCCGCGTTCATCGGCCTTACCTGCTCGGCCGCGCCAGTCTTCGACCCGCGCGGCGAATTGCTCGGAGTGCTCGACGTGTCCGCGGTGAGTTCCCCGGACGACCGCCGCTCCCAACATTTAATCCGGCAGATGGTGGTGCAGAGCGCACGGGAAATCGAACAGGCGTTTTTCATGAACAGTGCCCAAGGTTACTGGGTGCTGCGAGCCCACAACAGCCCGGGCTATGTCGACAGCCAACCCGATTACTTGCTCGCCTGGGATGATGACGGCCGTTTGCAGGCACTGAACCCGGCGGCGCGGCAGTTGCTGGTACAAAGCTTTGGCCAACTGCCGGAACACATCGGCCAGGTGTTCGATCAGCAGTTGTTGCATCGGGCCAGCGACGAATCGCTCTGCGTGCTTCACGGCCAAGGTGGCCACCCTGCGCTGCACGGACGACTCCGCGGGCCACGTCGGGTGAAACGCAACCCATCGCGCGCGGTACTGGCACCCGCCGAACTCGATCCGCGACTGGAAGAAAGCCTGCGCCTTGCAGTGCGGGTCAAAGACCGCAACCTGCCGGTGCTGATCCAGGGCGAGACCGGCTCCGGCAAAGAAGTCTTCGCCCGTCAGTTACATCAGGCCAGCCAGCGCCGTGAGCGTCCGTTTGTTGCAGTGAACTGCGCGGCGATCCCGGAGAACTTGATCGAAAGCGAATTATTTGGCTATGTCGCCGGTGCCTTCACGGGCGCCTCGAGCAAGGGCATGCAAGGTCTGCTGGAGCAAGCCGACGGCGGCACGCTGTTTCTCGATGAAATCGGCGACATGCCCCTGCCCTTGCAAACCCGCCTGCTGCGAGTTCTGGCCGAAGGTGAAGTGGCGCCACTGGGCGCTTCACGGCGCAAAGCGATCGACCTTCAGGTCATCTGCGCAAGTCACCGCGATCTGGAAGCACTGGTCGCTGCGGGCGAGTTTCGCGAGGACCTGTACTTTCGTTTGAGTGGAGCCCGCTTCCAGTTACCGCCGCTGCGCGAACGCAGTGACCGCCTGGCGCTGATCAACCGGATTCTCGATGAAGAATCGACGATTTGCGCAGAACCCATGCAACTGGGAGGCGCGGCGCTGGAATGCCTGCTTGGCTACCGCTGGCCAGGTAACGTTCGCCAGTTACGGCACGTGCTGCGTTATGCCTGCGCGGTGTGTGATACAAACCTGATTCAGGTCAGCCATTTGCCCGAACAACTGCAAGGCCACAGGCTTAGTGGCCCAAGTTCCGGCGACACCAATGATTGCTACACGAGCCCCGAACGCCAAGCACTGCTCGATGCCTTGGTGCGTCATCGCTGGAAACCCACCGCCGCCGCCAAGGCTTTGGGCATTTCCCGGGCAACCCTGTATCGGCGGGTACATCAGCACGGTATAGAGATGCCGGGTAGAAGCCAGGTTGAATGAGCCTGAAAGCCAGCAGAAAGAACGATTTAACTAACGTTTCTTGTGCTTTCTTCTGGCGATTTCCAAAGCCTCTCTTTCCTACCCTTCATTGTGATTCAGTGCCCCGCAACAACAGGCCTTCCAGCCGCACGCGCGCCCGATTTGAAGCCATGAACCCGAGCCCCCCAGACAATCACAAATCCCACCCCGACCAACACCACCATTGCCCATGGAAAAGAGGCTGCGCCCCACCTGTCCAACAACACTCCGCCCACGACACCACTCGCGGCAATCGCACTATTCCAAGCCACCACATTCAGCGACAACGCCACATCTGCCCCATCCCCCGCGGCATCCGCCAGCGCCGTTTGCAGCAACGTCGCCGCTCCGCCGAAGCTCACCCCCCAAACCGCTGCGCCGACATAGATTATCTCCGGCACGCGGCCCAAAAGGCCAAACATTACACACACCGCCGCAAACGCTGCCAAGCTCACCAACACCGTTTTGCGCAACGATACCTCAACCCTTTTGGCAGTCAGCCAAATCCCCACCAACGCCGCAATGCCAAACACCAACAACACCACATCCACCCGATCCGCCAACCCCGCTGGTGCCACGAAGGGTGCGATGTAGGTGTAGAGAATGTTGTGCGCCAGCATCCAGCTGATGACCACTGCCAGCACGGGTCGCACGCCTGGCGTGGTCATCACGGTACGCAATGACATGCGCTGGCTGGCGGCTTGAGGTGGGTAGTCCGGTACTTTCACCAGTACCCAGGCGATCAGCACCAGTGTGAGGACGGACATGATGCCGAAAGTGGTGCGCCAACCCACGAGACCGCCCAGCCAAGTGCCGAGTGGTACACCCAGTGAAAGGGCAATCGGTGTGCCGACCATGGCCAGCGCTAGCGCCTTGCCTTGTTGATGGGGCGCGACCATACGCCTGGCGTAGCCGGCCAGCAGGCTCCAGGCCAGGCCAGCCGCGACGCCGGCAAAAAAGCGCGCCACCAGGGTCACGCCGTAGTGCGATGACAACGCGGTGATGGAGTTGAACAGCAAGAAACCGACGATAGTCAGCAACAGCACATTACGGCGGCGCCAGCCGCGGGTGGCGATGGTCATGGGGATGACCGCCAGCACCGAGCCCAGCGCATAAGCGGTGACCATCTGGCCAGCCATGGAAGGGGAAATTGCCAGGCCTTCGCTGATCAGCGGCAACAGGCCGGCGGGCAATGTTTCGGTGACAATGCAGATGAAGCCGGTCATGGCCAGCGCGAGCAACGCGCCGATGGGTAGGCGGTCGGGCGCTGCCGATAAGGTAATTGAGGGTGTCACGGGAGATTCCTTGAGTGAGGATTCAGACTTAAATACTGATCGATACAAATGTTGAAGGATGCCCGTGTTCGTTGTCAATGACTTATGTATCGACTAGTATTTATCTCGTCATCCAGAGGAGCCTTGAAATGGCGCAAATGGGCCGCCCCCGTACCTTCGACCGCGACCACGCTGTGGAACAGGCCATGCACTTGTTTTGGCAACACGGCTACGACGCGACCTCGCTCGCAAAGTTGAAAGCCGGACTGGGCAGAGGGATTTCCGCACCAAGTTTTTACGCAGCGTTCGGTTCCAAGGAAGCGTTGTTTGATGAGTGTGTGCAGCGTTACCTGGCGACCTTCGCTCAGGTCACCGAATGTCTGTGGGACGAGAGCCTGCCGCCACGCCAGGCCATCGAGACTGCGCTACGCCAGTCGGCGCGCATGCAGTGTGAGGACAGTCATCCCAAGGGCTGCATGGTGACCCTCGGTGTGATGAGCGCACCCAGCCCGGAGAATGCTCGGGTGGTCGATGCCCTGACCCAATCTCGCGCCCGGACGCGCGCGGGGATTTTGGCTTGTGTCGAGCGGGGAGTCAGTGCCGGTCAGTTGCCGGGCAATACTCACGCGCCCGCGATGGCTGCGGTGTTCGACAGTTTCTTGCAGGGCATTTCCATCCTCGCTCGTGATAACACGCCGCATGAGGTCATTGATGCGGCCATTACCCAGATAATGTTGACGTGGGACATTGCAGCCTCCTGATAGAAGCCAGCAGGTGTACACCTTAATCAGGATGAGGCAGCAGACGAAAAAAAGCCCCGCCACCGAATCCGGTGCGGGGCAAAAGACTGGTTGGTTGCTGCCAACCAAAGGAGCACGGTGAGAAGCGTTTACGGGCAAGGATCAGATGCAATCCTGCGCGGCGCGTTCAAAACTTGAAGGCAGGAAGTTCGAAGCCAGCAAATGTCGTTCGTAGATGAACACCTTGCCGCCGTTCCCGGCCTTATAGGCTTCCAGCACGTTATCCGCCGAGACTTTGCTCGACACGATGATCCGGTAGCTGCGCTGGGTCTGCGAGACAGTCGGGTTCAACGCACTGCCCTGCAATTTCGGTACGACGCAGTCGGCGTATTGGGCCGGGGGCTTGCTGGTCTGCAAGGTCAGGGTCGGATCGTTCGGCGTAGAGGCACTACCGGCGAGCAGCAAAAAGGCAAACACCATGGCGGGCACGAACAAAGGGCGCATCGGTCTCATAGCCGTCTTGCCCGATTTCCGAGACCGGGTGGCCGAGTACTTGACCCAATACGAAACCGTACTGTTGTGCGAAAAAACGCCCGACCCGGCGCGCCCTCTTTGGACTCGACATCCAGGTGATGAATCGGTAATCGCATGTGCAGCAGCATTCTTATCACCGCGGTAGCGAACAGGCAGGCAAAAACGATGGCGCCGATAATGACGGAGCTCAATGCGTGACCTTCCTCGTCATTGCACGTATCAAAAGTACCGTCATCACTGCGTGCAAGATGACCACTGGCCACAAGAGAACCCCTCTCGCGTCGCCGCAGAAGCCAACGTAGGTGAGATACAGCGCAACGGCTGCGTTATAGATCAACAATGCCGAGCATGGGTGGGCCGGGCCAGCAGGCGACCGCCAAGGCGATGAGAGCGATGCCGGCCATGCGGACGATGACACCGGTCAGTTCGATGCCAAGCAGCAGATGCCCGACCAGAGAGGGGACAAACAGCAGCCCCACGCTATCGCATTGGCAGCCACGAGCGTGCTTTCAGGAGGAACTCGGCAAAGAAAGACTTTTCTTTGGACGAAAAAAAATGGACCTCTTTTCAGAGATCCATTTTTTAATGCTTGGAGCGGGAAACGAGACTCGAACTCGCGACCCCGACCTTGGCAAGGTCGTGCTCTACCAACTGAGCTATTCCCGCGTCTTGGTGTGGCGCATTCTATAGAATCCAGAAGCCCCGTCAACCCCTTGATTCAAAAAAGTTTATTTCTTTTCCACGTCGGTCTTCAGATGCGGCCAGGCAGCCCGCAAATACTGGACCATGGACCACAACGTCAGGCCCGCGGATATCAGCAGCAAGGCATAACCCAGCAGCACCCAGAACGTGAAATCCGACGGATTGGCCAGCAGGATCACCAGCGCCAGCATTTGCGCGGCGGTTTTCCATTTGCCCAGGTTCGACACCGCGACGTGAGCACGAGCGCCGAGTTCGGCCATCCATTCGCGAAGTGCCGAGACGACAATCTCGCGACCGATGATCACGGCGGCCGGCAGTGTGAGCCACAGGTTGCCATGTTCTTGCACCAGCAATACCAGCGCAACAGCGACCATCAGCTTGTCAGCCACGGGATCGAGGAAAGCCCCGAACGGTGTGCTTTGTTCCAGTCGGCGGGCCAGATACCCATCCAGCCAGTCTGTGGCGGCGGCAAATGCGAACACCGAGGCGGACGCCAGGTAGCTCCATTGATACGGCAGGTAGAACAGTAAAATGAAGATCGGAATGAGCAGGACGCGTAGTACGGTAATCAGATTAGGGATATTCATCGGCACAACTGGCTACGAGGTGAGGGGGCATTCTACTCGCTGTGCAGATTGGCATAAATCAACTCTGCGAGCTTTTTACTGATCCCGGGTGCTTTGGCGATCTCTTCGATGCTGGCACGAGACAGCTCCTGCAATCCACCAAAATGTTTCAACAAATCGCGGCGACGTGTCGGTCCGACGCCAGCAACGCCCTCAAGTGTAGACGTGCGGCGAGTTTTCCCACGACGGGCGCGGTGCCCGGTAATCGCGAAACGGTGAGCTTCGTCGCGTATCTGCTGGATCAAATGCAGCGCGGGGGAATCACCGCGCAAGGTGAATTCGTGGGCAGCATCATTCAGATACAAGGTTTCGAAACCGGCCTTGCGCGTGGCGCCCTTGGCGACGCCCAGCAGAATCAGATCAGGCACGGCCAATTCATTGAGCACGTCGCGGGCCATGGACAGCTGCCCCTTGCCACCGTCCACCAGCAAAATGTCCGGCAGCTTGCCCTCCCCGTCCTTCAGTTTGCTGAAGCGTCGGGTCAGGGCCTGATGCATCGCGGCGTAGTCATCGCCCGGGGTGACGCCTTCAATGTTGTAGCGACGGTAGTCTGACTTGATCGGACCTTCGGGGCCGAAAACCACGCAGGACGCCACGGTCGCTTCGCCGCTGGAGTGACTGATGTCGTAACACTCCAGGCGCTGTGGTGGCTCATCCAGATTCAACACTTCCGCCAGGGCATCGAAACGTGCAGCAACGTGTTGACGGTTAGCCAGTCGCGCTCCCAGGGCCTGCTCGGCATTGGTGACCGCCAACTGTTGCCAGCGTGCTCGCGTACCCCGAACCCGATGACTGATGGTCAGTTCGCGACCGCGCAGCTCATCGATGGCCGCAATCAGGGTCGGGAAGTCTTCGTGAACCACGTTGACGATCAGTTCGCTGGGCAAGTCGCGCTCGGGACTGCTGATGAAGTACTGGCCGAGAAACGCCGCCATGACTTCAGAAACGTCCTCTTCAATACCCACCTGCGGAAAGAAGTTCTTGCTCCCCAACACTCGCCCGCCTCGCACACTGATCAAATGAACGCAGGCACCACCCGGATTGACGAACGCTGCGATCACGTCGACATCGCCCGTCCCGCCTTCCATGCTTTGCTGGTCCTGGACCCGGCGCAGTAATGAAATCTGATCGCGCAGCTCGGCCGCACGCTCGAACTCGAGGTTGATCGCCGCCTCTTCCATTCCTGCGGACAACTCATCCGTCAGCGCATTGCTGCGCCCCTCAAGGAACATCACCGAGTGTCGTACGTCTTCGGCATACACCTCGGGCTCCACCAGCCCGACACAGGGCGCCTTGCAGCGTTTGATCTGGTATTGCAGGCAAGGACGCGTGCGGTTCTTGTAATAGCTGTCTTCGCACTGACGAACGAAAAACGTCTTCTGCAGCAGACTCAGGCTTTCACGAATAGCACCGGCGCTGGGATAAGGGCCGAAATACTTGCCCTTGGCCTTTTTTGCACCGCGATGGATGCTCAAGCGAGGGAACTGACCATCCGAGAGAAAGACGTAAGGGTAGGATTTATCGTCGCGCAGCAGGATGTTGTAGGGCGGACGCCACTCCTTGATCAGCGTCTGCTCAAGCAACAAGGCTTCGGTTTCATTGGCCGTAATCGTCGTTTCGACCTGAGCGATACGCGCGACCAGCGCCGCGGTCTTGGGCGCAAGACCGGATTTGCGGAAGTAACTCGACAGGCGATTCTTGAGGTTCTTGGCCTTGCCGACGTAGAGCAGGCGCGCCTCGCTGTCGAACATGCGATACACACCGGGACGCCCACTGACCGTCGACAGAAAGGCGCTTGGATCGAAGACTTCAGTCATTTTCAGAGGCTGGCATCGACCATGCCGTGACGAACCGCCAACAGCGTCAACTCGACATCACTGCTGATCGAAAGCTTTTCGAAAATGCGGTAACGGTAAGTGTTCACGGTTTTTGGCGAAAGACACAGTTTGTCGGAAATGATCTGGACCTTCTGACAGCCGACAATCATCAGCGCGATCTGGATTTCCCGCTCCGACAAGGCGTCGAAAGGCGAATCATTGGTCGGCTGGAAGGATTTGATCGCCAGTTGCTGTGCAATTTGCGGGCTGATGTAGCGCTGCCCGGCAAACACCAGGCGGATGGCCTGGACCATTTCCGGCAACCCGGCGCCCTTGGTCAGATAGCCCGCGGCCCCTGCCTGCAACAACCGCGTCGGAAACGGATCTTCTTCGCACACGGTGACCGCGACGACTTTGATATCCGGATGACTGCGCAATAATTTGCGTGTGGCTTCAAGACCGCCGATGCCGGGCATCTTGACGTCCATTAGCACCACATCGGGCTTCAACTCACGCGCCTTGAGCAGGGATTCTTCGCCTGACTCAGCCTGGCCGACTACTTGCAGGCCATCGATGTCAGCCAGCATTCGTGTAATGCCTGTACGAACGAGATCATGATCATCGACTACTAGCACCCTAATCAAGCAGACACCTCGCGAAATGGTCTTATTGGGTTGCCGACACCTTAGCAAAAAGCAACTGGCAGACCTAGCGGCAAGCATCATATAAAAAGTTTCAATACATCTTGAAAGGCTTGTCGTATGCGTGTTTCAGCCGGGCGAGGCATCGATATCACGCTGCATTCTCAGGAAACACGTGTCTGTGCCGACCACCTTCAACCCCTTTCTCTCATACAACGCTTGCGCGGGATTATTTTCAAATACCGTCAAACGCAATGCCGGACGCCGTTCCTTGCACGCCATGGCGAAGACCTGATCAATCGCCCAGGAACCGGCGCCCTGCCCTCGAAACGCTTCGAGGACGTGCAATTCGCGGATGTACAGGGCTTTGGCGTCACGACTCAGACTGAAAAAGCCCAGCACCGTACTGCCACTCACAATCAACCAGTTCTCGCGCCCGGTCCAGCCCACGTCGAACCCTTCGTCCTGCCACAGCAGATTGTGCTGTATGTAATAGCGGAGCATGTTGTTGCGGGTCAGTTCACGAGCGAAGTCGAGGTCCCGGGATGTCGCCGGGCGTAAATTAAATACCATCACCCCTGCGCAACCTCCACTGTTTGCCCTTTCCAGCCGTCAGCGTTGCGTCGAGCGACAACCATCAGGTTACCCGTACCCGGTGCGGCCGCAATCAGCGAACCGTCCGACGCCCAGATCGCGCTGCGTCCTGCCGATTCCCAGCCACCCGTTGCACCGCCATGGTTGGCCATCAGGACCGTCATCGAATGAGCGCTGGCGTAGCCTTGCAACAACGCGGTATCCGGGGCGTAGCCGTTTTCCGTGATCAGCACGCCCGCCGCGTAGAGATCGGCGCCTTGCTGCGCCGCTGCGGCGGCATGACTGGCGTGAGAGAAGTCCGCGCACACCGCCAATGCGACCGTATCGGCACCTACGGTCAGGGTCGAACCGCCGGTTCCCGGTGCAAATGCCACTTCCTCGCCCGGATGCAGATGTTGCTTGCTGTAGATCCCGAGCGATCCATCAGCGCCCAACACCAGCGCCCCAATCAATACGGGCGAATCCTCCGACAGGCGAATCGGCATCCCGACGACTGTCGTCACACCGACTTCCCGCGCGAAATCCCGTAGCGGTTGCAGGACCTCGGCGTCTGGCGCAATGGCCAATTCAGCCGCAAGTCCACGCTCGTACCCGGTCAGCGATAACTCCGGGAACACCAGCAATTGCACGCCCTGCTCCGCGGCAACTTGCATGAAGCGCTGATGCCACACAATGTTTGCGGCAAGGTCACCGGCGATGGAGATCGATTGAGCAGCGGCGATGATCAGTGGCGTCATGGTTCGTCCTTGTGACGTTCATGTATGTAAAGCACAAAGTGTGTCACAACCGGCGACGCACTCAAGCGATAGAAAATGCCGTCGGCGATCGATAGCATTTTCTGATTGAAACCACGTACCGGCCTCGCGTAAGCTCGGCGCACTTATCGGAGAAAGACCATGTCCAGCACCCTCTCACAGCTTCGTACCGTCAGCGCTCTGCGCTCGGTGGCGGCTGCCCGGGTGAATGACGTTTGTGCTCCGGTCAGCTTTTATTTTGGGTATTGGTTTAGCCACTGGCGCGCCTGATACCCACACGGCGCCCACTTTAAACGGGTCGCCACCAGAGAATTCTCAACCCCCGGTCGGCTTCCCGACCGGGGGTTTTGTTTTTTCAGCCCCGCACATTTTTAGCGACACACCAGACAACCAGAGGATTCAACAATGAACTACGCCACTTATTACCGTTACGACAGTTTTACCGCCTGGCGATTTAGCAGCCTCCGCTCGGGACAGCCTGCCGCCTCCGATCGGTCACCCACAGGTGGCAAGCACACACACGCAGCCAATCCGGCCAATTGTCGAACACCCCAGTAGGGCCGAGCGCGCGGGAACGAACCCGCCGCCAGCCCAGGAAGCCCGAATATGAACTCGTCCGTCTCTGCTCTGCCGCTGTCCACCTTGAGCCCTGCCAATGAAGCGCTGACCCTGCGCCTGCCCAGCTCATTGCAACTCAAACAGCAACTGCCACTCAGCAACGCCCTGAGCCAGCAAGTCGCCGCCCACCGCCAGGCGGTTCGCGCGATCCTCAACGGTGAAGACTCCCGTCTGCTGGTCATCGTCGGCCCCTGCTCGATTCACGATCCTCAGTCCGCCCTCGAATACGCCGGCAACCTCGCCCGCCTCGCCGCCGACGTCAGTGATGAAATGCTGCTGGTGATGCGCGCCTACGTCGAAAAACCCCGCACCACGGTCGGCTGGAAAGGCCTGGCCTACGATCCCCTTCTGGATGGCAGCGATGACATGGCCGGCGGCTTGACGCTGTCCCGCGAGTTGATGCGCGAAATGCTCCGCCTGGGACTGCCGATTGCCACCGAACTGCTGCAACCGATGGCTGCCGGCTACTTCGACGATCTGCTGAGCTGGGTCGCCATTGGCGCTCGCACCACCGAATCGCAGATCCACCGTGAAATGGCCAGCGGCCTGAACATACCGGTCGGCTTCAAGAACGGCACCGATGGTGGTGTCGGTGTGGCCAGCGACGCCATGCGCTCTGCCGCCCATCCGCATCGCCATTTCGGTGTCGACAGCCAGGGTCATCCGGCAATCATCCAAACGCCGGGCAACTCCGACACCCACCTGGTGCTGCGTGGCGGACATCGCGGGCCGAACTACAACCGCGACAGCATCGCCCGGGTGAACAGCGACTTGACCCAGCTGAAGATCCCGGCCCGGATCATGGTCGACTGCAGCCATGCCAACAGCGGCAAAGACCCGTTGCGTCAGCCAGCGGTGTTTAACGATGTGCTTGAACAGCGCCTGCAAGGTGATCGATCACTGATCGGCATGATGATCGAGAGTCACCTGTTCGAAGGCTGCCAACCGCTGAGCCCGTCCATGCGTTACGGCGTGTCCGTCACGGACGGCTGCCTTGGCTGGAGCGGGACGGAGTCATTGTTGCGCCAGGCAGCCGACCGGCTCAGAGCCCAGAACAGGGATCAACAATCGGCGTGAGCCACACCCTCGTCCAGTCCTCCTATCGAGGACTGGACGTCGGAATTGAGACACGACTCACAGGCAAAGGGTGTTCCCGAAGTAGGCCATCGCAGAAAAGCGCTCTGTTACAGATCAAAAGATGTCCAAATATTCCGAACAAGACCTCATCTACTTTCGAACTTTCGTACATTTTCTATTCCGTTTTCATCAGGTTACAGCGGCTTTTTCATACAACGCCGAACAGCGGGTGTGCTTTAGAGTGAGCCCATCAACACACCTCTGAACGACTGCGAAAAAGGAAAGAACATGCTACGGAATGCAACTACTCAGTATCCGATCCTGTTGGTCCACGGGCTCTTCGGCTTCGACCGCATCGGCAAGATCGAACTCTTTCGTGACGTCAAGCAGGCACTCAGGAGTGCAGGCGCAAGAGTGTTTATCCCGCACTTGTCGGCTACCCATAGCAACGAAGCCCGCGGCGACCAGCTTCTGGCGCAGATCGAACGTGTACTGGACGGAACCGGTGCGAACAAAGTCAACCTGATCGGCCACAGCCAGGGCGCACTCGCTGCACGTTATGCGGCGGCGACGGCGCCGCAGGCAATCGCGTCGGTGACGTCCGTCAGCGGACCGAATCACGGCTCGGAACTGGCCGACTTCTTGCGCAAGGCGCTGACGCCCGGGCGCCTGCCGGAACACGTCGCCTCGACAGTTGCAACGTTGTTTGCAGACTTTCTATCGTTGCTTAGCGGCCACCGTCACCTGCCGCAGAACGCCATCGCCGCGCTGAATGCCCTGACCACCGAAGGTGTAGGCGCGTTCAACGACAAATACCCGCAGGGCTTGCCGAAAACCTGGGGGGGCAAGGGTCGCGAACTGGTCGACGGCGTACGTTATTACTCCTGGAGCGGCACCCTGCAGGGCGATCTCCTCGACAAAGGGCTTGACGCCCTGAGTCCGCTGCACGGGTTCCTCCGCGCCTTTTCCCACTACTTCACCACCGAACCCGAGCAGAACGATGGCCTGGTTGGCCGCTACAGCTCCCATTTGGGCAAAGTCATCCGGTCCGACTACCCGCTGGATCATCTGGACAGCCTCAGCCAGACCGCCGGTCCGTTGCGCAAGGGCATCGACCCGATTGCCCTGTATGTGCAGCATGCGGAGCGCCTGAGAAATGCCGGCCTATAAAGGAAAACCGTATCGGCCTGCATAATCTGTACGGAACTTTGAGAAGAAATAGACCACTGAATCCGGTAGGCTCCGCACTTTACTGAACATTGAAAGGAGTATTTCACCATGGCTAAAGCCACTGCCCGTCACATCCTCGTTGCCAGCGAAGCCAAGTGCAACGAATTGAAAGCCCAAATCGAAGGCGGCGCTGATTTCGCCGAAGTCGCCAAAGCCAACTCCACTTGCCCGTCCAGCCGCCAGGGCGGTGATTTGGGTTCGTTCGGTCCAGGCCAGATGGTCAAGGAATTCGACACCGTGGTCTTCAGCGCACCGATCAACGTGGTGCAAGGCCCGGTCAAGACCCAGTTCGGTTACCACCTGCTGGAAGTGACCAGCCGTCAGGACTGATCAAGCCTGAAGTTTTCTGCTCAACGGCCCGCCTTTTGGTGGGCCGTTTTGTTTCGGATACGTGATACGGGTGGCGAGGGACGCGCCGCTAGCGTACAAATTGCGGTTATTGACCACCCGGCTCTAAGGCTGACAATGCGACTGGCGTTCCCTACTTTATTGTTCACGGCCGTGGCTCTGTTATTGAGCGTCACCGGCGTGACTGCAGCACCGCAACATGCGTTGACCGTGTACGGTGAACCGGCGAAGTATCCTGCCGGCTTTAGTCATTTTGCCTACACAAACCCGCAAGCCCCCAAGGGTGGCACGATGCGCCGCTCGGCCGTCGAAATCGGTCATTTCGATCATATGTTGCCCTACATCGATAAAGGCATTGGCGTCACACAGGTCGACGGCTTGCTTTACTCGCCCCTCGCCCAGCGTTCGCTGGACGAGCCTTACACCGTGTACGGCCTGGTGGCCCAGAAGATGGAGCGCTCGGACGACGGTTTGTTCCTGCGCTTCTACCTCAACCCCAAGGCTCGTTTTGCAGATGGCAAACCGATCACGGCCGAAGACGTGCGCTACACCTTCGACCTGTTGATGACCCAGGGCAGCCTGCGTTATCGCACTCAATTTGCTGACGTCAAAGGCGTCGAAGTGGAATCACCTCTGACGGTTCGGTTCGACTTTAAAAGCAATGAAAACCGTACCCTGCCCCTCGATATCGCGACCTTGCCGGTGTTTCCCGAGCATTGGTGGAAGACTCGCGACTTCGCCAATGGCGGCGGTTACGAGCCACCGTTGGGCAGCGGTCCCTACAGGGTGGGCAAGGTCGACTCCGGTCGCAGCATCACCTTCGAGCGCAACGCCGATTGGTGGGGCAAGGATTTACCGGTCAGCCGCGGCCTCTACAATTTCGATCGATTCAGCATCGAGTACTTCGGCGATACCGACGTCGCCCGCCAGGTTCTGCGCGGCGGTGCCTACGACTACAACCGAGAATTCTCCGCCACCGCTTTCTCCATCGGCTACGACGGCCCGGCCCTCAGTGACGGGCGCCTGCAAAAGGCGCACCTGGCAACTCAAGCCCCGCAACCGGCTCAGGGTTTTGTGTTCAATTTGCAAAATCCGCTGTTCCAGGACCGTCGAGTGCGTCAGGCGCTGGTCATGCTCTGGGATTTCGAGTGGAGCAACCGGCAGATGATGCGCGACATGTACATCCGCCAGCAGAGTTACTTTTCCAACACCGACCTCGCCGCCCGACACCTGCCGGACGCCGGCGAACTGGCAATTCTCGAACCGCTGCGCGGGCAGATCCCCGACGAGGTGTTCACCCAGGTTTTCCAGGCACCGAAAACCGACGGCAGTGGCGTGATACGCGACAAACAGTTGCAGGCACTCGATTTGCTCAAACAGGCCGGCTGGAAACCCGATGGCGATCAACTGGTCAACGCAGAAGGCCAGTCGTTGAGTTTCACTTTCCTGGTCAGCCAGAACGGCATGGACCGATTGCTGCTGCCTTATAAGCGCACCCTGAAACAGATCGGCATCGACATGAACATCCGCCGCATCGACTCCTCCCAATACGTGAATCGCCTGATGAGCCGCGACTACGACATGATCGTCACCGGCTACCCGGTCACGACGTCGCCCGGGGGTGAACTGCTCAATTACTTCGGCTCGGTCTCGGCCAACGACCCAGGCGCCAATAACTACATGGTGTTGAAAAATCCGGCGGTCGACACACTGATCGCCGGACTGATTCGCGCCACCACCCAACCCGAAATGATGCACTACGCCCACGCGCTGGACCGGGTGCTGCAATGGAACTACTACTGGATTCCCAACTATTACCCGCCGGGCAGCTCCACCGTTTGGTGGAATCGTTTCGGCAGGCCCAACGAGCAAGCGAGCAATGACGAAGCGATCGAGAGCTGGTGGGAAATCAGCACCACGCCGCTGACCAACCAACAGATGACCGCTGAGCAAATCAGCCGTGGCAAACCCGGAGGGCCGCACTGATGTGGGCTTACATACTGCGGCGTCTGCTGCTGATCATTCCGACGCTGGTGATCATTCTTCTGGTCAACTTCATCATCGTCCAGGCCGCACCAGGCGGCCCGGTGGAACAGGCCATCGCGCACTTGCAAGGCATCGGCGGCGCGAGTGTCGGCGGCGGTTCCAGCGAACGCATGTCCGGCACCTCCCGATCCAGTCGAGGCCTCGACCCGCAACTGATCAAGGACATCGAAAAGCAATACGGCTTCGATAAACCGGCGCACGAACGCCTGTGGCTGATGCTCACCAGTTATGCGCGCCTGGACTTCGGCAAGAGTTTTTTCCGCGGCGCGACCGTCACCGACCTGATCCTGGAAAAAATGCCGGTGACCATTTCCCTCGGGCTCTGGGCAACGCTGATCACCTACCTGGTGTCGATCCCTTTGGGCATCCGCAAGGCCGTGCATCACGGCAGCCATTTCGATATCTGGAGCAGCACCGCGATCGTCATCGGCTACGCCATGCCAGCGTTCCTGTTCGCGATGTTCCTGATCGTGGTCTTCGCCGGCGGTACCTCGCTGAACTGGTTCCCGGTGCGCGGGCTGGTCTCGGACAACTTCGAATCGCTGTCGACCGTGGGCAAAATCGCCGATTATTTCTGGCACCTGGTACTGCCGGTGACAGCGCTGGTGGTCGGCGGGTTCGCCACGCTGACCATTCTGACCAAGAACTCCTTCCTCAATGAAATCACGCGCCAGTACGTGGTCACCGCCCGCGCCAAGGGCCTGAGCGAACGCCGAGTGCTTTACGGTCACGTGTTTCGCAACGCCATGCTGCTGGTGGTCTCGGGAATTCCCCAGGCGTTCATCAGCGTATTTTTCGCCGGCTCCCTGCTGATCGAAGTGATCTTCTCCCTCGACGGCCTGGGTCGCATGAGTTACGAAGCCGCGGTTTCCCGGGACTATCCGGTGGTGTTCGGTTCGCTGTTCATCTTCACGCTGTTCGGTCTCTTGATAAAACTGGTCGGCGATCTCTGCTACACCCTCGTCGACCCGCGTATCGACTTCGCCGCGAGGAACGCCTGATGTTCAAGCTCTCGCCGTTAGGTCGTCGTCGCTTCGAGCGCTTCAAGAAAAACCGTCGCGGCTGGTGGTCGCTGTGGCTGTTTGTCGGCCTGTTCCTCTTGACTCTGGGTGGCGAGCTGATCGCCAACGACAAACCGTTGATCGTCAGCTATCAGGGCTCCCTCTACTTCCCGGCCCTGAAGCGTCATACCGAGCAGGAGTTTGGCGGGCAGCTGCCGTTCCAGGCGGACTACCGCAGCGATTATGTGCAGAAGCTGATTCAAAAGGACGGTGGCTGGATGCTGTTCCCGCCAATCCCCTTCAGCGACGACACGCCGAACTATGACCTCAACCAACCGGCGCCCAGCCCTCCGACGAAGGTCAACTGGCTGGGCACCGATGATCAGGCGCGGGATGTGTTGGCCCGAGTGATTTTCGGTGCTCGGGTGTCGATCCTGTTTGCCTTGATGCTGACGTTTGTCAGCGCACTGATCGGCATCGCTGCCGGCGCCCTGCAAGGCTATTACGGCGGCTGGGTCGACCTGATCGGTCAGCGGTTGCTGGAGGTTTGGTCGGGACTGCCGGTGCTGTACCTGCTGATCATCCTGTCAGGTTTCGTCGAGCCCAATTTCTGGTGGCTGCTGGGGATCATGGCGCTGTTTTCCTGGTTGGCCCTGGTGGACGTGGTGCGCGCCGAGTTTCTGCGCGGACGCAACCTGGAATACGTCAAAGCCGCCCGTGCGCTGGGCCTGACCGACCGCAAGGTTATCGTCCGGCACATCCTGCCCAACGCCATGAACGCGACCCTGAGTTATCTGCCGTTCATTCTGACCGGAGCGATCTCCACCCTTACGGCGTTGGACTTCCTCGGTTTCGGCATGCCCGCCGGCAGTGCATCGCTGGGCGAGTTGATCGGTCAAGGCAAGCAGAACCTGCAAGCGCCGTGGCTGGGACTGACGGCGTTTTTCACCCTGGCGTTGATTCTTTCTTTACTGGTGTTTATTGGCGAGGCATTGCGAGATGCCTTTGATCCCCGGTCATGACGCGGACTGTTGATATGAGTAACAACCTGATCGAAATCCGTGACCTCAACGTGGCCTTCAGCGGCCAGACCGTGGTGCGCAACCTGTGCCTGGACATCCGCCCCGGCGAATGCCTGGCGTTGGTGGGCGAGTCGGGCTGCGGCAAGTCGGTGACCGCTCACTCGATCCTGCAACTGCTGCCCGAGACCGGCACCGAAACCACCGGCAGCATTCGCTACCGTGGCCAGGAGCTGGTCGGCGCTCCGGCCAAGGTGTTGCGAGAACTGCGGGGTGACCGCATCGCGATGATCTTCCAGGAACCCATGACCTCGCTCAACCCATTGCACAGCATCGAAAAGCAGATCGGCGAAACCCTGCTGTTGCACAAGGGCCTGGCCGGTAAAGCGGCGCAAGCGCGGATACTCGAGTTGCTGCATCTGGTTGGCATTCAGAAACCCAAAGAGCGGCTCAAGGCCTATCCCCATCAATTGTCCGGTGGCCAACGGCAACGGGTGATGATTGCCATGGCCCTGGCCTGCGAACCGGAGTTGCTGATCGCCGACGAACCGACCACCGCGTTGGACGTGACAGTGCAGCGCAAGATCCTGCTGCTGCTCAAATCCCTACAGAAGCGACTCGGCATGTCGCTGCTGCTGATCAGCCACGACCTCAATCTGGTGCGCAGCATTGCCCAACGAGTCTGCGTGATGAAGGCCGGGGAAATCGTCGAGCAGGCACCTTGCGAAACGCTGTTTACCGAACCGAAACATCCTTACAGCTGCGTCTTGCTGAACGCGGAACCGGAAGGTGAAGCGCTGCCCCGGGACGAGCGCGAGAACGTGCTTGAGGTCGATGACTTGCGGGTGCAGTTCGCCCTCGGTGGCGGGCTGTTCCAGCGCAAGACCTACCTGAAGGCCGTGGACGGCATCAGCCTCAACATTCAACGCGGCAAGACGCTGGGCATTGTGGGCGAATCCGGTTCCGGCAAGTCGACGCTGGGCCAGGCGATCCTGCGCTTGCTCGACTCCGAAGGCAGCATTCGCTTTCAGGGTGCAGCGCTGGACGGCCTGACGCAAAAACAGCTGCGACCGTGGCGCAAGAAAATGCAGGTGGTGTTCCAGGACCCGTTCGGTAGCCTCAGCCCGCGCATGTCCGTGGCGCAGATCATCAGTGAAGGCCTTGAGGTGCATAGCCAGTTGACGGCTGACGAATGCAAAGCCGAAGTAATTCGGGCATTGCTGGAAGTCGGCCTCGACCCGCAAAGCCGTCATCGCTACCCGCACGAGTTTTCCGGCGGCCAACGCCAACGCATCGCCATCGCCCGGGCGCTGGTGCTGAAACCGGCGCTGATTCTGCTGGACGAGCCGACCTCGGCGCTGGATCGCACGGTGCAAAAACAAGTGGTCGCCCTGCTCCGCCAACTTCAGGAAAAACATGGCCTGACGTATCTGTTTATCAGTCACGACCTGGCGGTGGTGCGCGCCCTGGCTCATGACATGATCGTGATCAAGGACGGCAAAGTGGTGGAAAGCGGTGCCAGCCACGACGTGTTTGAATCGCCGCAGCATCCGTATACCAAGGAGCTGTTGGCGGCGGCGCATCCGGGGTAGGCATAATCCCGTGTGCATGCAGCTGGACCGAGTCGCCCCAATCGCGAGCAAGCTCGGCTCCTACAGGGGATTTGTGAACGACACAGATCAAATGTAGGAGCCGAGCTTGCTCGCGATGAGGCCTGCACAAGCAATACACATTCAGGATCTGTGTTTATGAACACCACCGAAAGCCTCAAGGACTACCAGCGCGTTCGCCTGCTGGCCATCCGTTCGCTGTTCGAGATCATCGAGCAGTCCAGCGAGGGCACGGTGATTGTCGACCGCGATGCGAACATCGTCTGGATGAACGAGCGCTATGCCCGGCGCTTCGGCCTGGAATCAGCGGAAGTGGCGATCGGCAAGGCCTGCGAAAGTGTGATCCCCGGCAGTCTGTTGCGCGAGGTGGTGCGCACCGGTCGGCCGATCCTGCTCGATATGCAGGACACCCCCAAAGAACCGCTGGTGGTGATGCGCCTGCCGATTCATGACGATGCCGGCGTGGTGATCGGCGCCATCGGGTTTGCACTGTTCGACGAATTACGCAGCCTCTCGCCGATGCTCAAGCGCTACATGAGCATGCAGGAAGAACTGGCCTCCACCCGTTCGCTGTTGCGGGCGCGGCAGACCAAGTACAACTTCGCGCACTTTATCGGCACCAGCGCCGCCAGCCTCGAAGTCAAACGCCGTGCCCGACGCAGTGCGAGCGCCGAGTCCCCGGTGTTGCTGCTGGGTGAAACCGGCACCGGCAAAGAGCTGCTGGCTCAGGCGATCCACGGCGCTTCGCCGCGCGCGCACAAAGCCTTTGTCAGCATCAACAGCGCGGCGATTCCCGAATCGTTGCTGGAAGCGGAATTCTTCGGCACCGCACCCGGTGCGTTTACCGGCGCTGATCGCAAGGGCCGTGCCGGCAAGTTGCAGATCGCCCAAGGCGGCACCCTGTTTCTCGATGAAATCGGCGACATGCCGTTGCCACTGCAAAGCAAGCTGCTGCGGGTACTGCAGGAAAAGGAATTCGAACCGGTGGGGTCCAACGAAGTGATCCAGAGCGATGTGCGGGTGATTGCCGCGACCTCCACGGATCTGGAAGCTGCGATCAAACGCGGCGAATTTCGCGCCGACCTGTATTACCGCCTCAACGTGTTGCCGATCCAGGTCCCGCCGCTGCGTGATCGACTCGATGACCTGCCAGCCCTCAGTGAAGCGATTCTGGAGGAGTTGCGCAGTCAGCACGAATTGAACCGTGAAGCCCTGGAACTGCTGGGTCAACATGCCTGGCCGGGGAACATTCGCGAGCTGCGCAACGTGCTGGAGCGTGCGGCGCTGCTCAGTGATGACTTGATGCTGAATGCCACAGATATCCGCGCGGCGATTGGGACGTTCACACCGGTAGAGCGCGTGGCGCCTGTCACGATTGAGCCGGTTGCGCATGAGACGTTCAGTGCAGCTCGGGAGCGGTTTGATCGGCAGTTGATTGAAGCAGCCCTCGCGCAATGCGGCGGGAAGGTGGTTGAAGCGGCGGCGCGGTTGGGTTTGGGGCGGTCGACGTTGTACAAGAAGATGGTGGCGTTGGGGATTGCTGAGTCTCTATAAAGAGACATAGATCTCTATTGGTAGATAGGGCCTCATCGCGGGCAAGCCTTGCTCCTACAGGATTGCGGCGCACACAAATCTAGCGACTGCCATCCCCCCCTGTAGGAGCAAGGCTTGCCCGCGATGAGGCCCGCCCAGCCACCAATATTCTCAAAATAGAGACAAAATTCGAGAACGCCTCTGAGCACCGACAATATTCCTTTATATTTCAACTAGTTAGCAATCTGGCACGAAACTCGCTAAAGCCTTCTCCCACAACAGTTCCACCCTACAAAAATAACAATCCAGGAGACACACCATGAGTGTGATCATTGCCTTGGCAGCCCTCACGCTGCTAATGCTCGCGGCCTACCGCGGCTACAGCGTTATCCTCTTTGCCCCGATTGCCGCCCTCGGCGCCGTTCTGCTCACCGACCCTTCCGCCGTCGCCCCCGCTTTCACCGGGGTGTTCATGGAGAAAATGGTCGGTTTCATCAAACTGTATTTCCCGGTATTCCTGCTCGGTGCAGTGTTCGGCAAGCTGATCGAGCTGTCGGGCTTTTCGCGCTCCATCGTCGCCGCAGCGATTCGCCTGCTCGGCACGCGTCAGGCGATGCTGGTGATTGTACTGGTCTGCGCCCTGCTGACTTACGGCGGCGTGTCGCTGTTCGTGGTGGTGTTCGCGGTCTACCCGTTTGCTGCTGAAATGTTCCGCCAGAGCAATATTCCCAAGCGCCTGATCCCGGCGACCATCGCCCTCGGTGCATTTTCGTTCACCATGGACGCCCTGCCCGGCACCCCGCAAATCCAGAACATCATCCCCAGCACCTTCTTCAACACCACCGCCTGGGCCGCGCCCTGGCTGGGCCTGATCGGCGCGATCTTCGTGGTCTGCGTCGGCATGCTGTTTCTGCAGCGCCAGCGCAACAAGGCCCAGCGTGCCGGTGAGGGTTATGGCACCGAGCTGCGCAACGAGCCGGAAACCGCTGCCGACATCAAATTGCCAAACCCATGGGTTGCACTGTCGCCGCTGCTGGCGGTGGGCATCATGAACCTGCTATTTACCCAGTGGATTCCGCAGTGGTACGGCAAGACCCACAGCCTCGCGCTGCCGGGCATGGCCGCGCCGGTGACCACCGACATCGCCAAACTCACAGCGATCTGGGCCGTTCAAGCTGCATTGCTGGTGGGCATCATCATGGTGCTGGTGTTCGGCTTCCAGGCGATTCGCGGCAAGTTGGCTGAAGGCAGTCGAAGCGCGGTCAGCGGTTCGTTGCTGGCGGCGATGAACACCGCATCGGAATACGGCTTTGGTGCCGTGATCGCCTCCTTGCCGGGCTTCCTGGTATTGGCCGACTGGCTTAAAAGCATTCCCAATCCGCTGGTCAACGAAGCGATCACCGTGACCCTGCTGGCCGGCATCACCGGTTCTGCGTCGGGCGGCATGAGCATTGCGCTGGCGGCCATGGCCAATGACTTCATCGCAGCGGCCCACGCCGCCAACATCCCGCTGGAAGTGCTGCACCGGGTGGCCGCGATGGCCAGTGGCGGCATGGACACCCTGCCGCACAATGGCGCGGTGATTACCTTGCTGGCGGTCACCGGCCTGACCCACCGTGAAGCCTACAAAGACATTTTCTGTATTACGCTGATCAAGACCCTGGCGGTTTTTGTGGTGATCGGTACTTTCTACGCCACTGGCATTGTGTGAGGTATTCATGACAACTCTTTCGGGCAAGACTGCACTGGTCACCGGTTCCACCAGCGGCATCGGCTTAGGGATAGCCCTCAGCCTGGCCAAGGCTGGCGCCAACCTGATCCTCAACGGTTTCGGTGATGCGTCCAAGGTGATTGCCGAGGTTGAGCTATTCGGTGGCAAGGTCGGCCATCACCCGGCTGATGTGAGCAACCCTGAGCAAATCGCCGACATGATTGCCTACGCCGAGCGAGAGTTCGGCGGCGTGGACATCCTGGTCAACAATGCCGGCATCCAGCATGTGGCGCCGGTGGAAGAGTTCCCGGTGGAGCGCTGGGATTCGATCATTGCAATCAACCTGTCATCGGTATTCCACAGTTCGCGTTTGAGCCTGCCAGGCATGCGCGCCAAGGGTTGGGGACGGATCATCAACATCGCTTCGGTGCACGGCCAGGTTGGGTCGGTGGGCAAGGCGGCTTACGTGGCAGCCAAGCATGGGGTGATCGGTTTGACCAAGGTGGTCGGGCTGGAAACCGCCACCACCAATGTCACCTGCAACGCCATCTGCCCAGGTTGGGTGCTGACGCCACTGGTGCAGAAGCAGATTGATGACCGCATCGCCAAAGGGATCGACCCGCAACAGGCGCAACATGATTTGCTGGCCGAGAAGCAGCCTTCCCTGGAGTTTGTGACGCCGCCACAACTGGGCGAACTGGTGCTGTTTTTGTGCAGTGAGGCCGGTAGCCAGGTACGTGGCGCGGCGTGGAATATTGATGGTGGGTGGTTGGCGCAGTGATCAACCAGTAACCCTGTGGCGAGGGGATTTAGCGAAACGTCGCACCGCCCCGTTGGGTGGCGAAGCCGCCCCAAACCCGGTACCTCTGCTATGACTGACATTCCGAGAGCGCAGGATTTACGACTGCTTCGCAGCCGAACGGGGATAAATCCCCTCGCCACAAAAGGCCGACTGAATGCATTAACAAGAAGAGGCAAGCCATGTCCGACATCCTCTGGCAACCCAGCGCCAAGCGCATCGGCAAGACCCGCATGGAGGCCTTTCGGCGCTTCATCAATCAGCGACACAACCTCCACGTCGACGACTACCCTGCCCTGCATCAATGGTCCATCGATCAGCGCGAAGCGTTCTGGCAGGCCATCGTCGATTTCTTCGACATCCGTTTCCACGATCAACCGGACGCTGTACTGGTTGAGGGCGCGCAAATGCCCAGCGCCCAATGGTTTCCCGGCGCCACCCTGAACTTCGCCGAACACCTGATGCGCCGTCGTGACGATGCCGTGGCGGTCATTGCCATCGGCGAGAACGGCCAGCGTGAACACCTGACCTGGGCAGAACTGGCGGAGCATGTCGCCGGCTTTCAACAGAGCTTGATCGCCGCTGGCGTCGTCGTTGGCGACCGAGTGGCCGCGTGCATGCCCAATACCTGGCAAACCCTCGTGGCGATGCTCGCCACCACTAGCCTGGGGGCGATCTGGTCCTGCTCCTCACCGGACTTCGGCACCCAGGGCGTAATCGACCGTTTTGGCCAGATCGAGCCGACAGTGCTGATCACCTGCGCCGGTTACCGCTATGCCGGCAAGGACATCGACCAGACTGCCAAGGTCAATGAAATCCTCGAACGCTTACCGTCCTTGCAGCAGTTGATTGTCGTGCCTTATGCCCGACCGCAAGCGCGCATCGAACATTTCCACACCCGGGCCAACGTGACGCTCTGGGATGATTTCTACGATGTGGGCGGCGAGCCGGATTTCGTCCCCGTGCCCTTTGCGCATCCGCTGTACATCCTCTATTCCAGCGGCACCACCGGCGTGCCGAAATGCATCATTCACAGCACCGGCGGCGTGTTGCTGCAACACGTCAAGGAACACGGATTGCATTGCGACCTCGGCCCCGGCGACCGATTGTTCTACTACACCACCTGCGGCTGGATGATGTGGAACTGGCTGGTCTCGGCGCTGGCCGTGGACAGCACGGTGGTGCTGTACGACGGCTCACCGTTTCATCCCGCCCCCGAGCGCCTGATCGACTTGATCGACGACGAACGCATCAGTGTCTTCGGCACCAGCCCCAAGTACCTCGCGACCCTGGAAAGCAGCGGCATCAAACCTCGCGAAAGCCATGACCTGAGCAGCCTCAAAACCCTGCTGTGCACCGGTTCCGCGTTATCGCCGCAAAGTTACGACTACGTCTACCGCGACCTCAAGCCTGACCTGTGCCTGGCCTCGATGTCCGGCGGCACCGACATCGTTTCGTGTTTTGTGAACGGTAATCCGCTGCAACCGGTACGCCGTGGCGAGATACAAGGCAAAAGCCTGGGCATGGCGGTGGAAGTCTGGAACGAAAACGGCCAGCCGGTGATTGGCGAAAAAGGTGAGCTGGTGTGCACCCGGCACTTCCCGGCAATCCCCATCGGGTTCTGGAATGACCCTCGGCAGGAAAAGCTTCGCGCCTCGTATTTCAGTCAGTTCCCCGGTGTCTGGGCCCAAGGCGATTACGCGGAACAATTGCCCCACGGCGGGATGATGATCCACGGACGCTCCGACGCCGTGCTCAACCCCGGCGGCGTGCGCATCGGCACCGCGGAAATCTACCGTCAGGTGGAGAAAGTGCCACAGGTTCTGGACAGCGTGGCCATCGGTCAACAATGGCAGGATGACGTGCGGGTGGTGCTGTTCGTGCGATTGCGCGAGGGCGTCGAACTGGACGAAGCGCTGCAACAACAGATTCGCCAGGTCATCCGCGCCAACACCACACCGAGGCATGTGCCGGCGAAGATTGTCGCGGTGACCGATATACCTCGCACCATCAGCGGCAAAATCGTGGAACTCGCGGTGCGCAACATGGTGCATGGCGAGAAAGTAAAAAACACTGATGCCTTGGCCAATCCCGAAGCGCTTGAGCAATTTCGGGATCGGCCGGAACTCGGCACTTAAACGATCGTGTGGGGGCGTGTTAACTCATGTGCGAACCTGGGCGCCTTCCACTGGTAGGTTTCGGCGCAATAGAGTTGTTCAGAGTGATCAGAACCGGCTGGTCAATCGCGCGCCCGGAGTTCGCTTCGAGCGCGCCGCGCAGGATGGACATATTGAGTTCATAAGCATTCCTGTCCGTATACAACTGGCTCAGCAGCGAGGTGGTCACCGCCAGTGAGTCAGCATTTTCAAAGGCTTTGGAACTGGCGTGACAGGCTGGGCCCTCATCCGTAACCGGCAGACGTCCCGACGCCAGGTTCAGCAGCGGCGCTACATCCAGCAACTGCCCTCTTTCGCCGTTGCGTCCGGCATCGCGGGCGTAGCTGACATCATCGGTCTGTGAAGCACCGTGGAACAACTCATGAATCAAGTCGTCTGCCACGACATCATGGTTGAAACCCAGGCCGATGAAGTGTTTATTGAGATTGGGCGTATAGATTTCAATGAATTTCGTGTCGGATGGGTCATTTGCATCTTTCCACTGCTCGTACGCGTCCATGTTGAAAGCAGCAATGTTGTTAGTGGTCTTGAGCGGGTCGAGAAACATGTTACTGATGGAAAGACCTGCAAAGTCTGCCCTGACCAATCTCAGATAATTCAACAACCGTTCGAATGCATCGCCCGAGCTGCTTCCCATCAGTACCTTGATGATTGCGTTGCGTTCCTTCGTCAAGTCAAGACTGTTCAGGACGTTGATCGCGTTTTCGATTTTTGCACGCGCCAGCGGCAAGCTTTGCTCAATGAACTGCCGGGTATAGTTGAGAGGCAATGTCTTACTGAATCGCGGAAATTGAATCGGTGCCTGAAAGGTGAAGTTGTTCAGTTTTGGTCCCCAGGGTTTGCCCAATCGATCAAGGGCATACCATTGGCGAGCGTTACGCGTTGCTACCACCGTTAATGTGTCACCGGTTGCGCCAAGGGGTCGCCAGGTACCCTGTCCGGTGGTATCGGCGCGATTGGCTGCGCGAATCAAGTCATAGGTTTTGTGCCGGCCATTGAGTTTTTGCAACTGGGACTGCGCCAGCCCGAGTATCTCTTGAGCCTGTCTGTTAAAGCGTAGCGCCCCCTTATGGACGAGTTTCCCGGCGCCGAACAATGCCGTAGGCACGCCATCCAGCGGGTTGATAAGGGAAACGGAGGTCACGAAGGCTAGCTTGGTCAGCTGGGCGGCTTTGGACGACAAGGAGATGGCCTTCGACGAAATGCTCAGCGCTTTCGCGGCCGCACCCGCGAAGGCGCCTCCCAAAGCAATGGCGTCCATGGCACAACCATAGATCCCGTCGACCACCTTATTGTGTTCGCCAGAAGATAAATCCTCGATGCACTTTTTAAAGGGCACCACCAGATCCACGATGTAATCGGCAGTGTCGTTGCCCATTTTGCGCTGGCTTTCAAGCGCTGTCGGCACGGTGGCCATTGCTTCAACTTCAGAAAACTTGCGGAACGGGTGATTGTTCACGATGAACTCGGCGATTCTTACAAACTGTGGGTTGCCAAAATTCATATAAACACTCTGCGGGCGCGCTACCACAGACCTTGGTGCCGGGAGCTCACCCAACTTTTCAATAATCGCCATGTCGCTGCGTGCATGCTCAGCTACAACTCCCTCCGTGTATTCCTTAAGAGTGATAGGCAACGCCTCCACAGGCGTAGGTGCCACTTGCGCATTCAGATCGCCGTTGAAATCGATTCTGGAGCGACCCGAACATTTTCCTTTCGTGGTTATCAGCTTCCCGAGAACGTCGTTTTTCCGCAGTTCCCCTCTGAAGGTAAACAACTCATAGCAGGCAACCGTGTTTTCGTGGGTAGCGTACATAACAACGCCAAAGCGCCCTGTGACAGCATCTTTGCCTTGCTGGGTTTCGTAGTCTGTATCAAGCGTAAGCGGCCCCCCGAAACGGCGGGAAGATGTCTCTACCGCCGCACCGCGAAGGGTAAAGAAAGTGACCTTACCTTTCAGAAAGATTTCCAGATCAAAGGGAAGCATGTGTGACAGGGCCAACTTCACATTTGTGACCACCGCACTATTCAAATTCCCGAGATAGCCCCGCAATTGCCGGTGAAATTCGACATTGTTGGGTGCCAGGTACGACAACAGAGGAAAGCGTTTGTAAATGCTGAGTACGGAGGGATCGTGGAAGGTTGGCCTTTTGTAATGGGTCACACCGGCCAGCAAGTCAGGTGTCGTGACGTCGTCGGGAAAGACAGCGCGAAGATCCCACTGACCGCTCGCCAGGTCTCCCGACATATGCAAATCGACCATCGACATGGCGGTGGGTGAGGCATACAGGCCGGGGCGTTGATAGATAACTTTCTTGTCGAGGAAATCACAACCGGGTGCCACTTCTTCCAAGGCTTTCCGAGCGATGTCTTCTCTACTGGGCAAGGGATTGGAAACTACCCGCGCTAGATGGGTGAAGTGCTCTGTGTATTCCTCGAAAGCGGCAATAGCCCGCTCCGTCGTTTCCTTCGCCGCTTGAGTGAGTTCACTTGACTTGATAACACCATTCAACAACGCCCAGTCAACGATTGGATCGATCATTGCCAAATCCCGCAGACGGGATAGGGGCGAACTGACAGGCTCAAGTTCGACGTAAGCCATGATTTGCCCATAGGTCAGCACACGCGACGCCCCTTTCCTGACCGCCTCCACCAGCGCAACGCCACGGCAAAAGACCACCCAGGCAACCGAGCCCATCGTCAGCGACGATGGCACACCCTTGACCAGAAATTCCGGGGCAATTTCCGCCAGTAGCAGGTGCGCTGCCATTGGGGCCAAGACAGGACTTACCCAGCCTTTGGTGCACAGAAAGGTTTCCAGCTCGTTGCGCACGACCAACGAAGATCGCTCGACATTGGTCGGTGCATACAAATCGAATCCGCCGATACTCTTTCTGCCTTGAGCTTTACCGAAGTCTGGATACAGCTCCAGCAAAATAGCCGTTATCAATAGTTGCTCAAGATCCTGTGCACAGACGTCTTGCCCGGTTGTTGCACCGAACCAGTCCAGTTCCTTCAGGAGGTTCCTGGCGCAGGCTTGGGCCACCGGATGCTTGACCAGCTGAGCGATACGTTCGGCGACGTTATCGTGCGTTACAAAAGTACCACCCGTTTCGCGGTACAGTTTGTCCAGCAGCTTTTTGTCCGGAGCTATAAGTTTTGCAGTGGCCTGACGAACACCCGTAACTTGCTCGGCGGACAACACGACTAACGACTGGTTATCAGTAACAAGTTGACCCCAATAGTTACCCAGTTCGTCAACGACCGGATCAAACTCAAAAACATCAATCATATTCTTGGTTTGCGCAGCGTCCAACGGCACATGCAAATCGTGAAACCTGAGCCATTGTTCAATATCCACAACGTCTGTCGCGTTTATAAAGCCACCGGCTTGCTTGGCGATATCCCCCAGTTCCCTGAGTCTACGGGGGACATCTGTTAAAGCATGCGCATTCACCTCGATTTTTTCCCAGCTCAGTGATGCATCCCTGTACAGCTCTATCGCACCATCTTCAGTCACACGAATCGTGTCTGAACTCTTGGGTCTATTTTCGCGTAGCGCATCAAGCACGAATGAATTTTCGGTTAACTTATGCCATATAACGCGCCCGGGCATATGGATTTCATAAAGCGAAGCCCCCTCTTCCAACCAAAACTCATACCCTTGCCACTCAAACAATTCATCTGAAGGTTGTTCTTCCAAGGCGTCCTTTAACAACTGCAATACCTTTAGCCGTTCTGCTTCATCTGCTTTTGAACGACGTTGTAATTCCTCAGGAGCAAAAACAGACGAATAAAAAAATTTACTTTTCAACGCAACACGCACAATACCACCTCATATATTTAAATGACTGACAATGCAGCAGGAACAAAGTCTTACTTTCCGGCGCAAAACAAGCCAGCCAAAAACTATTAGATGGGATTTCATTACCCGCCAACTAACACCGAACAAAAAGAACAATCACTCCATTAATCCCCACTCACCAGAAGATGAATCAGGGGTAGAAGCGCCATTATTATTTAACTTAATCCGCAGTTTAAGATTATTGGCAGAATCGGCATTTTTCAGAGCTTCGTCTTCGCTGACAACACCTTCTTTCACTAATGCAAACAGCGCGTCATCGAAGGTCTGCATACCCAACTGCGCAGACTTTTCCATAATGTTTTTAAGTTCATCCAATTCATTGCGCCGGATCAGATCGCCAATGGTCGGCGTCCCGATCATCACTTCCACCGCCGCCCGTCGCTGACCATCCCGGGTGTGCACCAACCGTTGGGACACGAACGCCTTGAGGTTGTTGCCCAGGTCGTGAAGCAGCTGCGTCCGCCGTTCCTCGGGGAAGAAGTTGATGATGCGGTCCAGCGCCTGATGGGCGTTGTGGGCATGCAGGGTGGAAATCACCAGATGACCGGTATCGGCAAACGCCAGTGCATGCTCCATCGTTTCGCGGTCACGGATTTCGCCGATCAGCACCACGTCCGGTGCCTGGCGCAGGGTGTTCTTCAATGCGGCGTGAAAACTGCGGGTATCGACGCCGACCTCGCGCTGGTTGATGATCGACTTCTTGTGCCGATGGATGTACTCGACCGGGTCTTCGATGGTGATGATGTGGCCACTGCTGTGGCGATTGCGGTAGTCGATCAATGCCGCCAGCGAGGTAGACTTGCCCGAGCCGGTAGCGCCGACGAACAGCATCAGCCCTTGTTTGAGCATCACCGTCTCGAGCAGTACCGGCGGCAGTTTTAAGTTTTCGAAACGCGGAATGTCGAGCTTGATGTTGCGCGCCACGATCGACACATCATTGCGTTGTTTGAAGATATTGACCCGAAAGCGCCCGACACCCGTCAAAGAAATGGCCAGGTTCATCTCCAGCTCCCGATCGAACTCCAGACGCTGTTCGGCGTCCATGATGGACGCGGCAATGGCCGCGACTTCTCCCGGCTTGAACGGCTGATCAGCCAAGGGTTTAAGCACACCCTCGAAGCGTGCGCTGGGTGGCGCACCGGTGGACAGATAAAGATCGGAGCCATTCTGGCTGGCCAGGAGCCCTAACAGTGCATCGATTTCCATGGCAAAAAGCACCCGCGAAGCATTCAATGAATAAAAACGACCCAAACGGGTCTTCCAGCCTCTACTGCGGTACAAGGATAGTCGACACCGCCACACCGACTTAAGTGCAGGACATCTTGATGAACGCAACACCGACCGGCAGCGATGCCCAGGCCTTGATTGCCCGACTGGACTGGAGACTCAGCCCACTGGGCGCTGCCAGTACCTGGCCGCAAAGCCTGCGAACCGCCGTGGATATCGTGATTCATTCGCCGATGCCCATGCTGTTGCTGTGGGGGCCGCAGCTCACGCAGATCTACAACGACGGCTTCGCCCTGCTGTCCGGCAGCAAGCATCCACATGCATTCGGACAGCCGACACACCTGATCTGGCCAGAGTTAAAAGACTTCACCGACCCGATTTACAGCGCCGTCCTACAAGGACAGGTACGGACCTACAGCGAACAGCGCTTCACCTTGCAGCGTAATGGCCAGGATTCCGACTTCTGGCTGGACCTGACCTACAGCCCCATCCGCGATGAAAGCGCCCAGGTCGCCGGGATTCTGGTGACCGCCATCGAAACCAACGAACGCCGACGCATCGCCCTCGAACTCGAGCAGCGTTCGGCAGCCAGCCTCAAGGCTCAGCACGAAACCGAGGAACGCCTGCAACTGGCCCTCGCGGCCACCGACGCCGTGGGCACCTGGGACTGGGACATCAACGAAGACCGTTTCATTGCCGACGCCCACTTCGCCCAGTTACACGGTATCGACCCGCTGCTCGCCAATCAGTTGCCCATCAGCGCCTACCTTCAAGGCGTGCACCCGCAAGACCGCGCCATGGTCGCCCGCAGCATCAAGCACTCCATCACCCACGGCACCGAGTACGCCGAGGAATATCGCCTGCTGCAAGCCGACGGTCAGTTGCGCTGGGTGTTCGCCCGGGGTCGTTGCTACAAGGACCACCATGGCCGGCCGATCCGCTTCCTCGGCGCCGCCCTGGACCTGACCGAGCGCAAACACACAGAACAAGCCTTGCGGCAAAGTCAGACCGAGCTGCAACTGATCATCAACGCCATGCCGATCCTGATCAGCTACGTGGACAGCGAGGAACGCTTTCGCCTGAACAATGCGGCCTACCTCGACTGGTACGGGCTGACGCCTCAGGAGCTCTTTGGCAAAACCATCCGTGAAGTACTGGGTGAAGAAGCCTATGCATTGCGCGCCGAATTCATCGCCCAGGCGCTGTCCGGCAAGGCTTGTTGTTTCAGCATTAGCACCCCGCACCGGGACGGCAGCATTCGCCATGCGCTGATGAACTACTTGCCGCGCCATGGCGCGGATGGTGCGGTCAATGGTTTCTATATCTTTGTAATTGACGAAACCGAGCGCAAACAGACCGAAGAAGCCCTGCGCAATCTCAACGAAACGCTTGAGGAGCGAGTCGCCGCCCGCACCCAACAATTGGCGCAAGCCAACCAGCGACTGCAGAACGAGATGTTCGAACGCGAACGCGCCGAAGAGGCGTTGCGCCATGCGCAGAAGATGGAAGCGCTCGGCCAGCTCACTGGCGGCATCGCCCATGACTTTAACAATATGCTCACCGGGATCATCGGCAGCCTCGACTTGATGCAGCGCTACATCGCCGACGGGCGCGCCGCCGAGGTAGGGCGTTTCAGCGAGGCGGCAGTGTCCTCGGCCAACCGCGCCGCCGCCCTGACCCATCGCCTGCTGGCGTTTTCCCGGCGTCAGTCACTGGACCGCAAGCCGCTGAACGCCAATGATCTGATCCATTCCCTGGAAGACCTGCTCAGCCGGACCAAGGGCGACCACATCGAGCTCAAACTGCAACTGGCCGATGACGTGTGGCCGGTCAGCACCGACGTCAGCCAGCTGGAAAATGCCCTGCTCAATCTGGTGATCAACGCCCGGGACGCCATGCCCGATGGCGGCGAGTTGCGGATTGAAACCGCCAACGTTTACCTCGACAGCAGTGACATCAACACCCTGGAACCGGTCAAGGCCGGTGATTATCTGATGATTGCCGTCAGCGACAACGGTACCGGCATGACCCCGTCGGTGCTGGCCAAGGCTTTCGACCCATTCTTCACCACCAAACCCATCGGCCAGGGCACCGGTCTTGGGCTGTCGATGATTTATGGTTTTGCTCAACAATCGGGCGGGCATGTCAGCCTGTTCAGCTTGCCGGGCCAGGGCACCAGCGTTCGTCTGTACCTGCCGCGGCTGCACGACGCAGAGCCCGAAAACATCCTGATGCCGGTCACCAGCGAAGCCCCGGCCGCGATTGCCGGTGAAACCGTGGTGTTGGTGGAGGACGACCCGGCGGTGCGCATGCTGGTGCTCGACCTGCTCAACGAGCTGGGTTATCACGCCCATGAAGCCGAAGACGCGAAGACCGCCCTGCCCCTGCTGGAGTCCGACCTGCGGGTCGATTTGCTGGTCACCGATGTCGGGCTGCCGGGGATGAACGGTCGGCAACTGGCAGAGATTGCGCGCCAGCACCGCCCCGAGCTCAAAGTGCTGTTCATGACCGGTTACGCGGAAAAAGCCACCGAGCGCCAGGGTTTCCTGGAAGAAGGCATGGACATGGTGGCCAAGCCCTTTTCCATGGACCTGTTGGCCAACAAGATTCGCGCGATGATCGGCCAACCGGACTGAGTTAAGGCATAATCGCGCGCCCCACGCTGGCACCCACATAGCCACCACCGTTGCAAGGTACCGCCCATGAAAGCTCAAGCCCGCCATATTCTGGTGAAAACCTCAGAAGAAGCCGAACAGCTCAAACAACGCATCGCCAAGGGCGAAGCCTTCGATGTGCTGGCCAAGAAGTATTCCACCTGCCCGTCCGGCAAGCGCGGCGGCGACCTGGGCGAAGTGCGGCCCGGACAGATGGTCGGCGTCATCGATGCAGTGATTTTCAAAAAACCGTTGCGCGTGGTGCATGGACCGATTAAGAGCAAGTTTGGCTATCACCTGGTGCAGGTGTTTTACCGGGATTGATCGATTTGGCTTAGAAGACCGAGTGGTTAAGGGATTTATCTGTGGAAGGGATTTATCTGTGGAAGGGATTATCTGTGGCGAGGGGATTTATCCCCGTTGGGTCGCGCAGCGGCCCCAAAAAATGGGACTGCTGCGCAGTCCAACGGGGATAAATCCCCTCGCCACAGATAATCCCTCGCCACAGAATCTCCTCACCCTAGAGATTGCATCATGTTCTTGGGATCAGCGCCCCCGGCACCTGAATCACCCGACTCGCCAACCGATGCCCCGCTTCAGCCGCCTCAACCGGGCTGCCTCCTTTCAGGCGACTGGCCAAATACGCCGCACTGAACGAATCCCCCGCCGCCGTGGTGTCCACCACTCGCTCGACCACCTGCGCCGGCACTTCAAACGACTCGCCATCACAACGAATCAGACACGCCTCTGCCCCACGCTTGAGTACCACTTCAGGCGTACCCATCTGCTCGTAAGCGGCAAACACCGCCTCGCAATCGGAAAAATCAAACAGCGCCTGTTCGTCATCAACGGTCAGCAACGCGAGGTCGACATAGGGCAGAACGCTGCGATAGGCCGCTCGTGCGTCCTCGACCGACGTCCACAAACGTGGCCGGTAATTGTTGTCGAACACGATCCGCGCATCCCGCTGCCGGGCTTCGATCAGGGTTTCCAGTAACTTTTCCCGACCTTGCGCGCCGAGCACCGCCAGGGTGATGCCACTGAAATACAGCACATCGTAATCCGGCAGTGCCGCCAGGATCGGCGCGGCGGCCGGGGTGGTGAAACAATCGCGGACTGCCGCTTCGTTACGCCAGTAGAGAAAGCGTCGCTCGCCAGCGGCGTCAGTCTGGATGCAATACAAGCCGGGCAAGCGGCCGGGCAAGCGCTGGACCAAACCCAGCCCGATGTTTTCGTCGGCCCAGCTCTGGCACATGGCATCGCTGAAACTGTCGTCACCCAGGGCGGTGACGTAATCCACCAAGCCGCCCTCACCCAGCTCCCGGGACAGGTAGACCGCCGTGTTCAAGGTATCGCCACCGAAACTCTGTTGCAGGCTGCCGTCGGCGCGTTGCTGCAACTCGATCATGCATTCGCCGATCAGGGCGATGCGCGGGGTGTTGGGGCCGAGGGTGCTGATGGTGTTCATTGTTTTTGTAGTCTCTGGTGTTTCTGTGCTGTCTGGCCGGCCGTCATCGCGAGCAGGCTCACTCCCACAGTGGAATGCGTTTCCCTGTAGGAGCCGAGCTTGCTCGCGAAGGCCGCGCCTCGGTCTAAACCTTAGAAACAGGTTTCCATGGTTTCGATGACATTCAACTGCTCATCCACCAGACACCCGATGCGCCACTTGTCGAACGTCAGGCACGGGTGCGAAGTACCAAAGGAAATAATGTCCCCCACCCGCAACTCGACTCCCGGCGCCACGGTCATGAACGCATGCTGGTCCATCACTGCCGTCACCTTGCAGGCGCTGACGTCGTCGCCCGTCGCCGGCACCACGCCCGCCTTGTAACGCAACAGCGGCACCGGCAACCCGGCGTCGTAGGCCACGTCGCGTTTACCCAGGGCGATCACCGCAAAACCCGGTTCCGGCAACGACTGCACGTGAGCCCAGACTTCCAGCGCCGGGCGCAGGCCTTCGTGCAGGTCGCTGCGGCGGTCGAGCACGCAGCATTGCGCTTCTTTGTAGATGCCATGGTCGTGAGCTACGTAGCTGCCGGGACGCAGCACGCTGAGGAAACGCCCGCCGGCGTTCTGCGTTTCGAAGGACTCAGCGATCAGGTCATACCAGGCCGAACCCGACGCAGTGATGATCGGCTTGGGAATGGCGAACGCGCCGCTGTCCTGCAATTGCACGGCCAGGCGCACCAGAGAATCAGCGAACGCACGGATGCCGCTCACCGCGTGATCGCCGTGAATCACCCCTTCGTAGCCTTCGATCCCGGTCAGCGCCAGGGCCGGTTGTGCCGCAATGGCTTTGGCCAGCGCGACCACTTCGTCTTCCGTGCGGCAACCGCAACGACCGCCAACCACGCCGTACTCGATCATCACGTTCAAGCGCACACCGCGGGAGGCGAAATACGCGCCCAGGTCAGCGACGTTGTCCGGGTGATCGACCATGCAATGGAAGTCGAAAGTCGGGTCCGTCAGCAGATCGGCGATCAACGCCATATTCGGCGTACCGACCAATTGGTTGGCCATCAGCACCCGATGCACGCCATGGGCGTAAGCCGCGCGGGTTTGCGTGGCGCTGGCCAGGGTGATGCCCCAGGCACCGGCGTCCAGTTGGCGGCGAAACAGCGCCGGGGTCATGCTGGTTTTACCGTGCGGGGCGAGTTCTGCACCGCTGTTGCTGACAAAGTCCTGCATCCAGCGAATGTTGTGTTCCAGCGCTTCGCGGTGCAGCACCAGCGCAGGCAGGCTGACGTCTCGCACAAGATTGGCGCCTGTGTGGGCAAAGCCCTTTTCCACGGTGGCAGTAGTTTTGGCAGAAAACATGGTCGATCTCCTCACATTCGCGGCCGCAGGCAGCCGCTGTTATTCGTTGATGCGACGGGCCAGGCTATTGGCACTGTCAATCAGCACCCGGCGGTAGTCGTTGTAATTGTTCTTGGCATCGGCCCGTGGGGCGACGATGCACAGGGTCGCAATGGCCACGCCGTTCGGGTCTTTGACCGGGGCGGCGAAGCAATGGGTAAAGGTGTCGGCAACGCTATCGAAAGAGAAGAACCCATCAATAGCAGCCTGACGAATCTCCTGGAGAAATTGCTCCAGCGGTAGACGCTCGCCATTGGGCAGGATGAAATCGTCGTGGTCGATCAGGTCGACGATTTCCTGGTCGCTCAAGTGCGCCAGCAACAGGCGCCCGGAAGCGGTCCAGGGGATCGGCGCGTTCTCGCCGATGTCCGAGGAAATGCGGAAATGCCGCTCGCCCTCTTTCATCAAGGCCACGGTGTATTTTCGTCCGTTGAGCAGGCACATCTGCGCGGTTTCGCGGGTCTGGCTGACGATCTCCTGCAAGGCATGATCAGCCTCGCGGGTCAGGTCGAAATGGCGTAAATGCGCCTGCCCGAGGAAGTACAGCTGACGGCCGAGGTAGACGTGACCGTCCTTGCCCACGGCCTCCAGAATCCGTCGTTCCAGCAGCGAGGCAACCAATTCGTAGACCGTGGATTTCGGGCTGCCGATGCCGCTGGCGATTTCGTTCGGGCGCAGGGGCTTGCCGACTTCCTTGAGGAAATCGAGGATATCGAACGCCCGGTCCAGACCGCGAGCCCGGCGCTTGATGGTGTCTTCGGTCATTTCATTGGTTCCCATAAAAGTGCCGGGAGTTTAACCAGAGTGCAGCGGCGACCGTTAGGCCGCCATCGCTAGCAGGCTAGCTCCCACATTTGGAATGCGTTTCCCTGTGGGAGCTAGCCTGCTAGCGATGAAGTCACCGCGGTTCAGGCCTTTTTCTTGTACGCGACGCAGTCGATCTCGACCTTGCAATCGACCATCATGTTCGCCTGCACACAGGCCCGGGCCGGGGCGTGTTCGCTTTTGAAGTATTCGGAGAACACCTTGTTGAAACTCCAGAAGTCCCGCGGGTCTTCCAACCACACACCGGTGCGCACTACATCTTCGAGGCCATAACCCGCCTCTTCGAGAATCGCGATCAAATTCTTCATGGTCTGGTGAGTCTGTTCGACGATGCCACCCACAATGATTTCGCCATCCAGCGCCGGTACTTGCCCAGACACATGCAGCCAGCCATCGGCTTCAACGGCGCGGGCGAAAGGACGGGGCTGGCCGCCACCGGCGGTGCTGCCGGTGCCGTAACGAGTAATGCTCATGAGTGTTTCTCCTGATTGAAAAGTGAAAATGCTTTTGAAAAAAAATCAGAACCGCGTGTTCTTGAGAAATTCCGCCAGACGCGGTGATTTCGGGCGTTCGAACAGTTCCTTGGGTGGCCCCTGCTCTTCGATCCGCCCCTGATTCATGAAGACGATCTTGTCCGAGACCTCGAAAGCAAAGCGCATTTCGTGGGTCACCAACAGCATGGTCATGCCGTCCTCGGCCAGGCCTTTGATCACACTCAGCACTTCGCCCACCAGTTCCGGATCGAGGGCCGAAGTGACTTCGTCGAACAGCATCAGGCTCGGGTTCATCGCAATCGCCCGGGCAATCGCCACACGCTGCTGCTGACCACCGGACAACTGACCGGGGAAGTGATCGCGACGTTCCAGCAAGCCGACCCGTTCCAGCCATTTTTCCGCCAGGGCCACCGCTTCATCCTTGTGCAGCTTTTTGACCTTGAGCAAGCCGAGGGTGACGTTCTGCAACGCCGTGAGGTGCGGAAACAGGTTGAACTGCTGAAACGCCATGCCGGTCATGGCCCGATGCCGGGCGATGACTTTTTCCGGGTGACGCACGCGCTTGCCGTTGACCTCGTCATAACCGATGGACTCGCCATCGAGCATGATCTGCCCGCCCTGGAACTCTTCGAGCATGTTCACGCAGCGCAGCAGCGTGGTCTTGCCCGAACCGCTGGAACCGATCAACGTCACGACGTTGCCGCGCTGCATTGTCAGGTCCACACCCTTGAGCACTTCGAGCTGGCCGTACTTTTTGTGCAACCCGCGAATGTCCAGCAAGGGCTGATCGTTTTGAGCGTTGGCGTCTTTTGCGTTAGAGAGTTGAGGTTGAGTCATGGCAAGGCCACCCGCTTTTCAATGTGCCGGCCGAGTAATTCGATGGCGTAGTTGATGACGAAAAACAGCAATCCGGCGAACAGGTAAAACTCGAGGGTCATGAAAGTCCGGGCGATGATCTGTTGCGTGCTGAGCAACAACTCAGCGACACCGATCACCGACAACAGCGTCGAAGCCTTGACGATCTCGGTGGACGAGTTGACCCAGGTCGGCAAGATCTGCCGCAACGCCTGAGGCAACAACACGTAACCGAGTGCTTGATAAAACGTCAGGCCGATGGCCTTGCTCGCTTCCATCTGACCACTGGGCAACGCTTGCAACGCGCCGCGCACAATCTCGGCGACGTGGGAGCCGCAAAACAGCGTCAGCCCCAACGCACCAGCCTGAAACGCACTGATCTGCCAGCCCAGCGCTGGCGCCATATAGAAGCAGGCCAGCACTAATACAAACACCGGCGTGCCGCGAATGATGTCGACGTAAAACCGAAACGGAGCGCGCATCCAGAACTTGCCGTAGGTCAGCACCAGGCCGGCGACGATGCCGACTATCGTGCCCAGCAGAATCGCCAGGGCCGAGACCTGCACACTGGTCAAAAAGCCTTGCCACAGCACTTCCCGGGCAACCCACAACTCATGCAACCAACTGGGGGATTCGTACATGTGGGCCTCCTATCGGCGAATCGCCAGACGCTGCTCGAGGTAACGCAGCATCATGGCAATGAGGTAACAGGCCGCCACATAGAGCGCTGTGGTCACCAGCCAGGTTTCAATCACCCGGTAGCTCTCGACATTGATCTTGCGCGCGTAATAGGTCAGCTCCGGCACGGCAATCGCCGCGGCCAGCGAGGTGTCCTTGAACAGCGAAATGAAGTTGTTCGACAAGGCCGGCAGCACATTACGCAGCATCACCGGCACGGTGACGTACGCCTTGACCTGCCACTCGCCCAGACCGATTGCCAACCCGGCTTCGCGCTGCCCCTTGGGAATGCTCAACAGCCCGCCGCGGAACACTTCGGTCAGATAGGCCCCGGCATACAGCGACAAGGTGATGATGAACGACGGGATCTTGTCCAGACGAATGCCCAGACTGGGCAAGGCAAAGTAGATCAACAGAATCAACACCAGAATCGGCGTGTTACGGATCACCGTCACATACACCGACGCCAGCACCCGCAACGCGCGGTGCTTCGACAACAAAGCAAACGCCATCAGCAGGCCGATCACGCAGCCGATGGCGATCGACACCAGCGCCAGTTCGAGGCCCAGACCGAGCCCCGCCAGCAAGGTGTCGAAATCGCGCCACACGGCGGCAAAATTCAACTGATAGTTCATGGTCAGCGGTACCTTGAACGGGGCGATTGATGACCGCCCCGCTCTCACGGGATCATTTGAATTCGACGGGGAAACCGATGGCTGGCGTCGGCAGATCGACACCGAACCACTGCTTGAAGGAGGCCGCGTAGGTCGGGAATTCAACGCCGGTCATGCCTTCATGCAGGACGGTATTGACGAAGTTCAGCCAGTCCTGATCGCCGCGTTTGACCGCGCAGGCGTAGGTTTGCGGGCTCCAGGCATAAGCCGGGCTGCGATAGCGCCCCTGGTTCTGCACCATCAGGTATTTCACCGACGACTGATCGGTGGCAGCGGCGTCGGCACGGCCGGAGTTCACTGCCTGATACATCAGGTCCACGCTGTCGTACTGATCGACCTTGGCTTTGGGCAAGGCCTGATGCACCAGTTCTTCGGCGTACACGTTCTGCAGCACCGCCACGGTGACGCTGTCGCCGGCGGCTTTCAGGTCTTCAATTTCCTTGTACTTGCTGTTGGCCGGCAACAGCAGGCCGACACCTTCGCGGTAGTACGGCAGCGTGAACGCCACTTGCTGGGCACGGCTGGCCGTCACGGTGATGAACTGACAGCTCATGTCGACCTTGTCCGTCAGCAGGTTGGGAATCCGCGCATCGGACGACTGCACCACGAACTCGACTTTGCTCGGATCGTTGAACAACCCTTTCGCCACCATCCGCGCGATATCGATATCAAAACCCTGCAACTTGCCGTCCGCTCCCTGGAAGTGCCACGGCGCATTGGTACTGCCCGTGCCCACAATCAGTTTCCCGCGGGCCAGCACGCTATCGAGCTTGCTGTCCGCTGCCTGGGCCACGCCCATGACAGCAGCCGAAGCCGCGAAAACAAAAACACACGCTTTAAACAAGAAAGGTCGGCGATGCATGGCAAGCACTCCAGGGTGATGTTTATTCCGCTATACCGGATATTGGTATGTAACAACGGAATAGACAGCAGAAAGTGTGCCACAGGATGTGGGCGGAATGTTGGGGAGATTGAAAAACCAGGTGAATCAATAAGATGGGCAAAGCACAGGCCACGCTGTTACCTAATGCACACCTCCAGCATCGCTACCGTTGGCCACATCGCACGGGTACTTGCACCACATTTGAAGGGTAGCGATTCAAAATGAAGCAACGCTCTACCTGTAATTTCTGACAGTAGACTGAACGCGGCTGACTCCTTTACCTTCAACAGGCACTCGATGCACTGTGAAAAAGGAGATTTCAATGAGCTCGAAAATCGCTCGCAAAGCGCTGGCCCCGGTCTACCGCAAGGCCCTGAAAACCTGGCGCCCGGTGATCCTGTACTTCGGCAGCCAACACTGTCCCGCCTGCGAAATGGCCGGACCGGTGTTTCGCCAGATCGCCGAGCCGTATCGGCATCACGCGCAGATCTACATGCTCAATACCAGCGAATCCCCCCGCCACCCGGACGTCACCGGCACACCCACCGTGCTGTTTTACAAGGAGGGGAAGTTGCTGAAGAAGCTCAAGGGAATCGGCACTGAGCAAACATTGCAGGAGGACTTCGCCAGGCACATTGGCAAGGTGAAACCGGCAACGGTGAAGTGCAAACCGGTCCACGATCTGGCGTGGTTGCGCCAGACCCTGCGAAGGTTGTGCACTGTGCCTCGCGCAACCCGGCAGTTGAATCGGCGGGTTTACGGTTAGTCGGTGCCATTTCCAGTGTTTGAAGGATCGCTTTTGCGCTTAGCGATTTTTGACCTGTTCGATGTACCGGATTACCGCCGCGGACTTCTCGAATCGCCGATAAATCAACGACAACCACGAACTCGCCTCGCAACCTTTGATTGCCCGGTACACCACGCCGGGCAAACCCACATGACCCACCACTGATTCGGGCACAACTGCAACGCCCTGCCCCAACGACACCAACGCAATGACCGCCACCAACCCACCCGGTTGTGCCCCCAGTTTCGGCGCGAATCCACCCTCGGCGGCGACTTGCAAGGTGCCGCTGATTTGCTCCGGCAGGATGAACGTCTCGTTCTGCAAATGTTCCGGGCCAATCTCTGGCAATCGGCACAGCCAGGACTCGGTCGGCAGCGCCAGCACAAAGCCTTCTGCGTCTAGGCGAATGGCTTCCAGGCCCTCTGGCAAGGTCATGGGTGAGCGGACATAGCCAACATCGAAACGCCCCTCGACCACCATCATCGGCAATGACGCCATGGGACTTTCCCGTACGTTCAGGCTGACGTCAGGACACTCGCGACCGAAGGCTTGCACCTGTTTCTGCAGCAAGCCCGAATACACCGCCGACGCCACGTAACCCAGTTCGATATGGCCAATATCCCCGCGCCCGGCACGCTGGGCGTTGTACTGAGCGTATTCGAATTGCCGCACCGTCGCCTCGGCTTCGATCAACAGCGCGGCGCCGGCCTCGGTCAGGCTGACTTCACGTGTCTGACGCACGAACAATCGCGTGCCGAGTTCGTTCTCCATGTCCTGGATCTGTCGGGTCAAGGTCGGCGGTGCGATACCGAGTTGTTCGGCGGCGCGGGTGAAGTTGCCTTGCCGGGCAACGGCGAGGAAATAGCGAAAATGGCGAATATCCATCGGTGCGTTAGCTCAAAGGTAATGAAGTGACAAGGCGTACCTAACAAGGAAAGTAGCGACCGGCGATAAGCTGCACTGACTTTTACAGTAGAGAAACTCTGCCATGCCCGTCAAACCCAAGGTGAGCCCGCGCCTGACATTACTCACAGCCTCAGGCGTTTGCTCGCTGATCGTCCTCGACACCAACATTGTCGCCGTCACCCTGCCTACGATCGCCCGGGACCTGGGCGCTAACTTTGCCGACATCGAATGGGTGGTCAGCGCTTACATGCTGGCCTTCGCCGCTCTTTTATTGCCGGCTGGCAGCATCGCCGACCGCTTCGGCCGGAAGAAAACCTTGCTCTGCGGGCTGGCCATTTTCATCCTCGCGTCCATCGGTTGCGGTGCCGCGCCCACTGCACTGTTCCTCGACATCGCCCGGGCAATCAAGGGTGTCGGCGCGGCCTTGCTGCTGACTTCGGCCCTCGCCTCCATTGGCCACACGTTTCACGATGAAGTGGAACGGGCCAAGGCCTGGGCGTTCTGGGGCGCGTGCATGGGGGTGGCGATGACCACCGCGCCGACGGTCGGCGGGCTGATCACCGAATACATGGGCTGGCGCTGGATTTTCTACCTGAACCTGCCCGTCGGATTGTTCCTGATGGTGATGGTCTGGCGCGCCGTGCCGGAGTCCCGCGACACTCAGTCCGCACGCCTCGATCCCTGGGGCAGCCTGGCGTTCAGTGCGAGTTTGCTGTGCCTGATCTGGGGCCTGATCGAGGCGAACCGGATCGGCTGGAGCAACCCGCTGACCTACGCTCGTCTGATCGGCGGCGCTCTGTTGTTGGGGCTGTTCGTGGTGATTGAACGGATGCAGCGGCGGCCGATGGTCGACCTGCAACTGTTCAAGCATCCGCGCTTCATCGGTGCGCTATTGGGCATGTTTGCCTACGCCGGTTGCGCCCAGGTGATGATGACCCTGCTGCCGTTCTACCTGCAAAACGGCCTGGGTTTCTCGGCCATCGCTTCAGGTCTGGGGATGTTGCCGTTTGCCCTGACCATGCTGATTTGCCCGCGCATCGGCGTACGTCTGGCGAGTCGATTTACCCCCGCCACGTTGATGGCCGCCGGTTTGACCCTGGTCGGCAGCGGCAATCTGCTCAGCGCCTGGGGGGTGAGCAGCGGCGGTTACCTGCCCTTCGCCCTGGCGATTGCCGTGACCGGCGCCGGTGCCGGGCTGCTCAACGGTGATACGCAAAAGAACATCATGGCCTGCGTGCCACGGGAGCGCACCGGCATGGCTTCAGGCATGAGCACCACCATGCGCTTCAGCGCAATCGTACTGGCCATCGGCGTGTTCGGCGCGTTGCTGTCCAGTCATACCGAGCTGTTGTTGCGTACGAGCGTGGCGGCACAAGGTGCGCAATGGCTCGGCCAAACCCAGGGCATCGCCTCGCGGGTGGTGGCCGGAGACATGACGGCGGCGATGGGCCTGTTGCCGGAAACCGCGCGCACGGTGGTCGAACCGTTGGCCCGGCAAGCCTTTGTCGGTGGTTTCAGTCTGTTGCTGTGGGTCGCGGGGTTGTTGGCATTACTGGGTGCGCTGGTGGTGGGCACGCTGATGCGCAATCCGATCCCTGCCCCCTCGACTGCAGCCCTCGGCGCTAAGGCTTGAACGACGCCAATACCCGCTGGGCATTCGCTTCGCAGCCCATGCCCTCGGGTCGCGCCTGAATGTTGTCGATCACCTCCAACAGCTGCGCCTTGCTCTGCGCCAGGTGCAGCTGCATCTCTTCGATCTGTTCGACTTTGCGCGTAAGACCCGCGAGCAATTCGTCTTGCTTGAACTCACCGGTCGCACTGTCCGGTAACAACTGTTTCAACTCTTCCAGGCTGAACCCGGCCTGCTGGGCGCAAAGGATGATTTTCAGGGTTTGCAACGCTTGGTCGGGGTAATGCCGGTAACCGTTGGCCCGGCGTTCCACCTGCCGAATCAAACCCTGAGCCTCGTAAAACCGAATGCGCGACGCGTTCAACCCGCTTAACTGCGCCAATTCACCAATCTTCATCACGGCCTCATTTGCCTGCTTGACATTAAAGTTAACTTTAAGCTTAGCCTCTACTCATCACTGATGAGGAGTCAAGTATGTCGCCCTTCCAAGCGTTGAATTTGCCCAACGGCCAGACCATCGGCAACCGCATAGCCAAAGCTGCGATGGAAGAGAACCTCGCTGACAGCGGGCAGGCACCTGCAGAGGCCTTGTTCCGGCTGTATCAGGCGTGGGCCGAAGGCGAAACCGGCCTGTTGCTGACCGGCAACGTGATGATCGACCGCCGCGCCATGACCGGCCCCGGTGGCGTGGTGCTCGAAGATGAGCGGCACCTTGAACGCTTTCGCCAGTGGGCAACGATTGGTCGGGCCGGAGGCGCGCAGTTCTGGATGCAACTCAATCATCCTGGCCGTCAGACCATGGCCAATCTCGGCCAGCAAGCGTTGGCGCCTTCGGCAGTGGCGCTGGACCTGGGCGCGTTCTCGAAGATGTTTGCCGAGCCCAAGCCCATGAGCGAGCACGACATCGAAGACGTCATCCAACGCTTCGCCACCAGCGCGGCCCTGGCGGAAAAGGCCGGTTTCACCGGGGTGCAGATTCATGCCGCACACGGCTATCTGATAAGCCAGTTTCTCTCTCCCTTGACCAACCGCCGAACCGACCGTTGGGGTGGTTCTCTGGAAAATCGCGCGCGCTTGTTGTTGGCGGTGGTCAGCGCCGTGCGCAAATCCGTGTCGCCGACATTTTGTGTGGCGGTGAAGCTCAACTCCGCGGATTTCCAGCGCGGCGGCTTCGATGCCGACGATGCCCGGCAAGTGATTCAGTGGCTCAACGATCAATCGATCGATCTGCTGGAACTCTCCGGCGGCAGCTACGAAGCCCCGGCCATGCAAGGCGAGGCCCGGGATGGTCGGACCCTGGCGCGTGAAGCGTACTTTCTGGAAATGGCCGGTGAGCTGGCCAGTGTGGCGAACATGCCGGTGATGGTGACCGGCGGGATTCGACGCCTGGCGATCGTCGAACAGGTGCTCGACAGCGGCATCGCCATGGCTGGAATCGGCACAGCACTGGCGATTGAACCTCAACTGGTCAAACGCTGGCGCGAAGGTCAGAACAATCACCCGCAACTGCCGCCGATTCGCTGGAAACGCAAACCTTTGGCAGCACTGGCGAGCATGGCCGTCGTGAAATTCCAGCTCAATCGCCTGAGCCGTGGGCGCAAGACCCGTCCTGACGTATCGGCGCTATGGGCGTTGATTCTCGACCGCGTGTACATCGCCCGGCGGACTCGCCAGTATCGGCAGGCGATGGAAACCAAGTGATCAAATTGATGAAGATCCAATGTGGGAGCGAGCCTGCTCGCGAAGGCGGCCGTCCAGTCACCATGATGTTGTCTGACACTCCGCTATCGCGAGCAGGCTCACTCCCACAAGGGGGGTATTTACCGTCCGGAGAAACGCAATCTGGATAGCTGGCGCAAATCCCCGTCGAGGTAATAGTCATCGGTCCAGCTGTCATCCGCCGCCAACGGCTGGACCTGCTTGAGCGCGAGTTTTCTGGCGAAGTAGCGAAAGCGGTAATGCTCGTAGAACCGCAGCAGTTCCAGACCATAACGGTCTGCCAGATCGGTATCGCCGCGAATGATCAGGTAGTTCTCGTCATTGCCATTACTGGCCGCGGCACTGAGGTTGTGGCTGCCGCTGATGATCGTCGGCGCATCGCTGGTGAAGTCCGTCACCACGGCTTTGGTGTGCACCAGCAGGTTACCCTTCTGGCCTTTCATGTTCTCTCGAAGCCAGCCTTCCAGCCCGGTGTTGAGCAGCGCGGTGGCGGCGAATTCGGCGGTACGGTCGGCGTGGAAACCGGTGATACGGCTGGCGGTGTTTTGCAGGCCGTAACGCAAAATGTCGTCGTGGGGCAAGCCGAGCAAGGCGTTCAGGATGTCGTCGGGCAAAGCGAATGCGGTGACGAACAGCACGTCTTTTTTCGCCGCGTTGATGATCTCGACAAACGCTTGCAGATCCCCTTGGCCCGAGCGGGGTGAGAAGCCGGCGAACATCGGCTGCAGCGAATCCATCGGGTTGTTTTGCGTGAGCCAGTTTCGGGTGGCATCGACATCCGCCGGGTGAGCCCAGACCTGCTCGAAGGTGTGCAGATAGCTGGCGCTGATGCGCGTGTCGTCCAGCACATGCACCACGTTGGCCTGGCGGTAAACACCGTTGGGCGTGAAATTGGTGCTGCCGCACAGCACCGCCTCCGGCTGACGCTGCCCTGCCGCGTCGAGCCGGCTCAGCACCATGAACTTGTTGTGGAAGATGTTATGGGTGACTCGCCCGCGCTTGTTCTCTGCCGGGATTTTTTCCAGGCTGGCCTCGTTCATGGCGGTGTCTTCATCGCCCGGTTGAGCGTGATACAGGACTCGAACGTTCACCCCCCGTTCGAACGCGGCATTGACCGCATCGACAATGGCCTGCAATTCATACTCGTAGATGGCAATGTCCAGCGCCCACTGGCCATCCACCGCACGCTCGATAAACCCCAGCAAACGTCCGAGCAAACCGTTTTCCAGCCATTGCCGCGGGATATCCGGCCAGGCTTCGATGGGCAGGTTCTTGTTCGCGCTGATCAGCGCGTCGAGCTCGGGAAACTTGCGCTGGAACGCCTGACTGGCCGCGACTGCGCGATTGAAGATCACGCTTTGATTATTCGGCTGCCCATTGTCGGAGGTGACCGTCACTTCCAGGAACTCACCCAGTTGCGGCGCATCAACGCTACCGTAAGCCAGGTGGATTCGGTAATGGATCGTCATCCCCGGATTGACCGCGTAATCGGCCCAGCGAAATTTCTGTAATGGCGCGATATTGCTGGGGGTGGCGTGAAACTGGGGAAAGGTATGCACCTTGCCGGGGAAGGTCAGGCTGTTGAACAGGAACAGCCAGGGCTTGGGGCCTTGCTGCTTTTCGATGGCGAAACCCAAGAGGCCTTTGCGGCGGTGTTCGGCCAGGTCCATGGCCAACAGCACGCCATTGGTGCCGGCGTAGGCTTTGACGCGGAAATCGTCCTGAATGTTGGCGGCTAGAACGCGCATGACTCACTCCTGTGATTTTTTCGGCTCACTCCATATCATCGATATGTCGATATTCGGCCTGCAACTCGGTAGCCAAGACTTTAGACCGTCCAAGCCGAATCGGCCCCCGTTCGATGTCGATCAGCAGCCCCGGACAATCAAGCGCCGGCAACATCGACCAATCCTTCAATCGGCCATCGGTCACCAGCAACAAACGCTGCCGTTCCGCCGGAAAACGCTTTTGCCTGACCGCCAGCCAGCGCCCCGCTTCACACAGCGCTGCCAGCAACGGCGTACCACCGCCCGCTCCCAGCCCATCAAGCCAGTCGCGCAAACCCGCGGAGGCTTTCAACCCTTGCACTTGCCATTTCGGCACATGACCACTGGCCGTGAGCAACGCCAGGCGTGCACGCTGGCGATAGGCATCGTCGAACAGTTGCGCGAGCAAGCCCTTGGCATCGCTCAACGCCTGATGGCGACGCGTCGAAGCCGAGGCGTCGACGATCACCAGCCACAGTTCGTGGGGCGAGCGGGTGCGCAGGTGAAACAATACATCGTCGCGTTGATGCGGACGACCGTTCAGCAAGGTGCCGGGCCAATTGATCGAGCCGCTGCGTGCCGCGTGACGTTTACCCTGTTTGCCGTTATCCAGTCGTCCGGCGCGGGGTCTGGCATTCGCCCCCGCGTCAGATCGAGGGCGAATGCCTAGGGCTTTTTTGGCCAGCTCGGCACGTCACGTCGTGCGCCGACCGGGAGCGCCTGAGCGGGCATTTCACCCCATTGGCCCTCGCCTTCGCTCGGGTTGGCATTTTGCGTAGAGGGCGGCTGGCTCTGTTGCGGCGCTGGTGGCGATGGCTCGCGGCGGCGATGGCGCAAGGCAAACTCGGCGACGGCGTCGATGTCTTCCTCGGCGATTGCATTCGCCCCACGCCATGCCGCGTGGGCACGCGCAGCACGCAACCAGACCAGGTCGGCCCGCAAGCCGTCGACACCGGCAGCAAAGCAGCGCTCGGTAATCTGCGCCAGCGCATGATCGTCGAGTGGGATGCTGGCCAGTGCGCTACGTGCTTTCTGGCAACGTTCGCGCAGCGACTGCTGCTGGCCTTCCCATTCGGCGCAGAAGCTGTGGGGATCGCTGTCGAAATCCAGCCGGCGCCGGATGATCTGGCCGCGTTCGGTCGGTGCGGTGTGACCACTGAGGGCAACGTTCAGGCCAAAGCGGTCGAGCAGTTGCGGACGCAGCTCACCCTCTTCCGGGTTCATGGTGCCGATCAGCACGAACTTCGCCGAATGCCGATGGGAAATGCCGTCCCGCTCGATCAGGTTGGTGCCGCTGGCGGCCACGTCCAGCAGCAGGTCCACCAGGTGATCGGGCAGCAGGTTGACTTCATCAACGTAGAGCACGCCGCCATCAGCCTTGGCCAGTACACCGGGGGAAAACTGCGCGCGCCCCTCGCTCAGGGCGGCGTCCAGGTCGAGGGTCCCCACCAGTCGTTCTTCGGTGGCGCCAAGCGGCAAGGTGACGAATTGGCCGCTGGCGAGCAAGTCCGCCAGGCCACGGGCCAGCGTTGACTTGGCCATGCCGCGAGGGCCTTCGATGAGTACGCCGCCGATTTTCGGGTCGATGGCGGTCAGGTAGAGGGCGAGTTTGAGATCGTCGGCGCCGACCACGGCAGAAAGGGGGAAATGCGGGGTGTCGGTCATGTCAGGTCTCGTTTGTGGTCGGTAGTGTGATCGTTCCCACGCTCTGCGCGGGAATGCCTCAACGGACGCTCCGCGTTCGGCTCTGGGTGGGACGCGGAGCATCCCGGGCTGCATTCCCACGCGGAGCGTAGGAACGATCAGCTACAGTCGGTCAACTGTCTTCTTCGATGTCCAGCAACAAATTCTCCAACGCCTCGCGATACTCGCCCGGCTCCTTCCACATCCCCCGCTGCTGCGCCTCAAGCATCCGCTCAGTCATGTCGCGCAACGCATGCGGATTATGCTCACGAACAAAATCCCGGGTCACCGGGTCCAGCAAATAGGCATCCGCCAGTAACGCGTACTGGTGATCGTCAATCAACTGCGTTGTTGCGTCGAAGGCAAACAGGTTATCGACCGTCGCCGCCAGTTCAAACGCACCTTTATAGCCGTGGCGCTTCACGCCGTCGATCCACTTCGGATTGGCTGCCCGCGAGCGAATCACCCGGTTCAGCTCTTCCTTCAACGTGCGGATCTTCGGCAGATCCGGCTGACTGTGATCGCCATGGTAACTGGCCGCCGCTTCACCACTGAGGCTTTCCACGGCGGCGAGCATGCCGCCCTGGAACTGGTAATAATCGTTGGAATCGAGCAAGTCGTGCTCACGGTTGTCCTGGTTTTGCAGCACCGCCTGCACCTGGCTCAGGCGCTGAGCGAACTGTTCTCGCGCCGCAGTGCCTTCGTCAGAACCGCCATAAGCGTAGCCGCCCCAGTTCAGATAAACCTCGGCCAGATCGTCGCGGCTTTGCCACAGACGACCATCGATGGCGCCCTGCACGCCCGCGCCGTAAGCCCCGGGTTTGGCGCCGAAAATTCTCCAACCGGCCTGACGCTTGGCCGCCTCTTCATCCAGCCCCGATTGCATTAACGCTTCGCGCTCGGCACGCACCTTGGCGGCCAGGGGGTTGAGGTCGTCCGGCTCATCGAGGGCGGCGACCGCTTGTACGGCGGCATCGAACAGGCGGATCAAATTAGCAAAGGCATCGCGGAAGAATCCGGAGACGCGCAAGGTCACGTCCACACGCGGACGGTCCAGCAGACTCAGCGGCAGAATCTCGAAGTCGTCGACCCGCTGACTGCCGGTGGCCCAGACCGGACGCACGCCCATCAACGCCATAGCCTGGGCAATGTCGTCGCCGCCGGTACGCATGGTCGCAGTGCCCCACACCGACAAGCCGAGCTGACGCAGGTGATCGCCGTGGTCTTGCAGGTGTCGTTCAAGAATCAGGTTGGCCGACTGGAAACCGATACGCCACGCGGTGGTGGTCGGCAGGTTACGCACGTCCACCGAGTAGAAGTTGCGCCCGGTCGGCAGCACGTCGAGCCGTCCGCGACTCGGCGCACCGCTGGGGCCGGCCGGCACGAAGCGGCCGCTGAGGGCGTCGAGCAGACCGCGCATTTCCGCCGGGCCGCAGGCGTCCAGCCGTGGCGCGACGACTTCGCGCAGGCTGTCGATGATGGCGCTCACTTCGAACCAAGTGGCCTCCTGTGGGAGCGGGCTTTTGTGGTGAGGGGATTTATCGAAACGTCGCACCGCCCCGTTGGGTCGCGAAGCGGCCCCAAAAAATGGGACTGCTGCGCAGTCCAACGGGGATAAATCCCCTCGCCACAAAGGCTCGCTCCCACAGGGACCGGGTTCAGTATTCAAAGTCTGGAAGATCAGTTGAGCGGCGAACAGTTCCAGACGTTCACGGGTATCACCGGCTGTGCGCCAGGCTTCATCGGTGAGGGTTTGCAGTTCAATCGGACGTGGCCCGGTCCAGGGTTCGGCGAGCGCGCAATCCAGCGGATCGAAGCCCAACGAGAACGCCTTGGCCAAGGCCCGCAGCAGACTCGATTGCGCACCACGCCCATCGCCTCGCGGAATGCGCAACAACGCCAGCAAGGTATCGATGCGCAAACGCCCGGTCGGAGACTCGCCAAACACATGCAGGCCGTCGCGGATCTGCGACTCTTTCAGGTCGCACAAATAGGTGTCCAGCCGCGGCAGCCAGATCGCTGCATCGGCATCACTGTCGAGCTTTTCGTCCAGTTGCAGTTCGCGGTCGATGTGCGTCTCGCGCACCAGTTGCAGGATGTCGCGCTGCAATTCCCGGGCACGGCGCGGATCGAGTAATTGCGCTTCGTAATACTCATCGGCGAGTAGTTCGAGGTTGCGCAACGGGCCGTACGTTTCGGCGCGGGTCAGCGGCGGCATCAGGTGATCGATGATCACCGCCTGCGTGCGGCGCTTGGCCTGGGCGCCCTCGCCCGGATCGTTGACGATGAACGGATAGATGTTCGGCAGCGGACCGAGCAGCGCATCCGGCCAGCAATGCTCGGACAGACCGACGCCTTTGCCCGGCAACCATTCGAGGTTGCCGTGCTTGCCGACGTGGATCACGCCGTGGGCACCATAGGTGTTGCGCAACCAGAAATAGAACGCCAGGTAACCGTGAGGCGGCACCAGGTCCGGATCGTGATACACCGCGCTCGGGTCCACCTGATAACCCCGCGCCGGTTGAATGCCGACGAAAGTCAGGCCAAAGCGCAGCCCGGCGATCATCATTCGCCCGCCACGGAACATCGGATCGTTTTCGGGCGAGCCCCAACGTTCCAGCACGGCTTGGCGATTGGATTCGGGCAAGGCGTCGAACATCAGGTTGTAGTCGTCCAGCGCGAGGCTTTGCATACACGGGCGCTGGTCGAGGGTGTCGAGGTCGTTGCTGACGCCGCCGAGTAATTGCTGGATCAACGCGGTGCCGCTATCAGGCAACTCGGCCGGTAGCGGATAACCTTCTTTATGCAGCGCACGCAGGATGTTCAGCGCCGCGGCTGGAGTGTCGAGGCCGACACCATTGCCGATGCGCCCGTCGCGGGTCGGGTAGTTGGCGAGGATCAGGGCGATGCGTTTTTCAGCGTTGGGCACCCGCGCCAGATCGATCCAGCGTCGCGCCAGTTCAGCGACAAAATCCATGCGCTCCGGTTGTGGCCGATAGCAGACCACATCGGATTGGCTGCGCTCGCTGCGCCAGGCCAGGTCTTTGAAGCTGATCGGTCGGCTGATGATCCGCCCATCCAGTTCCGGCAGCGCGATGTGCATCGCCAGATCACGCGGGCCGAGGCCTTGTTCGCTGGCGCGCCATCCGGGCTCGTTGTCCTGGGCGCAGATCGCCTGGATCACCGGGATGTTGCGGCGAAACGGCCGCAAATGCGGCGCTTCGGGGCTGGATTGGGCGAAGCCGGTGGTGTTGAGAATCACGCCGGCCTCGACTTCATCCAGCCAGTCCTCGACCACTGTCAGGCAGCCGGGCTCTTTCAGACTGGCCACAGCAATCGGCAACGGGTTCAGCCCCGCGGCCTGCAAACGCTGGCAGAAAACATCGATAAAACCGGTGTTGGCCGCCTGCAAATGCGAGCGGTAGAACAGCACCGCCGCCACCGGTTGACCGGCCTGCCAGTCGGCTTGCCAATCCTTCAGTTCAGCGGGGCTTTTGTGTGGGTGGTAGATCGCCGTGCGCGGCAGGGTTTGCGGCTCGGCCCAGGCGTAGTCGCGATCCAGCCAACGATTGGCGAGGCAGCGGAAAAAATCCAGGGCATTGCTCATGCCACCCTGACGCAGAAACTGCCAGAGCCGATCACGGTCTTGCGCGCCCACCGTACTCAGGTCGCTGAGTTCCGGGTCCGGGCGGTCATCGCCTGGAACCAGAATCAGCTGTACACCGCGCTCCGACAGTTGCACCAGACGCTCGACGCCGTAACGCCAATAGGCGATACCGCCGTGCAGCGAGATCAGAATCACCTTGGCGTGGCGCAGCACTTCGTCGACATACAAGTCGACCGAGGCGTGATTCTGCACCTGCATCGGATTGGCCAGGCGCACGCTGGGGTAATCGTCGGGCAACTGCTGCGCCGCTTCGGCGAGCAGTGCCAGGCTGGAGTCGCCGCTGCACAGGATCACCAGCTCGGCGGGGGTTTGTCCAAGGTCGGCAATGTTGTCATCCGACACGAAACCGCCGGGCTGGGTCCTGAGCAGGTGCATGGCTTAAACGCTGAGCGCAGCGCGCAATTGCGCTTCAAGCAGAGTGGCGTCCAGCTCCTGACCGATCAACACCAGGCGCGTGGTACGCGCTTCGTCGGCGCCCCACTGACGGTCGAAGTGCTTGTCGAAACGTGTGCCCACGCCCTGGATCAGCAGGCGCATCGGTTTGTTCGGAATCGCCGCGAAGCCTTTGACGCGCAGGATGCTGTGCTGGACCACCAGTTGGGTCAGCACGTCCAGCAGCAGGCTTTCGTCGGCTTGCGGCAGGTCAATCGAAATGGAGTCGAAGGCATCGTGGTCGTGGTCGTCTTCACCTTCATGGTGGTGATCGTGATGGCTGTGACGGCTGTCGATGTGCTCTTCGGAACCGGCGCCGAGGCCGATCAGCACGTCCAGTGGTACGCGACCGCTGCTGGCTTCGATGATTTTCACTGCTGGCGGCAGTTCTTCGGCGACTTCCAGGCGTACACGGGCCAGGTCTTCAGGGCTGATCAGGTCGGCCTTGTTGAGGATCACCAGGTCGGCGCTGGCCAGTTGGTCGGCGAACAGTTCGTGCAGCGGCGATTCGTGGTCCAGGTTCGGGTCGAGTTTGCGCTGGGCATCGACCTGGTCCGGGAAAGCCGCGAAGGTGCCGGCGGCGACCGCTGGGCTGTCGACCACGGTGATCACCGCGTCAACGGTGCAGGCGCTGCGGATTTCCGGCCACTGGAAGGCTTGTACCAGCGGTTTTGGCAGGGCCAGGCCCGAGGTTTCGATGAGGATGTGGTCGAGGTCGCCGCGACGGGCGACCAGTTCGCGCATCACCGGGAAAAACTCTTCCTGAACGGTGCAGCACAGGCATCCGTTGGCCAGTTCGTAGACGCGGCCGTTGGCTTCCTCTTCAGTGCAACCGATGGAGCACTGCTTGAGGATTTCGCCGTCGATGCCCAGCTCGCCGAACTCGTTGACGATCACCGCAATGCGACGGCCCTGAGCGTTGTCGAGCATGTGCCGCAGCAAGGTGGTTTTGCCCGAGCCGAGGAAGCCGGTAACGATGGTGACGGGGAGTTTGGCCAGTGTTTTCATCGGATGCCCTTTGGCAAGGTGGCGGGCATACGGGACGACAATCGCTGCGACGGAGGCGCGCGCAAGAGTTCCGCCACCGGATCACCCCGCCCGGTTGTAGTGAGAATCTGTGTCGAGGCAGGTCTCCTGGCTGACGGTGTGCCGGGCTGGTGGGCCTGGCATTCGCTGCGCCTTCCCGCGAACCCGTTGCACAGGGTTTGCAGTGGCGTGGCAGCGAACATCACCGTTCACAGTTGCGGGGGCAGCCGCGGCATCGACCGCGTTCCCTTCTTAGCTTCGGCAGACGCCGAAGAACCTCGAAAGCGCAAGGCTACGCATCGTGTGGGGGCGGGTCAATGTCCTTGGGCTGATCTCGGTCCCTGTGGTGAGGGGGGTTATCTGTGGCGAGGGGATTTATCCCCGTTGGGCTGCGAAGCGGCCCCCTGCATGTCCTCAGGCATACCCCGCAAGCAGGTCTTGCGACGGCTTCGTCGCCGGACGGGGATAAATCCCCTCACCACAGATAATTCCCTCACCACAGCTCAAACGAGAACCCTTGCCAATTGACGCCCAACCCCCGCCCATGCTCTCCTACACGCCTTGTTATGGGTGCCCTTCACAGGGTGAAACGGGAAACCGGTGAATCATGTGCTTTACTCTAAAGCCATGTCAGTCCGGTGCTGCCCCCGCAACGGTAAGCGAGCGAAGCGTCAGATCCACTGTGCCAGCAGTTCGGCATGGGAAGGTGATGCTTGCAGGTCAAGGCGAAAGCCAGCGCCCCTCGTGAGCCCGGAGACCGGCCCGCAACACAAAGTGACCATTACGATCACTAAATAACAAACCCGCGGTGGGCGGGCGCTGTTTGAACCTCTGCGTGCCCGACTCGCAGGGGTCTTCCATGCGCTCTATATCACCCGCTGACAGACCAGAGGGAAGCGCCATGTCGATCATCAGCACTACCGGCAGCAACACCGATAAGAGCACCGCCAGCACCACCAACACCTTGACTCAACGCCTGACCGCCGCCGTGTGTGCGTCGATCCTGGGTGCGTGCCTTGTGTATTTCGCCGGTTTCTCGCACATCGAAGCGGTGCACAACGCCGCTCACGATACCCGCCACAGCTCTGCATTCCCGTGTCATTGAGACCAGCCAACATGATCAAGCGTATTGCGCAAACCGCAGGGTTCACCGGGCTGCTGGCCGCCCTGTTGCTGACCTTGCTGCAAAGCTTCTGGGTGGCACCGCTGATCCTGCAGGCCGAGACTTACGAAAAATCCGAGCCCGCCGCTGTTGAAGTTCACGAACACGCCGCCGGTGCTGTCGCCGCTCACACCCACGATGCTGAGGCCTGGGAGCCGGAAGACGGCTGGCAGCGCGTGCTGTCCACCACCGGCGGTAACCTGGTGGTAGCGGTCGGTTTCGCCCTGATGCTGGCCGGTCTTTACACCTTGCGCGCACCGACCAAAACCTCCCAGGGCCTGCTTTGGGGCCTGGCTGGTTACGCCACGTTCGTACTGGCACCGACCCTCGGTCTGCCGCCTGAGCTGCCGGGCACTGCCGCCGCTGATTTGGCGCAACGGCAAATCTGGTGGATCAGCACGGCTGCCTCCACCGCGGTCGGCATCGCATTGATCGTGTTCAGCCGTCACTGGCTGATGAAAGTGCTCGGGGTGGCCATTCTGGCCGTTCCTCATGTGATCGGCGCACCACAACCGGAAGTCCACTCGATGCTGGCTCCGCAAGCCCTGGAAGCTCAGTTCAAAATCGCTTCGCAGCTGACCAACGCGGCATTCTGGCTGGCCCTGGGCCTGATCAGTGCCTGGTTGTTCCGCCGCAAAAGCGATGGTCAATACCACGCATGACCGAGATCAGCACAGCGCCGACCTTAGTGGTCGGCCTGGGCTGCCAGCGCGGCTGCCCCGTCAGTACGCTGCGGGCGCTGCTCGATCAGGCGTTACAGGCTCATAAAATCGAACTTCACCAGATCAAGGCCCTGGCCAGCATCGACCTGAAGCGCGAAGAACCTGGCTTGATCGAACTGGCCGAACAGCTTGAGTTACCGTTGATGTACTTCAGCAGCGAACAATTGGCCGGCTATCAACCGCAACTCAGTCACCGCTCGGACATCGCGTTCGAACGCACTGGCTGCTACGGCGTAGCGGAAAGTGCCGCCCTGGCCCTGGCCGAACAACTGACCCAGGCACCGGCAAAATTGCTGATTCCACGACAAAAATATGCCCAGGCCACCTTGGCATTGGCCTGCGCTGCATAAAATCCTCGATAATCCCCGCCATCGATCATGAGCAATCTTCATCTGAAGCCTTGCCCTGCCCCTTTTTCTCACAGGAACCGACGATGACCGTCTACTTCATTGGCGCAGGTCCCGGCGACCCGGAACTGATCACCGTCAAAGGCCAACGGCTGATTCGCAGCTGCCCGGTGATCATCTATGCCGGCTCCCTGGTACCCGCCGCCGTGCTGGAAGGCCATCGCGCCGAACAGGTGGTCAACAGCGCCGAACTGCACCTGGAACAGATCATCGAGCTGATCAAATCCGCCCATGCCAATGGCCAGGACGTGGCCCGGGTGCACTCCGGCGATCCGAGTCTTTATGGTGCGATTGGCGAGCAGATCCGCTACCTGCGCGAACTCGACATCCCGTTTGAAATCATTCCCGGCGTCACGGCCACGGCGGCCTGCGCGGCCCTGTTGGGCGCGGAACTGACGTTACCCGACGTGTCGCAAAGCGTGATCCTGACCCGTTATGCCGACAAAACCGCGATGCCCGCCGGCGAAGAGCTTGGCAGCCTGGCGCAGCACGGGGCGACGATGGCGATTCATCTGGGGGTCCATCATCTGGAGAAGATCCTGGCCGAATTGCTGCCGCATTACGGCGCGGATTGCCCGATCGCGGTGATTCACCGGGCGACCTGGCCGGATCAGGATTGGGTGGTGGGGACGCTTGAAGACATTGCCGCGAAGGTTCAAGCCAAGGGGTTTCGGCGCACGGCGTTGATTTTGGTGGGTCGGGTGTTGGGTAGCGATCACTTCAGTGAGTCGTCGCTGTATCGCGCGGGGCATGCGCATCTGTATCGGCCCTGAGCCAAGCACAACCCTGTGAGTGAAGGGATTTACTGTGGTGAGGGGATTTATCCCCGTTCGGCGGCGAAGCCGTCGCTAAACCTGCTTGCTAGGTCCGCCTGAAAGAATGCAGGGGTCCGCTTCGCGGCCCAACGGGGATAAATCCCCTCGCCACAGATAAATCCCCTCGCCACAGATAAATCCCTTCACCACGGTAAATCCCCTCACCACAGTAAATCCCTTCACTCACAGGTTATCTATCGCCCATAAAAAAACGGCGCTCACGGGGCGCCGTTTTTTTATGTTTGCAGCGAACACCTTACTTAGTAGTAGGCGTTTTCTTTCTGCGTGTGGTCGGTGACGTCACGAACACCCTTGAGCTCGGGAATGCGCTCGAGCAAGGTGCGCTCGATGCCTTCGCGAAGGGTGACGTCTGCCTGGCCGCAGCCCTGGCAACCGCCGCCGAACTTCAGCACGGCGATGCCGTCTTCGACCACATCGATCAGGCTGACCTGACCGCCGTGGCTGGCCAGCCCCGGGTTGATCTCGGTTTGCAGGTAATAGTTGATACGCTCGTTGATCGGGCTGTCGGCGTTGACCATCGGTACTTTGGCGTTTGGCGCCTTGATGGTGAGCTGGCCGCCCATACGGTCGGTGGCGTAGTCGACTACCGCATCGTCCAGGAACGCTTCGCTGAACGAGTCGATGTAAGCGGTGAAGCTTTTGAGCCCCAGCGCCGTGTCTTCAGGTTTTTCTTCGCCCGGCTTGCAATAAGCAATGCAGGTTTCGGCGTACTGGGTGCCAGGCTGGGTGATAAAGACGCGGATGCCGATGCCTGGGGTGTTCTGCTTGGAGAGCAGATCAGCCAGATAATCGTGGGCGGCGTCGGTAATGGTAATAGCGGTCATGGAAACTCCTCGCAGGCTTGGGCGCAGTTTACGCCAATCATCGCGCCGTACAAAGTCCTAGTATTTTTGTCGGGAAAGCACACTGAATCACAGGCACCTCAGAGGTTCTGATATCGGTTCATGTCCAGCACGCCCTCTTCCACCGGGTCGGTCTCGTGGACATACCGGTTCAAGTCATGAAAGTAGAACCAGAACTGCGGATGGCTGCGGCGAATCCCCCAGCGCTCGACGATTTTCTCGAATCGATTGGCGTCCTTGGCGTTTTCCATCTCGTCCACGAACTCAGGCACTTGCCCGGCCGGAATGTTGAACATGAAGTTCGGATAGCTGCTGAGCACGCCCGGATAAATGGTCAATGTGTCGAGCCCCGGCTGATACCGCAGGGATTCACCGAGCAGGAATGCAACGTTACTGTGTGCCCGGTTGCGCAGCAGACTGTAAACCTCGCGCTTGCCGCTCGCGGTTTCGATGCGCAGCAGGGTCGCTTCCGGCAACTGATCGATAACCTTCAGCCCGGCCGCCGGACGCGAAGTCAGGCGACTCAACGCCTGTTCGGCGCTCTGCACGGCCAGGTCGATGTTCGGCCGCGAGCAATAAGCGCCGTCACAACGATTGATCGGATCCGGCTTGGCGTTGAGGTCGCCGTAACGGACCAGCAATTGCTGGGCGAAATCACGTTTCGGGTCCTTTTTGTCCAGCACCAGCGCCGTCTCTTTATCGTTATCGATGGCCTCGTAATTCAGCCACATCTTGAATTTGCCGCCGCTCTGGTACCAGTCGTCGAGGTAGTCGTCACGCGAATCGGCAGGCATCAGGCGCAGAAAGTTCTGCTCCGCACCGTTGCGGATCAGGTCGAAATACAGGCGGGTCTGGGCTTGATGGGAGACGTTGCCGAACACGTCGAAGTTAACTGCCAATTGATAATACGTGCGCTCCAGCAGCGGGAAGTCAAACAGCCACATGGTTTGCGGCACGTCACCGATCAGGCCTTTGTTCACCGAGGCACTGTCAAAATGCCGGAAGATCGTCAGCAGCGCGTTGTCATTGCCGGCCCACAAGGTCGACCAACTCGGCGCCGGCACATCGGCGTAACTGTCACGGCGCAGCGCCTCGTACTCGTTACGCTTGTCGCGGTAGTCACGCCACAGGCTCAGGATGCTGCCGACATCGTCGTTCTGCCCCGGCATCGCCAACAACGGCGTGGCCTGGCCGCGGTAGTTCGGATCAATGATATAGAGGTCGTGCTCAGGCGCCTGGAACAGTGCCCAGAAGTTATCGCGAATCACGTCAGTGGCGATCTGGCCGCGGCAGACCGGGCCGCGAATAAACGTACGGACGAAGTATTCGGCGTTATCGAGCATGAATTGATAACGCGCCTGGGCCGGGATCGCCTCGAACGTGGTGAACGGATTGGCCCGACGCTCCGGCCCGTAGCCCGGCAAGGCGTCGACTTGCCAGTTGCCGTTATAGAAAAGGCTTTTGATCCGGGCCATCTTCGCCGGACTCAGCGGGTAAGTGATGTGGGTCTTCTGCACGATCACACCTTGCACCGGCCACAGGCGGTAATACACCTGAGTGCCTGGATCGTCATTCGGGCGGCGGGTGTTGATCAGGTCGATCGGCTGGCCGGTCGGCGTGCGCGAACGTACCCACTGAAAGAAATGCCCTGGCTCGCCGTCCTTGAAATAGAGGTGAGCGAGAAACCAATGCTCGAATAACCAGCGCCCCACCAGGCTTTGCCGTGCCCCCGGGGCGTTGAGCAGGTTTTCCCACAGAACCACCTGCAACGCCTCCTTGGCGCTAGGCACAAGGCCTTGCTCGTCAATCGGCGCGCCGGAGGCCAGCCAGCGTTGCAACGTCTGGTATTGCTGATCGGTCAGGCCGGTAACCGCCAGCGGCATGCCCTCTTTGGGGTGTGTTTTGGCGTAGCCGTCGAACTCGGCCGGCAGCGCGCACATGTTTTCCCGGTTCAGACCAAGGACGATGTCCTCCGGCAGCTTGGCATTGGGTTGCAAGGGAGTTTTGTGGCCCAACTCAAGCATCCGCGCCATCAACGCGGCCTGACTGCCCTGAGCGTCGAGCACCGAATAGAAGTCCTTTTGCTGCCAGGCGCGTTTACCGAAGGCGTCATAAAACAGCCGAGTCGGCACGGCAGCCTGGCGGCGATCGCCATCATAGACCGGGTTCTTGGTTGCGCCACGGGCAGCCCCTTCGCCACTGCCCAGATTGAGCTGACAGGCGGCGTCATAGCAGGCATGGCAGGCCACACACTTTTCGGTGAAGATCGGTTGTATGTCGCGGCTATAGGAAATGGCAGAGGAAATGGCCGGATCCTGCGCGGCAGCGCCCCAGCTTAAAAACAGCAAAACCATGCTGATGACGCGATAAGACATATCCCTGGTCCCGATCATGAAAAAACGCCGCGATTCTACCGGTCTGCACGCCGCCCCAACATGAGCGATATTCATGCAAAATCGGGACATGCTCTAAAACCGCACAGGTTTGCTATTATTCCGCCCCTTCGTCATGGCCTTACCGAGTAGTCCAAATGTCCGATCGCAGCGTTCGCCTTCAAGCTCTCAAGCACGCCCTCAAAGAGCGCATCCTGATTCTCGATGGCGGCATGGGCACGATGATCCAGAGCTACAAGCTCGAAGAGCAGGATTACCGCGGCAAACGCTTCGCCGACTGGCCAAGTGACGTCAAGGGCAACAACGACCTGTTGATCCTGACGCGCCCGGACGTGATTGGTGCCATCGAGAAAGCCTACCTGGATGCTGGCGCCGACATTCTGGAAACCAACACCTTCAACGCCACCCAGGTGTCCCAGGCCGACTACGGCATGCAAGGCCTGGCGTACGAGCTAAACGTAGAAGGCGCGCGTCTGGCGCGCAAGGTCGCAGACGCCAAAACCCTGGAAACCCCGGACAAGCCGCGTTTCGTCGCTGGCGTGCTCGGCCCGACCAGCCGCACCTGCTCGCTGTCGCCTGACGTGAACAACCCCGGCTATCGCAACGTGACCTTCGATGAACTGGTGGAAAACTACACCGAGGCTACCAAAGGCCTGATCGAAGGCGGCGCCGACCTGATTCTGATCGAGACCATTTTCGACACCCTGAACGCCAAAGCGGCGATCTTCGCGGTGCAAGGAGTGTACGAAGAACTCGGCGTCGAGTTGCCGATCATGATCTCCGGCACCATCACCGACGCCTCCGGCCGCACGCTCTCCGGCCAGACTACCGAAGCGTTCTGGAACTCCGTGGCCCACGCCAAGCCGATCTCGGTCGGCCTGAACTGCGCCCTCGGTGCCAGCGAATTGCGCCCGTACCTGGAAGAGCTGTCGAACAAGGCCAGCACCCACGTTTCCGCGCATCCGAACGCCGGCCTGCCGAATGAATTCGGCGAGTACGACGAACTGCCGGCGCAAACCGCAAAAGTCATCGAAGAATTCGCCCAGAGCGGCTTCCTCAACATCGTCGGTGGTTGCTGCGGCACCACGCCGGGCCACATCGAAGCCATCGCCAAGGCCGTGGCCGGTTATGCGCCGCGTGAAATTCCGGACATCCCAAAGGCCTGCCGCCTGTCGGGCCTGGAACCGTTCACCATCGATCGCAACTCGTTGTTCATCAACGTCGGCGAGCGGACCAACATCACTGGTTCAGCCAAGTTCGCCCGCCTGATCCGTGAAGATAACTACACCGAAGCCCTGGAAGTCGCCCTGCAACAGGTCGAAGCCGGCGCCCAGGTGATCGACATCAACATGGACGAAGGGATGCTCGATTCGAAGAAGGCCAT